>Ga0307517_10004669_pt1 | contig 21004 bp, 12 predicted proteins | sample 23_EM_MG_FD_194515 | JGI IMG/M metagenome (GOLD analysis project Ga0307517, IMG submission 194515) | Populus trichocarpa ectomycorrhiza microbial communities from riparian zone in the Pacific Northwest, United States - 23_EM | ecosystem: Host-associated > Plants > Roots > Unclassified | place...
AAGAAGGCTATTTCCAATTGCAAACACAAAACAAAACATCTTGCCTCTGAGACTGTATGTTGCTTGCAAGAGTACCTTTAGGCCTGCATTGAAAATAGAATGCAAGACACTGTGAATTTCACTTGATAGCACCAAAGTTGTGCAGCACGCAAAAGAAATATAAGAGAAGAAAGGAATTGTAAGGGAATAGGTGAAGGCGAAGGAAAAAACTCACCAGCAAAGGATAAGATTTCCATTCATTTTCTTTGACAAACACATCTGTGCCCATGTTTTCTTTAACTTCTTTTGCAAACTGTGATGGCATGTTCGTCAGTATTAATTCCTTCAATGTGGTCAGTTTGCTTAATCCCTCAAGCTTCTCTAGTCTTTTGCAGGCTCTAATCTCTACTTGTTTAAGGCAAGGCATGGCTCCTTCCTTCACAATCAACTCCCTTAGCTCCACCAGCTTCCAGAGTTTCAGGACATGGAGTTGAGGAAATCCTCCTTGGTAACATGCAAGTTCTTCCCCCATGTAGGAATCAGCAAGAAGCCTAAGGATGTTGAGGTAAGGTAGCTGTCCTAGCGTCCGCATCGGGTCTTTTCTAAGTTGTGACATTGATAAAGTGAGGATTTTAAGGTTTGGAGGAAGTAGTTTGATGTTAATTGGCCTTGGTAACACTCCAAGCAAATACAAGTCCAGGAGTTTTTGATGGTCTGACAAGGCACTCAATTTGATGGATCCACGCTCGCCGGTGTTTTTAATTGATCTCAACCGTAGAGATTGAAGGGTGGTGAGTTGTGAAATCCAGTTATTTATTGGCTCTTGTGATGTTGAACTGAATCTCAAGGCCAACTTTCTAAGACATGTTATCTTGAATAATGAATTTAAAATGGGGCTGTGTTGACTTATAGACAGCCCCCATAAGGTCTGGAGCTTGGATAAAGGCTCTGAATCAGATGATACTTGAATGGAAATATCATCAAAATGAATCCAATCCATATAAAGATGTTGCAAGTTTTTCGCAGTCCAAATGGAACCAGGCAATGAGGTTATCATAGTGTGCTTCACATCTAAAGTTTCCAAGCATGGCAGATCACAAACTGACTCTGGGAGTGACTCTAAAGCTGTTGATCTTAAACCTAGATGCTTCAGGTTCAGCAGTTTTTGAAATGATTTAGGCAGCCTAGGTTTGTATACACCTTCAAGGTCAAGTACAGTCAACCATCCTACGTCTCTTCTTAGGATTATCTTGTTCAGAAACTTACCTATTTCTCGAGCAGGTATACCCCCTTTATGTGTGCTGAAGGAAATGTAAGACCGGAGACTTCGAGTGTACCAATCCAAGGAAGGGTAGTTCTTGATGCTCAAGTATGATGCAAGTCGCCTGACCGGGAATGATGGTTGGTCTCCAGATGAATAATGTGACTTGCAATGGATGTAAAACAATCCTATTTCTGCTGCTGCTTTTGGAGAGAAAATATCATATATGGCACCTGGCATTCTACATGTTTTGGGGATACCATCAGACCTCCATCTTGCAACTTCAATCATGTTCCTGTAAATTAGTTCTTCCAAAAACACTTCTGTCACTTCTCCAGGGCCTAATTCCCCTGAACGTGAGGGTGTCACCAGTCTCTCAGCAATCCATAGCTGAAACAATCTCCTCACAGGAACCTCAAACCCTTTCGGGAACATCCCCATGTAAAGAAAACAAGGCTTCATTCGATATGGAAGTTCTTTATAGCTTAAAGCAAGTATATCTCCATGAAGATTATCTGCATCCTCAATCACTCTTGACCATTCACTATTGCTCAACTCCACCTTAGATAAGATACCTCCCATCAAGCTAATTGGCAAAGGTAAACCATCACATAGTTTCAAGATTTTCTCCTTGAATGTGATCAAACTCAAATCCAGATTTTTACTTAAAGTATCTTCAGCTGAACATACCTTCTTTAAGAACAGCTCCCAGCTCTCCTCATTGCTCAATCTGCCCATCTGTAGAGTTGTAGAAGCAAATGCTGCTACATCCATATTGCGAGTAGTAACAACTATCCTGCTACCATTTTCTGAGTTTGGGATCACATTTTGTAACCTTTCCCACACTCCAGGTGCCCCAACATCATCAACAACAACAAGATACCTGTCCTTCCTCAAAACTTCACCCAGTCTAGACACCAATTCTTGCTCAAAAAGGGACTCTTCTGCTTCAGCTAATACCTCATCAACTTGTTTCAGCATGTCAAGCACAACATCTCTACCTTTGACCACATAATTACTAACATTAACCCAGATACAGTACTTAAAATGCTTTTTAATCCTTACCTTTTCATACACCATCCTGACAAGAGTTGTCTTGCCTGAACCTCTCTCGCCCGCCACTGAAATGAGTTCATGAGTAGCAGCTTGAATGTTTTCATTCGTGCAAATTAGGCGCTCTTCCAACTCCTTCGCTTGATCACCAAGACCAACAACATCTTTACCCACTTCTAAGTAAGAACTTGCTCTTCTTGTTCCCTGATGCCTTGGATTCAGAATAGTTCCATCTTGTAAGCTTGACCCAGAAATGTTGTTATTGCAACCAGCATGTTCTATCAGAGACATGAATTTCTTGATTTGAACAGTAAACAAAAATTGGATCCAGAAGTCTTTAAAGCCTCTAAAGGGTTGACATATAGTCTCATTGTAACCCCTCAGTTTCTGCCTTTGCAAGAGTAGTGTTCTTGCAAGGAAGGTATCAGCGGCATCTTCGGCAGAGTAAAATGCATGTAGAAGCCTCTCTGTCTGCTCTTCATTTGTTGAAACTCTTATAGATTGGTGAAGTAAAATGAGCTTGTTGGTTGCTTCCTGTACTTGATTTCTCAAGCTGGGATTGGTAATAGTTTCTTCTCCATCTAGAAGAAGAGCTTGGAATTTCTGTATCAAAAGCAAAGCTACCCATTCAGCATCCATGGACTGATCTCTAGGAGAAAGTGAAAATAAGTTAGTACTACAAAATAATCATAGGGATATGGATTTCACGAGGATATGGTAAAAGTAAAAGTAAATTAATTTCAAATCTCTCTCTCTCTCTCTTTAATGGGACCATTCTTTTTTGTGGGTCCAAAAGTTAATAAATTTAAGTGATGCAGCTTGAAGGTTAATACAATGCCCAAGGGACCCCATCATCACTTTAATGGAGGTTTGACCTTTTCTTTTAGTTACTGTATCATCTCCTCAAACCTCCCTTTTCATCTCCTTGGCATCTGCGACAGCAAGATCAATAGGGTCTAGCTCACCATCTTCTTGACCAAACTCTTTTAGATTTCTTCACTAAGCCTCCCTGAGGACATTGTCTTGTTGGGTTCCAAAACTTTACTATCTTCTGCTTCTGCCTCCCATATACGTTAGCAGGATCTCTTTACTTTGAGTTAAACTTGAGATGCAGTGTTAGGCAAATTGGAGAAGAAACAAGGCTAGCTGTAGCAGCATATTTCAAGTTAGTATTAATGCTCTCTTTCTTGTTCAATGATAAGTAAGCTGTCGTTTAAAAGCTTGTTTTGCAAAGACTAATTGTTTATTCACCACCGGCTTTGTAGCTCTAGTTAAACATTCGAGAGATTAGCTGTTCAAAGTACGTAGTTAGAGCATCTCTTCTTTGTCAAATGATTCTGTTTTTGTGAGCAATTTAATGCTATTGATCATGACGAGGAGAAAGGCACTCCAGGTAATTCCTCCAAGTATGAGGGAATTGTGGAGCAAATGGCAACTAAGAGTAGTGGTTCTGACTAGTCTCATCCTTCAAATAGTGCTAATAATTTTTGGCAATCGTAGAAAATACATTTCCAGAAGTTGGATTAGATTTGCTGTTTGGTCTGCCTACCTAGCAGCAGATACTGTTGCTACCATGGCTCTTGGTGTAATCTCAAGTGACTTGGGAGAAATCTATGATGATGATGGTTCTATAGACCCAAATGTTGAGCTGAATGCGTTTTGGACACCATTTCTGCTGCTACACTTGGGTGGCCCTGACACCATTACTGCATATTCCTTAGAAGACAACGAGTTATGGTCTAGGCATCTCCTTGGACTAGTTATGCAAGCAATTGGCACCATTTACATTATTCTGATGGCCTGGACTGGCTCTCGTCTTTCTGTACTATTCATTCTGATGACTATTGCTGGCCTTATCAAGTTCGGAGAGAGGACATGGGTCCTCCGATCTGCTAGCAATGACCAGCTTAGAGACTCCATGAGGATTACTCGTTCTGATCAAGGTCCTGGAAACTCCAATCTAGTTGAGGAATACAAGTTGAAGGATGCTGAAGGATACAATGTGATACCCAGCAAAGTGATTGAGGTTCAGCTTCCTGTAGATTCTGCTGTTTTTGAAGGAAATTCCATCTCCAACGACCATGAATTATTGCTTGTAGCATATGGTTTATTTCACACATTTAAGGGTCTTTTTGCCGACGTCATACTTGGATCTCGAGATCGAGATACCAGCCAGACTATTTTCAGGAGCATTTCTTATGAGAATGCTTACAAACTAATTGAAATGGAATGTGGATTCATGTATGATTTGCTTTACACCAAGGCAATGTTGGTCTACAATCCATGGGGTCTTGGCCTGCGCTTTATCAGCTTCTTACTTACATGCTTTGTTTTGGTACTCTTCTCTTTGACTTCCGAGAAGCAAGACTACTCAAAGGTTGATCTTTCTTTAACTTTCATTCTACTAGCTGTAGCAATTTTTCTAGAGATATACGCAATACTAGTACTGCTTTCCTCAGACTGGACAATTGTTTGGCTGAGTACAAATAATAAAACATCTGCCTTGAAAGCAATCACTTCTCTCTCGCTGTTGCAAAATCCACGGTGGTCGAATTCCATGGCCCAGTACAGCCTGCTAAGCTTTACCCTTAAAGAAAAACCTGTGGGTTGTGTTGGAATCTTAAGGCGCTTCAGCATTGTCGAACAGCTAGAACAGCAAAGATATTTAACTAATGTGGAAGTCACTGGTAGTTTAAAAGAATGGATCTTTAATCATTTCAAGAAGAAGCTTAACAAAATTCAACAGGAAACAGAGTTGGGTTCATATAATCTTGGAGCCTTGAACACTGCAAGAGGAAACCTTGTATTACAAAAGTATAGTCATAGTGGATTGAATTGGAGCATTGAGGTAGAGTTTGACAAAAGCATTCTCATATGGCATATTGCTACGGAAATATGCTGCAAATTAGAAGATTCTACAGATGATATCATTCTATCAAAGCATCATATCAGCAAACTCTTGTCAGAGTATATGCTTTATCTTCTAGTCATGAATCCTTCAATGTTTCCAGTAGGGATGGGTCAGTTTGTCTTTGAAGACACTTGTGCAGAAGCTGTGAGATTTTTTAGCACAGCAGGTAAACTTGATGTTCATAGGAACTTGCTTCAGCAATACAACACTGGAGTCCAACAGCCTGGAGAAAGGTACAGATCAAAGAAATCAGTTCTATCTGATGCATGCAGGCTTGCGCAACAATTGGTAGATATTTCAGATAAGGAACAGGTGACTTTCCTTATAATTCAACCTTATTTATTCATTTTACAAATAAATTTCCTGTTAATTAAGATCCTTACCACCATGGTATAATATATGATATGACAGAAATGGAGCCTTGTTGCCGATGTTTGGGTGGAAATGCTAGCTTATGTTGCATATCAGAGTAATGGAAGACAGCATGCCGATCAACTAAGTGGAGGGGGAGAGTTTCTAACCCATGTATGGCTTTTAATGGCACATTTTGGCTTAACAGAACACTTCCAGATACCGCAACGCCGCGAAGTAGCAAGACTGATTGTCAGATAGTCAGTCTACCAAGTCAACAGAATCACTCTCTCAGCCTCTCTATCACTAATCACTCCCTATTCTCTTCCATCCATCAGTTATAAAACTTCTTCTATGTGTGATATACATGTGTTAAGTTATCCTAATTGACTTGGATTTTTAGTGTAATAGTTAGGGTATATAAGCATGTGACTCTCTAGGACTTGGTGAATATCCTGCTTCTTGTAAGAACTATAGTTCAGCTGGATTCAGAATTGGGGCTGTACTCAAAGGGATCGTCATTTTCTTCTTTTTGTACTGAATCCTAGCCTCCTAGCATGTTTTTTAATTGGTTTGACTAGTGTAAAATTTCCTTATCCATCTAAGAACAAAAAAGATACAATAAATGTAGAGGCTAGAGTCCATTGAATCCTGCAACGTTCCAAGAACTACATGGAAAGAACGGATCATTTATGCAAATCTCAGAACATGTGGTTGATCTTATTAGGCCCAAGTCCATGGGCAAAAACAAATGAGAACCCTCTAAAGTAGACACAGTGGTCTGCTCAGAAACCTCAATCACCAACTTGTAACGTGTTACGGCAAGTAAATCATGAAACATTGACTGGCCAACTAACAGCATACCTTGCATAATTCCATCTTCTTCTTTTGCTTTCTGTTTCCTCCTGAAGACATCATATTTTTCAACCAACATTCTCCTTCTTCCAGGTAAGTCTTGGATTGTTTTTTTGGTGTTTGTTTCCTTCAGTTTCTGTTCTTTTTGTGTGTGTGTCAGAGAGAGTGTGAGTGTGGTCGGCATTGATGATTCTATTGAATTGAGTTCTTAGCCCATGTTTTTCCTTAAACTTTGACTTTTTGTTGGTCGTTTGAATTTGAATTTATATATATATGAAAGCACTTTTGCCTGAAGGACAAGTTGCAATTTGAGTGTTCATTCAAAGCTGATTGCAGCTGGGTTGTACTTTTTTGGTAATTTTTTTTTATTTGATAAATTCTAAATATCAAAAAGTCTTAAAAGTTTTCGATAATAGCTTGCAAAAACTGTTTAAAAAGTAAACTAATTAAAACCAGAATTAATAAAATTATAACCTAATTAGGAAAGGAATCTAAAATAACAAGAAAAAAAAAAGTTCCAAAACAATCATTTCTAGGCGTAATTGAGTATGATCCCGACCTTGGTTAATGCCTATTAGCCAACCTCATACAGATAAGGGTAAATTTCAGCTCGATTCAATTATCAAATGAAAATTTATGTCTTTTTTCATCAAAAAAACTTGTCTAGACTTCTTCTTAGACTTAAAACTACTGATCTGATCTATAAAAGTATCTACAAGAAGTTCAACATTTAGCATGTTAAAGATAAAGATAATTATATGAAAATGGTAATGCATGTACAAGTGTAATTCTGGTATGGGAATGGAAGCTTTTGACGAGCAAGAATGTGACACTCTAGCAAATTTTAAAGAGAGAATCGAGAGGAGAGAAATAAAGGAGAAAAAGAAAGAGAGAAGAACTCGAGAAACAAAGTTATTGAGGTCAGATTTATGATTTAATATGTATAATTGTAGTTATTAGCTTTGATTTTTGATTTGTTGAGGTTTAGGGTTTGAATTTGCATTTTTAGGGATTAATTGATGAATTGATTATATAATGAATGAGTTGATTATAGTGTGATGAGTTGATTTGTTATAGGTTAATTATGTTGGGTTTTTGAGGTTTTTAGGTTAAAGTTGAGATATGTTGTTTTTTTAGAAAAATTGGTCTGGAATTCCCGACCAACCGGTAGACCGCTTGGCTACTAGATTTCAATCGACCGGTTGGGTTAAGCTAGTAGACGGTTAGTGTGTTAGATTAGGTCGACTAGTTGGCTTGAACTGGTAGACTGGTTGACTTGACAGTGAGAGAAGAATGATTCTTTTAGGTTCGGTCTGTTTAAATTATGTTTGGGATCGATCAGGTGAATTAATTCCAGTTTATAATTACGTTTTGATTTCCTAAAATGTATAGGGTTATGGATTAGACCCTAAATTAAATATATTAAATGGATTGTATGTTCTTTTGGAATTTTTTTAAAATATTTTTTTTTTGTATTCAGATACTCTTGACACTCTACCTGCTAGGCATTAATAAGATTTTCTTAGACATCTGCTTTTGAGTTCTTTTTGTTTTTGAGTCTAGGGAGTGAATAATTTTTCATATGTTAGAGGAATAGTATAAATTCTTGAATTGTTGATATGATACTCTAATCTGCTTTTTAGTAATTCTTATATTGCTGTCTATCTCTTGTTTATGATTAAGCATGACCACTCCTTAAAACTAAATCTTTGATATGAGCTATTATGCATTTCTGAGTTGATAGCTCCTCGTTTGATTGATATCATGAGTTGAGTTTTGAGATATAAATCTGTCTATTTGATTATGATATGACCCTTTGGTATACCAGTCAGAATACCCATACTAACAAGATAGTGTTAGTTTTTGATAAAAATCGTATCTAAACCTTAGTTGGTCAGGGGAGTCGCCAACCTGTGATGATTGATCATCTCACAATACAGAGCGTCATGCTCATTGCATTTTGATTTTTTGACGAACATTACCTTATAATATTCTTGTTATGCCCTGCTTGTGAAACTTTCTTGTAAAAGCCTAAAGCCAAATTCATATATGTTTTTCTTTGTCTTATTACCTCGTATGTGTATATTTAACGTTATCTACTCACCGATTTGTTGAACTCATCCTCTCGTTATTTTTTTTCAGGCTTATAACTTTGTTAGCAGGTTGCTTTTGTTGGATGTTTAAAACCTATTCTTTTATGCCTAGTTAGCGCTCCATAATTATAAAATTTTGTATTCAACTTTTGTATTAAGATAATCAATTTATAATACAAAGTTACTTATATTATCATGTTATGTAGAACTCTATTTTGTTTATATATATAAAAAAAAGTTTGTATATAAATTTGAATTTCAACTTTGTTTATATATATAAAAAAAATTTGTATATAAATTTGAATTTTTTATAGGTATAAAACTTTGAAGTAGGATTTTGTCTATATACTGGTGATAGATTCAAAAATTGGTCGTGACAAAATAGTTTCAGTGTTCAAATTATGAAATCCTTGGAAAAAGAAATGAATCAAAATATAATTGCTACGACCTAGTGGATAAATTAGGAATACCAAAACAAAAACCATAATTGAAGCAATTGCATTATAAGGTCGTAATTGAGCGGTCAAATTCACGTAACATAAAGCCTACAAGTACATAATCTTCATGCAAAGCAACAAAAGTCCACAGGTCTCCTAATTAACATCAATGAGTAAAATCTCCTTGTGTTTCAGGCCCATAGTAATTCAAAGAACGGGCTAAACTATTAGCGGGGGAAGAAATTGTGGCAGATAAGAAGTTGCAAACTTCCAAATAGGAACTGGCCAATCCATGGGTAGACCATCTTTCACCTTGCAGTAAATAGTATTGGTATTCTTCTTGTTGGTTTTCAGAAGCAAAATTACTCAAAGATTGATCTTCCCATAAATTCCCTCCTGCTAGCTGTAGTCTGTAGATATATTTTCAGAGAACTACACGATTCACTATTCCTACTTTCCTCTGACAGGACAATAGCTGGGTTGTGTAGACTTCAATCTGCTTTAAAAGCAACTAGTTCTCTCCCACTACTTCAAAATTCCCAGTGGCTGAATTCGATGGCTCAGTCTTGCGGTCTGCTAAACTTCACTGTTGAAGAAAAACCTGTTTTATCACCATAGAATTTTGAAGTGCCTTGGCATCGTTGAATAACTATCGCAGAAAAGCTTAAGAAAATTCAATAGGAAGGCTTTAAACACCACAAGAGGAAACTTTTTTTTTTTTGCAAATAAAACAGTGGTTATAGCAGATTGAATTAGAGCACCGAGGTTGAATCCGACCAAAGAATTCTCATCGCCGCAGAAATCTGCTGTATTTTAGATGATTCTGCAGATAGCTTTCAATCAAAGCATGACACGAACAAATTCTACTCACAGTATGTTCTAGTCATGAACCCTTCACTGTTACAATCTGGGGTGGGTCATTCTGTCTTTGCAGATATTTCTTGCCAAAGCTATGAGATGTTTTGGTAAAGAAAAACTTACTAGTGTGGACTTGCACAGGATTTGACCAATATTTTAGTTAAGAGTTTCTTCTTATTTTATTTTTTAAATCGAGAACAAGAGAAGCATTGAATTTTATAATAGTAGAAGATTACTGCAAGGTGGCAATAATAAGTTTTTGTTCTTTTCTGCGGCGATGTGTGCATGTGTAATAACAAAGACATTCTTGCCGGCCAACAAAGGTTACACACTCGAAAAACATTAAAAATCAATACCATAACATTGTTTCCACATTCTTCTGCCGTTTTTCCTGTTCTTTTCAACAAGACATCACCTTTTCAACAACATTTGGTCTCTTGGTCCTTCTCTTCTTGTGATTTGATCAAGATGAATGACTTACTCACGGTGAACTTTGTTTCTTTTTATATATAACTTTTGTGTTTTGTTCCTCTGTAATTTAATTTTTGTGATCCGTGTGTATGGGATTGGAGATGGTAGTGAATTGAGATCTTTAGCAACGTTTTACTTGATTTTGATGTGTTTTTTGAGGTTTGAATCTATCTGGGTTTGTAGTGATGGATTGGCTAGGGGCAGGTTTAGCGTTGCTTTTAGTGTGAAGTTGGCTTTGTTAACGATCATAGACTGAGACATGGTCATGAATAGCACTTAAAGTTTGATTCCTTTTTCTTTTAGTGATTTTATTTGAATTTGGACCTTTCCAGGGATACCCGTGAATGATTTCTGTGGTTTTTGTTTCTAAATTCAGTGATCCAGATGATCTCAAGAAACGAATTTGATCATCTCTTAGTTTGGTTGTGAGAAAACAGAGGAAAAAGAAACTGAATTAAAGTTTTGATTTTGATCTTGTGAATAGAAAATTCAGTGGAAATTTTCTTAACTCTATAAAAGTTGTCATCTTTTTGTTCCCTTTCATCACAAAACTGAACCTTTGTTAATCCAGTTATGAAATTTTTGGGTTGGACTTTCCAATTCTTCAGTACCAAAACTTTCTTAAGCACTTTTACCCTGCAATGATATATCTATGAGTAACGTTGGACTTCTGTTGAATTTTTCCACTATGAATTGATTGTTCATTGAAAGCTGATACCAGTGTGTTGTTCTTCCACCTCCTATTGAAATGAGAAATATTTTGTGTTGCCTGTGTTTTATTTCCAGAGTTCGTTTATTGGTGATTCCAAAGGCCACCATCCTATCGATGGTGATATTGAAATGGGGATACGGGGTTCAAGGAGCAACAACCCTGATATGGGAATGGAAGCTTTCAATAAGAAGGTATATGACACCATTGTTTATTGTCCTTTGAGGTTCCAAATCCCATGGAAACAAGTCATGTAGGAATTGTGCATTTCTTTATACACGTTGCATTGTTCATCTTCTTGTTCTTGTTCTATTTTTGTTTTTAAAATTTTGCTTTTAGTTTACATTTTCCTAATTGCTTCCTGGACTCATTCTTTTGCTCTTAGATACAAGAGGTTGGGAAGCAGCTTGATAAGATTAATGGGCTGCTAAAGAATCTGAAGGTAGGAAACCATACTTCCTTTATAATATGAAGTCAGGTTTTTTTGAGAAATTTCCTGGAATGTTAGATGATTAATCATATTGGCAAGCGGCAGGTAGATTTATGTGCTGTGGTTCTACTGTAGTAAAATGGCATAGTCAGATTATTTTATGGTGTCTCCTATCTCTATTTTTGTGTAGAAGATGGGGTATTTGCTTCTTCTTTTTCATGATTTATGAGTGGATTCCACAATGAGTATGATTTCAGCATTATATTTGAGTTGAAACAATAATCAGAAAAAAGGGGGACTCGACTGATGTGCATTTCAATTCAACTTGGCATTGCAGCTGTATGAATGGCAATTTTCAGTTATGTGTTTATCTAGATTAGAAGAATCCCATGAATACTTTTTTTTTCTCTTAGATAACACGTGAATTCTGGTGGACTGTGCTCCCATCTGGCTGCACTTTGTTCGGAAAAGTTTGTCTCGTGTACAAACTGCAGAAAGGATCAGTTTGGTTAAGGGTTCAAAATCTAGAAGGTATCAACATTGGTGCAATCAATGACACTGATGTGCTTCTACTCTGTCATTGCTGTTCTAGAGAAATGTCTTCTAGCATATTTGAGAAAAATAAAGTAAACTGTTCCCGATAATAACCACTGAGATTTTTCTTGGGCACAGTTTAGCTGATCTTCTAGTCATGATTTCACTTGCCAGAGTCAGAGAACGAAGACAAATTGATAATAGTTGCATTCCTCTTATGTAACATTCTAATGTCAACTTTTGTGCAGGAAGCTAATGAAGATTCAAAATCTGTAACAAAAGCATCTGCAATGAAAGGTGACTCTTTGTCTAGATGCTTTAGTTGTGTTAGAAGTTAGAACACTTGAACTTTGAATTTCAACATTCCAAGTCCATGACATGTAGACGGCGAGTCTATCACTTGGCTGTTTGTGATCAGTGAAGAAACTTGGTGTTAGCTCATTGATGGCCGTGTGACTAGATTGAAATTAGATTTAGTTGGCTGCTTAATTTGAGTACAAATTTAGATAACTTAATGAAACATGGTGCAGGAACTTTTATAGCTGTTTCTTCATTGTTTTGTCACCTTAGGCTATTGACTAAGTTTCCGAGATTTCCCCTTTTGCTTGTAGCATTCTAAGAATGTTGTTAAACCTTTGCAGCTATCAAGAAGCGGATGGAAAAAGATGTTGATGAAGTGGGTAAAATTGCACGTAATGTCAAAGAAAGAATAGTAGCAATAAACAAAGATGTAATCCTTCACTTTTCCTTGACTAGATCCCTCTTCATTCCTGTTAAGAATAGCTAGACATTTTTCTAGGCTGATTTCCTCTCTTTCCTGTCTGTTTTAGAACTTAGACAGCCGACAGAAACCTGGATGTGAAAAGGGAACTGGTGTTGACAGAGCAAGGATGAATGTTACGAAGTGTGTTTCCAACGAAGGGCTAGACTTTCTTGATTTAGAATGAAATCATATATATGTATTCCTCATGTCTATATGTGCACAAGGTATTTACCTTTAATTATTTTCCCATCTTAATTTATTCCAGTGCCATAACCAAGAGGTTCAGGGATCTAATGACAGAGTTCCAGGTAGATCTACATCTCGAGCAGGTTACTTTGTAGTTGTTTATGTACAGTTTCTCATTTTTGTATTTTTCTGCAGACCCTAAGACAAAAGATTCAAGATGAATATCGTGAGCTTGTGGAGAGAAGGGTTATTACAGGTTTGTATATGACAAAAAACATTGAAGTGACAATAAGGATATAGAGTGTATAATGATGATCTAATACTTTAAGTATGTTGCCATTTTAAAACGGTGGATTCATCTTTTGTTGTCTATGATTGAGCAGTCACGGGAACCAGACCAGACGAAAAGGTGAGCCTGAGTTTTAAAACTAGAAATTATGGTATAAGGCGATATGGAGGTTTTTATAATTTTTCAACTCTGATTGATCATGTTAGACAATTGACCACCTGATCGAAACTGGAAACAGTGAGCAAATCTTTCAGAAGGCAATTCAAGAACAGGGCCGAGGGGAGGTATGCCTTTCCTGACATCCAACACCACTCTGCGTAAAATACCGCAAGCTTTTTCAGTTTTAGAAAATTCACATACAAGAGCATAAATTTTGCTACATTTGAATAGTTTTGGATGTGATATTTGTTGGATAAACAGATTCTTTGGATTTCTTAGGAGTCTATATTTTGGTACATGGGAGTATTATGCTGTTCTCATATTGAATTTGAGTATCTTTAAGTTCACTGTTGAGTTGATGTTAGGTAGATCCTCTTGAAGCTTTTGTGATTAGAAAAGAATTCATACAGCTTCAACAATGGCGCCATAACACTGAACTCGTTTATTTGACAACAGGAGAAAAGATCACACAGTTCCCTACTGAGACAACAGAAACTATAGAATATCATGTCATTTTTCACCGGTTCTAGACACCGGTTCTTTCAATTTTAGTTTTTGAAGTTACTATTCGTCAGCTCAAGAATGGAAGAGTTTCTTCTTCTAATTGATTGCTTTAAAACCACTGTTTGATGGAACCGTTCTGTAAAGTTTGTAATTTTGAGACATGGCTGCAGGTGCTAAACACCTTGGAAGAAATCCAGGAGAGACACGATGCGGTAAAAGAAATTGAGAAAAAGCTTCTAGAACTGAAAGAGGTATATCTGCTGCTAGACCTGGATACAGTACTCATGCTAGCTGTTGAAAGCAAGCTTGCTAATATGATTATAATTTTGTCAGATTTTTGGTGATTTGGCTGTTCTAGTCGATGCTCAAGGAGAGATCCTAGATAACATCGAAAATCAGGTTTGTTCCTGCTCAGAGATCACATCCTTTTCCAACTTATCATGTGTATGTGGGAGTTGCCAGCTTTATGGCAAGATCGTGTGTTTCTTGGCATTGCACTAATGAAAATGTTGCTCAGGTTGCAAATGCAGTCACTCATGTCCCAGTCAGGGACATCTGCATTTCAAACTGCAAAGAAACTTAAGAAGAATTCTCGAAAATGGATGCGCATTGCCATTATAATACTTTTACTCCTAGCATGTTTGGGAATGTAGTTGCGGTTATTTTTTAAAGTGTTTTTTCCTCGAAAATGTGTCAAAATAATTTTTTAAAAATCACTTTTGATATTAGTGTATCAAAATGATTTAAAAACACAAAAAAATATTAATTTGAAGCAAATAAAAAAATAAAAAAATTTCAATTTTTTTCAAAAACACTTTTGAAACGCAAAAACAATCAAGGAATAGACTTTAATATTGGATCTAGCTTCATTCCCCATGTCTACCTGACCTGACTACCCTAATGTCATTTTGCAACAACACTTTATAATGAATCTGGTCCGTGAGAGTGGAAATTGGATCAAATCAATGGTGACACTTGGGTCAATTCAATTTCATCCAAACTTTTTGGTGTTGGTTGTGGTTCTGATCAAGAACCCAAAATTTATTTCAGATTTGTTCTTGTTAGATGTCATCTAAACAAATCTAACCCATTTCGTTCTGCTAATTAGAGTTTCTGGAGTAACACAATCTGCCATCACTTTGCATATGCATTCCTCATTTCATTATTGAAATGCACCACTGTTTTTGTTGGTAATTGTACGTGCAATTAACATTTCGATTGTCCATGCAACATAAGCATCAAGTTTTATATGTTACTGTATAATGACTTAGGATCGAGAAACTCAATTTCACTATTTTTGAACAACTTTTGGTGGGATTCCTGTTTCATGTGTCACAAAAATTAGACCGGCCATCTCCAACAACTACAATCTTACAGTTAACATTGCTCATCAACATGTTTTGCCTTCAATATTTTGGTTACAGGTGACAAATGCAGTGGACCATGTTCATAATGGTACAGATGCTCTTAGAACTGCAAAGAACTTGCAAAAGAAGTCAAGGAAATGCATGATGATTGCCATTATTTTGGTCTTGATCATTGCAATTATCATAGTCCTTTCTATTTTGAAACCTTGGAAGAAGAATTAATCCACACAGGAAAGTACGTTGACTGATCTTTTACAGTGTGCATGCGGTAGCTTTGTTTATATATTGTTCTAGTTCTCCCTTGACTTATTTATCAGATATAGCACAGAAAATCTGTCACACGGCCAGATCAGTGCATTCTGATTTTGGAATAAAGAATAATTAATCCAAGATTCCATGTTGTACAACTTGGCAATCTTGGAATGGTGATGTTTTTCGATTCAAATAACAGCCTTGGTTTCAGGAAAACCTGTGCAACAATAGCGAATGCTGAAGTTTGATGTTTACTGTTCCTCTCCAGTACAACTTGGCAATCTTGGAATGGTGATGTTTTTCGATTCAAATAACAGCCTTGGTTTCAGGAAAACCTGTGCAACAATAGCGAATGCTGAAGTTTGATGTTTACTGTTCCTCTCCAGATAAGTTTGCTAAGAAACCAACTAATGCATGATATAACAATTAGTTCAAATGTTTCCTGAGTGCCTTTAGGACCCAAAAAAACCCTCTTTCTATGTTTCCTGCGGAGATTTTTAGCTTTTTGATTAGTAACAGTCAAGTAACTATGCGTTAAATGCTAGTAAGTTTCAGGAACTAGCCTGAGTGTGCTTTAGCAATGGCGTACAGTAAAGCAGAAACATGATATAATATTGCAAACATACGAACTGAATTACAGTAAACATTGGCGAGTTCCAATTTTGACGAAGGCTTTTTAGAGAGAGCTAGAACAAGTAATAACAAGCACAATGTGGCTGGGGAAAAAAAAAGTAGCCAAGAATGGCCTAATAGCATATGGAAATTATTTCCGCAAATTATTCACTTCCAGTTCCAGAATATAGGAACTGGTTAATGTTCCAAATGACCCATTAACCATACTCAAAAGCAGCTCTTCTGTTACATCCTTGACTTAGCAACCACCTCAGTTCCTGCACCCCCCATGTCCATGGCTCCTGGCCTAGTCCATGTCTCTTTGAATTGCTCCTCGGTCACTCCTGTAAAACAGTATTAGAATTCAAGAATTTCAAGTTGTTTCCAATTAAACTCTCCTTTAATATACAAAAAATATGTGTATCCCTTACCTTTGCCCATGGCTGCAGTGGAGGAAATGCCTCCCTGGACAGTCTTCAGATACCGATCGTAGTAATTTGCACCGGACCATTTCTGATGTGCAAGGGTGTCAACTCCATTTTTCCTCTCCTCCCTCTGGATCCTCTCTACATAGGCCAACATTCCCCTCTTAGCATAATCTCTTGCAAAAGTATCGGTGACCAGTGCATCAGCATGGAAACCTGCCAGTGTAATGAACTGCCAGCAGTAACCCAACTTAGCAATCCTAGGAATGAAATCTCTCATTTGTTCATCGGTCATACCAGATGCATCCCAGTTGAAAGATGGGGAAAGATTATAGGCCAACATGATCTCAGGATGCATTGACTTCAATCCTTCTGCAAACTTGGTGCACTCAGCCAAATCTGGGCTCGCAGACTCCATCCAAATAAGATCAGCATGTGGAGCAAAAGCCCTGCCACGAACAACAGCCGCATCCACAGACCCTCTAAACCTATAGAACCCTTCTCTGGTCCTAGGCAAGTCCCAGTCCCAGAAAAGATTGTTAAGACCCAATCTTTCAGCAATCTCTCGGCCTTGTTCATGGGACAGGCACTTATCATAGCTAGAATGGTTCATCCATTCATTCAATCTCCTCTCCTTCTCATACTCTCCAATATTCATACTCTTGATTGCGTCTGTAACGCACTCAGAAAATGTCTTGAGTTGTGCCGTTGCAAGCCAATTGTCCTCAAGGGCTTGAAGTTCAGCTCCAGTTTTACCAGCAGCCATTGCTTCTGACAAAAGATTGGCCAAATTTTTCCCTCTAAGATTTGGATTAGTGGCACCCAAAATGAACTGGTGATCTCTAGCGTCCACGTTGGTTTGGATCAAATTAGCTGCTTCTGCATCAGTCCTAGCTACCAACACTGTCTCCACCCCCATAACATCAAATTGCAGCCTTGCAGCGACAAGCCTGTTAATGTGCTCACTAATAGCAACAAGCACCTTACCAGCCATATGACCACATTTTTTGGTCACAGAGGACTGATCCTCAATATGGACACCAGCAGCACCACGCTCCACAAAGAGCTTGCAAAGCTTAACAGTTGCTGTAGTGCCTCCAAAACCAGTATCCCCATCAGCTATTATTGGCTTCAAGTAATCAACATATGGGGTCCTAGCCCTCTCCTCACGGCTCATGTTCATTCTTGCTTCTCTTTGCTTCCTGTCATGATATTGTTGTGCAAAGAACAGATGTTCTACTTTGTTAGGGACTGTGTCATAGGGGTAATCAGCAAGGTCAGGACCTGGTTCATTGGTACTGGTGTGTGTAGAGGAGCACTGCCAACCGGAAACATAAATGCTGTCCAAGTGCCTAGCCATCATGGCCACTTGGACAGGGTCAAGGGAACCAAAAGTCCTAGAGGCAGTGCCATTGGCTTGGTGAGTCTTGAGAGTTCTCCACAGCTTCTTGGCCATATCATTCGAGCCATAGCTTTGCTTTAGGTTGCCTCTTAAAGCCACAACATCTCTTGCTGAGTATGGTCTGCGGGTTAGCTTGAACCTCTCCGAGTTCCACCATGCTTGCACCTCTGCAACTTCGGCTTCAAACCTCCCTTCTTCCTCCATTATCTGCTTACAAATTGCAATATAATCACGCGTTGTAAAGATTTTCTGATTATTTAATTACTAAGAAAAAACACCCAAAACATTTGCTCTATTTATCCCAATAATTTTGTGAAGGAAAATTGGTGCACATAGTTCATACTGTGATGGATTTTAGCATGTCGAGCAAGAAAGAGAAATACTGTCTTGAATATCATCTACAGAGTACTTGAAAACTTGCACGAAAAGAATAAAAAGGTGTTGTTAAGGCTCTCACCATTGAAGGCACCGAGTAAGATGCAGCCATTGCTAGAACTCTTTTTCTAGAAAAGAATACTCCTTTTCCTTCGTATTGAGTGTAAAAACAACTAAGAGAAGTTCATGCAAAAGGCTTCTCCAACCTCCTCAATTTATAACAAAAGGGTGTTCACATACATCCTTATGATTATCTTTGCTGAAGAAAATATATTTAATTAAAGAAATAGATATATGAAATAATTATTTCTAGAATATTTTTTTGAATGAATTTTTATATTTTCAAGATAGAATATATATATAAAAAAAACTATCTTTATCTTTTCTATCTCCCTACATTAATCAAATTCTATCTAAATTTACAAGAAAAAAAAAACTTTGCCTAAAGGGAGAAAACAAATTAATTTATTATTTTTCATTGCATTAATTCGAACCATTTAATCTTGTGTCTCTTTTGCATTATGAGTGTAACTTGTCCCTTGGATCAGCTGCATCTGCATGCAAGGGCACGTTTGGTGATGGCAATCTTTCCCAACTAGACACTGCCACCATGCATATCGTCTTACTTTCGTCATTTGATGTCACCATTTTCAGTCGTGTGTGCCCGGTTTCTTTCTTTGTTTCCAAAAATTTAAAATTAATAGCTTAATTAAGTTAATTCTTTCTATAAAATCATTCTTGAGATTTCATACTCGTTGTCTAAAACATAAACTATATCCAATTAATCTTGATTTCTAAGACAATAAATCTTACTTAACACCATGTAATAATTTAAAACAAAATAAATTATTGTTTTTCAGTTAAACTCTTTATTGAATAAGTTATGAAATCATATAATCCAACTTTGTAATGATTTTTTAGATTGAGAATGTAGAATATATTATGTGCGTTTATCCTACATTTAATCTATGATTTTGGATTAAAATGATGTTAATCCTTGTACGTAAGTGAGGTGTAGCTAGATATTAGTGGATATAATAGTTAATTATGTAGTTAATTACACGATAACGTACAAATATGAATATATATATATATATTAGTAGTGTCAAGTGGCAGAGGGCGGGCACGGGCTCCTAGGAGAGCGAGATCGGGTGGTGACTGTCTTTACAATTCTGTGTCTTCCTGCTCTGCAAGATGACAACCATGTAAGCATTTTAAAATTGTATATAAAGAAGATGACTACCACGAGAATATTTCATTGCTGTGCTAACCCTAACCCCTATGATTATTACTGGAGCGAGTACGCAGTCCATAACTATCCATTTGCATTTGATATGTGATGGAGAATTGGGACAAGACGTCACATAAACATGGGGAGATGGAGGAAATCGCCCATTTGCACGCCGCACATGGATTGATTGAGGAAGAGGATGAGGAATTGTCCAATGGGCAATGGGCAATGGTGGGTTTTGGGGATGGGGGATTTTATGAGTTTGTTTTGCAGTCTGTGACATTGAAAATGTTCTGATAGATTGTGCAGAGGTGGGGACTTAGGGTTTACTGGTCCTGAATTGATTCTAGCAGGGTATGGAGTTTTTAGCACTTCGAGAAAGAAAAAGGAAGCTTCTTATCTCACATTTCTTTGGAGTTGGTTCTGTCCTTCAATGAGATTCCATGATCATAGCTGTTAGAGACCAATTTAGATTACTATAAGAAGTTGATGGTATATTTCACCCCCTCAGAAAAAGAGGGTTTTATGCAGCCGAATCTCCTTCATAAGAATATCTAAAATGATAGTTATCAAATAAAACCTATGCTATTTCATGTTTATTTATAGAATATAATTCAAAATATCACGAAGATAAAATTACATTTTAGTTCCTCCTCTTCATAAAATAATAAAGTTCATAGGCTATAAATACATCATGAATTCTTTAAGTCAAAGTTTCACAATCTTTTTATTCTTAATATTTTTAGCATGTATATTTTCAAAGTTTATCTCTCTAAAATATCATTGCACTTTCTCTCTCTGTATAATTACTACTTTACAATCGGAAAATTCTCACATCCATAAAAACAGATCTTTTGCATGTACCAATTACAAGTTACCTAGCATATCAGGCACCACTTGCTACTCCCACTACTGCTGGTCATCTAACTTATTGGGCACCACTTGCTACTATCATATTTACTGGTTAACTAGCTTACCAAGTATTATGTGATATTAATTATCAATTCTCTGGAATTTTCATATCAAGCTATTAAATATCTTGATTATAAAAAATTAAATCACAACATGTCTTTGACAAGTTGATCTGGTATGTCATAAAGTTTGTCTCAAGTTGGGTTTATTTTCAAACTGGTTTGAAATTGAACCTTAGTCAAATTATTAATCAAATTTTGCTGGGGTTTTTTCTTTTTCTTTTTCTTTTTTGATTTAATGTCACCTTGAGGACACTAATATAAACAAACTTCCAACTTTTGAGACTACTCCTGATAGCCAAATCCATATCCTCCAGTACCGTTGTTCGATTCTTCCACCCTCCGGCTTCATTCTCTGCTGAAATTGTCCAGACGCCGGCGGTACCTGCACCAATTATATATCCAATTTCGCATTTAAGATTCATTGGACATTAGAATTTGATGGCTTTGTTAAGAATGTTGAAGGAAGGACGTATAAGTTGCAGACCCCATTTCTTGCTCCACAGTGAAATGGTAATCCAATGAC
>Ga0307517_10004670_pt1 | contig 20997 bp, 9 predicted proteins | sample 23_EM_MG_FD_194515 | JGI IMG/M metagenome (GOLD analysis project Ga0307517, IMG submission 194515) | Populus trichocarpa ectomycorrhiza microbial communities from riparian zone in the Pacific Northwest, United States - 23_EM | ecosystem: Host-associated > Plants > Roots > Unclassified | place...
TTAAATATTGTAGATTTAACTACTATTATTACATCATAAAATAAATAATATTGATATCAAATATTTTTTATTATTCCATTAAACTATATGCAATGTCATCACATACAAAATCTATCTAACAATAACTATATTTTTCATGGTTTCTTAAGCACGCAACAACAAAAACTGAATTTTTTTGTTACGTCATCAAGCGATCTCCTTCTAATTTTTTGAATAAAACACAATTAAAATAAAAATAAAAACTGAATTTTTTTTAACTAGGCCGGACTCGGCAAGAACATAATTGGAATTGCGATCAAATTCTACAACTGCTACGTCATCATGTGATATCCTTCTAATTTATATAGTGTTATTAAATAATATTAAATACTAGTTTTTCGAGTAAAACTCAATTTTTTAAAAAATATTTTACAATTTCATTACGTACAAAATTCATTCGACAAAAACTATAGTTTTCATGATTTTTTGAGCATGCAATAAAATTAGTTAAAATATTATCAGGAATAAAATTGAGATTACAGTACGAGTAAATTTAATTCACCTTAAACTAATTTTTTAAAAAACAAAAAAAATATTGTTCACGTTCACGTGAATAGTGCGAGTAAAATCACTTAACTTTTCCTGGTTTTTCAGGAAAAAAAACTAAACTTTTCCTGGTTTTTTGAAAAGAAAAAAAAACTGATTTAAGTTTAAGTGAACAGTGCGAGTGAATTAAAATTCACTCGCACTGTTACAGCTTCCTGCCTCAGGAGAAGCAGCCAAATGCTGCTTTTTCAAAACATGCGGTTTTATTTTAATTTGTAGTGGGTCCTACCAGTGAAAAACATTTTTTTCCCTTACCAAACGATATTATGTGTGGCTGCGGGTGAACCTCACTTGCAGCCACGTTACCAAACGGCCACTAAATATTAATGAGATGGCACAAACATATGGTATATGCAAAATAAAAAGAAGAAACAAAAATTTAACGTTAAGATAAAATGAAAATTAGTTTTATTTAAATTTTATATTATAAGAAAAATTAAGTGTATAAAATAATGATGGGTGACCTAGAATATGATAAAAGAAGAAGAAAGTAAACTCTGAGGGGGTATAACTCAACTGGTCAGGTTCTAAATTTGCTTTCGAGAAGTCACCGGTTCGAGTTTCACAAATCTCAAGGTCACTGGAAGTTTACATGATCGTGAATTTTATTACATGGTCGTGAACTTTAGGGTCCGTGAGATTAGTCGAGGTATATACAAGGTGGTCCAAACACCCACGTTAATAATAATAAAAAAATACAATGTTAAAAAAAGAACTGTCAATTTGTTTTTAATTGTATTTAAAGAAAACTACAATACCATTGAAAAAAGTGAAAAAATAGAAAAAAGAATAAGTATTTTGAAAGTGTGTTTAAAGTAAATATAACACTCTTAAAAAAAGAGAAAGATTATTATTTAAAACAACTAAGATGTTATTTGATATTTTATTGTTCATATAATAATAAATCATTTTTTAATATTTTTTAATTAATTTCATGCCACGTGTACAATGCTAAAAGATAAGAGTTTGGATATGCACACCAACAATATTTTTTTTTTCAAAATCCAGATGACATATTGTCTGGATACTTTTAAAAAAAAAATAAAAGGGTAGAAATCATTTCGCTTGCTTCCTTAATTAATAATAAAAAAAGGGGCTAGGGACGTACATGTCGGCATGCTATGATAGGCCAAGTGCAATGCTTGGCCCTTTCATGTCTTTTTTTTTTTTTTTATTTTAAATTTTGGTTTTTGTTTAGTACTCCGAGAAAAACTCACAAAAAATACTTACTTTTTTACTTTTGATATGATTCTAAAATACCATTATATATTTTATTTGAATTTTACTAAATTGTTCTGGCAATTATTATGTATCTGTTTAAAAATAATAGTTCAAGAAAATTCAATTCACATTTTTTATTATTCGTAAAATTTTTAAATATATTTTTAACATAATTTTATCGCATTTATAATATTTTTAACTTTGGATCATTCATGAAATATGAATATAGTATTTTGATAAATGTTTTTAAAATTACTTTAATAATTATAAAATATTTTTTTTTTTAACCAAATAATGAATGTGTTATATATATTGAGTTTTTTGTTTCTTTCCTGTATATATAAATTCTAGGATCATATTGATGATGCAATGCATAGAAGCGAAAGGAATACAAGTGGGGACTAGAAAGTGTCAAAGCAAGAGTTCATCCACTGAGCTCCGCGGCTTGTGTACCAGCTGCAGAGGCAAGGCTCTTTACCTCTGTTATTTGGGTTCGAGTCTCAGCGTACACGCCTGTTATCCCCATAGTATTTTACCTGTTTATTAAGCTTGTAAGGTGTTCAGTGAATTCAAAAATTAATTGTGGTGCGCGTAAGTTGGCATGACACCCCAGATTAAAAAAAAAAAAGTTGATCAACTGAGTCCTTTTGTATGCAAATTATTTATCATCAATAATTTCTATTTATTTAAATTAAAATAAATGGCAGTTATTTTATAATGTTCATTATGCTAAGAGCTTTTTTTTATATTATAATTTTTTATATTTTCAAATCATTTTAATATATTAATATTAAAAATAAATTTTAAAAAATAAAAAATATCATTTCTATTTATTTTTAAATAAAAATCATTTTAAAAAAATAACCACACTAGCTTACTTTAAACGTGGAAACAGAGTTGAACTCAAGTGGAAGTTTACAATTGCAAGTTGATGACAATATGGATGGATGAGAGTACTCGTAAGCTTCCTTCCAGCATGCTTCACTATTAAAAGAAAGACTTCCACTGGTCAACGACGACGAAGCCGACCATTTCTGCCTATAGTTTAACGCGTGTTTCATTCTTTCATGTCTGAAAGATAACAAGAAAGAATCCAAAGCTGCAAATTCCCGAAAAAATCGAAAGCCAGTGATGGGTACTGTCAAGCTTGGAGAGAACATGGAGATCAAAGAAGTGGTTATCCAGAAAGCATGCTCAATGGCCATGAATGCTCACAAATCTCCAGAGAAGCAATATCTTTCTAAAAAGATTAGAACTTCATCATCTGAAGTTGTCTTTAGCTTTCCTGGATCTTGGTCTGTAAATGATTGGTTTGCTGGAACTTCCTTTGGAGAAACGAAGATGGATCCTCAGCTCTTTCCTTCTCTCAAATATGTTGGTCTTGATGTAACTGCTACTGTAAACGAAGTCTTTCTCAATAGATTCAAAGCAGTTTTGGCTAATCCACAGTTCCAAATTGAGGTATCTGAATCCACTTTCTTGTCATTTATGTTATTATAATCAGTTGTGAATTTTCTTTTTTTAGGGAATATATTTCTTTCTTTCTTTTTTTCCCCTTTTTTGTGTGTTTGTTCATCAATTTTTCCTTGTGGATATGATGCTAATGTGTGAAGAATTTTTAGGTTCTACAACTGCATCTGTATTCTTGATTGAAAACCTTCTGAGAAGCTAATTGAATTCCATGAGAAGAAGTACAAATTGATAAGATTTACATGTGTTAAATGGAAACTGATGGAAATTAGAATATAATTAACAAGAAAAAATTAAAATAATTGCTGAATCATAAGAAATTAACTTCGATCTGATGCTGGTTTTCAATTTTCTTAGGTGGAAAAAGCTGCGACAGACAGGAGGCAAATTGTATTTACAGGCCACTCTTCAGGAGGGGCAATTGCCATACTGGCAACAATTTGGTTCTTGGAAGAGCAAATTAGAAAAAGCTCCAACTGGATTGCGCCACTCTGTCTGACTTTTGGATCTCCACTTGTTGGTGATCGCATTATAAACCTTGCACTTAGGCGTGAAAACTGGTCTCGCTACTTTGTGAATTTCGTTATGAGATGCGACATTGTTCCTCAGATTTCACTCAGTCCACTCTCTTCCATTAATCAAAAACTGCAGCAAGTTCTTGATTACTTTAATCAAAAAGCGCAACAACCTCCTAATGAAGCTCCAGCTTTCTATGTAACTGTGGTGAAAAATGCATCGTCTGTTGCTAATTATGCTGCCTGTAAGATCATGGGAAGCACGAATCCTTTATTGGAGACTATATCAAGTTTCATTGAACTGAGTCCTTACAGACCCTTAGGGACCTATGTTTTCTGCACAGGAAATGGGAAACTTGTTGTCTCAAGTAACCCAGATGCTGTGCTGCAAGTACTGTACTATGCCTCCCAGTTGAGCACTGGAGAAGCAAGAGAAAAAGTTGAAGTTGCCCAAACAAGCCTAAGAGATCATTTGAACTACGGAAATGACTTGCAAGAATACTTAAAAATGTCAATTGTAACATGTTTATATCAGCATCATCCAGAAGCACTTCCGTTATCTTCGAATGTTGGAAATGTTGAGCGTGGGAGAGTTGATGTGGCCTTGAATGACCTAGGCCTGGTAAGTTCTTTCAATCCCTGCTAAGTTTGTACTCAATTTCATATACATGTTCACTCCTCACAGCTTGGTTTGATTTATCCTAGCAAATTTTAGCTGGTTATAAGTTTCAGTATATAGGAAATAACAATACCAAACTTGGAATGCTTAAATTTCTGCTGAAACTGAACATAAAATTGCGGTTAGTTGATGCCCACAAATTTTATAAATGCTAAGTGTTTGGGATTCCAGAGTGAAAGAGCCAGACTGTGCATTCATGCTGCTGAAGCGTTAGAGAAGCAGAAGTTGAGGAACCAGGCATCAATTGAAGAAAAGCAGAAAGATATTGAGAAATGTTTAGATAAGCTAGAAGCGTACAAAAAGAAGGGTGCACTCAAAGTTGGCTATTATGATGCCTTCAAGAGTTCAGAACAAAAGGAGGATTTCCATGCTAATGTAGAGAGGCTTGAGCTAGCAGGTATATGGGATGAAATAATAGAAATGCTGAAAAGGAATGAACTCCCCGATGAGTTTGAGGGCCGGAAGACATGGATAGATCTTGGTACCAGGTATCGTCGCATTGTTGAACCCTTGGATATTGCTAATTACTATCGACACCTCAAGAATGAAGACACAGGGCCCTATATGGGAAAGGGCAGGCCAAGACGGTATAAATGCACCCAAAGATGGCGGGAGCATGCTGAGCGATTGCCGCATGAAGTTCCAGGATCCTGTTTTTGGGCTGAGGTAGAGGAACTGTGCATTAAAACAAGCTGCCAGGGAATTAAAGAAAGCATTTCTCACCTAAATACCAAAGTCAAAAAGTGGATTAAAGATGGGGAACTGGGTGTTGATGTTCTGTTGGAGAATTCCACCTTTAATAAATTGCTGAAACAACATTTCCTGACAAACTTTTCTCAGGATCTTGACCTAAGGAAGGAGTTGCATGTGCAGGGATTTGCAGATGCGTAACTAATGTTATTCCGAGCCTTGTACACACCTGAGCAAGAACTTTATCTGTATTAGATATTTTATTGTTATCTGTTCCACCCTGCAAAATAGTGTGAAATAAAATGCTTTTTTGATCAATAATAAAGGCAGAAATGAATTTTCAGCTCTTAAAAACCTGCTTAAACAAGTTCATTTACCAGTTCTGAGATACAGGCCATCACCTGCAATTACTTATTTTGTTCTAATCCTTCAGTAGGAGCCCTTCTGCCGACAGGAGAGAAGTGCAAAACATCTCGACCAGACGAGGAACTGCATTAGTATGCTGAATTACACTCCTATTCAAAGGGAAAATGACATCTTTGATCGAGTGATCATGGTAGATTAGCTTCGGAACCAAGAAATTCAAATTGACAACAGAGTATAAATCAATTTGTATCGATTATTTCTGCGTGGACTTACAAGTCCTGCAACAGAGAACTGGGAGGAATTCGCTTCCACCCATAGTCCCCTGCCAACCTCGTTTGACTTCTACTCGGCAGAAACCAAACACAACATCATGGAGAGTTGTATCCCACTCAATGAAATAAAATAAAAACATAGCAAATGTCAAATATTAGAGAATAAGAAATTTGTGATTGCAAAGAAGAAATCTGTTGAAATTTGCTTGATTGCCTGCCTAAAAGATGCCGATCCGTCATCATGAATATTTTTACATGCTGGATTTCATGAAAACAATGTCTGGTCAGCGGTGCAAGGAATAAAAGAAAAGTAATTAAGTAAAAGCATCAACATTACAGAAATTATATTCCTATCATCAGATCATCCACCCACTTCCAATTTGGCTAATTCAATATGGTTATGAAGATGTGAAATTCCTAGTGGGGGATGCTAGGATGTTCGAGCTGTATGGATATTAGTCTCCAAAAACCAGGCATATTTTTGTTCCCTTATCCTCACTCAAGCTTCTAACCTCCAATTGGAATGCCTTAATTGGATCAAACTCCAACTATTTAACTTGTTGCAACCCATTCGCCTCAAGGACCTGAAGAATTCCAGTAGATAATGTTTTAATTTCATATGCATTAAGTTTATTTTTGCGTTTTGAGAATATTTTTTACTTTTTATTAATATTTTTTGGTGTTTTTATATTGTTTTGAAGTATTACTAATATTAAAAATAATTTTTAAAAAATAAATAAAATATTTTTTTAATATATTTTCGAGTAAAACAGATTTAATTTTTTTTTTTTTTTGGTAAAAATTTCAAACACCGTATTACTCACATACCGCACCAAATAAGTTCAAAAAAAAGTAAAAGAGGAGAAGGTGAAGGCGTTGTAGAAGGCATGTGTTCCAAAACCAAAACAAGAAGAAAAGAATCTTAGGTCTAAATTTCTGAAGCTTCAAGTTCTTCGTAAACCTCAAAAGCTGCAAATTTGACTAGAATAAAAAGAGCTCATGGGCACCCTTAAGATTGGAGAGGTCGTGGAGATCAACAAACAAGTCATCAAGACAGCGTGTTGATGTCCATGAAGGCTCACAAATCTCCAGATAAACATTATCTCTCTAAAAAGATTAACGAATCATCGTTTATTTTTAGCTTTCCTGGTTCTTGGACCTTCCAGCTATTCCCTTCCCTCAAATATACAGGTCTTGATGAAACTGCTACATGCGACGAAGCTTTTCTCAAAAGATCCAAAGCAGTTTTGGCTAATCAAACGCTTCAAAAATGAGGTATCTGAGTCCACTATATTCTGGCCATTTGATTTCCGTTTTGTTACTGTCAGTTGTGATTTTCCTTTAGATATCCTAAATCTTTCCATGTAAATGTATATGTATTTTATTATTTATTATTATTTTTTGGTAATTTCCATGCATATATGTTTTGTTATTTTCATCCAATCTCATAATTGTTTGATGGTTATGGTTATTGGCTTTGAAATTCATTTCACTTTCCTTGTGGTTATGGCATGTAAAATGTAAGATGCTAGTTGAGTTCTTCTATGGGAAAATAGTTGCTGATACGATTGACAACAGTGTTATTTGGGAAACTAATCAACGTAGGAAAATGTAGAATTACGGACAGCACATAGCGATCAACATGAAAAACTAACTCCAGGGTGTTGTTGGTTTCCAATCTTCTCAGGTAGAAAAAGCTGTGACTCGCAGGAAGCAAGTTGTGCTTGCAGGCCACTCTTCAGGAGGGGGCTATTGCCATCCTGGCAACAATTTGGTTCTTGGAACTGTACGTTCGACAAGGCTCTAAAGATACATCTCCTCTCTGTTTTACGTTTGGTTCTTCCCTTGCTGGCGATCGCACCATGAGCCATGCGCTTAGGCGTGAAAAATGGTCTCGCTACTTTTTTGAATTTTGTTACAAGATATGACATTGTCCCTCCCTCGGATTTCACTCACTCCTCTCTCAGCTATTGAGCAACAGCTGCAGCAGGTTCTTGATTTTTTCAATCCAAAATCCAAATTTTACAAGCAAGAACATGCGGATCAAGTTCCAGGTTTCTTTGTTATTGTGATGGAAAATGCATCGTCTGTTGCTAGGTATGCTGCCTGTAATACCATGGGGAGCCCAAACCTGCTTTTAGAGACTCTATCAAGCTTCATTAAATTAAGTCCCTACACACCCTTAGGGACCTATGTCTTCTGTAATAGGAAACTTGTTGTCGAAAGTAATCCAGATGCCATTTTTCAAATACTGTTCAATTCTTCTCAGTTAAGCACCGTAGAAGAAAAGGTGACAGTTGCCAGAGGAAGTCTAAGAGATCACTTGAACTACAAAAGCAAATTGTATCTAGTTTTGATCATGGTCATCTAGAAGCACTTGTATTATCTTTAAGTTGATAATGCCTCAGGTGGGCTAGGCCTGGTAAGTTTTGCTTCTTTGCTCCTCACATGATCGGTCGTCAAAAAGATGGTTAGTTATCATGCTTAATTTATCTGGATACACAGGAAGTAACAGTGAGTTGGAATCCACAAAATTTGCTGAAATTGGACATATTAGTTTCAATAGCAATCATGACTGACTGATGACCACAGCTTGTAATGGTGTCTTTTATTTGGTATGCCAGAGCGACAGGGCCAGACTCTGTATTAGCGCCGCTAAAGAACTAGAGAAGCAGAAGCTGAGGAACCAGGCTGTAATCGACGAAAAGAAGAGAGATATTGAGGAAAAAATACAGAAGCTAGAAGCGTACAAAAGCAACTGCGAACTTAGCAAAAGCTGCTATGATGAAGAAGAATTGTACTACAAATGTTTCCATCTACTTCTGTGGTTTGTACCATATATTTTTTCGTATGGAGACTTGAAGATGTTAAAAAGTGATTGTTTCTGATGCCAGAACAAAAGTTAGTTCACAAATTAAGACACAGGCATCGTTCAACAGAATAAACACATTTGCATGGCAGGTATGGGGAAAATAGAACTGTATTAGGACGCTCTCTTGACATGGCTGTAGAGTGAATAAAAACCGTCAGCTGAAACCAGCTCTATTTGGTAAAATCAGATTTAAAACCTTATCGCATAAGACCATATCAAGTAAATTCAAGAATGTTGAAGGAGATTAGGTTCCTCACTGTTCTGTTTTTACTCTCAAACAATCGCAGATTATTATTTACAGTTCATCTTCTGCTCAGCCTTCTTTGGCCTGGCCTGGTTCATCCTGTTGATTATAGTTTTTAATAAGATAATTTCCATCTTTAAGACAGTACTGATCCATCATCATGAATTTCAACACAGTCGGATTTTGCAGAAACTATGATGCTGATCGGATGCTGACGACTAGAAGATTATGAATATGCTAATAGCAGGATTAGAGCAATTTTTTTTTTTTACAGTTCTGTCATCTGTTCACATTCAACCTGGCTAATTCAACGAGGTAAAAAATACAGTAGGTAGATTTTCTAACTGGACGTTATTTATGGATTCTTCAGTTTCTATAAACCCAATGGGACACTCTTGTCGGCTACCCTTTTTCTCTATAAAAAAATGTTGATCACATGTATCCAAAAAATCCAAAAAACACACACACACACACACACACACACACACACAAAGGGACACGTTTTGTAATCTATTCCTCGTTCAAGCTTTCCTGTCACTGGACAAAGCCAAACAAAAAGACCACGCAGAAAATGGTTTTCTTGCATAGGATTACTTGGAGGATGTTTGCCGTGTGGTTGAATTATAGTTTTGCAAATTTTTGAAAACTTTTTTTGCTTTAATTTTTTTCTAATGTTTTTTTCATTGTTTTAACATGTTGCATTTTAAAGGCTTAATTAATTTTATTGAGGACTTAATTGCAAGAAAAATTGATATTTGAAGTCAATTTAAACTTTAATGAGAAGAAATTAAAGTCTGGAGGTCGATTTGCAATTTTAAAGAGTTAATTTGGTCAAATTAGGGGCTTAACTGCGTAAATATTGAAGTTTGATAGACAATTAGGGACTTGATTGAAGAAATCAAAAAACCAAAGACTAAATTGAAAAAAAACACGTAATTGTAGTAGGGGCTGAAATTGACTAAATCAAGGGTTAAATTGAAGAAAATTGAAAGTTTGATGGTCAATTAAGGGTTCAAGTGCACAAATCAAAAATCAAGGACCAAGATGAAAATGACGCTAAGCTTTGGGCCGATGATTGAGTTTGGTAGGGGTGAAATTGCATGAAATTAAGAGTTTGGGAGGCAATTACGGGTGCAATTCAAAGCAATTGGAAGAATAGGGACTAAAATAAAATTTGTCAGATCCCAAATTAAAAACCCTAATTTCTAGGTGTTAACCTAAACGACGTGTCGTTCAGTCACTGTTTAGCTTTTTCTTCGACAATTTTGACTGATTAAGTAGCCATTTTTAAGCGAATAAAAGTGGCGTTTCCGACTACTTTGGAGACTGTAACCACCATCATTCAACTGAGAAACATCCCCTCTACAGAGATTAGTTACTCCTATCAAACACTTGTATCTCATTTTCTTCAACGAACTCAACAACATCTTGTCATCGATTAGCCATCACTACATTTTTAAATTTTAGGCCGATCGAGTTAACACTTTCAAACGAATAAATATGGAGCTATAGACCTTTAAATTGAGTAAAGATGGATCCAAATGAAAGGTGTGTACCCCCTACCAAGATTAGGTGGTCTTCAACAACGATGACATTAGAGTTGTTTCGAAGAAGTCTCGAAACTGATCAACTCAGTTATCGATGATTGTAATACCCATTTCACAAAATCACTAATTTTTTTCATGTGTTCAAACTTCAAGCCTTATCAATAGGTTCTTATCAAATGTTGTCTACGTTTCTCTCAAGATCAAAAGATTAGAAACAAGCTCTATAGTCTTCAAATTTGGAAAACCACTAAAACCTCCAAAAACTAAGTTTGTTGCAAAACCACTATTGAAAAACCAGCATGGGTATAGAACTCAAAGCTGTGAAATATACTCCAGAACCCTTTCATATCAAAGGACTAAGCTTTGATTAATCTATATTGAACCCATCAAAAACCCTATAAATGCCCCCTGAAAAATCAGATCAAAAATAAAAGAAAGAGGAGAGAAAAAGATTGATAAAACATCTCCAAAGTGTGAAGGTTTAAGAGTCTAGATAAGGATTTCCACAACTTTGAGAGAAAATAACAAACTTGAAAAAGAAGGAACTAAAAAGCAATAACCATTGTTTGAGCTTGGAAGGTATAAAACATTCATTTATCCTTGTAGATGATGTCCATGAGGCATTATATTACTTTTAGCTTTGATTTTAATTAATGCATAGAATGTTTATTTTTCTTTGTTTGATCCTGTTTGGAATTGTCTGTTAATGTTGCTGGATGTTTAGAATATGTTTGGATGTTTAAATTAAATGAAATAAATTGATTTGGAAATCTGGCAGTATGGTTATTGATTTTTTTGGGTTTGTTAGTGTGTGTTCTTGGTTTCTAGGCATGATTTGAGTTCCAAGTGTTTAAAGAGTCAATTTTGAATCGAAATTTGATATTTTTATAGGCTGTTTCAAGTTGGCAATTTTGAAGTTTAGAACATCTTGCATAATTTTGATGTTATTTGTCAGTTTTTTTTTTATTCAAACATGTTTGGTTATGGTTGTGCAACTTGTTAGAATGAAGAAATCATGTATTAGAAGTAAAAAAAATAATCAGTTTTGGAGGCTTGATAGTGTGTTGAGTTTCTGGGCTATTTTTTAGCAGTATTCTTCGTGTTCTTGGAAAGAAAATTGACTGAACTTCATGATTTGGACCAATTTTAGTCCAATTCTTTAAATATAATCCTTTGTGCGACTTTATTAGTCAATAATCTAGGATTTATTTGCATCAATAACATGTTTTCAGTAAGTTTTAATTATAGGGTTTTGGTTTTGAACCAAAACTCATTTTGACAAAATTGTGGTTTTTAAGTAATAATCGAAATGCATGAATGCTAAATTATTGATCATTGAATGATTTTCAACATGTATGTCTTTCGTTAGTCCATATCTGGTCTGATTTGAAATCTATGTAGCTGGGTTCATGTTGAATGTTCTTTAGCGTTCTTTATGTTCTTTGTTTTCAAAGTTTTGATCCATTTTGATTAAAAAAAATTTGAGTTTGTGTTTTTTTAAGTTTGATTTCATTTTGGATTTTGGTTTAGGTTTTGATTTGTTTTTCGGGTCAAATCAATGGAGTTTGGTTCGGTTTATGGTCAAACCAAAAGTTTCGGGTCAACCCGGTTGGGTCAAAATCAGGTAAAAAATTAAGACCCTATTTGGCTGGCAATGTTTTTGCTAAAGGTTTTCTTTGGGTTAAGGGTGTGTTTGGCAAACACTTTTTAAGCTTATTTTAGCAGTTTTGGTTTTAGAAAAAATGAGTTTTTGCCAAATATAACCTTAAAAAAAAATCATGCTTGTTGCATAAAACCTAATCTTTATAAAAAAAAAAAAAAATGCATTTTTATTTATAAAAAAGAAAAAAGAGAAAAGAGAAGAAAAAAAATTTAGCATTGTTTTAGAAAATGTTTTGTATTTCTTTGCATTATTTGTGAAATTTACAAGTTTGTAAAATTCCTTAAGGATTTGGCTAATATTTCAATAACCCTAAGCTTTCTTCTTCTTCTTTATTTTTGAAAATTAATAGTCAACATTCTGGTATAAATGTTGAACTTACAAGTAGGCTAGTATTCAAATCAGGAGTTGACTAAGAAATTCTTTAATATTCACCAATTTTAATTGGGTATTTTTTCACCACAATATACGAGTTATGAGAAAATACTTTTGTCTTTCAGGATAAGTGAACCCTATCAGGGCATATAAATGGATTCTTCCTATAAGGATTTATCTGGATATAAGAGCCCATAATAAATTCAAAATGTCAGTTTTGTTCATGAGCATAAATCTTTATCATGATCCATAGATGAACCACCTGCTAGAAACCCATCAACAACTTTAAACCATATCCAGACCACATAATACAGTTTACCTCGGGTAAGGTGCGCTAGAGGAATTAATATCTTTCTTGGTCACAACCAATCCCTTACCTTAGAATTTCTGATAAGACTAGTCTACTCGAGTCTCACAGTGACCCTAAACCAAACAACTAGGTGGCGACTCCTTGACCCCAATGTACGACACATTAAATTGATTGAATAAAATAAAAATAAAAAATAATTATGCAAGACTACACATATTAGAAATATTATTTTAAAATAAACATCTTTTATTTTAAAAAAAAATAGTTCATTTATACATAAGATAAAAAAAATTATAAATGAATCAGAAAAAACCTTTTCGAAAATTAAATGCATAGCTAAAAAATAATCATCATTTAAAAGAAGATATCTAAACAAAATAAAAGAGAGAAGGGGTTTCTATCTAAATATAATTTTTTTTCCCAAAAAAAAGCATTAGTTGAAAAACTATTAGGAAAAAAAAAAGGAAGCCAGGCTATGCTCGGCCTAACCCATTTTGTTAAGTCTCGCGCGACTGAGTTTTTTTTTTTTTTGCTGAAGTTGGGGCTCCGCCCTAATTTTCTTTGAAAAAAAATCAGACGACGCGTAGTCTGATCTTGCCTAGGTTTCTGCCATTGTGATGGCTGAAAAACCAGGGCCTAAGTTTTTTTACCCAAAAACTTGTTTTTGACCTAACACACCTATAAAACATCTTAATAACTATGATAAACCTATCCGTGGCCTAAACAAAACCAAAAAATCATCCTAAAAACCAAAATTAACCTGAAACCAAAAATCAACCCGAGTTTATGTATGTTTTTCCATGAACTTCAAAGGAAATAAAAACACTTAATATGAACTCTTCTTATAAACAAAACCATTTGACACAAATATTATCTGTTTTAGTGACCTAAATCAGTGTCAACAACATGTTTTTTTCTCTACCGTCAGAATCTGACGACCTTGCTTTCTCTCTTCTCTCAACTAAGGACTAAAAAATAACAAAAATAAACTTTTATACCAAAATTGAATTTGAAAAATATCAGTGTCAACAACATATTTATCTATCTACTGCCAGAATTTGATAACCTTACTCTCTTTCTTCTCTCAACTAAGGACTAACAAATAACAAAAATAAATTTTTGTACCAAAATCAAATTTGAAAATATTGAGGTGCAAAAATTGTATAATCTATGTTATTTTTTAAGTTCGAGAATCAAAATGCATCTTTTTCAAAACTTATGACATGTCTCCCATGTTTGACGTCTTTTTTATTTAGGTCTCCCTCTTTTTTCAATCTCATATTTTAAAACTAAATCACTGGAAAAAAAAAATGAGAACCAAATTGAAAAAACAAAAAAATTTACACAACTCATCCATAATAATTTGTGAGAGGATGAATAATAAGATCATGCAAAGTAAAAAAACCCACGCCTTTTAGTTTTATACTTAATGGTGAGCTCTCTTCTTCATTTTTAGTTCCTTCTATATAGAGATGGCAATGGGTTGTCATGGATTGGATTTTTTTTATATTTATTCTCTATTTATTATCTATTACGTAAGAAATTTAGATATTTATAAATTATTCATCAGATTTCAAATATCCATTCTTCTATTATTTATTATTCAATAAAAAAAATAAAATAGTTAATATATGTGTTTGATTTCAATATTAAGATAAGTATATATTATATTGTATTAAAAAATATCTAAATATTCTACAAATATATCTATATAATATAAATATATATTTCAAATTAGATTTAAACGAGTTTCAGGTTAAGTTTAATAATATTTATATTCTATCAATTATTCATTCATCAGGTAATATAACAATCTAAAATATACCCAGGCATTAAGATCAATATACATCGGGTTAGATTAAATTGTAATCCCTACTTCCACCAGTTGTACATCCTAAATCGCTGCTCTGTTCCTATGCAGTTAGACCAATGATTCACCAGATTCAGCATCATTCGCAAAAACATCTAGCATATCCATACTGGCTGCAACTTCTAACCTTTATCAAAATCAAATTAGAATACCCAACTCCAATCAATCTCCAACAAGTTTAACTAGTACCAAAATCGCATTCGCCACAAGGACCTTAAGAAGTCACAATGGTTGCTTGAACTCGTACTATAGAGGGTCATCTTACACTACCAAATACCACGGCCGCGGATTACTGAATATCCCATTCATAAATTGCAGGATCCAATCAAAGAGGTGTTGGATCCAATTATCAAGCTACACCAAAAAAACCAAATCCATTTATCAAACTTCACCTCCGGGCTCCTGCAAAATTATTGCTCAGGGATGTATCCTATCTCAGATCCTCTTCCAGTATATGCTCAAGAATTGTACTAATATTCGTGATTTGAAAACAAAAAGGTACCAAGGCATTGATCAAATGAAGGACATAGTTAAGTAACAAACACGTATTAACATGCCTCGCATTAAAACAAAAAAGAAAAACATGTGAAAGCTTGCCGCCTGCATTTTCTTAGGCTGCCAGCATGCGCATTATAGGTTTCTAGACATTTATTAGGTACAGTGCACATAATTGTCACGCAAATTTGTGGATTTTGCAATGCATCATTCATGATACCGACAAACTTTGCATTTAACAAGTGAATTAGAATGCTATCTCAATGTTATCTATTCATCTTTCAGACTAAAAAAACTAAATGTGCGCATCCATACCTAAAACTCGACAAGTCACACAAGTTTCTAACCCGAGAATGGAAGCTATTCAATACCCTTAGAAATAGAAGAGTCCCATGGATTATTAACTTCAGCATTATTCCCTCTGCAGTGAAAATGAAACAGTCAAGCAATTACCATAAAATCAGGTTATATCTGTATGATAAAGTATATAATTTTAAGGAATATATGACAACCACCTTCTACCATTTAACCAAAAAAATTGTAGTTGGCATGTAGAGATGTAATCACCCCACAAGCAACGAAGCTAAAATGATTCCAACTTTGCAAATAACAAACATGCAGGCAATAGAACCAGCAATTCTTGAGATGACAGCACCCTAAGAGTATCAAGCCCAGCTTTTCCAGCCATCTGATGTTCCTAAGACCTTCTTCCCATGTAAATCACGGGGTACCAAAGAAAAATGAAGTCATCAGTACTTGCAAACGAAACTAACATTTTTATATATCTCCCTCCCTAGGTGTCTAAATCAGAACTAAGCCCGAAGGCTGTCGAGGAGATGCAAATGATTTTCTGCTGTTACCTGGCAAAGGTATGTTGGCCTTGCACAACAATCTTTCAACACAACACCGGCATATTAGAAAAACAGCACAGGGAAACCAATAAGAAAAACCAATTCAATAAAACAGCAACCACAAAAACATAGCATCGATAGCCTCCTGGGTAAAGGATCCTATCCAATTGGCTGTAAATAAAAGTGAAAAGGCGATGCAAGAAAGTCACACTGTAGAAACAAGACAGGGGAGACATATTGCACACATTTCAAAGAGAACCAATAATCAGAGGCACGTGCAGAGACAATTACAGAACATGCATATCAATAGTTAGGAGGGGGGCACTGTTTAGGAACTTACTTTCAGCGTGAGCAAGGGACAGATAAGTCAAGGCCACATATGATGTTCAGCAAGGACAGCAAAAAGGGTAACAAAGAGAAACAAGAGAAAGAACACCGTGACATGCAATTTGCTTAAGAGATATCCAACGAGCAAACTAGCTCTCATCCGTTGGCTAGCACAGGCATTCTATTACAATAAGAGCATTATGTTAAAATGAAATAGTTTCAGTAAAAACCTTCTCCTAGCATAGACAGCCCAAACAAGCAGCACTTAAAATACTCGAGATGATATAAGTGCTAGAATGTAAAACAAAGAGAAACCGAAAATACCAAACATTAGTATATTACTTTCAGTCAGGTGTATAAAGTGGAGCTTGAACATCATCACTCGACACATGCAAGACAGCAAAAAATTACAGTAAGTTACCAACATGTTCTTGATAATTAAATAAGAAACAGAAACCAGGTTTTCAAATGAGAAGCAAGGGAACTTTTCATTCCATAAGCATTCGTGCACAAACCTCAACCGTGAATCAGTCTCATTAAAGAATCAAATTTGATATAGGTGGCCCCAGAAAAGTGACTCCTAAAACATGTTTTTTAGCCTGAGAGGGGGTTCCTTCAATGTTTTCAGAACTCTGCACCTTTTTTACCCAATCGCCTAAAGACAAAAATATGTAATTCCAGCTGTGAAACTACATATAATGTAACACTTAAGTAATCACATGCAGTGCAACTATGAAAGTATCAAGACTTGCATTGCAATCAAAGCATTTAGCTAAATTAGCCCATCCATGAACTATTGGATTTTAAGGCTGTATCCTAGAAAGTAATTATCAAAGATGGAATCTAAAATAGTAACATGCACAAGCAGATAGCAAACCCAATCGAGAATTAAGGAAAAGGAAAACATGGAATATTGTATTTCATGTATTGAGTTTCTATGTCCCATATCTATTCACAAACTGAACATGGGTTTTCTACATCAGCATATGCACCACACATATAAGAACCAAGATTCAAAATAAGAAATAGCTCAATTCTCGGGTGCCAAAAGACATAATGATCTATACCCCCACATCTAAAAAGTCTAAGAAATGACAAGCTGATTCTAGAATAGAACACACAAGACATACGGAGAAAGAGATAGACCCAAAATTCGAAAGTTCATCAAAACAGAGAGTTCTCCTCCTATGACCTCATGCTACAAGAACGATCCAACCTTAAAGTCAGATTACTTCCGGGCACAATGGCCTCCACCTCCACAGAATCATTCTTATACAGTTCCCTGCAGTTCGGACAGCGGCCATCCAGCTCAAGCATTTTGTTGTAGCAGAAAAGGCAGACCTGAAACCCACATGAACATGGCAGGAAACTCGCATCTGTGAAGTCCAAATCTTCTGTACATATAGGACATGCAGATGGCACATTAACACCACTAGCACAAACCCATGCATGCATTCCCCGTCCATAATGCCTATCAGTATTCGGAAAGCTCCGCTGCTTGGACAAATTAGGAAGACTCTGTGGACGAAGTGCATCATCCGGCCTCCAAGCCCGACCATTCCCAGGAGTCACTCTTGATGGGATCCTTCTCTCCCGCGTCAAATTCTCATGATTAGAACCCAAGTTGCACGAATTACAATCCAATTGAACAACAGGTTCATGCTCCGGTGAAGACTGCAATTCCAAACATGGATTGTTATCATCATTATGGTTTTCTTGTTTATTATCATAGTCATTGGCAGCTAAAGCATCCGCCAAAGCCTCCCAATCATCCAGGCAACTATCATCCCCTTCGTCATCCTCGTCCGTTATGCTACCAGAGCAACAACCACCGCTACTTCCACTAGTACTGCTGCCACTGCTGGAAGCAGTAAAATTGGTGCTTGAATCATTGCCACCTAGGACACTGCTGCCAGTAGGACTATTTGAAGGTGAATCCATATCAAAATCACGATGGATCGACCCATTTTCATCCTCATCCTCCCCTACTCCTCTTCCTTGCTGCCTCATCTGCAAATTTTCTAACGGATTCTTCCTTCCCTCTTCATGAATATGTTGTGGCGACCCTCGTGGGCCCATTAATTCCTCCTTGCATCCCCTATTCTTCACAGTAGCTGATAAAAAAAAAGGTAAAAATCCACCGTCTAAATAAAAAACCCCACACCACATTATTCAAAACTCCAATTTACTAAAAATATTTACAGAAAAAAAAACATATTGAATTTTTTTTTTAAAAAAAAAAACTTTACCTTGAGAGAGCCATTGCTCGCGACGAGCATCAAGCTTGCACTGTTTCAATTTGGCTGACCTATTGGCCTAAATAATCCAAAAAATCAAAGCAGAAATAGACAATAAGCTAAAAAAGAGGATGAATTTACGAGATTGATATATAAAAAAAAAGAAATCAAATTCTAGAAGAAAGAAAGGAATCGTATTAATACCCTCTTCTTCTTGCCGAAATCTTTCGGGACAGAAGGAATTGAAGCGTTGATTGAATCGGAAACCATGCTTACTTCTGCAAATATCTGTGGATTTGGAAAAACCCTAATTTGTTTCAACAGGCAGAGATGTGAATTTTTTCAAGAGAGAGAAGGGAAGATATTTGGGTTTTTTTCTTTTTTAGGTGTAGAGAGGCAAAGATAGAGAGAATGGATAACGGAAACTTCTCTGCTTCGCTCTGCCCTTAATTTTTCAGATGGCCTTCTGTTTTATTTATATAGCGACTCCGTTGCTAAAATACCCTTATTTTTCATTTTATTTGCTGATGTACCGCGTTAGGTGTAGGTGACTGTGTTTTGCATGTAATAATTGGGGTAGAAATGCGTGCGCGTCCGTACAGTCGCATTCCAAGTAAGAAAAATTTGTGGCAGCCCGAATGGAATATAAGCAAGGAAAACGATGACGTTTTTCCTTCTTTTGTTTACTTGGTAAACAAGGAAGTTTGTACTATCTAGATTTTATTTTTTACTATATCAAGAAAATAGCTTTGATTAGGTTGTTGTCCAAGGAATTGCGAAAATAATGATTGTTTTTAAAATATTTTAATTTAAAAATACATTATAATAATATTTTTTAATTTTTAATAGTAGTATATTAAAATGATTCAAAAATATTTAAAAAACTTTAATTTAAAATAAAAAAATATTTTTAAAAAAACACAATATTATAAAAAAAAAAAACTAAAACAACAAAGTGCGACCAAACTCCGTAATTATCTTTCTAAATTTTTTCTAACTTCTTTCCAACTTGGTATCTTCATGGATTTGGAATTGAATTTAGAAAAACAATATTTAAAAAATATAAATTTTGATAACCCGGGGTGTCCGGGTCAGCTTACGCGCACCACGACTAATCCTCGGACCCACTGAACACCCTGCAAGCCCAGGAGATAGGTAAGACACCGCGGGGGTGACATGCGTGCACGCTGAGACTTGAACCCAGGAGGCAGAGGCAGAGAAACCCTGTCAAGACCGCTGGGCCACAAGCCTCGGTGCTTAATATTACTATTATTATTAATGATGGTGGTAATGGTGGTTGTTATAGTGATTGTAGTGGAAATGGTAGTCAATGTGGTGGTGGTGGTGGTAGTGATATTTATGGTGGTGGTGGTGGTGGTGGTGGTAGTGATAGTTATGGTGGTGGTGGTGGTGAAAGTAGTCGTAGTAGTAGCGGTAGCGGTGATAATTGTAATGATGATAGTTGTAGTAGTATCATTATTACCATTATTATTATTATTATTATTATTACTACTACTACTATTATCATCATCATCGTCAATAATAATATTATTTTCATTATATCATCAATAATTGTATTATTATTATTATTATTATTATTATTATTATTATACTACTACTAACACCACCACTACCACTACCACTACCACTATTATTATTATTATTATTGAAAAAATAAAAACAATGAACTTAATTTGAAGGATAAAATTGAAAACTATAAAATTTTTAACAAAAGGGTCAAGGAAAACAATAAGAAATAATAAAAAAAAAGGGAACAAACAAAAATCATTATTATCATTTAAAAAACAAAAATCATAAACTTGATTTAAAGGATAAAATCAAAAGTCATAAAAAATTTGGCAAAAGGGCAAAAGAAAAAAAAATTAAAATTAGAAGGACCAAATAAAAAAAATTATATACATAAATTAAAAACCAAGGGTTAAATTGAAAAAAATAAACCTTTAACAAAAGAAAAAATGACAAAAATATAGAAATCAGAACTAAAAAGATCGAATCTAAAATAAATAAAAAATCATAAACTTGATTTGAAGGATAAAATCGAAAGTCATAAAAACTTTGACAAAAGGGCAAAGAAAAGAAATAAAAAAAATAAAAAGTAGAATGACCAAATCAAAAAATATTATTTACACAAATTAAAAACCAAGGGTTAAATTGAAAAAAAATTAAAACGTTAACAAAAGGGAAAATGAAAAAAAATATAGAAATCAAAACTAAAATGATGAAATATGAAATAACAATAACAATGAGGATTATAATGTATTTATCGGGGTAGGAGAGAGAAATCAAGGGGAAAAATTTATGGCAACCCGAATGGAATATAAGCAAGGAAAACGATGATGTTTTTCCTTCTTTTGTTTACTTGGTAGACAAGGAAGTTTGTATTATCTAGA
>Ga0307517_10004671_pt1 | contig 20995 bp, 20 predicted proteins | sample 23_EM_MG_FD_194515 | JGI IMG/M metagenome (GOLD analysis project Ga0307517, IMG submission 194515) | Populus trichocarpa ectomycorrhiza microbial communities from riparian zone in the Pacific Northwest, United States - 23_EM | ecosystem: Host-associated > Plants > Roots > Unclassified | place...
TTGGACGTCCCTGATGTCTTGGTGGAAGAAGATATCGGTTTCTTGTTGGCGCGGTGTTCTGGACTCCTCGCCTGATCCCGATCCTGATTCGACGACGAGCCCGGGTCAGGGTGCTCCGAGGGAGGTTTAGCGTGAATGAGGGTATCGATGTCGAAATCCTCCACGACGGTTACGGTCGCCACTTGCTCCTCGTTTTCGTATTCTTCTTGATTCATGTTTTCTTCGGAATCCGGGCCTTGCGCATCCGGTTCCTCCGCTGTGTTTCCACCGTAAGCGGCCTCTACCTGTGCGGCGTTCTGTACAGCTCGCTCGGCGAGCATTTGTCGTTGCTGATCAGGGGAGCTCAGCCTCCCACCATATGTCTGATTTTGAGGACGAACTGCTCACCTGTCTCCTCGTCTCGCGCCGCTCCTCTTTTTCTCTCTCTTCCCGTTTAGCCTTCCTTTCCTCCATACGCTGTTGCTTTCTCTTTCGAAAACCAGTTAAAAAATCCCTATAAAATTCACACGTCGGAGCATTCTGAGTTGAGCCTCTGCTCCCCATCGGTATAATGAGAAATAGCTCCGGATTACACACCGACGTGCCTCGTCGTCAAAAATGACCTCTTGTATCCCGTCCCTCTTCGCCTTCCTTTTTTTTGCCGCGACCGCGTGTGATTGGGTCAGCACCGTGACATTCGAAGAGCTCATCGTGGGAGCAAGTCACACGGAAAGTCCGTTTTGAATGGAGTCCCGGTGGGACAGGAGATAAAGGAAGGTGATCGAGGAGCCAACTTTGAGCTGGGCGTCGCTACCGAGGTGAGAATGGGGGTGCGAGACAAACGGCGGGCAAAGTCACCGATAAGATCCGCGGAGTTCTCTCATCCCTCATTCTGGGTTGCCCTTCCCACACGGCTTCGCACAGTGCGTTTCGCCGACACATATCGCGGCGGCAAAGCACACTGGCGGTGCTCTATGCGACTGCTCGCGTATCTGGCTACCCTCCAAAATAGGTAGGTCTGTGGGTAAATGAACTCCATGTTATCCCTCTTTCCCTTGATGTCGGTTGGAGAGTGGTCCGTTCAATCCGGAAGAGAATCACTCGGCTAATAGTGCGAGTTGCACGGTTGATAATGATCACCGAAGCCTGGTCAACCGTGGAATAATCTATGAGATAGAATTACAGTGGACGACTCGGTGATCTGTGATATCCGGCGGGAATGATATATACACAACTTGATACAACAAATCGAGGAAAACAGGTTGGAGATCAGGCGCCAGAGGTGAACAAGAACAAGACGATATGGTAAGTGGGTGTGACGGGAGTAATGAAAGACAGGCATCGGTTGCGAATCGATTGGGTGTTTGTTGGCGTGAGGTCATGATCGGAGGTCGGTCATGGGTCGAGGGTATAGAGACAAGAGAGAGGACGTAGACAAGACCCCAGATAATAAAAGATAAATAAAAAAGGAGCGGCTGGTGGCGATGTGGAGGCGGAACTGGTCTGTCAAAGCAACCGTCATCGGCCACAGACCACTGCCATCCCCGTTACTCTGACAGAAGTGTCGTTATCCAACCCCTCGTCCCTAAGGATAGCGCCTTGAGATAAGCGCTGTTGTGACCCTTTCCCGCGTGCTCGAGGGTCTTCCTGGACTCCAGGAATCTCGCCATGCCTTGATAGGTGGTGCCAGTACAGCATGTCACCTGCCTTGAGTTTCGAGACGGGTGATGGAGATCGCGGAGGTGTTGGTCGCTGGATAAGATGAGGTGGTGATAAGGTTCTCGCCGGGACTGGCGATCTGACAGGACCAAACGATGGCACTGGCGGAGGCGAAGTGCGAATGCTCCGTTCGTCCGAGTTCCTTTCATTCGTGGCGGCGGGAGGGGGCGAGAAGTATTCGGAGTATTGCCCAGTCTGATTGTAATGGTACTCGTGCGAGAGATGAATCGGTGGCCCGTTAAGTGAAACCGATGTCGGATACCCGGAACCCGGAACCATTCGCACCGCGGGGCAAAGAGGGGGTGGTGGTGGATGGTAGGGAATCACGCCGGGTTCACCGGCCACATAACGCCGTTCTGACGCAGTGATTTCGAGTGAGTGGAAAACAAAACGGTGTCCATTTGTTGACCGATTGCTCGCCGACATAGAGGATGTGCACCGTTGACACTAAGCAGTGAACTCGGTCAATTCAATTCCCACGGCCGGGCGGAATCTGGATCGCTTACGGGGATGACAATCATGTAACCGACGGTAGTTCCACAGCCGTGACAGCAGAGCGTCTGAGTGAGACATTCGCAGGTTCGCATGGACTCTGCTACGTTGGGAGGGGGAGGTGCAGGCGTGTCCGAGACAGAAGTGAAGGCAGAACAATTTGTCGGCAGAGCATCCGTCGAATAGAGTGGAACATTCGGTCGTAGTAGCAGAACAGCCTGTGGTACACTGGGTTACAGTTGTTCGAATGAGACAAACGTTAACCCCACCTTCATGCCGCGGTTTGTGAAAAATATCCCGCACGACTTGCAATCGAGTATCCAGACTTTGTGGGACTGCGGGGCTGGAAGCTGTTGTGGTGGAACGTAGATAGTATGTGAGGGGTGATATCCCGAGTGTGCGTGTCTCATGAAGGACTGATGGCGATGGTAGGGATCTGGGGATGGGTGTGGTTCGTATGTCGCCGGATCGTTTCGGGGGTTAAGTGAGCGTATGAAGGCAGCGGGCATGTCCATTCGCGAAAGTCCAGAGAGAGAGCGGAGCCAAACCGCAAGCACCTCGCAGAAGGCTGCACTCGCAGATGGATGAGGGAGTTCGGACCAAGGGGCAAGATATAAAGCAGTATGTGTCACATCTGCGTTACTCAATGTCACATCAGGCATTCGGGGATATCGATCATCTCAAAGTGCTTGATGGGAACACGAGATGGAGGCGACGGCGGTTTGTAGCCCGAAGCTCACCCGGTCTCTTAGCGTGAAGAGAGGGGCGGCCCGAATCGCCATTTCAGATCTACAGAAGCGAATCTAGCGACAACCTAGAGTTTGTCTCACCTGAGATTCCGCTGCCCCGGCAATTTACCCATCTCGATCTCCCCCTTTCACCTCGCTTATCCGCTTCATGAGTTCATCCACTCTTCCTTCCAGAGACTCGACGTTACCCTTCACCACACCCCGATTACCTTCTAGACTCTTCTCCACGCTCTCGATCGCGGTACTGAGCTCGGTCAGCATACTCCTAGTCGCCTTTTGCTCCTTCTCCAGGCCATCCAGGGTTCCCTCCAACTCCGCAGCTGACGCGTGCAGGGCAGACAACGTGCGAAGGCGGTTCAGCAGGTGCGGTATGTGAGGCAAGGAAGGCGCCAGCCGTGTCACCAGGGGCATCAACTGTTCTGCAAGTACTTGGGGTGTCGTTGGATGGCCGGAGATGGACGTCCCTGCCGGCTGTCCAGTAGATGGTTTCCGTTGCGAGCCACTCGGCTGACTATGAGGTTGTGGCTGTTGTTGTTGTTGGTGGTGGGCCCTCTCGAGATCGGATAAAAGTAACTTCAATCTTCGAGAAATGGCATCAATGTGCCGAGGCTGCGTTAGAATCGTCATCTGAGCGTTCAGTCGTGTGAGCAACGGCAATAGCGGGGGCGGGAGTGGCGACAGCTGAGAGAAAGGTGTCAATATCACAACCCGTCTGACAGGTTCGAGTAACCAACCTCGTCCAAGCTCGTGGTAGAAGAACCGATCACAGACTCGAGTTCTCCCACTCGTTCATCTAGCTCAGCAAGATCTTGGGGGCTCACCTCCCTTTCGGCCCCTTTACCAACAGACGTCGAGTCCGTCGGGTTAGCCTCAGGAAGGCTAGGCCTCCCGCCATCTATCACAGCGTTGACCAATTTCCCTCTGCCTGTCTTAGTGCCACTGATCTTTTCTAGACGCCCTCGGACATCGACAAGACCACGTAAAAGCTCTCCCGGATCAGTGCCGGAGCCCTGCTCATTAACCAATAGAGGGTTCGTTGGATCAGATATATCTGCTTCCAGAGCGGAAAGTTCCGCCTGCAGGGTCCGAAGCCGATAGGATAGGGGTGGTGGTCCCCGTGTCGGCGATTCCGGAGTGTCAGATGAGGTTGGGGAAGGAGGGTACGCGTAATGCGTCCTCGCTCGATGTCGCTCTATACCCAGTCATCTTAGCAATGTATATCCGAAACCACAGATACACGCACTTACCACTCCTTTTCTCCGCACGTTTGAACTTTTTGCTCGCCTCTGCCGCGCTCATGAGGCTGCTCGAATCCAGATCCTCCTTGCTCGCTGGTGGATCAACGTTCTTGCCCCTACGTGATGTGCCTGTCTGATCTTCGTCCTCAGACTCCCCCTTCTATCGAATCCCATCCAGGACGTAGTTAGTGGTCGATGATCATAGTCAGTCCGCACGCCAGACATACTGTCATCTCGTTTGCGGGAAAAACATCTTCGGTTTCGTAGACGTCCGGGGCGGTATCCTGTCACGACCTTCAGCCAAAACGCAAAACGAGTGCCCCAGTGGAAGGATCACGGACGATATATGGCAGGTTTGCGTACTTGGCTACACTCATGGTGAAAGCGGATTTGATGTAATGGTCGCTACCGAAAGTTTGATGCACGATCCGGAAAGTCCCACGACGTCTCATCCAAAGGCTCCACCCCATGGCCGCGGTTCCTGGTTCCTGGATTCGTTCCCCTTGGGCCGACTCCCTGACTCTACTATTACACTCGAATCTGGCGTTGGTTTGCTTGATCCCGGCTGTGGCCTGAATGCCGGTGATCGTCATCACCTGTCTTACTGGCAACCTCTGTGCGAGAGCCTAGGCCTCTTTACGTCGCAATCAAATCTGTTGCACCCATCGGCCTTTGCATCGCTTACGTGCTCCGACCCTTGTTCGTTGCGTTCTGTGGGCTTCTCCCATCGCTTCCGGTGTTTTACACACTTTGTACATACAGCTCTGTGTAATGGGACTTACAAAGTGTCGTCCCCCACCATGACTGATGGAATGTACATACACGGTGATACCTCTTTACAGGGGATAGCTTTCCCGTTCACTACTTCACGCCTTTTTCCCTAACTTGAGCTCTTTGTTCTCCTCTTTTCACCCCCTCTCCCTCTCCCTCTTGCGATGTTCGCTATTGAGGAAAAACGGAGCCAGAAGGGCCAGAGTACCGAGGACGTTGTCCAGGTGGTTGCCGCACCCCCAATGGAAGATGAGGAAGAGCTTCCAGATGGGGGTCTCAGGGCATGGCTCGTGGTCGTTGGGTGCTTCGTCGTCAGTGCAGTGACTGTTGGATTCTGGTACGACTTCCCGCCGCGTCCCCTTAGTAGCCAATTGTAACTCACCCCTCGTCTCTAGCTTCGTGAGTGTCGCTCTAACGTAGAGTGCATCCCGGATTCACGGGTGTTGTTGCTAGATCTGGGGCGTTTTTCACGCCTACTACGCCGAGGGAATCCTGGCGGGAACATCTTCCTCCACTCTGAGCCTTTTGGGGAGCATACCAGGGGGAGTGAGTTTCCGGACCCTGTTTATAGATTGCATAAGAGACGCTGACATTCGATCACAGCTCATGACGATTCTATCAGTTGTAACAGGGAAGCTCGCAGATCGCTAGTAGGTCATCACTGTCAATCCATCCTATGTTGCCGCTTATGAAGGGTCATGCAGTCAATACAAACCAATGATCGGCATAGGCTGCGTTCTTTGGGTCGCCACGATGCTGGGCGTTGCCTTTAGTACGAAACTGTGGCATTTCATGTTGACGCAGGGTGTGATGCAGGGCATAGCTGGTGGTTTCGTCTTCCCTGTCTGCGTATGCGTTATATTCATTCGTGATTTCACGATATGGCTGACGCGCGCGATAGTCTGCATTTCCTTCCCAATGGTTCCGCAAGAATCGTGGCTTCTCGACCGGCATAGTCTTGTCGGGGAGCTCCTTCGGTATGAACACGGGACCTCGGCGTATCGTAATACGTGCGCTGACCTAAGCTTAGGTGCCGCTGCCACTTCCGCCATTATCAGAGAGATGCTCTCACGATTTGGCCTTCGAAAGACCATGTTGATAAAAACTGGGGTGGACGCGATCGTCTTAGGAGCTGCTTACCTCCTCATTAAAGAACGACGAAAACCTTCCAAGACAGTTATTTGGTACGATAAAAAGTTCTTGACGGACCTTAGCTTCTGGAGCATTACTATGTGCATGTGCCTCGCGAATCTTGGGTACCCCGCCCCATTCTTCTACTTGCCGACATTCGCCAAACAAAAGATTCCAAACTTGTCCGAGTTGGTTAGCATCTAATCCGATGCTGTCTTGGTCCGCCGAGGGCTTACTCCCCCGCGGCAGCTTTCCGTCCTCTCCGTGACCACCCTCAACATATCATCTGGAATCGGTCGTTGTTGTGCCGGGTACTTCGCTGATCGAGTTGGGCCCACAAATGCCATGTTTACCGTCGTCCTCTTCTCTGGTCTCACGCAACTGCTCGTCTGGAATTTTATCAGCGACTACCCTGGCGTCGTAAGCGGTTTCGAGTCAGAGATGGATCTTCCGAGTCTGACCTCGTGCAGATGGCCATGTCTGTATTGTACGGTTTCTTTGGGGTCTGCTTCTGGTCTTTAGCAACACCTGTCGGTTCGTCCATCACCTCGATTCAGTTTGTCACTGGAACGATAATTTACCCGGACAGGGGCTTGGTTCTATGGTACGGAGAACCTTGCCGGGTTATCCGGACTTCTGTTTCTTTTTGCGGCTCCCGGTGAGTGGACCGCCTTATAGAATCTACTCATGTTTGTTCAACTTCGACAGGCGAGTTGGTTGGGCCTCCAATCACCGGAGCAATATACGGCGCCACCAACAATTGGCATTGTGTGATTGCTTTCTCAGGGACTGTGCAGGTTGTTGGAGCCATCACCTTGTTGTATGGTACGTTGACCTCCTTACCTCCCCCGAAATTGATTCTGACAACTGCACGGCGCTCCGCCCAGCGAGGTTCAAGAGAGAACCGTCATTGTTTAAAGTGTACTAGATCGGGAAAAGTCGTATTTAGACTTTGGGTTCACAACTGTGAGAGTATAGATAGACCTAGAATATGTCGATATGTCGTAGGCTATAGACCGCTGAAGATAAGAGTCGTCGATAATAATGAATGGGATGTGAAACAAGTGGGGTCGCAAAGGCGATCTACTCGTCGGACACGTAGATACGAGCTATTATAATTTAGCCGCAGACTAACATGTTGGACGATCGTCAGTCATAATGTCCGTGGGTGCATAGGTGCTCATAAATGAGGCAAAGGTCCAAGAGAAATGGAGAAAAAAATGCTACATGAGGAAAAGGCGAATAGTTCATTATACATAAAAGAAGTCCACGTGGTTTGGGTGTGGGTCATGCTTCGTTGTAATCTGCGCAGAGTGGGTCACAGCAGGTTGGGAACCTGGTGACATCCGGGCTGGGGGAATGCGACTTCCGCCTGTGATATCGAATGGCATATCCAAGTGCGATGACGAAGTAAGTCAGTAGTACGACACTGACGAGGGTTTTAGACATGAATACTGGGTCCTTGAGGGCCTCGAAATCGGGGAAGAAGGCTCCAGCACCGAATTTTATGGTCCCCTGGTCGTTAGGAGTTGGATCCGGGATGGATCGGTAGATAGGCCCATGGCGAGTATGACGAACGCTGTCCTTCATCCATCGAATCTGAAGGTCATCATCTCACAGTAAGACTCTAAAAATTTGGACATGGTCGGACCGGGATGCTCACGTTAGAGTTACCGATACGGTTGAACTGCGGATAACGCCCATGGACAAAAGCCTCCGAAATGGCGATCTGAGTAATGAAGAAGAGGATGAGGAGGATGAGGGAGTACATGACGATCGACTTGTGACAGGTGCGAGCTGAGGCTAGGAATCGAAATCTCGCGAAGGTCGTAGGCAGCGAAAGGCTGGTAGAAGAAGAGAGGCTGCCTGTTGCCACTCCTCCCCCTTTATGGACGGTCGTCAATGAAAATATATAGGGGGAGCGGGCGCAGCTCTCTGCGTGACTTGACGCCACCCATTTCGCGCGTTGCAAGTGATCGAATTCAAAGCAGAAGACACGATAAATTACATAGGGCATTATAGTTATAGACAGTTCTTAGAGAGGGTAACGTCTGTGGAATAGGCGAAGAGAAGGTCCAGTGGTGTTACACGAAAGTTGTTGGGATTATACTTCATGGTGATCGATGAAAAGGGTGTTACGGTGGTTTCGGGTTGGTTTGTCGTGGGTGCAATAGTTCGACCTCTTATAGTACCGAACGGCATACGCCAATGCGATGGAAGCGTAGACCACCAAGATCGCAGCGAGGAGGAGCTCCAGGAGAAAGACGGGGTGTTGTAAGCCATCGGAGAGAGGCGGATTGAATCCAACGCATCCTCGAACCTGCAGGGACGATTCAGGGCAGACGACGAGGAAGAGACACTACATGCTTACGTTTTCGCCCTGGATGGGGTCGAGGTGCGTACACGGTCGAGATGTAACATCCTCTACCGTCGCAATTTTCGGGATCAAGCGAAAGAGGGGGATGACTGCGTTCATCCTTGAGGGGTTGAGGAGTGAGGGGAGGCAAGGGTTTGGAATGTCTATATCTTTGCTGGACCCTTTATGAAGGGGCTGTGGCTGTGAGGGCTCACTCTGCGCACAGATGCCGCACGTTCGGAAGCGCTCCGGTCGCAGTACCTCTGTTTTTACTATTTTGATAGAACGCATCAGCCAAGACATCGTTTCTGAGGTTCTAACCTTCAAGAAGACAGGTTGACCTGGGTTGGCAAGCGGGTTCGGGGTTTCTCGTCGGATTGCAGGTCTGGTTGGTTTCCAGACCAATCGCCGAAGGTTAAGGTCTACTTCCTGAGACACCATATTCGAGATCTATCAAGGACTGAAACCTGGGTCCTTGCGCGAGATTGCGGCGACCATAAATCATGTCAGGGCGGCGTGGAAACAAGACAACCAATGGTAGATCAAAAACGCACGTGTTTGATATCATTAGGGAGCTGGATGAACCCTAAAGAGCGTGGTAACCAGAGAGCAGCCTGTTGGGAATGGGGGCCGGCTCCACCACTCTCGAATGGAAATGCAAAGCGAAGCTTTCGTGGGAAACACTGGTTGAACTCGCAACAAATAAGCTGTTGAAAGAAAGCACCGCAAGTTCCGTTTCCCAAGCTCCAGATGTTGCCAATTGACAACAGTAAGAAGAGTGAGAAAGAGAAGAGAGAGATCCCCCGACGACGCAAGCCAGTAGTGCAGGAGCAAGGTCATCGCGTCCTCAAGTTGCAAGCAGAGCTCGAGGAACAAGGGCTGCAAAAATTAGATAACCAATAATGAAGGCGGTGCCTTCATAATAGTGGTTAAACTATTAAGAACAGATACTACACTTGATCTAAGCCAAAAGGCCAGAGTGGTAAGGAACCCCAAACCGCAAGCGAGAACAATATATACCCCCGACGGGTGCGCACGGACCATGTTTGTATTTTTGGCGCGGGCAAACAATGATCGACACTGACGCGCCCGCGTCAGGCGGGGGGGAGGAACGTCGACCAAAGGACCAACGAGACAGCACCCCACACAACGCTCCAGCCCACCCACCACCTGCCCAACCGCGGATGCTCAACCAGTAATCTTGCAGCTGACCAATAGGTAAACGGTAGTGAGGCGGCGAATCGAAGGATTATTTGTGTGTGCGATGCGAAGAGGAGGATGGAGGTGAAGACAAATGCGTGAATGCCATGGGGTGCAAGAGATTGGGACTCGAAAGGAGACAAGCTACGCGGTTGAGGCTTTCCAACCAGGCGATTGGCAAACGAGCGGACGGATTGGGTCGAGTAATATGAGAGTAACACGAGGACTGGTGCGCCGAGAAGAAAATTGGGGGATTGTTGCAGGGTCCAGTATCGGAGGAACCCTACGTTCCAGTACTTGGACTGTACATAGGTGTATATCGAAGGTGGGGAATTTGAACACCACAACGCGGGTGTGTCGGTCTCTCGGCAGAAAACTCGATAGCCGGTATACTGGTGAAAGATCATTGGCGAAAATGTCAACAGAGCCAAGAACAGAGCGTATGGAACGCATTTGATTGGCAACTTTAACGACAGTAAACACAGGTGTAAGTATGCTATAGGGGAGAGGCTTACGGTTCTCTCCCTAACGAACGGCTCGACGAGTATTCCCCAGAGAATGAATCCGGAGAGAAGAACGCCGTTCGAACGGAAGGCCCCGGCGAGACAGAAGTACACCGTGGCTAAAGCCCACTGAGACTTTGTACATGCCAACATACCTAGAGGATGTTGAGCTCGCGTGAAATACAGTTGAGACAGAATATAACCTCTGTATGATGCCCATGTAAAGAATGGTTCGGCATAAGGGGCGTGTCGTAAGGTTGCGGGACTACTGGGAAGTAGAGATAGTATTGCCGAGAGAAAGGAGAGCGATGTTGAATTGAGATGATATAAACTCAGATCGTAGAACACACGGATAGAGTCGCATGCCATCACGAGGAGGATGCCCCCTTGCAAAAACGTTGCCCAGTTGTCGCTTGGAGCGATCCGTCCCAGGACTCCCATGAAATTTGGTACACCGGGAAAGAAGGCCCACTGGTGTTCGTACATGCGTTCGTCTGCGGCGAGCCCGAGATGAAAAACATCCCAACGAAGCAGTGAAGTCGTCGCCCACGAAGTCGTTGATTTGTCCAACACTGCCCATGGCGAGGAATCGAATAGGGGAAGGTAGGAGCACAAAAAGAGCAAGAGGAGGATGAGGGCCTGGCTAACCAAGGTGAGGAGTAGCAGCTGTCGGCGATGCCGCCTCCTCAACTCGTTCACCGTCATGGTCGCTGAGAATCACGAGCGTCGACTCATCCTTTCCCCGATCATGACGGATTTCGTCATTCCGACCGTCCAAACGCAGTCAACGCCCACCACCATCCCAAACGATGCCGGACCAGTCTGCATCCACCAAGAAACCTCCCAATCAGGAGACCATCGACCTTATGGGTTTCGTGAGCTCCGTGCCGTCCCCGCTGACGACCACCCTCGTGCGCCTTTCCCCACACATAACGTGGATCCGGCGGATCATCGAAATCACGAGCTGGAAGTCGTCGTGGGAGGAGAGTTGGCTTTCGATAGCTGCTTGGTGGGCACTCTGTCTGCTCATAGGAATCGGAAAGCAGTAAGTGTCCATCTTTTACGGTCGTGTGCCCACATCCCTGACCCGCCCACATCAGGCACGTCATCCCCGTCCTTGTCGTTGTGGCACTCGCATGGCTTAAATGGAGATCGCGTTCCGTTTCACAACCACCCCCAGTCACGGGAAACCATGTTCACCTTATCATTTCGGACCTTACCAAGATCCAGGAGTTGGCACCCACACGTCGAAATGTCACGCTCCCGCCCCTTCCCGTCTTGCTGCGGGTCACCGCTGTGCTCTATATCCCGTACACAATCCTTGTCTTCCTTGTCCGCCTACGGGTCATCCTTGCCGTTACTGGAACAGTAATCCTGACGTGGAGGGCACCATGGGCAGTTGCGGCTCGAGAAGGCTTATGGGGTAGTGCCTGGTTCCGATGGTCACTGTATCACCTCTGGTCGTTCGTCTCCGGGCAACCTCTACCTCCGTCATCACAACGTTATGCTGTCGCCGTGAAATCCAAGAACAAGGCAGACCCGAAGGCGGATGTAACCGTAGTCACACCCACGGAACCAATGCAATTCCTGTTCACGATCTACGAGAACCAGAGGTGGTGGATGGGGTTGGACTGGACTGCGGCACTGCTCCCACAAGAACGTCCCGCCTGGTCAACGGCCTTGGAGGAACCTATTACCCCTCCTAGTGCTTTCGTTCTACCTCCACCTACCACTGTATACCTTCCACATGAGAAGGGTAGGACGAAACATACTGCCACCTGGACATGGGAAGAGGACGAGTGGAGGGTTCTTCGGAAGCTCGAAGGCTCATCCACGAGTCGAGTCGAACGTCCGCTCCCGAGTCTCAAGGAGGAGGCGCCCGGCAATCGCCTTCTGAAAGTTGCAGGAATGACGAAGGACGTGAAAGATGCTATCCACCAGAGCAACGAGAATAAGGATAAAGAAAAGGAGGAAGAGGAGCATTCTGAAGCTGATGAGCCGCTCACCGACACCGATGGCTGGATTTATGCAGACAACAAATGGGAGGGAAGCAGTGGGAAGGAAGGCATGGGCAAGGTCTGCATTGTGCACATTCCGCTTCCTTCACGTGGGTCTAATCTGATTTCTCACAGTACACGCGGTGTCGGAGATGGACACGGATAGCCGTGTTGAAGGAAACAGTGGAACTTGTGGGTCCAGGAGATGTTGGAACGGTCATGCACAAACGGAAACCATCTCAGACCGGATCAACTTCACCTTCATCGCCTCTGCCTGTCGCTGAGCGTCGTACCAGTGTTGACAGTGAGGGTGAACGAACGGGTATACGGCAGCGACTAGCTGCCGTGATAGGTTCTTCCGCGCACTCGTAGATGTATTACTTGGCTTGATATTTGTATAGTCGTTGTAATCTGTACTTTTTTCTTGTGAGCGGGGGATAGCTTATTATGAGTCTGATCCTGATTGGAAGCAGGTAAATGCTTTTTGTTGCTGGCTTTCGAACCCCAATCGGATACAAAAGAGATAGCAACCTTTTTCCCCCTTTCAGTGCTAATTTCATCCAAAATACCTTGAAGAAAAAAACCAAAGGTAGAACACGGCCCGTGTCCAGACAGTGCCAATCATGTTGAAGATACGGACAAGACAGGAGAACGGCAGAAAAAAGCGACCTCTATGAGGATCGAACTCACGTGCGCTGTTACAGCAGGCGATCGTTTACCACTCCGGCACAGTACCTACAAAGTCTCGCGCTATTTACCATATAACGGTGCAGCTCACTCGAGGTGCTATGTGCGCCTCCGTTGCTCTCATCACTGATCATAAACCCGCTTATCTCCAGTTTTCCCTCACACGATGACTCTCCCGGAGACTCTCCCTCTGCTTCCCCGCAGACAATGTGGCGGACAGAAGTTCGTCCTGGTTATACATGGGGGTGCTGGCACAATATCTCGGGCAACGACTACTCCAGAGAGGCAAGATTTGTACAAGACGGCATTGAAAACGGCACTGGAAGCCGGCTATGCAGTCCTTCGTGAGGGGGGAGAAGCCATGGATGCAGCGGTTGCAGCTGTGACGGTTCTGGAAAGTAGGTGTTCTCGCTAAACATGTCATGATGCTTTCGTGATGCCTTCGCTTAGACTGTCCTCTCTTCAACGCCGGCAAGGGAGCTGTCTTCAACACTTCTGGAAAGGTGCGTTTTGCTCACGTCCAGGCTTCAACCAAATTAACCACTCTTGACACACAGAATGAGCTCGAATCTTCGATTATGCTATCCAAACCACCAGCATCTCACCCCGACGTGTCATATACGAGACGGGGATTTGCGTTAGCACTGCTCACCCGCACGAAGAACCCATCCAAACTGGTGCGAGCCCTTTACCTTTCCTCCGAAACCGTCCCCCACGCAATGTTATCTGGCCGCGAGGCAGAATCTATCGGCGAAGGACTCGGAATCGAACGAGTAGACCCCTCGTACTTCTTCACCGAGCAGCGTTGGAAGGAACACCGACGTGGACTTGGACTCCCTGACGAACCTTACCCTCCTGGTCAATCGCCGAGCAAAGATGAGCCCCAGGAGTCATTGGATCAGATGCCCACCGGTACCGTCGGAGCAGTCGCGTTAGATTGTCGTGGTTGCATAGCCTCCGTCACGTCCACGGGCGGAAGAACAAACAAGATGGTGGGGCGCATCGGTGATACTCCGCAAATGGGGTCCGGTTTCTGGGCGGAAGAGTGGAAAGAGAACCGCTTTCTCAAGAAAGTGTTGAACAAGCTCCGCGGCCAACGTCAAACGCGCGCGATTGGAGTTTCCGGGACAGGCGACGGTGATGTAAACCTTTTATTCCTGCCGCTCAACGTTCACGACTCAGCCCACGACATAGTATTTCATTCGGTTGGCAACATGTTCCACGATCGCCCGACGTGTAAGGTTCAAAGGGGAATCGGTCAGAGCGGCATCCGAAGCATGCGTGGAAGATCTGCGAAGAGATGGCGGCCTTGGTGGGGTCATCGTCCTCGACGAAAGCGGCAATTGTAAGTCATTTCGCTCTTGATCTAACGATTGTTAGGAAACAATTTTCACAGATTCAATGCCTTTAAATTGTGAGGGAATGTACAGGGGTGTAATAAAGGAGGATGGCGACGCTAAGGTGGCGATTTTTCACGACGACGTCCTCACTTGATCCTCAAGAGTCAAATAACTTGGCCATGATGTCTTCCTTTCCGCTCCCTGGTGGCGCAACCGTGGACTTCGGCCTTTTACCCTCTTTTTCGACAGTTTGTAGGGCATATCTCTCGATTCACCGTAGACACGGGGGTAATATTATGCCTTGGAATGTTGTATATGTAAAATGAGGGAAATTCCCCGGTGCTCACAATAAACTCAACACGCTCGCTCGCTTTCGTTGAAATCCTCTTACCACAACGTGCATTCATTCAGTAACCGCTCCCACGTCCTTGGCGGCCTCAAGGCCACCATCTGAAATCCTCATACCTCTGTAGGAGCCAAAGTGTCCGGCACATAGCGTCTCGATTAAACTGGAGAGGAGGTTCCGATGACCTATCACAGACTTACCAACCACGAGGCCGGAGGCTATAAAGCCTCGCTGTCCAGTAGTCCTTCGCTATCATGACATGTTCACAGCTGCTGATGAATCACATTAGACCCCAAAACCTCGGACGAGGCCAAGGAGCGCGCACACGAGATGCTAGACGCTGAGAGGCCGGCTCGGGTCAAGACCGAAGACCATACCAAACACGTCCTCGCTGGCTACAAGACCATCATATGCAGTGAGTCATTTCGTCACGAGGACAATCACAAGGGCAGATGACTTGTGACGGAAATTTATGTAGATGACAACGTGTTTTCGGAGGCGAAAGAACGAGCGAGGGATATTCTATGAGAATATGGTGAAACAGTTTTAATTAGTGTGCCAAGGAGGACTTACCTGTGACTATATCCATACCCTCCTGTACAAACATCGCTCCTTCAACTCTACGTGGCTGCACGTTTATGGACGTCCTCCACGGCCGGTCTGCATGGGAGGTGCTTGGAAAGTATTGCTTTGTTGCACAGGTCGCATCACCAGATATTCACAGCAAAGCTGCGTTGCGAACCGGATCAACATATGCACTAAGGTAGACACGCGCTAGCCATTCCAGAATCTTGTCATATGATTGAGCCGAGTGGTTTCACGGACTCGGGCGGTAAATGTGCTGAAGACCGTTGGAAGCACAACAGCGCCCCGCCCCGTGAGTCTGAGGTTCAGGTCGAGTACCAAATCCAGCCAGGGTTCCCATCAAGCGCTGCAGAGACCTCAGGTCAGCTGCGCTTAGTAGCTTCTGGAGTCCTGTGATTTCCTTGAGCCACCCACGACGCAGCAGGAGATTGGATAGATCGCAAAGCAAGGAGCATCAATGGATGTCACCGCCCTCCCGTAATCAATTGGACTCGAGGACCTCGTTGTGGTGAGGCACCATCATAAACCATAGAGCGCGGACATGTTCATTCCCTGATCAGATCCTGGATTTGGTCATTGCTGTGAGAATAATATTCCACGTGAAAACGATTCAGTGACGTAATGTCGGTCAGTTGTGCTGTACTGTCGACAGCAATGGCTTGGATCCGGACACGAAGGCACACATGCATTGTACCGCTCGTCCTAGGTCGACTATAATCGAACGAGCTGACGGACCGTTCTTGCCCGGACATTATGTATCGGACGCCGTTCGGCGAGATAAGATAGTTAGCACTCAAGACATCCGTTATCGCAACGTTTCGTTGGACTGACCGGGCTTTACGTCTTACCGAGTCTTCGGATGATCACAATTTCCATTTGACAGGGGTTTGGTGCTGTCCAACGAAAGTTAGCCAGGGCGTTGACCATTCGATTGGCTGTGACCAACTTCGATGCGTGCAGCCTCCAACCCCGAGCACACTGGGTGTCGCTGGACAGAAATCAGATTTATGCAGAGCATGGATTCCTGCCATCAGACAGAATTGGTAGGCCTCACCACGGCGGTGCACGAAACGTGGTAAAGGAAGGTTCGATAAAGAAATGTTTCATCGAGCAACAGAATATTGAAAAAGGTCCGATGTGCGGAAACAAATAGAAGGCATCAGTAAATCCCAGGGCCATGATACGGGAAGCGAACCTCAATACGTATGTAGGATCGAGGGCGATGAACAACTCCAAGGAATCCCCCACGAACGTATCCCGTCTTGTATATTTCGGGAATGAGGCTTGATATATGATGAACTCACCTATCCCGAGGTTGTCGGAGGAATAGCAAAGGGGGTACAGCCACTTGACCAGGCTGCGGGCCGTCGAGCCGCCGAAAGACTCGCCAGTACCCCCTCTGGTGCGGCGGGCGAGCAGCTTTACGAGATTCTCCCACAGGACCTGAATCGCTACCGGGGTCATTTATGCTGCAGAGGTACTAAGAGACGTACTGCAATGGACCGTGCCCATCGTCGAACGACGACCTGGGAATCGCATGGGTGGGTACACGTCAGCGGCGGGTCCGAGGGTGACTGAATGCACGAAAGATGCGGTCTCCAGACGGGGTAAGGCGTCCCGCGTGCGTTAAGAGGCCGAGTTCGTTGTACCTTGGCCCTTGGGAACGAAGCAATTCATATTTTTGCGTTTTCCGGAAACCAATTATAGGCCACGTGGCCAGCTTGACTACTCCGCTACTCAGTAGTGAGGGATGGAACTCACCTCCGGATCCACAACGACCAGCGGAATGGCTGTGTTTGAGATTGATGGTCAACAACCAGCTAGCTCACGATCCAGCTGGTCCGATGTGGCTGTAGCGCGGGGGTGATCTTGCCTCAAGGATAATTGTTTCCCATCCACGGTCCCCCCCGCACTTTATATACAGCATTCACCTTGTCCGTGAGTACCTTCCATCCCAATGTCATCAACACCCCCCCTACTGCTGGCCGATCTTTTGACTTCCTCTTTCCCTCGTTCGCCCCTTTGCCCCCGGTCCCCTCAACTCTCCCAGCTCTCTCCCTTGATTGTTCAGAATCCAGAGGTGGATTCTCTTTGGCATGAGACGCTCTTCGACGCCAATATCTTCCTCTCCAAGCCTGAGCCCGAAGGAATCCCCCCATATTTCCTGGACGGTGAGGCTGTTGATCATCATTCAGTGAGTCCGCCTCGCCCCTTCAGATTAACACTCGCTGACCCCTGCTCCTGCCAGATATATGATCACCACACCCCCCCAACCATTTTTCCACCCTACTATTTGAGCGATGTTGATAGTGGAAGCACCCCGTCTCTCTTGACTTCGCCAACTGTGCTGACTCCCGTGCGTATGCGGTTCGTCTGGTCAATGTCGGTGGGAACTTACCTTCGGTTATTCACAGATTGGTTGGCCATCCTGTATTTGTGGGTGCGGTGGCGGCCCTTGCATCCGTCAACGGCCGTACCGTCGTCCCAAGGGGGACGCTTTGGAGGATGCTCGCATCGGCGAGCTGATCATCTTCAGAGTCCACGGGCAATGCGGAATCCCTTTGGGGAGCGCATTGCGCGGCATATACAATGGCCTTTCGGGGAGGGACGATCCTATGTTCGTCGGAAGTCGGACTTCAATCTCCATTAGATTGGAGGTATGAGCTCGATCCCACACGGCAGACCAATCGAGCTAACAGTGTTCCATTTTAGTGGCCCGGTTGTCCACCGTGGGCTCAGCAGGTTTGTACATATCCTCGGTTTCTGAAACCTGGCCTGACTATCAGCGTAGATGAGAACGAAGGATTGGAGGCGTAAACCCTCCCCGATCACCAAAGCCAAATTGGCAACGGAAGTCGCTAAGAAAGTTGACCGTTTCCTGAAGGTGAGTACATGCCGGTTATAAATCGGAGCGCTAGGTTAAGGCGTCCCACTCTTTCCAGGATATGCGCCTCGGTTCTCGAGGTTCCCAGGGGAGCCTACCCTCCTCTGATCCCCTGGACATCAATCACCTCGTCCTCGTCGCATTGGAACACGTGTCGATGGCCTCCTGGCAACCCCACATCCGCCAGATCTAATCGCATCCCCCCCACGCACACATTTCACGTAGATTCCCCGGCATTATAATTAACTAGATCTGGTAGGTATACACATTCATTGCATTCATTTTGTATTCTCTATGGCAGTCACCCATTTACCGCAGCAGATAATTCTCAAACCCAAATAGTTACTCTCGCTCACATTAGTATCTGTGTATCCGTGGACGTTGTATGATATCCAGAAGGCAAACAATCTGTACGATACTTTATGTATTCGCCCCCGCCCCGGAGCTTTGTTATTTTTACGTATAGAACAACTCAAGTTTCTGCGACGCATCTAATTTCGGACGGATGTGCACGTGGTTTCGCCGTTTGAACAATCTCGTCATTGTGGCTGGCCGCAAACCACAGAACGCCCATTGATGTTGCCCATGAAGTGACACTATCTACACGGGGCATCAGATCCGGGTTGCAGGTTTGCCTCGTGGCCCTTAGGATCTCCCATGGACCAAATCCGGAGATTCGGTAAATGCGATCGCGCCCGTTCCGTTATGAATGGCTGGGGGATCCCTGCAAGGCTCCGATGTGAACGCATTCAAGTCAAATCCTATACTTTTCGACTGCGACACTTGTTGAGAAACATAGAATCTGCGCCTCACCTTGGGCGGACCCCTCAGGACGCCCGGAATCTCATCTCTACCGTGAGCTAATCCATTCTTCTGACCTGGAGACGCGCTTACGGCTACTACTGGGGAACTTCCTAAGGATGATCTCTCGACCCTCCAACAGCTAACGTTGGTCAGAACTTCATACATGACTCCTCTGACACTCCGCCCAGGTGGATTGTCCTCTGGGTCCCTCGTACAGATCCACGGAACCTGCGATAGTCCCCAATATAAAGACCAAAGCAAGTGGTATGCAAGAGATCCAACACCACCTCCTAAGCCAGCACTCCAAAACTCCTGAACACCTGACATGGACAAGATGGAAGCCTTGATGAACGCAGTTCAGGCTCGTTTGGACCAAAATATCACCACCTACTGCTCGGCGGGTCCTGAGGTCGTACGTTCCTGACATTGTATGATGTTCCCCCAAGTCTGACTGTTTACTAGCAGAGACTCCTCCGTATTCCTCAGCGGTCCTACTGCCAGGGAACCGCAATCCCAGACGGCGGACGCGGCCAGATGATCATGTTTGCGACGACAGATGGCGGGTACTTTCCAGCAGAACTCGCACTTGCCGGACAGTACAACTTTTTGGTGGACGGGAATGGCGCAGTTTTTACTGAACAGAATCATACTATCAACCTACGAATCGAGGTGCCTAGTCTCTTCGTCATCCCCAAGCTATTGCTCATCTCGTTTCTACGCCTACAGTGGCCTGGGTACGATGGATGGGGAGCACAGGTAGGTACCGCATTTCCTAGACGAGTCGGTCTATTCAACCACTTCCCAGATCAGGACCGTGAACTATCAGGAGGAACCGAAAGGAATTACTCGCGCGAAGCTAGTGAAGGAAATAGCTAAACAGCTGGAGAGGTTTATCGAGGTCCGTACCCCTCCTCACCCGGGCTCTGCGTGGCTTACATACCATACTTCCAGAGGATGAAATCCGCAGAAATTGATCCAAACTGCTCGGAGTATAAGGTTGGGCCGGGAGGCATCGAACTGCGCCACATCCTCATCGCTTCATTGGAGCAGGTGTCGCGTGGTTCATGGCAGCCTCATTTCATCTACCGCGGGTGACCTCATATCGCTTGCTCCCGTTACATGTCCTCTTTGTTTCCACTTTCTCCACATTCACGCCCGAGCATATCTGAGTCCGAATTATATATTTCTTGCCTTTGACCCTATGGATGGCCTGCGACATCGCGTGAGCGAAGCCCACCCCAAGAGCGGTTTGAGGACAATGGCATTTAAGGGGAGGAGATTGCGGTCAAGACCGTAGCTCGGCCTTCTTACTCCAGTACAAGTGACCCGAGACCGGAGTAGTTCAGGGTTCATTCTTCTGCACAGCCACGGCTCAGATACACGATCACATCCATCTGTGACCGTCATCTTGCGCCTCACGCATCAACGCTGCCGGTCCCTATGACCCCCCGGGAGCCCTTCGGGCATGAGGTCTTTCACTGACGTGTTCCCGAGCGAGCGGCTACCGCGCGCGCGGCATGGATGGTTTGACCTCGTCCTCGTTCATCCGCGAAGCCGATCGCGGAGGCAAAACCCATCCTGCGCCGACGTTCCGTTCGTTGATTAAAGGTGCATGAGGCATTATCTCTCAAGATCCGATGCTACCGTCTGTTCCGTGCGATTCAATGGATAGTTCGCTCCTTGTCTCCCGCGTCCTCGCACGCCTCAGGAGAACAATGAATCTAGAGGCGTTATGGCTGGCCAAAGGTGGGATTGGGACTCTTCACAAACTCTCTGTTCTTCAGATATCTGTCGGCGGCTGCTCCACAACATCGCCCCTGGTGGGTGGCAGGCTAATCTCGGAGTGGTTAGCCTTTCTCCTCCCTCGTCCCCTATTCGCGCTCTCATTTTTATCGTTCGTCCCCCAACGGCGATATGTCCCTTCGCAAGGATCCTCGATATGTGAGAGCTGCACATTGATCTTCTCCAATATGGAGGATGGCTCCCTCATCTCCGCATCGGACGCTCACAGAGAGCGCTTAGATGGCCTCGTTCAAGGGGAAGAAACCGCCCCTCACGGGTACTCCTCAACCATAAGCCTTCGTATTGAGGTAAACGTTGTGTACAACCTCTCGGATGCATTCGCGGACTGAATACATTCGCAGCGGCCAGGTTATAAACCCTGGACGGATCAGGTAACACCGTAGAGAACTTTTGACACGGGGACTAACACGC
>Ga0307517_10004672_pt1 | contig 20993 bp, 13 predicted proteins | sample 23_EM_MG_FD_194515 | JGI IMG/M metagenome (GOLD analysis project Ga0307517, IMG submission 194515) | Populus trichocarpa ectomycorrhiza microbial communities from riparian zone in the Pacific Northwest, United States - 23_EM | ecosystem: Host-associated > Plants > Roots > Unclassified | place...
CATGACCATAGGATATACTCCTAAAGTAGCGATCATTAATACATCACCTCATGATATAGTCAAAAGTCACAAAGGGTAAGATTTTGAGATCTTAGATATGATCTTCAGGACTCACATAATAAAGAAGTAGGGATCCATTCTTTATTCCTGTAATGGTCGCTAGCACATGTAGTATGAAATACATACCATAGTGGAGCTTACTCTTTTCTTTTCTTAAGACAAAGAGTGTATGTCGTTGCTCTCCTTGTTAGAGGAAATACACTATACGAGTCTTAGTCTTGTTTCTAAAAACATAGACTTCAAATTAGAAATTCTCATTTGCTCATTTTTCATTAGTGGCAGATGAATAATTTCATACTCGGTTTCAATCATAATAGACATATGAATGACGAGAATTCATTCATGCCGATTCTTTTATTTAAGAACCTCATCTTGGTCCCAGTCAAGGTGACTTTTTTAATAATCATTTTGAGTTAAAATTGCTCCCACTATGCCCAAGTCGCTTATTGAGCATTAAAACTCAAATAGTCTCATCTCTACTCACTTTACAAGTGCTAGAGGTGATTGCTCATGTGAGTAAGCCAATATAAGTCTATCGACATACTTCAACAAATTGTACTACACGATACTCAATATAATCCATGAAACAAATAATGAATAAAATGATATTCTAATGACATTTATTCATTACTCAATCACTGTAAGCTTTCGTATGATCCTTAAAACTAATTATATTACTAATTACATTCTACATAAGCCAAGGGATCTCACATGTCTAACAAATACATCCCTTGCTATTGGTTTTGTGAGTGGATCTGCAACCATAGAATTTGTAGAAATATGTTTTAGGATCATATCTTGTTCAGTAATTGCTTCTCTAATGTAGTGATATCTCATCTTGATGTGTTTGGTCTTTCCATGGTATTTTGGATCTTTGGCCACAGCTATTGCAGTAGTGTTATCACAGTAAATTGTCACTGGGTCTGATGCTGATTTGATAATTTTCAATGATACAAGAATTTTTTTAACCAAATAGCATCTTGTGTTGTTGCAGAACAGGCTACATACTCAGCCTCCATGGTAGATAAGGCTATGCAAGATTTTTTCTTGCTCCTCCATAGTATTGCACTATCATTAAGCAAGAAAGCACATCCGGAAGTTGATTTGGATTGGTCGACATCTCCTCTCCAATCAGCATTAGAGAAACCAATCAATCGTAAGTCTTTTTTTCCTTGGTAACATAGCATGTAATTTAAAGTTCCTTTCAGATATCCAGAACTCTTTTGACTGCCATCAAGTGTTTCTGACCAGGGTTTGATTGATATCGGCTAACCAATCCAACGACATAACATATATCGGGACATGTGCACATCATTGCATACATCAAACTACCGACAACACTGGCATAAGGTACTCTGGACATTTTCTCCTTTTCTTCTAGAGTCTTGGGACACATATCACAGCTTAGGCTCAAACTTTTATCAACAGGGGTGTCTATTGGTTTGCTATCTTGCATGTGATAGCGTTCTAACATCCTTTTGATGTAAGTCTCTTGAGTTAAACCCAAAAGCCTTTTAGTGCGATCTCTTATGATTTTCACACCAAGTACATAGCTGGCCTCACCCATGTCTTTCATTTCAAAGTTTTATGATAACCATTTTTTAGTAGTATCAATCATCTCTTTGCTATTTCCAGCTATTAAGATGTCGTCAACATATAAGGACAATATTATAAAACTATTGTTAGAACGTTTTAAGTACACGTAATGATCTTCTTCCATCATTGTAAAACCATCCTTTAGGATAGCTTGATGAAACTTGACGTTCCATTGTCTAGAGGCTTGCTTAAGACCATATATGAATCTTTTAAGCTTGTAAACTTTGTGCTCTTGTCCTTTAGTCTCGAATCCTAAAGGCTGATCAATATAGATCTCCTCATTTAGTTCTCCATTCAGAAATGCAGTTCTAACATCCATTTGGTATAACTCTAAATCCATATGTGCGACTATAGCTAAAATGAGACGAACTGAAGTAATCCTCACAACTGGTGAGAATGCATCTTCATAATCAACTCCCTCTTCTTGAGTGTAGCTTTTCGCTACTAGCCGAGCCTTATAACATTTTATTGACCCATCCGCCTTACGTTTAATTTTCATCGACTCCATTTCTTCTTCCATAGCTTTAATCCATTCTCTTGCTTTAGGACCAGATAAAGCATGACTGAATGTTTTAGGCTCTTCATCATCTTGTAGAGCAATCATGAACGCTTCCCTCTCAATCTCAAATCGACGACGAGGAATTAGTTCACGAATGCTTCTTCGAGGTTGAGATTGCTCATGATCTTGCTCCATGAGAGTAGGAATAGATAAAATATCACTCCCACTATTTCTAGAAGGATCAAAAGTTTCTTCTAAGTCCTCTGCTAAATGGCTTGTTGTGCCATAATCTAGATTTTCCATTTCATATAATTGAAAATCTTTTTCAACCTCACCTGTCTTTGGAAAAACCTTTTCTAAGAATACAACATCACGCGATTCAATAGCTATCACTCTTCCATCAGCTTTTTCACCAATAAATACAAATCCTTTAGAATGTTTAGAATATCATATAAAGATACACTTCTTTCCCCTTGGACCAAGTTTCCCATATTCATGAGAAGTATGGTGAATATAAGCTGCACACCCCCATGGATGGAAATAACCTAGATTAGGTTTGACGTCATTTCATAATTCATATGGGGTGGATGGGACAGATTTAGAGGGCACACGATTAAGTATGTAAGCAGCAGTTAACGATGCATCTCCCTAAAAGGAAATTGCTAAGTTAGCTTGCACCATCATTGACCTAACCATGTCAAATAGGGTTCTATTCCTCTTTTTTGCTACACCATTTTGCTGTAGAGTATAAGGAATAATTAGTTATCTAGCTATACCTTTTTCATCACAAAATTTTTTAAATTTTTCAGACAGATATTCACATCCTCGATCAGTTCTTAAAGCTTTGATCTTGGTACTTAGTTTATTCTCCACTAAATTGGTGTATCGAATGAAGCAATCCAATGCTTCAGACTTATGTGAGATCAAATAAACATGACCAAATCGTGTAAAATCATCTATAAATGTGATGAAATAATTTCTTCTATGTCTTGCTCTCACATTCATTAGGCCATAAATGTCTGAATGAATAAGTTGTAATGGACTACTAGCTCTTTTAACTTTGCCAAATGGTAATCTAGTTGCTTTTCCAGCAAAGCAATGCTCACAAATGGGCAATTCCTCATTGGTAAGTGATCCTAAAAGACCAACTCTTGCTAATCTATATAATCGATCTTGCCCAATGTGTCCTAATCTAGCATGCCAAGTTATGATATTACTATCATTAATAGTGTTGGAATTTTGAACAACATAAATTAAAGCATCATAATTAATAGATACATTAACGGTGTCTAACACCATAAAACCATTTAATACAAAACCAGAACCATAAAAAATATTATCCAGATGTATTTTTACACAATAACCAACAAACGCAATATTAAAGCCCATTTGGAGTAAAGCAAGAACAGACACAAGATTTCGTCGAATTTCTGGAGCGTAGAGTACATCATGAAGAGTGTGCGACCGCCCCGCAAATCTAGTTTGCAGGTACCGATCCCAAACACAGCAGCAGAAGCATTATTCCCCATGTATATTTATCTACTTCCCTTTGGAATTCGATGAAATTCCACAAAGGTTGTTTGATCCCTTGCTATGTGGTCGGTTGCTCCTGAGTCTACAGTCCAAAAAGGAACAGATTCAACAAGCATTAAACAACTGCTAACGTATAAGTTAGAGGGATGATTGTGGTTAAACATTACCTTTGGCTCAGGATAATCACGAGCAAAGTGACCAGGTTTACCACAATTGAAACAATTCATATTCTTGCCTTTCTTACTGCTGCGTTTCCCACGCTTGTGCTTATGTCCACTACTACTTGCTTCTATTCCTCTCTTGCCATATTTGAGACCTTTAGCCTTACCCCTTTTATAGTTAGAGCCATATGCTCCACGCATCTTTGTCTCAGATATAAAAGCCTCGTTTATAGGCTTTTCAGCGTGAAGTCGATCTTCTTCAAGCTCGACATGACAAGCAACATCGTCAAATGTCTTGATATTGTCATTGTGGGTAAGGTTAACACGCATGTGTTCCCAATTGCTTGGCAAAGAGCGGATAACTGCTTGAACTTGTTATTCATCAGTCATCTTATGCTCAACACCCCTTAATTCACTGATCATGTTAGACATGACTGTAAGATGTTGCCTCATCGTTTGATTTTGATGCTTCTTATAACCATGAAATTTGAGGGTTAACTGACGAAGTCTAGTAGTGGACGTTCCTCCATATTGAATCTTTACTGCGTACCAAACAGATTGAGCTGAACGATGCCTTTCAAAACGCAGTATTATATCATTTCTCATGTTGCTCAACATCAATATGCGAGCTACACGATCCTTGCGTTTATAGGTTTGATATGCTTCCATATCAAGCTTGTGTTGATCAGTGTTTCCTTGCTCAGGTTCAGCCATCGGTTGTGTGATTGTTTCCAGCATTTCTTGCTCTTCTAGGAGATACTCAATCTTACAATGCCAAACATCATAATTCTTTTCACTTAGTTTGTCTCCATGGTTCAAATCAACAATAATACTTTTAGATGCAGCCATATTAAGCGCTATTGATAGCAATTACAAATATTAGTATCTAGTACAATTTAATTGACATATTTTACCACTCCATTCTAAATTAAACAAATAATAATCTAACACATACAATAGAAATGAAAAGAATGTTAAACACTTAATCAATTTCTATTTGTATGGTCTAATTATTATTGAAAATTTAAATGAGTGCAAAATTATAGTTATTAGTTTCAACTAACAACTCTCACTAATCAAGTTGCAGATATTATCATATATATGCATATAATGTAATTAAACTTAAATTACATAAAATATTCAGTTCATAATTAAACAACCAATCATCTTAAAAAAAATACAATATTAAGAATAATAAATTTCAGAATTATTTTATATTTTAGGCATATAAGTAGGGTCTCCAATTACATCATCCACTTCATCAAAGTCATCTCCTCCAAGTTCATTATGCTCAAACCATGGAATGAACTTAGCAACAACATCCAAACGACCTGCGCTTCTTCCAGTGCGTCGTATACCTTTTTCGGCATACTAACGTTCCCTCTCAAGTAGTATTTTATCAGCGAGATTGTTGAAATCTAAGGATTCTAGCCTATATTCCAATGATAGTCGCATCGATATCCATTCCTTAGGCAAAGAATTGAGAACAATTAACATTTGAAGTTCCATGTAGAATTCGTAAACATCACTCATAGCCAGTCTACTCATTCAATGATACATATAATCAATGTGCTCTTGAATTTTGTGAACAAGATTAAAGGCATAACCCAATAAATGATCAATTTGTTGTTGCCTATCCACTACAACAAAATATTTCAAAAGCACATAAATATTATACTTTATATTTAATTAAGTCATGTATCATCATAAATGTTAACCAAAATGAAAATTAAACAATTTATTTTAACAGTAAATAAATTGGCACCATAATTAAACAATTTATATTAATTGTCTTATTATTATTATTATTATTATTATTATTATTATTATTATTATTTAATTTTTGTTAAAACTGCCGAATGGCAGTTACACATCAAGAGATGTGTTCTTTCATTTTTGTTTACAACTGCCAAATGGCAGTTACAATGTGTGGTCACCTTTCTTCTTCTTTTACCGTTCTCTCAACTGTCAAAAAGCAGTTATTTTTCTCAACTGCCAAATCGCAGTTTCCAATTGACTACAGGTATTGTAGTCAATTGGGAATAGAAATGGAAATGGGCAAACTCTAATTTCCTTTCTCATTATCAATTCACGTAGTCAATGTTTTTTTTTAACTGTCAAATGGCAGTTAATTAACTGCCAAATGACAGTCCAATTGACTACTGCAATTGTAGTCAATTAGAAATGGAAATGGAAATGGAAATGGCAGTTTCCAATCTCCATTTCCATCATCAATTCACACATGAATTGATAATAGAATTATACAACTACCATGTAGAAAGTCTTTTCTAATTAATTATAGAAAATACAAATTCATAACTAAATTACTTCATAAAATTTTGTAAATTCAAAATTCTCAATGAAAGATTCTTTTAACATAAAATTTACATCTATCATTCATGTAATAATAGATATACTGCATAAAAAACAATATTAAAAACCAAGGCTCCGATACCAATGTAGATTGGAAAGGAAAACTTACTTGTGAGAATTCGCTTTCTTATTCCTAGATCAATTACTTCAGTGTCACTTCAATTACTAGAACCAAAGTGATATTCCACAGTACGAACATCTTTGTAAATCTTGTCAAAGTAATGCAGAGAGTCCAAGATGAGAGAAGAAAATGAGAGAATGATTATTCAACAAATGAAAACCTGTTTTACATATGGGTTATGTCCCTTTATATATGATTAGAGGAGGCAGTTACTTCCTTTAGTAACTCCTCTAATAACTTGGACCAGGCCCATCCATCATGGACGGACCAGGCCTAACCCAATAACCAACACCTGGTAAGCTAAGGTGACTGGTAACTGGTACTTGCAAAATGTTTTTTTTTATAGATGTGAGGACTCTTAGATGTTTAAGTTAGTAACTTTGTAAGGATAGAAAGTGCAATGATATCTTAGAGAAATAGGCTCTGAATATATATATATTGAAAGTGTTAAGAATGAAGAGATTGTGAATTTTGAGTTTGAAAGATTCATAGTGTATTTATAACCCATGAGTCTTGTTCTTTTATGGAGAGAAGAGATTAAAGAGTAATCAACTAAAAACTAATATGTATTGGATCAATATAAAATACCAAGGTACTTACATGGGGTCTTGGAAAAATTCTCAATGGAGAGTTGGGCTCGGCAAAGTTGCCTTAACCTATTAGAGGTAAAAAATAGGTCCAAACGCACTTTATAGGGCGAGCCCATTGAGTTAGGCACCTCCTCTAGGGAGTGACCATTAAGTCAGGCTCCTCCTTTAGAAAGAGCCCATGGAGTCGGGCTCCTCCCTTAAAGCAACAACATGGAATGGGGGCTCCTCCTCTATGGGAAACCCATAGAGTTGAATGAGGCCTTTTAGGGAGGGTTTTGGGCCCATTAAACCTAGTCTTTGTGATATTGATACGCGAAGATTTGTAAAAATGTCTGGTACAACGATTTTTGTCGAGTTTTCTTCATTCAAAAAGAGGGGTGAAAACCTCAGGTAATAAGTGGCTAGGAGGACGAACCCATGTCAATGCCCATATTTAGAAGGATTTTTAAAGGCTGAAGGGGTCAGATCCATATCGACACCCATATTTAGAAAAAAAATTGAAGGGGCAGAGGGGAAAAACTCATGAAGGGTAGTGTTATTGCATTAGAGAGACCAATTTCATCCCTTGGATAGTGGTAACATTGGAATGTGGGAGGCATGTGACCTTCCTAGGATGGCATAGGGCGTGAGAGCCCCCTACTAGAGAGGTGGGTTTTTTAGAATGGATAACCCATGGCTTTTCTAATGAGAAAAATCATCAATGAAAGTAATAAATACTTGTAACTATTAAAAGATTCAATAATAGGTCCCCAAAAATCATAGTGTACAAGTTTAAAAATCTTATTAGCTCTAAACAAAGAAGGCATAAATAGTAGTCTAGTGAATTTTAATAAATGACATGTATCACAAGCGATGGACTTGGTACCTAAATTAGGCATCAAATTAGTGTGAACAATTTTAGAGGGATGCGCTAAACATTGATGCCATAAAATTTGACCTGAAAAGAAAGGAAAGAGCAAAAAACTTGAAAATTCTTGATGTTCTAAGGATTTCTTGAAAGATAATAAAGTCCTTAGAAAAAGAAACCTTCACCAATCATCTTCTTGGTGACAAGGTCTTGAAAAATAACCTAGTGAGAATCGAATATAACATGATGATTAAGAGTCTAGGTGAGTTTGTCAATAGAGAGCAGTTAGAATGGAAAAAAAAAACACATATAACCATAGATTCTACATCTTTAGATAGTAATTTAACCTTTCATTTACCCTCAATAGAAACACTTTTTTCCTATTTGCAAAAAATATATGAGTTGGAGTAGAAAACTTTTTAAAGTGATATAAATCGATCATTTTATTTTTCATGTGACCAATGACACCCAAATCAATGACCCAAAAATCATGCACAATACTAGCGACTAAAGCAGTTTTAAATGCAGTAAAAAAAACTTCAATATTTTCTTATGACATATACACAAAGCTTACCAAGAAACCATTAAACTTACCAAGAAGAGTTGTGGAATCATAATTCCCAGAAATTGACAAACCATGATCACCTTTCTCTTGTAGATATGTAACACAATCATTAAGAAGGGCAACTAGATTGGTAGAAAAAATTACCACATCACTAGGTGATGAATCAACAGAGTAAACAGTAATATGAGCTTCATGTTCATAACGTTTTTAAAATCCTTTCTCCTTTTCAAACTTATGTTTCAACTTTGGATGAAGAATTCAGCATCACACAATTGAATGGCCCAAATTATGACAATGCTGACACTTCAAATTTAATTGTTTCCCTTCATAAGCCTTGCCATTCTTTATTTGCCTATTTAAAATATAAGCACATGTCTCTGACAAGGTGATTTTAGTTTTTATATTCATGACTTTTCTGCAGACTTCTTCTCGTTGAATTGTAGCATATACACTTATAAGTGATAGAAGATCAAGATTCATAAGTATTCGACTATGAAGATCTTCATAATCTAAACTAAAACTAGATAAAAGCTGGAATATCTTATCTTCCTCTCGTTTCTGCAATACTACAACATCAGTAATACGAGGGTGGTATAATGCGAGTTCACTCCACATACCTTTCAACATTCCAAACAGTTACACATACGTCCTGCCATCTTACTAAAGATTAGCAAAATCCTTTTTTATTTGAAACACTCGAGCAACATTGTTCTAACTACCATATATTTCTTTCATTGCCTCCTATAGATCGAATGAAGACTCTGAATAACTAAAAAAATTAGCAATATTGTTCTTCATAAAATTGAGCAGCTAGAAATAACAAGTTGATCTTTGCATTACCAAGCTTTATAAGTTGGTGAAGAAGGGTCAAGAGGTTTAATATGACCATTAACATAGTTGAGTTTGGACTTTCCACCAAGAGCAATTATCATGAATCTTAACCAAGGAAAATCTTGAGCTCGTTTAACAATACAGAACCCAAATACTGATTTGGATATTGTTCTCCTTATAAAATGTTAAAAGATTTATTTCTGGTATTAGCACCACTAAATTTAAGAGTGTTTTCCATAAGAACTTTAAATAAAATATAGAACAATAAGAATTAACTCTGATACCATAAAGAAATTTAAAGGAATATAGCTTGTTTTATTTGAGCAATCATAGTCAAGTTTTACACGTACAAAATACAAACTAAATAGAGAAGATAGTAACAATACCCACATCTTTCTCCTACAATCTAGGCATAACAATTGGTAACAACTAGTCCTTATCATATCTATAAATAAGGTAACGTCAACTATGCTAATCCACAACAACTAATTTACATAACCAACGACAATAATAAAGGCAACAACTTAGGCTTTCCTTTAATAGTTTTCCTATGATATACTTCATCCCTCTTACTACTAACATATAAAGATATGGAAGCAGGGGCAAACATACATCCATTAGAAGAGGGGGGATTATTTTTGAAAAAAAGTAAAATCATTAGTCTTAGTGATTCAAATTTTCCCTTAACTTTTTAGATATTTGCCTTCATATTTCTTTTCTTGACATGTTTATCATGTTACCATATTTTTGGAAGGGATGATAATGGATACTCATGGGTCGGGTTTTTCAATATCCATACCCGAACCTGATCCCGGATTTCTTACTTGAACCTAATTAGGCATAAACCAAATCCAACCCAATTGGGTTTTAGGTATCCATTAGCCATCCATCGGATATCTATGGGGGTATTCATACAAGACCCGAACCATAACTAGAACCAAAACCAAAACTATAGTGTGTTGTGTATACAATAATTCTTAAATCAAAATAGTTAGATCCATCATTTAATCAAATGATCTAAACAGAGCAATTTGAGAATCAATCAAATTTGCATTGATCAAATGTGTACAACATATAGATTAACAAAAATAGACAATAGACATTTTAATATTAATATGGTAATTAAGAGGGTGCATTTCAAATCCTAGGATAAAAGAAGCAACAAATACACCAAACTTTTAGATCCATTCCTTTTATTCATAATAACCAAACCCCAATAATTTTAGCACCTTACATTCCCTAAACTGACACCACTAAAATAAAACATCAAGGAAAATGCAAACTTCATGATACAAGAAAAAACCCAAAAGCAAATATGTCCTTAAGGTTTAAAGTTGAAAAAAAAAAGTTATTCTTTGTTGGGTTGTTTTGTCCATTTAATAAAGCATACCAGAATGCAAAAAAAAAAAATTAAAATAAAAACCAAAAAGATCTGGAAAAATAGTTTTAAACCTTGAAGTCACTATGTGACTTTAGTATAAAAGCCATTTTTGGCTTGTCACTTTAAAAAGAAAGAGAGAAAAAAAGAGTGTCAGCTGAGAGAGTGAGGGGGACAAAGACAAGGTTGTCTCTGTTAGACAATAATATAAATCATATATTGAGACCTTACCTAACAGCTTAAGCTCTTGGGTTGAGATGATTATTTGACATGGTATTAGAGCTTTGATGACCAAGCGGTCACGAGTTTGAATCTCACCATCCCCATTTATTTGATAAAAATTAAGTACAAGGTAATGTGGGCCTGTGCAAGTTTCAAGCCCAAAGGGCTTTCACTTGAGGGTGTGTGTTAGAGAATAATATAAATCATATCTTGGGGCCTTACCTAATAGCTTAAGCTCTTGGGTTGAGATGATTATTTGACAGTTTCAAGTGCAAGATTGCATGGAACAAAGAATAAACAAACATGTTACTGGTGTTGCGACAGGTCTGTTGTTAGCTAGAGATTGGAGAAGAGAGCAAGAGAAGGGAAATGTGACAGGGAGACTTTCTAGTTGGCTAGAGAGGGTAAATGGGTAACTCTAGTTTTTCTTTAAATATAAAGATAGGTACAAATGTAATTTTTTTTAAAATTTAAGATTATATATATAGTTCGGGTCGGGTTTAGGCAAGGTTTTGAGTCAGGTAGAGCAATATCCATATCCTATCCGAACTTGACCTTTTCACTTCGTGTATTACTCGAACTCAAACCGAACTAAACGGGTAAAAACAATTTCTATCCATTCGGGTAAATTCATGTTAGTATCCACTGGGTTTCAATGAAATTGACATCTCTAAATGTGTATTAAGTTATTGTTTATATGGACTATTTTACGATTGTTTAAATTTAATTTTTTATTTAATACTTTTATTAAATATGATATTGATTATTAGAGGATTATTAATTTGTGCATCAGTACATAACAATGTTTTCTATCATTCTAATCTATGATCCCCTAGCTCCATTCATGTATCTAAGATATATGGTAAGAACAAAAACTTAATAATCAAACACTTGGAAGGGTTTATTCATGCGTCCATCTGTTTATTTATTGTTTCTAATGAATGTATGCATAGATTTATATATGGAGTTTTATTTATCGTTATACTAAAATTAACAAGTAAAATAAATTAAAGTTTTCATTTATCGAAGTAACTAGCTAGCTACTCGTGGAATCTTAATTTCATCCAAATCCTTTTATTGTTTTTCTCTTTTTTTTTTAAATCACAAGATTATACTTTCTATACTAAAAATCTTGGAATGAAAAACACCTCCATCATTGTTCATATATGAACAATAAAAAAGGTCCTTTTTATGAATAGTGAAGAAGGTGGCCTTTTTTTTTGTCATTCTTTTCTCAATTTTATCCTTGCATATTTACTTGAATTTTAATTTATCTTTATAAATTATTTTGATTTGCTTTCTATGAATTTATTGTAGTCTCAAATAAATATTTTGACATTTAATTTGTGATTAATTTTACGAGCACTTATTTTTATTAAATTACAAGATTATACTTTTTATACTAAAAATCTTGGGATTAAAAAACACCTCCTTCATTGTTGATATATGAACAATAAAAGATGTTCCTTTTTTTGTATTTTTATTCTTTTTTTTTCATCATTTTTTTTCTCAATTTCACCATCAACATTTGTTTGATTTTGAATTTATCTACATAAATTATTTTGGTTTACTTTCTATGAGGTTATTGTAGTATTAAATAAATATCTTGATATTTGATTAGTGATTAACTATAAGAGTGTTAATTTTTATTATCGTATAATAAAGTAAAAAGTAGTTTTAAAAAAAAACAGAATTCCTAGACCATCAAGTTCATTACTCATATTACAAATTTAGCAAGTTAAGTCATGAAACTCAGGTCGATCTAATATGTCGTTATTTTAACATTAAAAAAAAATAGTTATCTTGAATTTTAAAAAAAGTCAAATCACATTTAGATCTCAATTATTCGGGTTATCTTTGAGCCTTTTAAGTCAATTAAATCATGTTAGAGTAACTTTAATTTAATTTAATTTAATTTTAAACATAAACTAGGTATAGACTCCCTGCATGTTCAGAGCGGGGTGGAAAGAACACTAGGTACGCACTCCATGCATGTTCAGCATTTGATTTGATCCTACGCAATTATTATTGGACTAACATTTAATTAATCTAATATATGAGGACTTTTAAAATAAGAGTATGATTGGAATTTGGAAATTTAGGAGTTTTTCAAATATTTTATGTCATATTGTTAAGTGTTGAGAAATTTATATTTAGACCATGCTTAAATCTTATTAGTGTCGATTTAGAATTAAGGTTGAATCTATCTTAAATCTTGTTAGTGTCGATTTAGAATTAAGGTTGAATATATTTTTAATTAAAATTTGATTTTTTTTTATTTTAAATTAATTTTTTTAAAAAAAATTTAGTATTTTTTGATCGTTTTGATGTCAAAAATTAATATAAAAAAATAAAAAAAATATTATTTTAATATATTTTCAAGTAAAAAACACTTTGAAAAACAACCTTAACTACGCTCTTAAGCACCTTTTTAATATAATCATATACAATGGAGAATGAATAACACTTGCAAAATGTATGTGTGTGTTGGTTTAATAATAGAAAATATCCATATATCAATTTATATATTAGTTAAAATTAATTTTTTTAAATCACATTAAAAATATAGTATCAATAATATTTAGTAGAATAAGTTTTCATGAGTGGTTGCTTAAAAAAGATCTTGCAATATTATTTAATAATTAATTTTTAATCTTACAGAAAAAGGAGCATCCCATCTGGAGGTCGGAGAACACAGATTTAGATAAGTAAACGGGTTTCAGGTCCACTAAAGAATATGAAAAATAGCATACCTTCAGTTTTATTCCAATTTGGGCTGGAAGGAGAATTCCCTATTAGCCCAATGGTGACATTTGAATGAATGACTGAAATCCGATTGCAGGGTGTGCTTGTTTGGCACTTTTGATATATTTTTTTGGGTTATTGGATAAAAAAAGGTTTAAGAAAAATATTTGTAATAGTATTTGGTTAAAATTATTATGAGATAAATTTTTATATGTAAAATAAATAAAAAAACAGGTTTTTACAATGAAAAAAATGATACTTTAGTTTTTTAAAGATTAAGGTTTAAAACACAATTTTACGTGAAGCTCGTTGCAAAAAGAAAAAAAACTATTTACATAGTCACGGTAATCTTTTATTATTTCTTTCTCTCTTGATAAATCCCTTTCATTAGCTTTTATATTCCAACTACCTCCATGCTATAAAACTCCTATAAGATGCATGTTCAGTCATCAAAATCTTCAAAATATAATTTTAATTTTATTATAATAAATAAAATAAATTTGTAATATGATCGTGAAAACAGCTCAAATTCAAAAAAAATTTTTGTTTAATCTTCCCACAATATATTGAAATAAAAAAGAACGGGAGATTTGAATAAAAAATTAAAGAAACAAAATTTTGAAAATAAAAATAATAAATTGATATGTCGTTAACTCAATTCAAGGGTCCACACATTCATTCCTATAAATCTATTGATCATCAAAGTAAAATAATATTTTTTCAAGTCAAACAAATAAATTCGATATTCCTTAAAGTTGAGGGAAATCGATGAGATTACAAGTAAATTAATTAGACAAAGCTCTCTAATCAATATCTTACCATTAAATGAATTTAATATTGAAAGCAATTCTTATTCACTCGGCAGTAGTCGTAGGAGTAAAGTCTGTGAAATTATTTTAAGCAAACGTTCAAAAACTTGACAATTTAACTTAGTTTATTCTTCCCTAATAAATCAAGATGAGAGTTATAGCAATTAAATTAATTCTTTTGCTTCTAACTCTAGTCCCTAACAACAATTATGGATTGAAAAAAACTAGAAAGCATACATGTTATCTCAAAATAATTTAATAGGCTTGAATAACAATCAATAGCATAATCCTGAATAAGAAAAAAAATACTTGAATCTGAAAGAATTACAAAACTAAGGTTACTTCTCATAACTTGCTAATGAAGATGTGTATTCCTCTTGAACCGAAATTAGAAATTAGTTCATAGTTATTGAAAAATTGATAAAAATAGAGAAAAAAAAATGTTGTAGAGCTCTTGTTTCAGTTGTGTTCTGCTTTATTTATTCTCTCTCTTGGATGCCAAATTTCTTCATAATTCTTAAGCTAATTAAAAGTCCTTAAGCTATTTAATTCTTTATTTATCTAGTCCTTAAGGTTGGTTAAATCCCTCAGAATTTGTGTTGAAAACGGACTTTGCTGCTGTTAAGACTCTGCTGCTGTCACAACTTTACTATAATTCTAACTCTGCTGCAACTTAGACCTTGTTTCTGATTTGGATTTTTGTAATATTTGACCATCCCAGCTATATTCTTTCATTTATAACATGTTAGGGGCTTGATCTGTACCTTTATTAGGTCCTAAGGCCTATCATTTCTATATTAGACTCTCAGCCATAGTGGGATGCTCGACACCGTTTGTTTCCTCATCAGATTAGGAGATCAATCTCGTCCTTCAGATTGCGTTTGAATTTTCTCCTTCAAAATGATTTTATCTGACCTAGAATCCTTCATAAAAGTTATAGTCCTGGATGTGTAGATGAGTTTGAGATTTTGAATAACATGATTTGATTTCCAAGGATCAAGATATGCCAATTTGAATATGTAGTGTGTAAGTAAAGAATCCTGCTACAAGTAATATTTCGGCCTGATTTTGCAGGTCTGATTAGAGGTTCAAACGAACTCAAATTTCTGCCTATAATACCTTCATGGAAAGCTTGATATGTGCACTTTAACTTTGATTCAGTCCACATTTATATTATGAAATTATAACTCGGTGAAAAACCTATCACAAGAAGTAAGGTCTGAAACATAAAATATAGAAATTCTTATCTTTTAGTAATTAATTCACAAAGTTTTTTAGGCATGCCAAACTCATAAAAATAACTTTCAATAAGCTCAAATAATCTTAAAATACATTAAAAAGCATAGTGTAAAAGAAATAAAAATATATGTATATTTTACACCTATCAATGCAATTAGCACTAGCTTTTTAGCCCTTTTGCCTAGTAATTTGCCTATAAATTATATTTTGAGGCTTTACTTAACAATTTTAAGCTATTGAATTAAGAAGGTTTCTAGAATAGATATTTACTTGATATGTTTTTCATGTTCCGCTGCGGGTTAAATGTTTTTTTTAATCTAAAAAAAGTGCAAGTTAAAAAAATTCAAGTCTCGAGTTATAGGTTCAAATGAAAATTTAAATAATATTAAAAAAACAACAAATAAAATTGATAAAAAAATAACAAAAAAGAAAAAAAAATCTGCTTGAAAAAGGTGAAAAAAAACAAGAAAACTCAGGTGAAGCTCCTAAACTTGGTCTAATTTTAAAAACTTGAAACTTGCAACTCGTTGAATCATGGACTCAAGTTCAATCAAGAAACTTAACTGTTAACCAATTTAATTTTGAAGGATGAAATCGTAAAAAAATATCAATAGAAAAACTTGCAAAAATAATAAAAAGAATGAGGATAAAATTTGAGATAAAAATAACTAAAGAGGATGATATTTAAAAAACAAAATCTCAAATAAAATAAATAGCAATTAAAAGAATGAGTAAAAATTTAAAAGATTAATAAATCATAGGAGATTAAATTGAAAAACATTTGGAATTTGATAGATTATTTATTTATTAAAATTAATAAAAAAAACTCAAAAAAGAGAAAAAAAAACCAAGAAAACCCGGGTGAGCTTTCTAAGTCTAGTCTAATATCTAAAACCTGCAACTTGTGAAATCTTGTCCATGGATTTAATCAAGAAACTTAACTCTTAATAAATTTAATTTTTAAGGATGAAATCGCATAAAAAATATTAATAAAAAAACATGCAATGAAAAAAAATAGCATAAAAAAGAATGGAGATAAAGTTCGATAGAAAAGACCCTGAAGAAGATAAAATTGAAAAAAACAAAAAAAAATTGCAATTAAAATAACAGGGACCAAATTTAAAAGATTAAAAAATCACAGGGGCTGAAATTAAAAATATTTATAACTTGATAGATTATTTATAAATTAAAAAATGGTAGGGGTTGAAATAGAAAGAAATTGTTGAGTGTTAACCCAACAAAATCAAAACACAAAAAAATAACAAAAAAAGGATAAAAAAATATGAGTTTACAAATAGGAAAAAAAACAAAGCATACTTGGCTAACCTCTTAAATTTTGTCTAATATCTAAAAGTCACAACGTGTGAAATCTTTGACCCAGATCTAATTAATAAACCTAATTCTCAATCAATTCAATAAAAAAATAGTAAGGATCAAATTTAATAGAAAAAACCAAAAAATGATATAATTTTAAAAAATTATAAAATGATGCCAGATAAAATAAACAACAATTAAAAAAATAAGGGCTAAATTTTAATGATAAAAAAATAAAAATTAAATGAATGGAGACCAAATCTTAAAGATTAAAAAAATCATAAGGGTGAAATTCAAAAATATTATTAAAAACCAAGCAAAATGGACAAATATCATAAACATGGTCAAATTTTAAAATCTCGTAACTCGTGAAATCTTGGACCCGGTTCCAATCAAGATGTTTATTATGAGCCAATTTTAAAATATAAAAGTTTAAAAGTTGTCAAAGCAAAAGAATAAGGATTAAATTTGATAGGAAAAAAAATATAAGTAAGGGTGAATCATAAAATAAAATTATTTATGATTTAGAATAAAAACTTGTCAAGGCTAAATGACAATAAAAAGAAGAGATATTAAATTTAATAGCGAAAAAAAGCAAAGGAGGGTGAAATCGTAAAACAAAATCAATTGAAAAAATGATTCTAAATAAAAAAATAGTAATCAAATGAACGATGATCAAATTAAATAAATTATCCAAGATAAAAAAAAAGTCATAATAAAAAGAAAAATGACCAAATATGAAAAACCAACAAATTAAAGGGTTGTTCTTGAATTTTTAAGGGGCTGATGTGAAAATCTAGGTGGAGAGAGAGAGAAGAAAAGAGAAAAGAAGTGGTTGTTGGTGCCAAACCGCCTCGAATCTTGGCACATGCGCCACCTCATCTGGTTTGGGGCACCGAGACCTTTCAAACGCCGCCTCAGAAGACAGTGTTTTATGATTGGACAACCTCCTATGCGCCGCCCGAACAATACGAGGGCCTTCCACACGCTCGCGCATGCCGCACACGTGCTAATAATTTGTTAAATTATATTTAATAAATGTAATTTAAAATAATATTCCTAAGCACCCTTGAAAATTACAATAAAACAATATAAGATGATGAAAAAAGCTCTTGGATGAAAGTTCAATTGGTTTTGTTGTAATTACATTATTCTTAAAATTGGAAATATAAAAATATCTATGAGTACTAGATATTAGATTATTTTATTTTAGGGTTAAATTAATAATTTTATTATACAAAATAAAACAAAATTATCAAACTAACCCATATAATTAAAAAAAAACAATTATATTATAATAAAAGACAATTTTACTCCGAAGCTTATTGAATTTCCTTTTTCTCCATGATAAAAATCATAATTATAGCATAGTAACTTTCTTAGCGGATTTTTTTAATTATTATTATTATTTAATATGAATCAATGAAAGTCTGACGTGACAAAAACATAAAGAATTATGATTTATGACAGAGTTTACCATTTACCAAATAATGTTGATTTAAATTAATTCTGAATATAAATATTTTTTATTCCCGTCAAATTGTTGATTTTGCCTTTAACTATGATTACCTTTTACTAAATAATGTTGAACGTATACATTGACAAGATGTTTGGAGTTGTGTTTTAATTGTTTTTAGAAAAAAAATTGATTTTTTTATTTAAATTGATTTTTTTAATGTTTTTTTAAATAGTTTTGATATAATGTTAAAAATAAATTTTTAAAAAATAAAAAAATTATTTTAATATATTTTCAAATAAAAAAATATTTTAAAAAATAATTACTATAAAAAAAAAAACCAGAATGATTTTATAAGATAACCATAGCGTGCTTCTGTGTCCATTTCTCAGATTAAACATGTGGTTGCATGTATTCAAAGAGAATATTAATAATAAATTTTATCACCTAACAGCTCTATTTCTTTCACGAGCCCTACAAAAAAAAAAAAAAAAAAATGCAAGGTGGTGAACAAAAAATGGTGGCGAGTATTTTGATTTGGAGCAGGCAAGGTTTAATCTAAAAATTACTACGATTATATTAGTTAAATTTTTTTTAAAAATAAATAAGATATATTTATTAATTATATTTTACAAAATAAAAATTATCTTCATTTAATGAAAAACTTAAAATACAAAACCAAGATTTCCCCATACCTTATTTATCAAACATGCATAACAAATAATAAAAAAAATACTTTTTAAATATTTTATTTATAACTTCTTCCAAAATCATCATTTAACTCAACTCACTCTGATCAATGGTAATGATGCAAAAAGATCTGCGATAAAAAATAAAAAAAAATTCAAGGGGCCGGGTGGACCTGGAACAAATTTCCATCCACGGCATTCCAAAAATTCCACGAAAAACGTATAACAAAGGATACTGACGTAGGTTTTCTTTAGATGATACAGTCAAAACGAAAAAAGAAAAAGAAAGGCCTGGCGGCATTAAGGACGACTTCAACTTTCAGCAGTGGAGCAGTTACCTAGAATGTGCGTGGATGATGCAGGACAATAATTGTAACGTGGAACTTACATTGCGATAATTATTTATTGGAATCTTTTCTACCCTACCCCTAAGAGGAGGTTCTTCAGTTAAACAGTGCTACAACCTTGATACAGTTTACCAGGTATACATTTTCTATTCATTCATCTTAGATGTTAATTAGATTTGTGATTACACAGCACCCCCACATGCCAAATAATTTTTTTATTTGGAAAAAAAGACATTTGAATGAATCTTATAATCCTGAGGGGTGTAGCTGATCAATTGGTCGGGTTTTAGGTTTGTTTCCTACAGGTTACCAGTTCGAGTTCCACAAATCTCAGGGTCACTAGAAGTTTACATGGTCGTTAACTTCAGGGTCCATAGGATTAATCGAGGTGCGTGCAAGCTGACCCAGACACCACCTAATTGGATATCCTGGATTAGTATTGTATTAGCTGGATGACCTGGATTTCTCAGCTTAATCAGTATTGTATCAGTTGGATAGCCGGGCCTGGATTTCTCAGCTTAATTAGCATTGTATCAGTTGGATGACCTGGATTTCTCAGCAAACAACTGGACTCGTTAAATCTCGATAAAATTAACAACATCAAGTTAGATTCAAATTTTATTTTAAGAGGGACAGATTAACAACTTGGATAATCCCCTAGTAAAACAAAAGGGAGTTAACAAACCTAGATAGACGGTAACCCAAAAAAAGAAAGGAAAGGAAAGGAGACCATCTGAATATGTGTGTGGACGGGCCTTCGTAGCTTCGGCGGATGATTTTGGAGAGCAGCAGTGCATGGATATTTAGGTCATCGCGTGCATGATTATTTTTAAAGCTAACCAATGAAAATCTTGAAACCTTCTATTCTATTGGATAAACTTTCATCAAACAAATCCTTAAGATTGTGTTTGATTAGTGTTCTATCTCCTATCCTGTGCACATGTTTGATTAGTGTTCTATCATAGACCAGCTCTGGCTTTACTATAATAAATTAAGCCAAGGCTGGTCTATGATGCGGTATATATATTTATAGTTTAATTTACGGTAGAATAATACCACCTCTTAAACCGCTGAAAGTCAAATTCCGCGTTCAAAATTGACTTTAATTTTCCAATCCAAAGAAAAAGGATCTGACTATTTCCATTAAAAAAAATATATATATACAGTAGTCTTGATGATCATCAAAATACTGACAGAAGAAAATATAATCGACTGGAAGAACAAAACAAAACTTCTTTTGTTTGCAATTCAAAGGAAATTTACATTTTTTTAACTTTAATGTATTTTCAAACTACCACATTTATAAACATCCATGTTTTCTATTTTTGCTGGTTTCTTTTGGTGTAAATGCTCATTATTTTATGGCTGCAGCATGTTTATCGTCCCCTCGAAATTAAAACATGTTACCATGGAGAAAATAAGCACTACTCTTTCTTCATGGAAACAATCATAAATGAAAAACTTAAATCTTTGTTTGTTTTAAATGAATGTTTTGAATTTATATCATGTTATCATTAAGCCAAATCTATTAATTATATATTTAAATCAAGACTATCTTAATCCAAAGATTTCATTAAACCCATTCATACTTGGTTGAAACCATGGATGATTTAGAAAA
>Ga0307517_10004673_pt1 | contig 20989 bp, 21 predicted proteins | sample 23_EM_MG_FD_194515 | JGI IMG/M metagenome (GOLD analysis project Ga0307517, IMG submission 194515) | Populus trichocarpa ectomycorrhiza microbial communities from riparian zone in the Pacific Northwest, United States - 23_EM | ecosystem: Host-associated > Plants > Roots > Unclassified | place...
AACCTCAACATTCATCCGCCAACCCGTCCGGAAACCACTACTGCCGTCAGTTCCCGCGAATTCTCAGAATGGTACTGGAGGTCCAAATGGTTCGACATTGATTCTCCCAACTACCGTCATTCGTAGGTCTTACTAATTTTTCTCTACTCAGTTCCGGCCATGAACGCCGCGATAAACTCTCGTTGTTTCCGCAGATCCCCTCACGATCACGCAGCGCTCCCAGCAGCGTCCTTCAATAGCCGGTTCAGCACCTCTTACTCGTCTGCGCAAATGAAGGAGCTTTCGCATGACCGCGACGTCTCTGCAGCATCTGCTTGCTCCGTTTCCTCTAATACCTCTTCCTCCTCTATAGCTTCCATCATGTCTTCACCCCTTTCTGGACGACTGTCCTTCCAAACATTGACGAATTTCATTCCTTTATCCTGGGCTTCTCGTGTCAACGAAGCATCTCATACCGCCGCCCCGTCTCATTCACATAGTGCGACAGATAGTGCCAGCGATCTTACCATTCGCCCTGTGGACGTTCTGCCACCTCGGAGAACTGGTGTCTATGTTTCGCGCGAGAAACAGTTGCGGCTGTTAAAAACCAGGATGGAGGCAGAACGTGTTGTGGCAACGACAAGTTTTATCAACGGTCTGTGCAGGAGATGTGACGGAGACCTCGTTCGTATCTGAAGTCGGTGTTTTCTTTCTTTTTCATTACGAGACAGGACGTTCATATTGGTTCTATCCTCAGACAACCCCCCAAAAACTAGTTGGACTTTATTCATCATTTATTCATCTCCTGTCACGGACTTGCTTTGTACATACCCATTATGACTCGCCACATATCCACCCCAGCATCATGCATATTCTATGTCTTCTATGCCCTACCCGTTGTTCTGCCTTCTTTCAACTTTCATCCGACCTCCCCTCGTCATCACCCCACTTACGCGTACACCACTTTCCAGCACCCTTGACGTCTGCCCAAGTCCTTCCTTGTCGTTACATCTTCCTACCGCCGCTTTTCATTGCACATTTGTGCATCCCACGTTTCTGCGTGTCTTGATTTTTCTATTTTGTTCCGCGACTTGATGTTGCTCGTTGCAAGGAAGGACGTTTCTCAGGTGTACATTGTATTATTTAACTATCTTGTCGTTTTTGCACGTTTTTTTATACGTTGATGATTATCACCAATATACGTTTTGTATATTACCTTGTCCTGGTGTCCCTGTATTGCAAGTAAGCCATTGCATGACTTTGCATGAACGCGCTCCGAAACGACCCGTGCTCTAGCGTGGGAAATTTCTCCAGTGTTGGCGAACCCTGCGAGTCGCCCTGAAAACAAATACATTCAACCCACAACTACGATGCCTGCACCCCAACCTTTGCGCAGATCTTTTATGAAGAACTGGTTTGCCGTTGAGGTATATATTTTCTGTCATAAATTTGGATCCCGTTCATTGACCCAACGTTAGGCCATTCCTATGTGAGCAAATCAACTTTGGCTTTTCGTGATTTTTGGGGGCGTTGTTGACGTGAAGACCAGTTATGTGATTATTGGAGGAGTTATGGTTGGCGCGACGTGGTATATGGCCCGCCTGGCCACCGGTCCTACTGGTGCGTTTTCCTAAAATGGCTCGTTTCTTGGAGAGGGTCCAGGACGGCTCATTCTGCTTGCAGTTATCTGGACCAAGAGTAACCCCACCCCGTGGAATACCATCAAGCCCGACGAGGGAACAAAGATGATGAGTGTCAACCAAAAGTTCGAGAAGAGGTGTGTGGCGTCTCCTGTGTTTCCGCGCGCTGTTTGAGCTGACGGCCCCAACTTCACAAGCTGGTCCCGCGACAAAATTTAGACAGCCTTTTTATTTGCCTTGTATCGTTGCTCATCCTATAAATCAATTCATGAGAGCATCTCTTTTAAACCCATGATCCAATGCAGGCCGTGACACCTCGGAACTTGTGACTTCTTCTCCGGTCAATCATTCGATATCGATTTCTGAATCCGGTCCATTCACTTGAAAACTAGGGTCTCTCCTTCGCGGCTGCCCTTGCGGAATCCTCATTCCAGTGCCATTTCTGAACTGAGCCCCCTTTTCCAGATAGGATGACCTCTCAACTGGAACCTCAAACGCCACTGCCGGATAACGAAGAGGACTTTCCCGTCCCTGGGCCATTAGTTGTGAGCATAAAAGCCGTCGGGGTGGGTTTATTACTGAGGTACAACACGAGACGCCTCTTTTAAGCGGATCAATGGATTTACCTGCCATCGTGTTCGGGGCGGGTGTTTTTTCCGCCCAGTACAATACCGATGACCATGTTGCGAGTACCCTGCCGTTGCGTACCGTGCGGTTAGCGCTAAGGTAAATTTCATGCTGGGTTTGACTCTCCTCGAACTCTTTCTTTCCGTCAGGTATGGAATACGCGCCTTCGACACATCTGCGTATTATGGACCATCAGAAATTGTCTTGGGAAACATTTTGCAAAGTCTTCGTGCAGAGTTTCCTCGTTCCTCCTACCAACTGGTACGATTTTTCTGAAGTTGCAGATCGTAAACCTTTCTCAATCTTGACATTGTAGATGACCAAATGTGGCCGATATGGTGTCTCCTCATTTGATTATTCACATGCAACAATTCGTGAAAGTGTCAAACGTAGCTTGCAACGGTTGAAAACAGACTACCTCGATACTGTTTACCTCCATGACGTCGAATTCGTCTGCACTGCTGTTTCGCCTCGTGAAACAGGAAACCACGCATCGGCCCTCAGAGATGAATCAACAGCGTACGGTCTTGCCGAAGGAGACGAAGCAAGAGTTCGAGGGGAAGATGACCAGAAAATATTGGATGCATACCACGAGTTGCAGGAGCTGCAACGTGAGGGTCTGGTAAGGAAAATAGGGATCACTGGTAGGACTTTCCTTAATCAACAGATTTGAATTGGCAGGTACATATAACACTCCCTTTCCAGGTTACCCTTTGCCAACATTATTGCGGCTTGCAATTTTAATCCTTCATACGCCGCCATACAAACCCCTGGATGTTCTCCTTTCGTATTCGCACCTATGCTTACAGAACGCAACATATCTGGACTTCATCCCACATTTCTACAAGCGTGCTCAGCTTGGGCAGCTTGTGGCTGCCTCTCCCTTGAGCATGGGGCTTCTGAAATCAGACCCTCCACTTTGGCATCCCGCACCTCCTGATTTGAGACTGGCCGTAGTCAACGCAAGCAAAATCGGGGGTATGGACTTGCCCAACCTTGCAACTGGATATTCCCTTCGTCATACAATTTCTGCGGAAAGGCCCCTTCCCCTAGTTGTCGGATTTAGCACTCCTAGAGAAGTTCACGAATGTATCAAAGTCTGGAGAGAAGTGCAAACAAAGGGGCCAACCAGTGATAGGAGGGATATAGAAGAACTTGCGCGGAATATCTTTCGAGATGCAGGCTATCTAGACTGGTCGTGGGCCTCCCCTTAACCACATTGTGTCTGTAAATATCTGTAGACTAGACTGGCAATACTTCAATTTACATAGTTTGAAGCGATGTCAGGGGGAAACCGAAATATTTAGAATAGACTTACATCATTTATTGATACATGACACCTAGGAGTCCTCACAGACAACCACATCGACGTGCAAAAACACATTTTGCACTCATTTCTGAATTTCCGCTACTTGACAATCATGACCATCGATGGTCTCATCCTGTTGGACAATACAGGGTGAGCTGGAGTTCGAAAGATCTCGAAGTTGAATCCTAACAGATATCCTCCAACAGTCGCCCAATCATCCAGTCAGGATTTCGATCTACATCCCCAGCATACCCGCTACTTCATGTCGATGCGGTGAATAACGCGCTTTCGAAGGCTCCTCGACCAGGGGATGTTGACCCTGTCATTTATATCTCTTCATACAACTTCGGGGACGCACCCAGTGCCTGTTGCCATGTTCCTTGTGGAGATATGAGATTCCTGTGTCCCATCAGTGGCAATGGTGCGTTTTCTGGCTTTTCTCTTTCTAACCTAGTATGCATTGAACCGAAAGTGGATCCATTATTTGGATTTGCCTTTCTCCAGACGTTTATTGACATCCTTCATGAATATTTTGGCCATCTCTCGGCTGCGACTCTGAAGGACAACTTTGATGTCGTTTACCAGGTATGAATCATGGTAAATGAACCGATATAATTGTATCTAATCTATAAGCTTCAAGCTTCTGGAAGAAACCTTGGATTCCGGTGGCCATCCGTTGACGACATCACCCAATGCCCTCCGAGATATCGTTCTTCCTCCTTCCCTTCTCAACAAGCTGCTGAACGTTGCTGGGGCCAACATTAACACGACAATTAACTCAGGTTCCGGCCCCGGAGCTGCAGGTGGCCCTTTTTCATCACCGATACCCTGGCGTAAAGCGGGGCTCAAATATACGAACAATGAGATCTATTTGGATATGATAGAGGATCTCAAAGCGATCGTGAACAAGTGCGTTCGAGGTATATGGATACGACTGACTGAATAATATCCGGCCTATAGAAGTGGAGTCTTACTTTCTGGCAATGTATTTGGCATGATCGAGGCCAACACAAAATTATCGGGTGTGTTTTGCAAACATGAACATGTCCCGAAGTTATCTGACGGATTATCTTGTCAGGCACACCGGATTGCCTCCTGACGTTCACAAATCCCCAGGTCCTCGCGGATTGCGCATTTCATCCATGCGTCCGGTGCGTTTCGACGCTTTATATTTCCCCAGACATCTCAATTTGTTTTCTAAATTGCCTCAGATTGCATCGTTGGGCTCGTGATAGGACATTTTCGTTCGTTCCTCCCGATGGAAAATTCATCCTTGCGGAGTACCGATATAGTCCAAACCCCCTAAGTTCGTCAACGCCGCGTCCTTCAGCACCTCCGGTGGCCAAAGATAATGTCCCAGTCCCATTTGTTGTGAAAGTCAATTTCGACCTTGAAGACTACAGCGGTAATTAGATCATGTCTTCATGCCGATCTGATTCATTGAACACTCCAACTTCTAGCAAGTTTCGATATCACGTTAACCTCCCGTCTTAGCGCGCGTTCTCTTGAAAACCTTGTCATTGAACTCAATCTGGGAGAAGGAGCCTCGGCTATTAAATGTATTACTTCTCGAGCTACCGGAGGTCTAGGTCGCGGGGGAGTCAACTCTCTGGACATTAGTGGGGGGAATTCGGGTGCTTCCTGGTCGTTTGATTCGAATAAAAGGGTACGATTAAGAGATCCTCATCGCGATTACTATTGATCACCGGAACTTCGTTCGGGAAAAATTCATAGATTCTGAAATGGGAAATTAGCAGCGCACCACCGCTGAGTAGCTGGAGTCTTCGGGGTTCATTTTCGACACCGTAAGTTGTCCAGTATCCCGGTCGATATGATATTGACAAACATTAAAGGTCGATCGCGCCTCACCCCTCACATGCTCTACAAGTGCAATTTGAAATCCAATCTTACACATTTTCATCACTGAAAGTGGAGCAACTCAAGATTACCGGAGAAACATACAAACTTTACAAAGGGGTAAGAGGTCGTGCAATTGGTAGCGTTGAGTGGAGATGGTAGAGTCGTACACGTTCTGGAGTGTAAAATGAAATATATTTCAAAACATGTTATGATTGGGGAAAACTATCCAGTTTATATTTGCGATGAAATCGCCAGAGCATCCCAGATCCGAATATTATCTTGTCCTAATGATACCAGCATTCACGAGCTTCTGGATCTTCTGGCGAACTACAGGGTTCTTCATATGGTCCTGCAAGGCCCCAGGGTCCGACTGAGCCTGCTGCAAGATTTGCTGCATGATGGGATCATTCATGATACCCTAGAATCCATCAAGAGAGGTGAGCAACTAACAACCAGAAAGAACCGTCAGAGACTCACGGCAACCTCTGGATCTCGCATGGCCCTTTGCAATGTCTCCTCTTGAGATTCTTCGCCTCGTTGACTAAACAATGCTTGTTGGATCTTCGACTCCAATTGTCCGATCTCCTTTGCATGCTGGTGCTCTGTATCCGCGTCCGTCGCTTCCTGCGCGGCCTCAAGGGCCTTTGTGTACTCTCGCATACCATGGAGAATGTTTGACTTGCGAATGTAGGCTTTAACTATTTTCCCAATGAAATTTAATAACGATCCCGGATTTTAAAACAATAACAAATCTCACCGAACTTGGGGTCAACCTTAATAGCTTCATTAGCATCTTTCAGTGCTTCAGGGAACGCCACCAGTTTCATGTACGCTGCAGCTCGATTGTTGTATCCCCTTGCATCTGTAGGGTCACGCTTGATACTTTCACTGTAGTCCTTGACGGCTCCCGCAAAGTCGCCTGCTTTGAATTTCACATTTCCTTCCTCGCGTGCAATCGCACTCTTCTCTGGGTCGATATACGCCTTTCGGTCTTCCTCGGCTTTTTGTCGTTCAATCTCGCGCAGTTTGTTAAGAATTTCAGGGGTGCGATGCTCAGTAAGCGATTTCTGGAAGTACTTGATGGCTGAGGCGGAGTCACCCTTCTTCTGATATGCAGAGCCAAGACGTCCGAGGGCCTTTGCGATTAGTTTGTAATCGGCTCGAATCTAACGGCGACGGTCAGTATTAAGAAAACACAAAAGTACCATGCACCTCACAGAGCGACCTTCTTCGACAGCCTTTTCACAGACTTCGATAGCCTTGTCGTAATCGCCTTGCTCAAAATACGCGGCTAGACCAGACACATCGGAAAGTCATACATGAGACTTCGGAGAAAACACTAACCTCCCAAGTTTGTCAGGTAAGCCAGATCCTGGGGCCAGGTATCCCAAGCAAGTTGGAATTGCTTCGCGGCCTCCTCGAAATCTCTCTTCTTGTACGCTGCGCTGCCGGCCTCCTTTGCAGCCTTCGCATCTTTCTGCGCTCGTGCTTCTTCGGAATCGTCCTCCATTTCGACGTCCTGTGCAGGTGTCGCCGGTGGGGCTTGTTGAGGCTTCGATGATGAGGCCTGAGAGGGAGGAGGTGAAGAAGGGGTGGGAGGTTCTCGTCGGAAAGTCTCAGGGAGTTCGTCTGATCCCTCGGGTCTGGTTGTAGCTTGCATGTCAATGCCCATGAGTGCGCCCAAGACGTCAATCATTCTTGGGTCCTGTAAAGCTCTGACAAATTTTTTAGAACCATTGGACAGCATCAAATTCAACAAGCTTACGAGTCGGCCAAACGTGGATTTTTCTGAATCATTTGGATCTACAGGTCCATTAGTCATCGGAATAATAAGAAATGAATGGGATGAATTGAACGCACCTTCTGAACAAAGACAGGATCGGAAAGATGTTTTTGTGTGCGAGGATTGGCGGCCAACTTGCCCAGAATATTGGGATCTGCAAACATTCTACCGAGTCCCATTCCCTCCTCTGAGTTTGCTAAATAAAATAGAGTTGATAAGAACCTCCAAAGGTCGTTCTGCCGCGATAAACATACCTTTCGCGTCCTGGACTTCTTGCAATCCCTTTCTCAGAGCAGGGCTATCCTCCAACTTGATTCCAGCTTGATAGGCGGCAATGGCATCATCGTATCGTCTGGCGCCGTGTAAAGCAGCACCTTTACGCGCGTAACCTTTCGCCCATGATGGATTGACTTTGATACACTAGAATGCTAGTCAATTCCAAGGGTCAGACATGCGAACAATGAATGCTTCGTACCTCCTCTGCATCGCTCAGAGCGGCGTCGTAATCTTTCTTTCCAGCTTTGGCCGCACTTCTATTTGACCAAAGAACATGATTCTTAGGGTCAAGCGCAAGTGCTTGGCTGAATAGATCGATAGCCTTGTCGTACTCTTTGGCCGAGAACGCCTTGTTTCCCAAGTCTTTTAGTGCATTCGCCTAAACAATGATCCGATGTGAGATGAATGAGACCGCTGATAAAGGGGACTGCACGAACTTCTGACATGATGGTAGGCTGGAAAGAAAGAACGGTTGAGAGTCGGAGACTGTTATAATCCTCTTACATCGTTCTAGAAAATGCTAGACGATTCCCCATTTGGGTTACGCGTCAATGTTCGTTATAACTATCGTCTTTTCAAGTTTGCAACCACTAGATGCTCACCCCCTTTCGATCCTCCTCCCCAGTCAAAAGTATTACGCTCTTGCCCAGAAACTCAATATGCGCTTTTCGGCCTGTTTATGCCCAATATCGATGTCTTGGTTCTCAAACATTTGATGAAATTCAATGTTTGGCGTTGACAGATACATATGACATCCATTGGAAACACCCCAAGATTGCTCTCAAGAACCTCACTTGGTGGACGGGCCGTGAACTAGCAATTGACCAATGCATTTGGTGCCGAATTTGATGAGGACTTGTCCCACATACTTCGTGGTGTGCACTTCTGAATAGTGCACTGCAACGTTCTTGGGAACTCACTCCGTCGCTCTTTAGGTAAGGTATGTCAATATTAGCCATGTGTTGTCCTTGTACAAGCGTTAATTAACCTCTCGTCGGACTTAAGATTACTCGCAAACATCTGACCTATTGGTGTCCGAGTTAATGCAGACAAATTTCATCACCCTTTCTTCGGCCTTGTGGTCAAGTACTTTGGACGAATGGAAGCTTACGCAAATGGTCCGAATCAAGATCAAATAGATAGGTATATTTGCTTCGACACATTGGAAGGAACCACACTACCCTGTCGAACGGTTGCCATCCATTGGCCCCATCGTGTGTTTCTATGAAGACTTGGGATTTTCTGTCAATATACCCGGGTGCTTGTGTAGTTTGCTCCGTCGATTTCCAGCGTAAACTGTTCTGGCCACGTCTCGATATCTATAAACTATGGGTTTTCGCGATGATAAACTTTGGCTCAAGCACTTCAGCGGACATTACCGGATTTCTTGAGGAATTTCTCGTTATATCCTAGACTTGAAGACGGACGACAAATCCCTTCCAACATTCGAAGCCTCTCCCTTCCCTCGTTTAAATTGGCAACCAGCAGTCCTTTTACTTCCAGCAGCTGGGACCTATGGCTTAATGATGCAGCGGCAATAAATTGTTGATTCAAAAGTTCTCTGTAAATTCCCCGCGGGATATGCGTGCGTATCGGAACAATAGCAGCGAAATCGCACACCTAACAAGGGCATTTGTTCGCAATTGGTATTGTGTCGAATACCACGGTATGTATGTATCTCTTGTTGTCCAGGTCGCTTTCTATTTTTACATTTGGTCAACATTTGGTGCACTTATCAGACCGAACGAAAAAGTCAAATGTCCTGATTGTTTCCCACTCCTCTACATATAACGCAATCTAAAGCCCAGGCACAACAGCAAGACCCCAGCTCCTCACACGACATCTGTCCAGCGTTTTATATATATATATAAAACAAAACGAAAAGAGATTTAGTCCTCAAGCGCTCATAATCGGTCGGCCCGCTGTAAGACTGGACTTTGCCGGCCTAACATGCTATCAAGGAAGGGCATGAGTTTTGCGCGTGCCTTATTTCCCAGTGAGTGGGGCCTGGAGGGGCATCCTTCGAAGGGAGGCGGCGAGTTCTGGTCGGGCACGAGGCAAAGCGTGCTGTAGTGAACCAGGAAGACGTTCAAATTGTGCTGCCTTCTATGACTGATCAAGCTTTGGTGCTCATGCCACATTCATTTCAAGTCTAAAGATTATTATATTTTATCACGCTGCGCTGGTGAGGAGAGGGAATGGGCCGCAGCACCGCCGAGGGTCTTCTGGCCTCATCCCAAGAACTCACGGGTTCGCCGAAACGCGAAATTGTATGGAGTGTTCGCTGAAATGAACGAATATTTCTTGAAGGGGGCCCATCACGCCACGGACCTGAGCCGAGTATTAGGTCCGGCGGCGGTAGAGGGAGGTAATACCCCGGGCACTGATGAGAAGAAAAGGATGGATTTGCATTGACAAGATGTCCAACAGTTTGAAATTTGAGTATTGACTTCTTTCTTTATTTGATAAATCCCTTTTCTCGATCCCTCCCTCCCTCCTCTATACCCCACTCTGACGATTATGACCGACGACAACCATCCAACCATGTCCTCTTCAACCGTCGCTCGCTCAAAGCCTGCTCGATCCTCAACTACGGCTGGTGTCGTTCGCGGAAGAACGTCCCCGACGCCAGGCACATCTGGCGAGCAGAGTACAGACGGCAGGCCTCCTACAAAACGCGCTCGCAAGGCCATCAACTGTGAGCCATGCCGAAACAGCAAGCTCAAATGCGACAGGTTCGTCTTTTTTTTCTTTTTTTCCTGCTTCAATATCCCGGACATGCTTCCTCAAGATTTGCAGGAACCGACCTTGTTCTTCATGTGTCCTACGAGGCGAGTTCACATTCCCGACCTCCGGACTCGTATGTTTATCGGTTCCAGAGATCTAACATAGCAAGCTTTTAGGCACTTCTGCAATGTGCTATCAAGATGCTCGAGGCCATGAAGGCAGCGATCCCCTTTCCCGCGGAGATGATCATCAGTAAGTCACCGGATTGTTGATAGAGGCTGCCAGAATCATCCCATTACTTCTCAACTATTGCTAGCTTCACCCGCATCGATCCTGCCCAGGAGATCGCACGTCTGCGCCATTCCATATCTCTTCTCGAGGCCTACGTTTTTCCAAATCAAAGAAACACCGTCCCTCAACGACGAGCAAGTGACGCGGCGACTTTCATTGTGCCCAAGAAAGAGTTCATCGAGGCAGATGTTAGCGAAAAAGGCGCAGCAGCTCCAGGAGTCCTTGGCAGCCATGTTCAAGGAGGGTTATATGCTGGACCGACCAGCGCAGCTACGCATCTTCTCATGGTGCACCATTTTCTTTAGCCATGTTGTTTTTTGTCTGACAAACTCTGACTCCCAGAACGAAGGCCGCGAATCTGATGATTCCGATGGACGTCAAAGTCAGGACCGTTCAAGTGATGATTTCCCAATAACTCAAGAATATGATCGCGAACTCCTCGCCCTCCTCCCATCCCTCGACGTCATTGACGGCCTGATTGCGCACTATTTTGACTACTGCAACTGGATATACCGACACGTCAACCAACCCGCATTCAACACCCATTGGGAGAAGTATAAAAGCGGGGCTAAAGCTGATCGGATCGTTCTGTCTACAGCATGTGCTATGATGGCGATTGCGACACACTACCTACCCGTTCAGCATCACTTGCTGGATAAATTCCAAGAAACACATGAAGAGATCGGCTTGAAATTTTTTGACGTTTCAACCACTTCCCTCCAGCGGCGTAATGCTGAGTCGAGGGCTTACAGCTTAGAGCTCGTAGAATTGATGCTTGTGAGGGCCCACTTCCTCACTCTGTCAAAAACAGACAGTGAAGAGATTTGGCACGTACGAGGAGAGTTGATTACCATTGGCACGGCTATGGGGCTCCACCGTGATCCAGGTAAATGGAGAATGCATAGGGACGTTGCCGAGCGCCGGCGATGGGCATGGTGGCATATCATCCTGCTAGAACGGTCAGTCTTGAAATAAAGCTTTCGCATACACATGACTAAAGGTATTCTCAGATGGCAAGCATTTATGTTTGGAAGGCCAATAACTATTTCCTCGCATCATTTCGATACCCAACTGCCCTCCTACTGTGATCCAGCGGTTGATAAAAGTGGGCGACTATACCTCCCCAATATTGCCTTATTTCGCCTCGCTTTTATTCTTGGCGATATCATGGACGACGCAGTGTCTATCCGGCCGGTTCCTTATGAAAACGTACAAGCAAACGACCGTGCACTTACTCAATGGATGGAGAATTTGCCGCAGGAACTTGACCTAGATGAATTTCGTGTTGCACGCAGTCTGGCCTCGCCCGTGGTAGCGACTCGCAGACTGGGCGTCCAGAGTGTGATTATTCGCACTTCATACTACCATATCCGTTTCACCCTTCATAGGCCGTACGCCAGCGCCAGCGCCAACTCGAAACCTGCCGTAGACCCTGCTAAATCTGCTCAAAGCCTGGAAATATCTGTAGGCGCAGCTGACAAGTTGATTACCATGGTTGGACAGTCGCGCCCCGACTTTCTGGCCAATTCATCACTGGCAGTGCCAGGGCATATGAACTGGGGTCCCTTCCATTGCTTCTCGGCTGCCATGTTTTTCTCTTTTCAACTCATCGCGAATCCCGAGCAGCCAGGGGCAGGGTTGTTTCGTGCGAGTATACGCAAAGCGATATCCACGCTGGAGCAGTGCAGGGGCATCGCGGTCGCTGATAAAGCATTTGATATTCTCCACGCACTCGCACCCCTTTACTCTACCGAATTCCCTCATGAGAGTGCGGAAACTCGAGATAAGAAACGTGCACAAATACTGGGGACTGTGCGGAAGCTTGCCTTTCCGTATCACGATTCGCACGACCCGCGACGATTCAACGATGCCTCGCCCAATACCAGGGGCACGATGAGCTCGCCTGCCAACTCAAGTTCGGTAAGCCCTCCGATGCCCGTGATATCCGCCCTACCGCAGCGTTATGACTCCCTTCAATCGCATACCCTCTCTTCCATGCGCACTGCTTCCACTCAATACCCTCATCCGCAGCAGTCCTTATCCCAGGCTCATTTGCAAAATATGTCTCAGTCGCCGCAAGGCCAGTCACAAGTCGTCGTTAGCCCCCCTCAGACGTTGACCCCGACGCCGAACAATTACCAACAAGCCTACCCCGTCCCCACCCATCAAATGTATGCTGATTCTAACCGATATTCGTATGGTCAACCTGTCGAGGACAACATGTGGGGTGCGGCTGTCGGATTTGGTCAAGGGGAATGGACGCAATTCTTAGACGGTCTGCGGCCGGACATCCCAAATCGACACATACAAAATTCATAGCGTTCCATTTTTTCTTCCCCGTTGAGACTTTTTTTTGTCTATTACATTTTGCTTTGATCTGCTTTCCTCGTCATCTTGTTATCCACCCCCTATCTTATTTCCCTCTCGCATTTTGTTTGGTATACTGTATCATCCCACTGTAGACGTATACTCGTCAGCGAAATCATAGACCCTTGCCAGGACCATGTAGCAGTAGGAGCATGTATATATTCTGGGGGAATCCCCCGCGGCCGTATCCTATGTAAATGAATACCGCAAATTATAAAGGCAAGTTACAACGTTGCATGGGACTACAAATGGTTCGAAAAAATAGGAAAGCAGATCAAAATGGCTGACTCAATTCTATCATGAGATGTTCTGGCTGGACTTTTGCATCCGCTTTACACGATTGTTGATCGTTGTTCTCAATTGTCCAAGATTCGAAGGGGGGTTCATCTGAGCATCGGCAGCTATGAGCACCTGATCAATGAGGGCATACGGCAGCCAGGTGGATGCGCCTTTTAACGCTTCCCGAGCCAGCTGTTTATCGGACTGAACAAAGAAAGGTAAGGCACTAAGAATTTAGCATTCCCTTCGAATACTTACCTTGAGGACCAGGGAATAAGCGTAATTTACGGCATCTGCGATATTTTCGTATCGCAGGCTGATTCGAATGAGATATTCAGGGTGATGTTTCTGTAAGCTTGATCAGGTGGATGCGAGCTTAAGAAGACGGCGGATGGATTACCTCCAGAATGTCAATTAGCCATGGCGGTGATGATAGCGATCGTCCTACACTGAGGATTGTCTCCAATGAGGCCTTCGCGTATTTGTGGTCATCGTTAGCGCTATCATGGCGCTTCAAGGACTTTTGAAGATAGCGCCATCCTCGATCCGATGGTGTTCCTTGCCAAGATGTCGCGCTGTCAGTTAGAAGCCATCCAGAAGTATCTTCTTCCCTAAATGATTAGACAGTGAGACAATGTCCCAAAAAGGCCACTCAAAATACCTTACAAAATAGAGCCAGGATTGCGAGAGAGGCGAATGCATTGGTTTGTAAGATGAATAAAAACATCCGTCATGTCCACTTTCAGACTACGAGCTGTCGCCATTGCTTGGCTGTATTGGCTTGCTTGTGCTAGTCTCATGACAATGAGTGACGGAGGAAGAAGGTATTCTGGGAGGGCAGAAGCCACACTAGAATGAAAAAAGTTATAACATAATGAAAGATTGGCGTACCCGGAGATGAAAGAATCGTTGGTTCTCGTTTGATGCTATCTATCTGGGCTCGAAGAAGTGCGGATTCGTATTCCATATCGAAAAGTTGGATGATATCGGCGTCGTATTTGCTTGAAATGTACTTGGACTCCGGGATATGCTTGGAAAGTTTTTGGCGATTCCGGGACTATAAAAATTAAAAATCGGTTGGTGTTAATGAATACCATCCACAAGGATTGCGTACCGGGTCCGGAACTAGTGGCATTAGTATCCAAGCCGTGTTTTCATCCACTAGATATAAAGCGTTGATAGCGACCGATAGAGCTTCTAACCGATCTTCAGCAAGAGAAACGAAGGATGCTGCATCGGTTACAATATCTTGTAGCTTTCGTGCACGCTGGTACATTGTCAACGATGCTGCGAAAGCTTCGCTTCAGTAAAAAGCGTTTTCGGCAAGTTTAGCTACGCTTACCATTGCGGTAATCCCCTCTTCGAGTATACCAAGTGTATAATATCCTGGAGTAACAAGGCCGAAGCCGTGGGTCAGCGTTGCGGGCCTTGAAAGCCAGTGCTGATTCGATTTCGCTGGCGACTCCGGCAAAGTCGAAAGTCATGAGCTTCGCGACCGCGTTGTCTTCACACATGCGAAGGGCAAGGTGGCTTGCACATTCCTTTTTCCTGTGCGAAAGCGTTGAGCATAGTCCAATGCAACGAAAGAAACGACGAACTGTTTCTCGAACGGCATAGCCATTACTGCAGCGTAAGCATCTTCATACAGGGCTAGATCGGTCAAACCCTTCACAACAGCATTCCAAAGTTGTATCGTTTCAGTACCATGAGGAGCGACCTGGATGGCGAGCTGCGAGAAATGAATTTCTTGGTGGATGTTATGATTCCGGAATAAGTCTGCCGCAAATAGATAGAACGCAAATTGGGAACTCATGGGTTGGGCAGACGGAAGTACCGATGCTAACGCATCAGAATCCTCCAAAGTTAGGTTATTAACGCCTGTGAATCCTTGAGCATTGATGGACAAGGTGTGTATATATAACATACCGAAGCAACCGGACAACTTCTCCAATAACTGGGAGGCATCATCGACCCTCCCAAGCACCAGCATGACTTGAGACTGCAAGAAAGTCGCAGCAGGCGTTCGAGGAAGCCATGATAGCAGCTCTCTGGTAGTGTTACAAAATCCGAGCGTTCTCACTCTGTTGCAAAACAGTATTTCGTATTTCGTGACATGCGCTGGTGATAAGGACTGTAGGACTCCAGTTGAATCCAAGAAGTTGTGCGCAACTGAAGCAATGCCATCAGAAGCGCTTGAGGGAGGTATAAGGTGGTATATTAGGGAAGATTTCGAAGCAACCTGCGGTTTGTTGTTCGATACATTCATGTTGCGCATTTGAGTGATCACATCATCTGATGAGGGCGATGTGCTTTGATGGATTGTTTTTCCTTCCGCGGGTTGATTAACGACAAATCGCAACATCGCTAATCCCCGGAAGACTGCAAATATCTCTGCGAGTAGAGATGCATCCCATGCCCCGAGGTCTTCGGAGAGGAAGAAAAGTAAGATGATCAAGCAGAGACAAAGGTCATATCTTGCTTCGATGGTGATCGCGGCGTATGCTGCTGCCTGGCATCGAAGCCACTCAGAGGATGGAGGAGAAGTAAGGGGTTCGGAGTCGGAGTCTTCCCTTTTGACCGACAAATCAAAAGCCCCAATAGAATCAAGAGCGTTGCGAGTCGTAGTATCAAAATCGAGGATATTTTGTAGTCGTTCGAGGAATGAGTTTACAACAGCCCTATCCAGGCTTTCCTTGAACTTGATGCGGCGCGACTGGTCTTGAAGGATTTCAGCGAAAGAAAACGCGATTTCTTGATGCATAATCTCGACGACTCTGCTCTCCAGACTAGAGAGCATGCGAGGGCCTAATTGTGAACGTAGGGTCCATACTGCTACAAGGAGTTCGAACTGAGCATGTAAGGGGTGGTCTTGCTCTAACATCCGATGGAGGCAAACTGGGATGTCTTCGAGGACAACAGACCCAACCCTTTCACGCTCGACCACAAGAACTCCGTTCTGACCTTGAGATATTGCAAGGGGCCATCGGGCGCTGCGCTCTACTTCTCGACATCTGGCAACAAAGCCTTCCCAGTCCCTCTTCAATGCCGTCCAATAGTTTGCATGCTGAAACCCCCCAGTTTGATGGTCACGGTTCAGCGTGACCGTGCATCCCACGACTGCGGCAATATTTTCGGCGAGGGTATTGTAGGTGTTGAGAAGCTGTGGTGGTGGTGGGCCCGGGATGGATAGGCAGGCATCAATATACTTGTCCAATGCTGTACGGAGGGTAAGGGACGAGAAAATGCCAGGCTTCATGATTGCGTTGAGGAATTTCTCTGTAAGTGATCCTGGAGAGAGGAGTTGCTCCTCCATATATGCTGGCGTCAGTTCGGGTTCCTGGGCGTATTGGGAGGTCTTCCAAATTGGGAACTGGATGTCGTTGTTCTTCAGCTGCGCGACGTCGATCTCCGTCCTTTCTACCACTGATTGGCCCTGGCGGTCCCAAAGGGTATATATTGTGTTGCCACTGACCAAAAAGTCTTGGAGGTGACTGTGGGATGTGTGCTTGGGGCATTCAATAATTCCAATTTCAACAAAGTGGTCGGTTGAAGCGTCAATGAGGCAGAAGAACCCGCCCGAAGTGGATAAAGGAGTTGGTATGAAGACAAGGGCATAGATATCCACTCTGTTCATATCTTCTGACGTGAGAGAGAAAACCTTGACGAGATTCTGTTGTTCGGGATCTAAAAGCAGATATTTTGCGGTCGAAGAGGCGTTCGCCGACAGCTCTTGAAAGCTCGGCGTAGCGGGTAATGTTTTCGAGGCGATACACCCAAGCTTTGGCTTCCATAAGCGTAAGGTACGATCTCGTGAGAGAGTCCATATATTGGTGATGTCGGTGGGCCATGGGTGTGATGCCAAAGAAATTATAGCCGACGCGTTGGGGACCCCCGAGTTTCCGGGAAGGAAAGACGTCAAAGATGAGAAGAATGAGCCATGGTGGAATATCGATTCAATCCATTCTTTTGCCAGGAGTAGAGATGTGGGTTGAAGCCCAAACTTCAGTTACAAAAAAAATTAACGCACCTTCATTGCCATCGTAACCCAAAGACTCCGCCTCGAGCCTTAACAGGACGCCGTTAGGCAGACTAACGGCCACGCAATGTGTTCCTTGTACATGAACCATACATTCTTTCGCCTGTTCAACAGGGAGGTTCCGAATGGAATATTCTCTGGGCCAAATGTTCTTGATCTGATCCTGCCACAGGTTGAGGCCATCAATTGGAATAACTATCCGGTACAATGAGCCAATATCTGTGACCAGCAACAGATGGAGTTCTGAGTCCTCCCAAAGAAACAAAGATGGAGTAGGAAGGACGGCAGCTGGGAAGACCAGCCGGATCGATGGCACGAGTGTGGACAAGGACATGAGTTCGGCAATTAGTCCGCCATGAATGACGCGCAAAAGAATGGTTCCAGCCTGGGGTGTCGTGAGCACGAAGCTACATGTTGCGTGGTCAATTGGAAGGTCGTTATCTTGCATGCCTGACGGTAAGGGTGCATTTTGTTGAGCGGTTTCGACAACAATTGTAGATGCTGGCGTCGAACAGAGCGATGAGATATGACTTGAAACCAGAAAGTAGTTGGCCATTTCAGATCGAGGTTCTACTTAGTTGAAGATGAGTGACCTGGCTTCGAAACAAGACGCGTCAAAAACAATGATCGCGTTCTACAAATAAATTCACACACCCAACACAACTAACTATCCATAATCTCAAACAATTATCTTTCCATTGATTAGCTCTAAAGCTCTAGGGTACCGAATGCTCTCGAAACTCAACTCAAAATTCCATTAAAATATCAATGAAACGTGATTTTATTGCACCTGTTCTTCGATCCTGGAAGTCTCGACTGGGCGGATTACAAGTTGCAAGATATACAGCAAGTCGGATATTTTATTTTGCAGCTTAATTAGAAAAAATTAGATTGGGATTTGTATGCCGAGTTAGATACTCCCGAGATGGTGACCACAAAGCTCTCGTGTCCAATGAAGGATATAAGCATTGGCAACAAAAGGAGAGTAATAATAATGGTTTGATAAATAAATAATCAGCTTTTAGGAAAAGTAAACATAAACAGGAGGAAATAATACCCCGTTTGTTGTTTTTCAACTCAGAGAAGAGCCGAGAATAATGTGGCGATAGTCAGTTGTCGCGGATGTTTTGGGATGGGACTGACATTTCGCAATTCCTCGGAGGCCGTCATCGAGACTATTCAAAATTACCTCTGGTCCCACCGGCTCGTAGTCACCAAAGGTTAATGGACGCTTGCTGGAGCTTTCCAACCCAGCGGTTGTAGTGGTGCGGGCCAGAACTATCCGACCAGCTGGCTTCCATGGGGGGCGTGAAGTGGTTATCTGGAGTCCAAAGCTCAAAAGAAATTTGAGGTTTGAATTAGAATTAAGTTCAGAGTTCGACCGTTTCAACTTTAATGAAGGGTTGGCCGCTGCCTTCGCCCGCCAAGATGACCTCGAGGGGGCACTTACACCTTTGCCCCAGTGCAGCCAAAGCGATCCACTACAAGGGATGAGGGGACAAAAGACAAGGGGGAGAATTGTCTCTCGTAAGGGACAGGCATATCCAAGCGTCAGCGTGACTACTAGCGAATTTGAAGGACAAGGTACTCACAATTGGCCAGTGGAAGCTAAACGCAAGCCTCGAGGTCAATAGGCCAGTGGAAGGTGCTATACCCGATCTATGGAGAAAAGCGTGTCCGGGAATTCCGTTTAATATAATCTTCATTGGGGAACTGGGCAGAATCGCGGAGTCATACGCTCGGTCCACGCCTAGATGGCACGGGCGATAAAAAAGGGTTCCTGACATATGACTATTCATATCAAGTATTTCCGTTTCACGTTTTGACATTATCTTGCGAACCACCAGACAGAAGATTCCGAGGGGTTTGCGGCATCGTTCACAGCCCCTGATTCTATCCGAGATGCAGCAGTAATTCTGTGGTGGAGGAGAAAAAGAGAGACGAAGGCAAGGAGCAGTGCCAGAATTAAGGATACTACAAGTTGCTGGATCGTTCCAAAAGCTTGCCGAAAATTCAGCTCTATAATTTCACATATTCCAGCAGAATTAGAAATGATCAAGACTATGCCCTGCATTGAGTCCTGAATATATACCTTAGCATTCTTTCATGCCTGCAGTTCGCCATACAGAAATGTCGCCGAGGAATTCCATGAGTATTCGGAAGTGTAAATCACTTGTTTGACTATTAACCAGAGAGTTCAATGTCTGAACAAGAACCCCACCGTGGATAGTGTAAGCTCCAAGGGGGAAATTTTCTGAGTCCGAGGGAGTCCAAAATGGCAGGATTTGGCGTAAGCCAAGTTTGCGTGGTGGGCGGTCCGGTAAACAATTTCGCTTGGATCTTCAACATGACTCTGATCTAGATACGACGGCCAACACCTCGATCTGAGTACTGCCCAGCGTTCCATATGTTTTCTCCATGCAAGTCTGGATCGCCTGGCATTACCTTGCTGCATCGACTCATCAATGAAATTCGTTTTGGTTCTGAAGCACCCCTTCTCGAGTTGAATTGCGACCCTGCTTGAGCAGTCCGGGATGTAGCTTGCGCCTACAGAGATTACCCCGTGGCTGCTAAACCATTCAAACCATCTGTCTATGTATGGGCGGCACCGTGTCCTTTGGTCATGCCAATGGAACTAGGGTGTATTCGATGCAGAATCCGCATACTATGATCGTCCTCGTGCAAAACGAAAATGATTACCTGTTACAATCGCTTTTCTACCAGTGTCGATCGAGACGCGGCATGCGGTCCTCATTGCACCCCAATATGAATCCTTATAAGAGGGGGGAACTATATGATTTATTTTTCACTATCGTTCTTGTTTTTTTCCTCTTTACATTCGAGGTCTAATAAAGGAACTGGTATTCTTGAGACCGCGTTTATTCCTACCCAATTCTTGCTTTTTTTTACCCTACTTCCTGTGAGCAACAAGTCTCTCGTTTCGTTCATAATTTTATGCTCACTGTCCGTCAATCAGTCTTTATTTCTCAATGGACCAATTTAATTCCTACGAGGCTATCCTTTTCCCATCGGATGGTACACTTCCTCTTGAATTTCTCCTGAACCACGTCGCTTACTCCTCTTACTTTCGGTTCACCAGGACGCCCGCCTTCCGTCGTACAACTAATGACCAGGTCTTTCCTATTTCTCATTTATCATTCTAGATGAAGCCGACGGCATAACCCTATCTTCTTACAGCCCTATGTCAAACCACCACGCGTCGTATACTACTTCGCCGTCTCGCATGCCTCATCCAGAAGTATACATGGATTATGTATGTAATCCGAATTTACCGCTCCTTGACATCGAATTTCTCAAGTTAAAATTTTAGATTGCCGAAGGCCTAGGTTCCAGGGCATGGAAATATCAGGTTAGCCTCTCGGAATTTGAAATTAATTTGTTCCGTATTTTTGACATTGCCTTTGTAGCTCGTGGAAGCGCTCGACGGCATGAACCGAAAGTTCGCCAATCCTTATATCATATTTTACCCAACTATATCTCGTGACGGGATGCCATTTCCAATCAACAAGACCATCAAGGACATCCAAGGCCGTGCGTTCAAGGAGGAATATGCATGGCGTGGCAACATCATCGTCGCGAAGTATCGTGACAATCCTTTCACCTCTATGATCGATGCCGCTATGTCTGATTTCCCAATCCTCAAGAATTACTTCCTGACCCACGGCTGCTCTCGACAAGTAAGCTCAAACTTCCAAACCTATATCTGACTTTGCTGATCAGAGAAAAGGCCTGAGTTCACTATTTTTTTCACCTCTCAAAAGTATCTTTAGTTACCTTCTTTTCTATCAATATTC
>Ga0307517_10004674_pt1 | contig 20989 bp, 23 predicted proteins | sample 23_EM_MG_FD_194515 | JGI IMG/M metagenome (GOLD analysis project Ga0307517, IMG submission 194515) | Populus trichocarpa ectomycorrhiza microbial communities from riparian zone in the Pacific Northwest, United States - 23_EM | ecosystem: Host-associated > Plants > Roots > Unclassified | place...
ATGGGACGACAGTTATCAACGACGGTCCCAACGGCCTTCAAAAGCTGGACACCGTCATTAAACTTGCCCAGAAGCATGGCCTCTTTGTGCTTCCCTCTCTCACCAATAATTGGAACCCAGGACCTCCCGACAATCCAGCTACCGGGATCTCCTCTCGCGATGCAACGAATAATGTCCCTCCACGAAATCGAAATACACTGAGCAACGATTATGGTCAATAAAGTTTTTCATTCCGAGAACACTTCCTCATCTTTCCCTTCAGGTGGAATGGATGCTTACGTCCGGGAATTTTCAAATGGGAAAAACCACGATGACTTCTATGTAAACCCGACGATCCTCGCCAAGTTCACGAATTATACCACACAAATTGTTTCACGATATGTTGAAAGTCCTGCAATATTCGCTTGGTACGTTCACAAGCTAGTTGGTCGGTAAAATTCAATTTGATCAACATCCCATAAGGGAAATTGCCAATGATCCAAGGTACATTTTTTTGCTTCAGCCTCATCTGCATATTGTTGAAGCCTCCAAACTAGATGCAATTCTTCGTTGCCAGCCACCCCTGTCTGCAACACTCAGACAATAACAAAGTTCCATTCTACAATTGCGCAACATATTAGTCAAATTGATCCCAATCACCTTGTTACATCTGGGTATTTTTCAAAGATTTATCTGTAGTTCCGGGCTCATCATTTTCTTAGCAATCAGGGATTTTTCTGCGTGGATTGTCCGAAATTGTTCCCTCGAGTTGTTGCTCCTCCTCCTCAAACATCCTCTACCCCAGCCAACAATAGACGTCGCTCTCCTCCGAAGCCTTTGACGAAGAGAGGACTGTTACAGGAACGAAAAGCATTACTGACTAAAATAAGGAACCTGCGGAAACGTACTCCATCTCCAGGAGGTATACGTATTCGAGGTCGATGGATGTCCACCGGTAAAACATTCACAGACGTTTCATGCAAGAATCTCATTCCTTCATTGATCAGAGACAAGGCGCCAATCCGATGACCAAGGTGTTGGACCTGCCTTCGATGGTTCCCAAGGAGTCGACAGTGAGGACATCTTAAACATACCGCAAATTGGATTTGGGACCTTCCAACTATTCCCTGATCAAAATTCCTACGGCATGGACGACCCTACATTACCTGCCTTCAACAACACCGTCAATCAAGGCTTGGATTGGATTCGCAGACATGCAGATAACGGTAAATTGTAAGACACTTGACGACGCGGTATTATCGTATATATTGATGGAACGGTTTAATCAAGGTTTGGAAAACCAGTAACTTTGAATGGTTTCGGACTAGTGACGCAAGACAATGCACCTTCCTTTGTGCCTTTCAAGCAAACTCAAGCGCCATTTGGCTCTGATCCGCGTAAGTTTCTGGATCTACCTCCTGGAGACCAAATTAATTTCATGGCATCTAGCGCCGTCTTCTCCTACTCAACAACCTTTTGGCGTCACCGACCAACAGAGGGATGACGCATATGCTCAATGGTTGAATGGTGTGTTCTTTCTTCGTTTTCGAGAAGCCGCGTTTCTTATCGCCTTCCTCTCCCACGCAGCTGGTTTGCAAAGTGGCCTGCAAGGAATGCTTCAGTATCAGGTTCGCCATTAACAAGTATTCACGTTGTTGCCGATCTCAAGATTCATAATCCAGTGGTCGCAAGGCGGCCTTACCCCCGGTGTTGGTACAGTGGTAAGTCCTACGGTCAGCGGCACTCCAGCCAGCCCTACTGTCAGTGGGACCGGTCTGTCCCCTAACGACGGGTACTCTATTCAAGGCGCCGGGTACGTCTTCCTTGCCCCTCCAATTAATTCTTGACGCTCAAACTCTACCTTGATGATAGTTTGGACCAGGCTGTTAGCACTCTCCAGCAAGCGGCTCAAGCTCTCGGACCTGCTTAATGACGATAAACTGAAAGAATACGAATCCCGAACGTTGTAGACGACTGAATGAACAATGGTTCTATGTTTTTATAGTATGCTTTTGTTACGAACGCTTCAGGATCAATTCAAGATCCTACTTTTCTTATCAATACTGCTGTTAAGCAGGTGAACAAATATCTACTTGGATATTTTTCTCATAAATGCATAACCTTACTTATTATCAATCTACGTTGTTCGACGACTCACCATATCAGAAATCTAAGTACCTTGCTATTCGATGGAAAATCACCGCCGCACTGGCGGTAGCATTGAATATTACTAGGCCATGCGCCCTTGGACCAATTGATCCTTCTTCATCATGCATGTTCTTCCAACTTGATTTCAACATACATTACACGGATCTCTTGGTTGTCTAATGGCTGCCTTCTGTGAGTTATGTACATGCAATGTAACCTTCCTAATATGGCTTGATGGGATCACTTGTGACCTATACATTTGCCTTCAGAACCTCTGACTCATAATCGCTTTGCAATAAGAACGCTCTTTACCCTTTGGGATAATATCCCCCCAACACGAATTCTTGGAGGACTGACCAGAAGGCACATTTTCAGCACTCTCCCGCAATATCCTCTCCGTTACTAGTTAGAACCAACCAATTCATATATAGCAACCCAAGTTGAACCCAAGACTGCAGGATGAAGTTCTTCATTGATAACTTACCGGTGAGTATCTTATGCTCTGGAGAGGACCAATGGACTGTGCTCATACGATATAGATAATCTTTCCATACGACCGTATTTATCCGGGTGTGTATACTTATATTCCATCAATTGTGTAGAAAGCAGTGATTGAAAGCCTCTCAGAGCAATATGCATATATGTGTGATCTCAAGAGAACTTTGGATGCCACTGTAACAGACCTTCATTTTTATCGGACTCACACCGTTGACCAGTCTTTAGGGACATTGCGTCTTGGAAATGCCTTCTGGGACCGGGAAAACTGTATCCTTGCTGTCGTTAATTGTGTCATATCAGCAGGTTTTTACTAGCCTCCTCTACTCGAAATGCTATGCATCTCATGACTACTTCTTTAGTTCTTTCCAACCCGCCGCAAGCTCGTTTATTGCTCGCGTACCGTTCCTGAGATCGAAAAGGCACTCACTGAGCTGAAAAGGCTAATGGACTATCGAATCTCATGCGCAGAAACCGATGAGCAAAGAGAAAAGGAAAGGAGCTTCATGGGTCTTGGGCTGACAAGTAGAAAGAACCTTTGTATTCATCCTGACGTGAGTAAGATGCTCCCATTTCGTCGTAGACCATTGATGACTTTCCATTCCCATAGGTTGCCAAAGAGAAAAAAGGAAAGGTGGTCGACGCACGCTGCAGAGACCTAACAAACTCCGCTGTTTGCGAGAAAGGAAGGGCGAACCCTGGCTCTGTTGATCTCTGTGACTGGCATGAGGTTCTTTCCCTTCTTCCCTTCATCGTCAGTGTAACTGAGTCATTCTCACAGAATTTAGGAAAGATGGACGCAGGCACTCTGATACCTCCAGGGATTTGGACTTTGGCGGATGTTTTACAGTATGGGCGTGACAAAGGTGTCTGCCCTTATTTCGCGGTGCGGAGGATGGTGACTTGTTCTTCTGGCAATCATATTTTCAATCACTCATCCTTTGGTTAGATGCCATTTGTAGACATCATCATCTACTCCTTCCACTACCTTCTTGACCCCAAAGTTGCTGAACAAGTTTCGAAGGAGATGTCGAAAGATGCCATCGTAGTATTTGACGAGGCACATAACATTGGTATGACAGTGTCGATCATGACCCATTATTTATTGAATTCCACGCAAAAGACAATGTCTGCATCGAATCATTAAGCATTGACCTTACACGACCGATGATGGATGCTGCTGGTCGTAGTGTAACCAAGCTCTCAGAGAAGGTTGAAGAGTGAGTCTCCTTTCCCGCATTTTTTTCATATATCACTCCTTATTCAAAATAGAATTAAGACAAGCGATGTGGCTAAACTGCAAGATGAGTATGCGAAGCTCGTCGAAGGATTACAAGAGTCTATTACCGATCAAAACGACACGGATGGATTTATGGGGAATCCCTGTATGAATTTTGCAACTCCATAAGCGTTGAGCTCACAAACGAATATTTATAGTGCTCCCTGATGACCTACTGAATGAAGCAATTCCTGGTAATATTAGAAAAGCTGAACATTTTATTGCTTTCCTGAAGCGATTTGTGGAATACATCAAGGTTTGGCATCTCGCGCGGTGATATATCACTTTTCTAATACAGGCGTCCAGACACGGATGCGCGTTCTTCATGTCGTGGCTGAGACACCATTATCTTTTTTGCAGCATTTGAAAGACATCACGTACATAGAAAGGAGGCCTCTGCGGTATTCTCTCTCGTTTCATTTTCATGCAGGTATTAACGGTGTGGTTGTCCAGATTTTGCGCAGAAAGGTTGCAATCTCTAATTCGTACTCTCGATTTACACCGTCTGGATGAGTATGCTAGCCTCCAAAAAGTGGCCAGTTTTGCCACGTTAGTTGCAACGTACGAAAAAGGCCAGTTTCTTTTCAAATCAAAATCTTCTCCTCTTATTTGTCATTTACCCAGGCTTCCTCCTTATTCTTGAACCCTTTGAAACGGACAACGCGACTGTCCCAAATCCAGTATTCCATTTCACGTTCGTCGTTCATCTCTCCGTTGAAACTGGGTTTAAGCTTCATATAGATGCTTGGATCCTTCTCTTGCCATTAAACCCGTTTTCGAGCGCTTCAGTAGTGTGGTTATTACATCCGGAACTATTTCACCTTTGGACATGTACCCAAAAATGCTGCAATTTACCCCGGTCGTTCAAGAGACCTACCCCATGACGTTAACGAGAAATGCTTTCTTACCACTCGTTAGTATTTTCTTCGGTTTCTTTAGCTCGCCTTGACTTTCCTTTCCTAGGTCATCACAAGAGGGAGTGACCAAGTGGCGATCAGTTCAAGGTTCGAAGTCAGAAATGACCCTGCCGTGGTACGCAACTTTGGAAGCATCTTAATCGAATATAGCAAGATTGTGCCGGATGGGATTGTGGCCTTCTTCCCTAGTTATCTCTATATGGAATCCATCGTTGCAGCCTGGAATGACATGGTATGCGCGCTTGCGGATGGTATGGGACTGCACTCACCTTTTTGGCCACGGCCAGGGCATCCTCAATGAGGTGTGGAAGCACAAACTAATATTTGTCGAGACACCAGATGCCAATGAAACCAGTATTGCCTTGGAAAATTATCGAAGGGTTAGTGAGTCGTTTCGCAAGGTCAGCTATCCCCTGTTCTTATCATCCAACAGGCTTGTGATAATGGTCGCGGGGCCGTTCTTCTATCGGTTGCAAGAGGAAAGGTTTCGGAAGGAATCGATTTTGATCATAATTATGGCCGCGCGGTCATCATGTTTGGGTTCGTTCCTTTCTTCCTTCACCGCACACTATTCCTTGAACAAGGAGCGTTAGGGTTCCCTATCAATACACTGAAAGTCGGATTTTGAAAGCCCGGCTGGAATATTTACGGGACGCATATCGCATCCGAGAGTCCGAGTTTCTTGGATTCGATGCTATGAGGAACGCTGCTCAATGTGTCGGGCGAGTGCTTCGAGGAAAGACTGACTGGGGTTTGATGATTTTCGCCGACAAGGTATGGTGGACTCTTTCAGGGCCCGCTCTATTCTATTCTGACAATGTCAGTAGCGCTTCGCGCGGGCTGATAAAAGGGCCAAACTACCTCGGTGGATAAACCAGTATATCACCGAGACCGCCTCTAATTTGTCGACGGATATGGCCATAACTCTTTCAAAACTCTTTATGCGCACAATATCTCAAAATCCAAACGAAAATCAGACAGGAATATCATTATGGACCGTCGAGGATATTGAAAAGGCTCAAGCTAAGCAAAAAGAGCTCGCAATGAACGCTGAAAGGCAGCAAGGCGATGACTATGGGGATGGAGGCATCAGTGACAACGCTCTGATGGACTTCGATTTGGATGTGTAAAGAAGCAGGCTTGGCGTGTTTTCATCTTCGAAGCTGGATTATTTACATTGTGCACATTTTTCAGATATCTGTCAGGATATTGTGAGATTCTGAAAGGATACGTCGGACTTTGTGGACATCTACCTCCTGTGTGATCACCCTGTTTGGTTTTTCGTAGTACCGACGACATCGAGAATCTGCGCATCCCGATGGGTGCGCCCCACTCAGTTGACATGTGATGGAAAGGCAATCGATAACAGTCTCGCTGGTGAGCGACAAGTGTCCACAATCATTCGATTTCACGAATCGGAGTTGTCGATGACACATGTCTGACATAAGGTTATTTCCGTGCCATCGTTGCGTGCTTGTATTCAGACTCACTGTTCTCGTCGGCGGAGGTAGGAGAAGGCCACCTTGATCGTATATGGTGCTTATTTTGAATTTAATTATGCTGTGAAGTCTATCAGAGATCATCACAGGATTGTTTAAGCTCTTACCTTTCTGGCAGAGTTCTTGGGAGTAGACGCCTGGAGGATGCAGAGAAACGTTTGCCTTGAAACTGGGTACTACTGGGCCCTTATAAAGGTGAGATAGCCCTCACAAAACCATAATTTATGAGCCAATTCGAGCTGGTTTGAATTCCATCTCGAGCAGCCTTCCCAGAAATAGCGATTCGATCCTGACGTTGTGAGATTTGTGGGTTTAAAGCCTCTTCCGGCATACCCTGCAAACGCAATATGTTGAAAAAGGAATTGTTACCCTCTGATCAAAGAGGATAAGCAGTTGTTAATGACGTAAAGGGCGATCTATGTCCATCGAGATTGAAGCAGATTAATTAATGATTGTCCAATCGTGGTGGAAATGCGTTCACCTCGTGAGGACCAATCAAACTTGAATCAAACCGACGTTTCCCGGACCACGGCCATCCAAAGCGATATCACACGATGTCTTCAGCTTGACGAAGTTAAACTGAACCGGAACCTTGGTGAACAAGGCCATAAATTACGATCGTAGTCATGACTAGATATGGATTATCTCTCACAATCTGTCGGTGGACGTAGATCACGGAGGCCCAGGGGTACAAGGGCACGTGATGAAAATTTGGCGCGTCAGGGGCTTGTACCCGAAAGTCTAAAAGGTCCCAACAACCTTAAAGCCAAGGGGTACGCACCGGCAAATTCCAGTACACGATGCAGGGGGGAGGGGGGTCGGATGGCTGCCTTAACCAAATTTTTTCTGGGACCTAAAACAAGCACTAGATAGGCAAAATCTGCATGAAAGGTGCTTCCAAACCATGTTTTTCTGATATTCACAACACTATCTCAATGATCTCATGAATTTTTGACCTATTTTTATACATTGACTGCAAGAATTTGCAAAAAAACTTGACTGTGGGATCTCAGAAATTTTTTGGGCTGCTACGTCATTGGCAGGTCATTGCACCATATCGCTGGTCATCAACGATGAGTACAATAAAGACATGGAGTTTTGTGTTAGGAAGGCTCAAAAGCCCAAATACACGTTATAGGACCAACAGAGAACGAAAAAATTGTGGAAATGCGCTCATCAGGCCGAGTTCGGCAATCAGGGAATTTTCTTATATAGTAATAAGGGGAGGGCTTTTTCCTTGCGTACCCCTTGCTTAAAGCTCACCTGGAGTCCGCCCAATGAATATTCATTTAGCGGTGCTGCTATATAATCTTAGATAGAAAACCCGTGTTTTATCTCCCGGATATTGAATTGGTGACACAGTACACTGTCTGCACTTAATTTCGTGCCGCAAGTGTTCAAGTTTCCCTCGAGAAGGTCCCTATCCTGCTATCCCTACAACTGCTTCACAGAAATTTACACACCACTTATACAACCAGGGAGTTTCCCATGACGTTTTGAGTCCTTATATTGAATAACCAGTACTCAAGTATTCTGGGGTGTCTTTGCCAAGACTTTGCAAGTGAGATAATGGCACATGGGCCTTCATGGTGATCAAGTGGCACCTGCAAATACGCCGGCGATTGCCGCCGTACAAAACATATCTAGTCAAATTATGCCTGCGACGTGGGAGTGATAAGCTCTCAAGGCAGATCCCACAAGAATAAGAAAGCTGTGTTTCATTACGACGACCCAGACTCTAGATTAGAAATATCTCCTTCCAATACTTCGGTAATAGTCCTAATAGGTTCACCCCTGATCACCTTTCTGACTTCTTCTAAATTCAAAGTTTCGTGATCCACGAGAGCATGCGCAAGCTATAAGAGCGGTAAATAGAGAGAAATGCGGTCAAGGAAACAAAAAACACACCAGATGTAGTTCATTGATCTTTGCAGAAAGAAGGGCCGTTGCCCGGGCTTCGCCCCCTCGAACGAGGCTGATATCAATACAAAGCATCATCAGCAACGATTTCTGGAATTATCACAGGAATGACATCGCAAGTAGCGAGTTATGGATCAACGAGGAAAATAGAAAATCTCACCTTGTCACTTCTTCTTCAATCAATTCCTTCCTTCTTGGACTTATCGATTCATCTCTATCATCATGGAACACGGGGCCGAGCTTCGAGAATCCCCAATGCTAGTTATGGATTCAGAGAAATTGAAACAGGTTGGAATTGGATTTGTTGATATGGACTGACTTTAACCATGGCCTGAGCTGTTCTGGTGGCCTTCCGTATATCTGAACTGGCGCCACTGGTGACATTTTCAGCTCCATAGACTATTCCCAAAAATCGGTAAGGGGCGAACCGCGATGACAAGGAGAGTATGTGTCAACTCACTCAATTCTTCGGCCACACGGCCTCCCATTGAGACATCAATTTCTGCTAGATATTCCTTGTAGCTAATGGATGTTCGATCATTTTCGGGAAGTTGCGCAGTCTTGAAAAGTTATATTTTATCGATTAGAATGAATAAAGTTGAGAGCACTCACGTAGCCAAGAGCATGTCCACGAGGAACACATGTGACTTTGTGAAGGGGCATAGCTCCATCCGTATATAACGCAACGAGAGCATGCCCACCCTTCAAACACGAGATAAGTGGAGTTTCAACGAATAAAGGATCCTCCAGACCTCATGATAAGCGGTTGCAAGTTTTGCTTTCTCATCAAGATACTGGCTCTTCCTTTCCGCGCCCATAAGAATCCGGTCCTGATAAATAAAGGGATGTGTCAATTAATATATGCGTGGACTGGGAGTTTTTTGCGAATTCAACATACCCTAGCCCATTCAAAGTGACTAAGATTAACTTCTTTAGCGTGGAGTTTCGAGGCCTGGATAGCTGCTTGACTGGAGAGCACGTGTATTTAGAAACTCTGAACAGATTTGGAGGGCTGTGAAGTGTAACCCACTTGATCATATTTTGTAGATCGGCTCCCGAAAAGCCGGGTGTTGCACGGGCTAGAATTTTGGGATCAACATCTGCGGTTGTGAAGTCAAGATCCAGTGAAACCCAGATAGGGGGGGGGGGTAAGAGTACCTTTACCAACGGTAACACCATGCATATGGTGTTGCAGAATTTGGACACGGCCCCGTACATCAGGCAAAGGGACTGCGATAATGCGATCGAACCGGCCAGGACGAACGAGAGCCCTATGGAAATGAATAAGAAGATACTCCGGGGGGATCAGAGATCACATACTGGTCCAGACTTTCCGGAAAGTTGGTCGCGGCAATAACAATGACGCCTTCACTTTGTTGAAAACCGTCCATCTCCACCAAAAGCTGGTTCAGAGTCTGTTTCATATATTGTTGGTCTCTGCTACTACGTTTTCCACCAACAGCATCGAGTTCGTCGATGAAGATGATGGCAGGTTCCTTCTTTCGTGCAGCTGCGAAAAGCTCTCGAACACGCTTGGCACCGACTCCAACAAACATCTCCTCAAAGTCGGAGCTGTGTCATCATGAGCTATCAGCAATTTGAATATTTCCATGGAACGGCTACTTACCCTGAAGCAAAGAAGAACGGAACGCCTGCTTCCCCTGCAACGGCACGGGCCAACAAAGTCTTTCCTGTACCAGGTGGCCTATATTGATATGTCAGTTGATAGATATAATGGGAAATGACCGGAAGCACCCTGTAAGGAGAACGCCTTTAGGCAATTTACCGCCAAGGGAAGCAAAAGCAGTTGGATCCTTCAAGAAAGCGACAACATCTTGGAGTTCCTGACTAGGTGATTAATACATGGTATGCACGCGACCATGTGATGCTGCTTTACCTCTTTAGCTTCATCGACACCGTGGACGTCGCTAAACAAGACAGCCTTGCCCTCGCTGGGTTCAAATTGAGATTGCTTGGGACCTGCTTTCATGAACCCGGTGTTCTCAAAGAAAACCGATAGAATGACGAGGAAAACTATTCAAGACCTTCAGCATGAGGTTACGGTACAATGATCATCCGACTTACAGAACGAGCTGACTATGACCAGCACGACGAAACGAACAAGTCGGGGGATCCATGCACCTTTTCCTATTTAACGGGTATCATAAGGCCTAATCCTTGACTTCGATTCCATTACTTACTTTCAACGATAGAGACCTGGATTGGGGATGTCTGAGATGCATCAGCAGCCATCGGTGACTTTAAAGCATCGAGTGTCGGAGGAGGAAGAAAGGTCGGAGAAGAATTGGTTTTGGAGAGGACTTCCTTCGCGATTGCCTGACTCGAAGTATGAGGCTTTGAAGTTTCGGGGGTGTGGTCTACCACGGACGTCGAAGCGAGTGTCTCAGGAGATGCTGGTACTTCTAGTGGTTCCGATTTTTTTGCCGCAACAGTTGCTGCTTGCGAAGCCAGCAGACTGTCTCGCCTTTCTACTGCAGTTGAAATTGATGCGGTTTGCCCGATATTTTGTAAGGATGAGATATATATCTTGAAGGCTTTGTCGGACTGTAGCAATGGGGATGAAGGATCCTGATCAAATTCAACAAATAAGAGGTTTGCAAGGAAGACTCATACGGATAACTCACGAATTCACACATTCTCTCCCAGCGGGTAACCACCAATTCATATGAAGAATGGAGTTTAGTGTCTAGGAGTGCTTCAAACAGCGCCAATTGTTTTGATATATCCTGGGGATGAACATTCGCTTCTGCCTCCAGACGTGTAATGAGCGCAACGACGTGAGGTGTCGGAGTGGCTTCTGTTTTTGAGCGAGAAAATATGGAGCCGAGAGTAAGCATCCGACGACTGCATGGCGTTGGAGCAAGGATATAATGGTGTCCAAATGAAACGAACGGTGAAGAATTTCTATGAATGCGGCTGGTGGAAGCGGAAGTCAAAAAGCGAGCGCGGATTGGGAACAGTGGTCGTGGTAAATGCGCTCGTGCAAAGGGGAAACACAGCATCCCCTGCAGCTGAATAATAGTTAGTTTAAGAAATAAACAAGATATGAAGGACTTACGAAGGAGGTCTTGGACATCCCGGCAGAGGATGGTAACTGAAAGGCTTTCAAGAAAAATCCGCATCATGATGTACGCAATGACATCACGTGACACATACTAGGATCATTTTTAGCCACTCGTCGAGTTTAACTCTCCGTCATGTTCTCAACGGAATGTCCGATAGTCAGAAAGGTAATTTTTTCTTTTTAGGTCGAGGCTATTGGCGCTAATTACCGCTCTTATCAGCATCCTTATCCTTGACCCTCGTCTTGGAAAGCTGTAATAATGCCCTCACCGCACTTTCAGAGCAAATGGATGACAGTGAAGATTATCCTACCGCTGACTTCGCCACTCTTCGAACCGACTTCATATCCTTACTCTCTATTATTCATTCTGCTGTGACGAAGGTTGCTCTTACACTCAAACCCGCCTCGCCTCAACACAAGGCATCACTTGTCCCGCTCAGAGATCTAACCAATAATGTCGCTGCTCTCGTGCACTCAATACGTCTCATACGGCAAAAACAAGGTCTAACCGTGATGAAAGAATACGAGTCCGTTGCGAAAAATGTGATCAGTGCTATCAGATCTCTTGTTCAATCTCTTTTATCTCCACCGGGCGGCCAGCCCCTGTCTACCAAAGAATATCTGGTTAGGACGGGCGAAGTTCATGAAATTATTGATCGAGTACGCAAGGCTGGCGGTTTGTCTTTGAGCAATCGCGATGCCGTGCAGAAGATTTGGTTACAAGACCACGATTCTCTGCAAGACGGTGCTGAGGAGATCAAGGAAATGTGTAAACCTGCTGGCTCGAATACCGAAAATGAGGACGAAGATGGAGACGCATTCTACGACGGGTGGGAGGAACTTGGTGTTGACTCCAGTCGGAAGTTATCGCTGGATGAGCTTGATCGAGCGGAAAAGGTTTGCTCATCTGTGCCCTTCCTTCAAACTTCTCATGTTTTTCAGGTGGAAGCCTTAGTGAAAGTCACGCTCCTTCTTCATAAACGTATCATAAATGACGTCCTTTCCTCCAAATGCCAGGGACAAGACGACCTCTCCTTGAACAAACTTGCCGTACTTTCAGGCAGCCTCCTCACGGCATCTGACGATCTCATATCGTCAATGTATTCGCCCCAACATCTCGATATCATCACATCTTACTTGAATTCTTTCCTGGGTGTTAATCAAGACATTCAAAAGATTATTCTTTTACCTCATGACAAAGCTCTGCACGAGCGGATGGATTCTTTATTGCTTGCAGACCAGCCCAGTGAAAAAACAAGGAAATGGTTTACGACCTGTTTTGATCAAATAGACAAGTGTGGTGCCAAGGTGTTGGCCACACTGGGGACGGTGAATGATTTACAGTGATAAGGTTTGTATGATAGATACACATGTATGATTAAAATGCAGACGATGTGGGTATAGGTCACTCTTAAACTGACCCACGCATACCAAAATCCCAAGAATAGGCTCACATTAAGTAACCTCACCCTCCTCCCGCCCTCCATTCCATTCTTGTTCCTGTTGTTTGCGCTTTTCCTTGTCGTAAACTTCTCTCCACTTGGCAGCCATGAAATTGGGATATAGCACCGAACTACGCCCCTGCCTCAGCCTATCTTCGAAACGGGAGATTTTGTCGAATTGCGCCTGCAGATCAAACAAATGTTCCTGCCAGAGAGTGAACTTGTCTAGCCAGCATTGGTAATAGAGTGTGACTAACCGCTTCTGCTGCCCGCTTGGCTTTCGCTTCATCCCTCATTCGATTCAATTCCTTCCTCCGTTCCTCTTCTTTAGTACGGCCTGGAGTACCCCCGCCTCCCGATCCCTATGAATGGTAAGATACATAAAAAGGAGAAGATTAGATGAATAAGAAGACGCTTACTGTCTTCAAAAATATTTCCTGATAGACTGACTTGTTCGAGAGATCGATATCTGTCTTGCCCATCAATGTCTTCCGAACCCCATCATGGCTCAACTTGGTATTGATTGCCAGGTCCAGCGGTTTTTTGATTGGAACAGTAGCTGACGTAGGTGTGTTCAAGCCTGAAGAGGATCCTACAAGTTTAGTCTTTTTGATAGTCGGTAACTTGGGCTTCTTTGGCGGTAGTGCTGGGGCGGGGGAATCTTGCTTGGGAACAGGACTAATGGCATCGACGGGGACGGAAATCTCAGACGTCGCTGGCTCTTCGCCAACGACGTCGAGGTAGGGATCATCTGGTTTTGCTAGCTTCTGTTTCTTTCTCAGAGCTGCAGATGAGGACACAGGCCCATGATGTTCTGTCGGGCGTCCTAGAGCTTTGCGCTTCTTGCCTTGAACAACGGCACTTGACTTGTTGGGCTGTCCTTTCGTCTTTCCTTTCAGCGACTTGGGCGTCTTCTCGTCCGGCGAGACATAATCGTCGTCGTCATCACCATCGTCTGGAGCAATGTCATGGTCCGGTGCCGTATCCACACAATCCTCTTCTGACTCGGGTTCAGACACCACCACCTTTCGGGGCTTTTTTCTTGCTGGTGCACCGTCGGCGTTCGCCTTCCCTTTCGTTCTGGCTGTGATCCGTGGTCCACCGTGTTCTGAGTGGTGATCATTTGCCTGTAATTGAGCGTCATTCCAAGGGTCATTTAACACGTCAATATCTAGTTCAAAGCTGGGATCTCGAGCAACTTCAGCAGCAGGTTGTTGTCCAGTCGCTAAACTCCTCGTGGGATTGGATTCTGGCTCTAATTCATCGTCGGTATTTATGTAGCGTTTGTTTGGTTTTCGCTTGCGTTTTGTGGGCTGCTCCTGACGCTGCGAGAACAATGAGAAGGGAAACTGAATGTTTATCGAATGCATACCTCCATAGTTGGTTGTGGGTTGGCAGCAGGAATCTTGATTCGCAGGGACATCTGATGGCAGTGACTCTATTGGTGTTAGCCAATCACATGGGGGTACATAGGAAGAAGGGCGTTTGTTATGTAAGCCTGTAAGCTACATACCGCGATCGAGTTGTATGCAACTCAAGCCCAATCACATAATAAATAGGGTTTACAACTTGACATCCTCGGTAAGCACGCAGAGATAGGACAAATTTTCAAAATTTAGCAGCATTCGATTTCTAGACAAAATTAAAAAATACATTCCAAGTTCAACATCGTGTCCATTAATATTCACCTAAGAGTCAACAGGAACTTCCTTGTAGAACTTGATAACGTCCAGAACGTCATCTCTGCTACCAAGGAACACAGAGCACCGTTCATGAATGTTGGTGGGAACGATGTCGAGGATGCGTTTTGTGCCCGTCGTCGCAATCCCCCCAGCCTAAAAAGTCTCAAATCTAATCGACTGCCGCCGAAAGCAAATAGACGCACCTGTTCCGTCAGGAAAGCCATCGGAAAAGCTTCATACAACAGTCTCAATTTTCCGCTCTTACTCTTCTTGTCGTTGGGATACCCGAAAATTCCTCCGTAAAGGAGGGTTCTGTGAACGTCGGCAACCATGGACCCGATGTACCGAGCGCTATATGGGGATTTTGGAGCAGTGGGGTACTTGATAGATTTCAGGTATGCGGTAACCGGAGGATGGAAGTACATGGCATTTCCTTCATTAAATGAGTAGATCTTGCCTCGAGGTGGAATGGTAATCTGTTGCGATGCGATGAATACCGCGTGAGTCAAGAAAATGAACTCTAACATACGTTAGGATGAGTGAGAATAAATTCACCCAAAGCAGCATCTAGGGTATAGCCATTCACGCCGGATCCCGTGGAAAGTACAAGATTTGCAGAGGAACCATACCTTCAAAGCTTGTTTAGATCACAATGGTGGCACATTGCCTTTTCCGACTCACATGGTATAACCAGCAGCTACCATCTCACTTCCAGGGCGAAGAACGTCCGCGACTGAGCCTGATGAATCTGGTCGCTGCAGACGGTGAAAACAATTTAGCAGGATATAATTTTTCGAAGAAAGGGGGAAATGACACCGACAACTTTGTAAATACCGAAAATTGTCCCAATATTCACACCAGCATCGATGTTGCTACTCCCATCGAGAGGATCGAAAACAACGCAATATTTTCCCCTGTATTTCTCCTCAATGATAATTGCGTCGTCGAGTTCTTCTGAGACCAGAACGGCAGTTTTGCCTGAAGCGCGGAGAGCGTTCACCATAATGTCATTGGACAAAACATCGAGCTTCTTCTGTTCCTCTCCCTGTACATTTGTCTCGCCGGCAAGTCCAACCCTGGGCAGTGGGAATGAATAACGAATATTGAACAAATCGCAATAGACCGTACAGATTGATCAAACGGGCTTTTCGCACATTGGTTGCAATGAATTTTGAGGTCACTTGAATAGCGGTCAAGAGGAGAGTCAAATCGCCTGTCGCTGCTGTACCCAGGCGGAGTTGGTCATTCAGGACATGGCTTTTAGAATATGAGATTCAACGGGTAAGGAGACCATCTATGCACCGACCGGGTGAGGGTAATCAGATCTACGCTGGGGGCTTCCTCTGCAGACATTTGTGGGGGTTAGGACACGGACAGAGTCGGACAAGACTTTGGATACTACTATATAAGCCTCCAGTTTCTCATTTGGTGTTCCGTTAAGCGGTTCCGTAAAATTAATCACGTGTTCGGATCTAATGTAATTATGTAATACGCGTTACCCCCGTTTTCGCTTCTTTCCCGATGTGGTCAGCTCACGCGCCTTCCTCCCTCGCAATGGCGCTGGGAACGCGTCGCTGTCCTCGTCCTCCTCGCCGCCCTTCTCACTTACCCCTCGAATCCCGCTTGTATTGGGTCCAATCGTCTCGTCACCTCCAATTTCTTGCCCAGAGCCGGACTCCTCTCCCTCTTCGTCATCATCATCATCATCATAGCCCCGCGCTTGCGCTTGTGCAATGGCTGCTGCAATTTCCGCGCTGATGCTCGCCACTCGCGCCTCCAATGGCTCATCCGTAGCACCGGCCCGCGACGGCATAATTGAATTCCCACCCGCTTGAAATAGAGCCGAGATCGTCCTCACGGACTCCGCGAGCTCTTGGTCGTCATCGTCTTCTTCCATGAGCTTGCGTTTCTTGCCTTTAAAATTATATTTTCTGTGTCAAAAAAAATCAGGACGGACTATAGGCGGATGATCTCCCAGCTTACATGTTGGGGTCAGGTTCCCAGTTTGGGTCGTGAGTGCGCATGTGTGTTGTAAGTGTGGTTCTTCGTGTAAACGTCTTTTCGCAACTCGGATCCTCGCATTTGTATGGCCGCTTTCCCGTGTGAGTCCGGCGGTGTCGTGCCAAACTACTTGAGTCACCAAAGGTTTTCCCGCACCCAGGATATTCGCAACAGTGCGGTTTCTCCCCCGTGTGCACTCGTGAATGAACGTGCAAGGCAGATCGCTAGAGGAGGATAATAATAATGAATGAGAAAGTGTACTAGATGCTTGGAGTGTGAGTTGAATACCTGTATAAAAGTCTTTCCACAACCGTCATAGGAACACACAAATGGTCTTTCACCAGTATGTATCCGTCGGTGACGAGCTAGATCGCTTCGACGAGTAAACGATTTCTGACAATGCTCTTCTTCACACGTGTGAGTGCTAGGCCCTTTTTCCCGGCCTTGATTCTTCTTTCCACCCTTGACACGTTGCGTCTCAGCAGTGGGTGTAGAATATGAGGTCGACGCGACGGGCTGAGAAGTACCTGTGCGATTTGAGGGTGCCAATATGGGTATTGGAGGTGGTGGTGCTACCAGAAGTTCTGGCTCCGCAGTCTGCGCATGCGATATCACAGGAGACGAGTCAGCCGGCGAAAGTTCATGCGCGTGTTCATGAGCGGGGGGGTCAGGTTCGAACTGTGAAAACTGGTTCAATATGTCATTGATGTCCGAAAACACGCCGGTAACGGAAGGTAGCTCGTTCGAGGTGACTGGTGTATCCTCTGTTTGATGGAGGGGGGAGGGTGAGTGGCCGAGGCCGCCTTCAGGATTTGCAAAATCCTCTCTTTCGCTTGCATCTTCCCTCTCTGAGAATAAATAATCCGATCCTTCTGAACCGCTTTTCCCATCTTTACGGCGTCTATGACTTGAGGACGCTTCTGTTGTCTCGGCTGCGGTGAGGGAATGGAAGGCGGGCGCGGTTCGTGTTGTCTTCTGCTCTTGCGGCGGGTGTGGATCTCGTGGGCCTTCTGGGCGCGCATTCATTCCGTGAGCATGCACAGCCTGTAGTACGGCAGCGAGGCCACTTAGACCGAGGGTCATGTTGTCTGAGGTTCCGTCCAAACATTCGGTTCCTTCCCTTCCAAGGTCAAGGTTGGCCTGCCGTTGCTGGGCGGCGGCACTAAGCAATGCAGCAGAGGCGGCCGAGGCGTTCTGGTTGAGAAGACTGGCGATTTCACGCTCCAGCATCTCAACTGAGTATGAGTCGCCATTCCCCAGGTGATGTGGGGAGCCTTCGGAGGCTGAGTAGTTATCGTGCAAGGGAGATAGCATGCCGTCGTGGGGATTGGCTGCGTTCACGTCTTGGGGAGGGTCGTCGTCGATGGTTTCGTCGTTCACCACGTCAGATAGATCCAGGACATGTTCCTCGTGGTCCATATTTCAACGACCACAGACAGATGAGAGAAGTTGTTGAATGTAAGAATGCAAATCAAGACCCATGCCATACACAACCAAACGGGACCATTTAGTAGTGCACTGAACTTATGTAATCTAATTTACGCCGTTCCCCTTTCGCCACCATGTCGAGCTACATACCGAGCGGGAAGCCTGACCTGACCCCAAGACGCCATCATGGATATGCGGTTATTCTCTTTATTATGGGCACCCTGTTTCCTCCCCTAGGTAACTAGCAACTCCAAAACTTCGCCTGTCGAGCGCCAACACCGCTTTTTTTCAGCCGTAGCTGCGAGATTTGGGATAGGAAAGGACTTTTGGCTCAATATTGTGCTCACAATATGTGGATATATACCTGGTGCATACCAATCCTCCTTCATTGCCAACGTCCCAGCTAACGTCGTATGTCAAGGCCATTGCCACAACTTCTACATTCAGGTACGTGGTTGCCCTGATGATCTGTCCGGCGCTTATCTCTTCTGTAGAACATACGAAACAACAAGAATCATGCTCGGACTCCAAAATGGATACAGCGCTATGGCCTTGTCGACACCTCTGAGATCAAGCGCAAGGAGCGCAAGTCCCAATGGGCCAACCGATACAATGATCGTCTTCCATCATCTGCACTTGAGGGCCAACCATACGAAGAAGGACAGGAAGCTAGTTCTAGCGTCGACCTTTCGACGGATGCCGCCAATGGCAAACCAAGAAAACAACCCGATGGAGACCTCTGGCGTCCAGAAGACGAAAGCTACTACAACCCTCATAAATCCCCTGCTACATCGTCGTCAGGCAGGTGGCACTATCCTGCGAATTTTGACGACGTGGAGCCGATCAGCAATGGTAAGAAAAGCAAGAAGAAGAAGGAGAAGAAAGACAGATGGGAAAGGACGCAGGACGCCTATTCCATGTCTGCTGAGGATGAATCGCAGAAGAAGAAAAAGAAGAAGAAGAGAAAATCGTCAGAGACAGCGAGCATTGTATCAACACGCGATTCGAACGAGTTCCCGGAGGATCCAGAAGGAGGATTGTACGGTGGCCCTCCCGATCCCCCCTCGGAAAGCTCGAAGAAAGACAAGACGACCACCGAAGAGGTTTTCGCTCATCAGTTCTAAGCAGTTTGTCGTTTTTCTCCTTATTATAAGCTTCCCAATACCCTACAGTGTTGCTTATTAGTATCATTGATAGGCCCAACTGTATCAATGTATGTCGTACATCTTACTCTATATCGTCTGGACATGGATGGAATAATGCAAAGTGATATTAATGGTTGAGAATGAACTACAATCGACAGTCAGCCTCTCATTCTTTTGAAAAATCTCATTATTCTTAGGTTGGCAGCACTTAAGCTTTGTGATTCGAAGAATACTTTTTGGTATTTCATCAAAACAACCCTCTTCCCCCAGACACGCGAAAATTTCTTCGCTAATCGCTTGCCCTCGTGCCGGCTTCCACGTAGTCGCGAACACATGAAGACGACCCGAACATTTCCCAGGCAACGCTTCTCGGGCCACTTTAAATCGTTCCCTGAACCCCTCTCCTCCCAGATTGATGCAGCTCCCCAACCCCTTCCCGTTCTTGATCTTGACGACCCTCTATGTAGGGTTCGCGAACGCTGCTGTTTTGGTCGATTTTCAAGTTGCCCAGCCACCACCCGTCCCTAAGGATGCGAAGCAATGTACCATAGAAATTCTGCGGCAGGTTCAACCATTCAGTATCTGTTTTGACAACCTCATTTCTCTCCAGACGCGACTTTGCCTTTTCATTTGGAAGGTAAACAGTTCCCTTTGCTTTAAAGTGCTCCAGTTGACCATAAGAAAATGGTGACAGCGCCGAGGTGGTCCAATTCGAGTAAGCGCCATTCGTGTCGTTTTTGCTTTGTTGACGCCATCTTTAAGACCCCCTGTTGATTGTGGCCCAGTAGGATCATGGGCAGCTATCACACTCAACTTCACAGTGACGAGTAATGGTACTCAATTCGATCGTCTGGGAATATTTACTTTTCAAAATGTGGAAAGTAGGTGGTCATGAAATTGCGGTTCATCCTTCGTGTTGATTGCTTCAGTCTGGCGAACTTCTACCCCGGAACCGACCAGAGGCGACGGTATTATTTGGACTTATGTTAAGGATGTGACTCGCTATACCCCTTTGTTTGCAAAGCCTGGAGTCTTCATCCTGCAGCTGGATAACTTAATTCAACAAGGACTGGATGGGGTATATTCCAGTAAGTTTCCAGACGGCTCCATCTTTATTTCCACAGTTAAAAACCTACGCGAACACAGCCGTCCTTCATGCTACATTCTACGCCTCCTCGCACTCAAACCCTCCTGCCCAAAAGGCTGATCTCATTGTCCCCATCTCCAACTTGAGGAATGATACCGGAAACGATGTCTCGGTTCCCCCGACATTTTCAGTTGGTCCAAGTTCAGATTCAGTGTGCAGTTGAATAATTTGACATCTTTAGCTGAACGTGACCCTCCCTCGAAACGCGGTCCAAGCTTTCGCAGAGCTTTATGCATCTGGAAATGGGAACGAGGAATTCTGGGTGAATTCATATAAACCAAGTTTGGGAAGCGCCCACTGACATTTTCTTTTACCTCAGTATTTTAACACCGCCAATCAATTCATTCCAAACTTACCAGCAGGTTTCCTTGGACAAGGACCTTTCCGTGAAGTTAGAATGCTAATCGACGGCCAAGTGGCCGGAGTGGCTTATCCCTATGCCACCATTTTCACCGGTGGGATTGTCCCAACTGCCTGGAGGTAAGGGTGCGGTGACATCCAGAAAGTAGCCCGAAATTAATTCACGTTAATCCCAGACCCATAACATCCTACGGGGCTTTGGATTTGCCCACGTATTTCTTGGATATCACGCCATTTATCCCAATTTTAACGGACGGTCAACCACACAATATAGCTCTGGACGTAACGTCAGCGGAAGAAGACCACACAATTCTCCAAAACTGGTTCCTCTCTGGGGCCCTCCAGGTCTTTGTTGATAAGTCTTCGAAACCAACGGTCGGAAAGATTACCCAGTACTCAGCTGACCCTTTCTCAACGACTACTACTGTGGGCAATGTGGGTGATAATGGTGACATCAACGTT
>Ga0307517_10004675_pt1 | contig 20973 bp, 26 predicted proteins | sample 23_EM_MG_FD_194515 | JGI IMG/M metagenome (GOLD analysis project Ga0307517, IMG submission 194515) | Populus trichocarpa ectomycorrhiza microbial communities from riparian zone in the Pacific Northwest, United States - 23_EM | ecosystem: Host-associated > Plants > Roots > Unclassified | place...
ACGCGCAATTGTACAGGCTCCATCATACTACTCTCCGTTATCGATCTCATCAGCGACAACGAGAAACAGGATCACCTTAAAGAAATTTGCGTACATGGCCCCGGGAATGGGAACCGACGTGGGCACGACGACGAATATCAGCGCCAAGATGGTATAACGAGTGTCATGTGTACGGCTACCAGTTATGGGCGTTACGTGCACGGTAGAAAATCGCAGTCAAGAGGAAGTTGGGACACCCGAATGGCGTTACCGCGTTGATGCTCTAGAACTCTGCGACCAGCCCATTCTTCTTAGCGCTCTCGCCAGACCCCGAGGATTTCCATGGTCCCGAAATGCGTACCCTCATGATCCACACCCGCACAAGGACGTCATGCAACATTCGTTAGCATGTTCACCCGGCATCCGACGGTTGCAAGCAGGATCCGTTGGAGGCGTTGAGGGGTTGCATCGAATGGTTTGAAGTCGAAATGGATCGCCGTGGGTTGGATTGGGATCTTGAGAAGTATTTCTCGGATGGTTTTGAGGGTTCTCAAGCAAAGGATGTGTTTCAGTATTCACGAAAACCATGTCGATGTCTTAGATGAACCTCCTGAACAATCGCGTGCCCAGGATCAGACGTAACTTGAAGCTTTCGGCTCCTCTCAGGTACTGTCACCTTCCGCGGCGAACTCGTCGATGGCACGTCGGACGTCAGAACACAGCTCGAGCCCGAGACCCGAAAGGGTGAATATAATGGATATACATCAAGGGATAAGCTCACACCACTTATGGGCATTGCTCCCGAAATGTGTACTCTACTAGTCTCAGAGGATACGAACGCAAGAGGACAAAGACAAACCATAGGGTAACCAGATTTTATTACACCAGGACCTGCTCCTAGGACCCCCACGACAATTCTGTTCTTCGCTTGGAACGTTCACACACCGCCATCGACTTGAGCATATTCGCTCTCAACACCCGGCTCCATGATACTCGCGTGACCAAAGATGATGATGGACGAGGCACCGACGAGCCAGAAAAAGGTTCCAAGAGGCGAAGCCCAAAGGAGGAGTGGGATCCCGATCACGAACAGACCGGTGTAGAGGGACGTTTGAGTGATGGTACGGTCACCGAACTGGAGAGGGTCCGCGCCTGGTAGACGGGATAGGGTCAGCATTTATGGGTTACATTACGCAAAATGGAAGGGACAGCGAGTGCGGTGAAACGGGGTGATGAAGGAAAGGGAACAAAGGGGCAAAGCAGCAGGTGATCCCCACAAAACGTACCATACTTGTTAACCAGAGAGAAACCTCCGACGAGGAAGACGAGGGCAACCAACAACCACAAGTTCGTCAACCTGTACAAAAAGGGGGAAAAACGAGGATCAGGTCTCCGCAAAGCATCAGGGATTCACGAATCAAACGCACATGGCATAAACGGCCAAGCTCAGCATAATCAGCGAGTAGTTCCCTAAAAATCCGCACCAACTGTCGGCCTCCTAGGCTTACACGGGGAGTAGCACGGGCTTCACGCACCAGAAAAATATCGGGTGTTGTATGATATGCGCTACAATCGGGTACCGTAGCCAGGCCGTCGGTCATTAACATGAACACTTTCCGATCGGCACGAAGACCGCTGAATGAGACTCACGGAAACGGCTGTGCTGAAGTCAGCAGGTCTCGAAAGCCTGTTAAAATCGAAGAACTCCATCGGGGATCGGAAACCGCTCAAGCGGGTTTCCTGCACGAAACAAACACCAAATCGTCAGCCCAACCATCGTTTCTTGGAAAGAGAACCATCCAATGTTGTAGTTTTTCCCATCGCAACACACGACGCTCTGTGATGGATTCGGAAAGAATCGCATGCGCGGGAGGTGGAAGAACGTAAGATGATCAAGGAAGGGGGTGGGGGACTGACCCGGAAAGATTTGAGAGCATCTGCGATTCGTAACGCGGCCTCCATGGTGTCAAACTGCTCGGGTTGGCGGGATTGGGTCGGATGAGGGGTTTACAAAAAGGTCGGAGTAGATGCGATTGGCCTCGAGAGATGGTTGAACGTGGAGGTGGGAAGGTAAAGAGGGAAGGGTGTGGGTGAGCGTCGTGGTTGAGGAGAGGATATATCGGAGAGATCACCGGTTCAGCCACCCGCAGCCCATTCCGCAACTACATCCGCCTAAAACGAGACATCCACGCCCGCAGCGGCACGACCACGCAGACAGGTAGGAAATACCGCGTAGCAGCACAGGCGGTTATGGTCCGACTGATGATGAGCCTCACTCCGCAGCTCATTCTCTCTAGCTTTGCAGCGAGGAACGACCAGGATGATCCGCAGACCACCGACACTCATTCCCATGACGGAAGCTGATATCCAACAAGTAAAAGACTTCGTAGAGGCGAGGAAACAGGCGGTCAATAGAGATCAATCTACCTCCTCTACTACCAGTGTGGGAGAGGGTGGGAGCGGCAAGGGGGATTTAGATACGCTCAAGGAAGGTGAAGGAAGGAACGCCGCTGCCGAGAGCGAGAAAGAACGCAAGGCAATGTCAAAGGAGGAAAGACTGGGATTAAAGTAAACATTCAGGGTCGATTGCATCCAAGACAGACGTGTAAATGAGATATCACAGCCGAGGGTTGACATCGGATGACAGTAAAGTTCTATCACAAAGTGTTGCAGGTAACAATCCGTTAACCGCTCAAAGTCGCGGCCTCAAACTCCATCCTCAAACCTGTTGGGCAAGTCAGGTCAGCACTGCCCGCAAGAATCACGGAAGCAAAACCATGCGTAGATACTCACTGTCGAGATCTCGCTGCTCACATGCACCTATCAGATCCGGCCGCCCCATCTTGCCACAGACGCTCTCTAAGCAGTCCCAAAGCGCGTCGGAAGTTACGCCGCCCCGAGGGTCGCCCACCGCATCACTATTCTGCAGCGTCAGCGCGTCTAGAATGTGTCGCCCGGCCTCATCGTAGCGCTGGCAACACCGGGATTAGATCCGAAATAGCATGGCCAATAAATAGCATGGCCAATCATTTCAGTGTGAAAGGGTCGGTCCCATCGGTAAGCGTGCACAGACGGAAAGGGCAACAGAAGAACGAAGCCATCAACGATGTTCAGAAGATCAACAGTCAGAATCACTGAGGATCGCGAGTCAAAGTCACCGTCTACTCACATGAAGGTTGGTGCATGAGATGCCAAGGTTGAATCTATGGAACACCATGAACCGAACCGATGTTAGTCGACAAAATCCACCTAGAAATTCAAACAGGCCGGACACGATTGGGACGCCCCGGTCAGGGCACACGAAGGGGAAGCCCGATCAATTTTAATCGAGATCAAATTGGCGCGGGTATGCGTTACCCTGATGAAGGGCAAAAAATCACGGGAAACCGAGCTCTCACCTCGCGCGAATGTATACCGGATTCAACTCCAACGCTCGATAATAATATTCCAGCGCCGATTCGGCGTTTCCGCTGTTCGCCAACGTGGCACCCACTCTGTTGTATAACGCCCAGTCCTATTCATCGCAAGGCCCGAATCCCGATGGGAGATGCAATCAAGGTCCAGGAAGGTAGCGCGGGCACAGGAAAACGAAGCGGTGGTGCATGTGAATCAGAGGCGGTTCTGCAGGCAGAAGTTCAGGGAAAGGCTCACATGTGGTCTCATAGCTAGCGCTGTCAGGAAGCAATCATTAGCTTTGGCATACTCTTCGTTAGAATTGAGCAGCACAGCCAAAGCGATCTGAACGTCCGGGTCAATCCCTTGGTCCTCTTCGCTTCCACCAGCATTCCTGACGATCTCAATCAAGCATCCAATCAGTCCCTCATACATGCTCTTTTGGCTCCTCTCGGATCCGGGCTCGAAAACTTCGCCCTCGAAGCCCCCACCCATGCCCACAGTGGTCTGGAGGAACTTCGGATGCCTCTTTACCCATTCTCGGATCGCCCCATATGCTTTGGCTCGGTTTGATTCGTTTGTGTGCGACACCCCCAAAGCCAACCAAGACGGGACGTACTCCGGGTCGAGTTCGACCGCTCGACGGAGCGCCTCGATAGCCTTCTGCTCCCGTTCACTGTCCTGTTGTTTCACACCCAGGGCGAACCACGCCCGGACGTTCTTGTGATCCCGCTGGACAGCGGCTTCGAGTTCCAGGGTGTTCATCTGCAACAGCGCCGGAAGTCAGCATCTCTGATCTTCGTGACCAGGGGTCGCTGTCGACGATACCGGTGATCCGCATCCCAGGGACACCCACCTGATCAAACGAAGAATGCGTCTCGTGCACTCTTGTACTGGATCCGAGGAGGTACGGATTTTCTGCCGCGAACTGGTAGTTGGACATCTTCCTCACACCGACCGCGTTAGCCTCCCAGGCATCCCATTCACCCTGAAACTTATCCCACTCGTATTGCTGCGAGCTATCGTCCCACAGTCCTAGGTCATTATATACCCTGTTCGCGGCTCGCTGGTGGGTAATGTAGTCTTCGTTCTCCTGCTTGAAGTACTCGTACACCTCGTCGCGGGAATCCTGGGCAAGATCAGAAGCAATCATGGTGTTCGACATCTGGCCTTGTACATGAGACATTGATGAGGGTTGTCCGCCAGAGGTCACCCCAATGTCAGCAGAGTAGGGGTAAACCTGAGTTGTCTGACCGGAAGTGCTGATGGTGCTAGCGCGTTCCTTCCCTTTCCCTTTCGCACCCGCGCTTGTGATATCTGCTGGGACAGAAGGTGTCAGGATGATGTCGTTTCCTTCTACGACTGATGTCCGATCCGCGAGTGACCGCATGAGCCCCATGAACTGGCTATTTTTGAACTTTGGATTTTGTTCTTCGCGAAGCGCTTCGACGAGCCCGCCAGCCGTTCGAGCCAGCGCGTCCTGTTCTACTAAATCAGTAACTTGATGCTGTTGCTGTTCCTCGGAGATCTGAGTGGGGGCCGGCTGAAATTGTTCCACCGGTTGAGACTCTTCCGCCAAACCCGAGAGGAAGCTATCCCATGCGCCTACAGACCTTGCCGTTAGTGACCGCAGGCGATGCCAGGGCCAGCGAATGAAATCTCACGATCATCGTCCCGCTTAAGTGCCGCCATGGCACGCGATTGTTGCTCCTGCGCAGCGTTCGGGAATTGGATGGACATTCCCGCTGGACGTGGGACAAAGGGAAAGTTGCCATTCATTCCCACCGGCGAGAACATCCCAACTGGTGTGGGTCAGCTACCAATAGAAGTGGGACACCACAATTACAAACCAGGGTTCTGGAGGGGCCGTTGCTGTATAATCTGTACATTCTGCATCCCGACGGAGGGGGGAGCAGCCATCACTTGTGTGGTTGGTGAACTTGGTTGAATTTGTTGAAAACTCATGAAATCAGATGCCCAGGCGGCACCAGATAGATTAGACCGGGTCGTTTGCTGCAGCCTCTCCTGAAATGAGATGGGGACCTGGAGGCTCTGGTTGACAACTGGGAGTGCATTCTTGAAGTTGGCAAAGTCGAATGGCGGCGAAGGAGTGTGTAATAGTGACGCAGAATTTGAAGCTGAGAAGAAATTGGCAGCCTCTTTGAGGTTCTCGCTCGAAACAGGGTCAGTATGCGTTCGGAAAGTCTGAAAATGGGGTAATTGTTGTCACTCGGCCCGCTCGCACACTGCGCCAGGAATTTCTTACCTGGCCAGAAGAACCAGGGCGGTTTTGATGCAAAAGATCCTGAATGAAATGACGCGTTCGGTGGCAGTGTGAGATTGAATGCGGGGAGATGGTACGCACCTGTTGCACGCCACGATCTTTGTCGAAGCTTTTGGTCAGACCCCTGAGCGGATTGTTGGAAGAGGGCCCGCATTCTGCGCCGCCGCCGACGAGCAATGGTAAGGACATTCGCAGTATCCGACCTGGCAGAGGTGCAGCAAGTTGGAGGTGGCAAGGCAGCCGAGGTCCCGGGATCGGAACGGGTCAAACGGAAGGGATTTGCAAACCGAAAACGAGATATCACGTGCTAGAAACAAAGAAATACTTTCCCACGATCAAAATTCAAATTCCTCTCCAAGCCGCAGTTTCGGGTCCAGATTCACAACGCCCCACTCGCTTTACATGCATTGTAGCGGTGCCCATTATAACGGAGCCGGGGGTATACATGGCACGCTGATAACAAGGTCGGCCCATAATACAATAATTGACTACGATACTGTACCGGAATATAAGTGGAGAGATGTTACAAGAGTCATACGTGTACTTTGCCTCGCCCATCAGTGTCGCGCAGAAGATAAATGTGGGAAAATCGATGAGGATGGATCGCGTGGTGATGTGAAAGGCTGCATAGAGAGAACGTTACTAAGATCGACGGGGGCGAGAACCGCAGCAGGCATGCAGCAGGGTGGGGAAAATATAGGCGTCCAGCAGGGTACGGACGGGAAGCGAGGAGAGAGACCCCAAGGAGCCAAAGTGGCCCTGAGTCAACACAGCCTCTTCATCGCGGTGATAAACTAGGAGTGCTTGCTGATCCCGGCGATAACTTCTGCCAATCGTAGGCGTCTTCTTCAGGGCTCGCACTCAAGCGAGCTGCGACGGCGGCGGCGTCCTGAGTTTGCCGACACTCCACACCACCTTCGGACCGAACTGGAGACAGGAAGGGGAGAAGAGAGCGGACGACTCCTTTATCAGCGCCTCGGACCGGAGATTAGAGATCCACAAACTTACGGTGTCGCTGGGAATTGTGCGGAAGCGACCAAGTGCAAACATGGACAAGCAAGGAGTAAAAAAAGGAGAGTCAGGGTCAACAGCGGGGAAATTGGCAGACAAGGAGAGGTGTACAGCAATGGACGAGGTACTGACATTGAGCGCATCAAGCCTACTAAAGGTCTTTCTACAACCATGGCAAACGTGTTGCTGTGCTTTTGAGTAATGCAAATTTTGATGACGTCTAAGGCGAAGAGGACGGTTATGAGCACCAGACCTGACCGTTCCCTTCTCTCGGACGCCGACGCGCCGGCGCGTGAGAATCGCACTCACTTGCAATCATGTTGCCGAGCAAATCCCTTACCACACCCAGGCCACTCGCACACAAACGGCCGTTCTTCGGTGTGGGAGCGTAGATGGCCTGTGCGAGACAAACGCGTGCAATCTGATCAGGAAAGGATACGGTGAACAATGGAGAGAGAGTACCTCTGAGATTAAACCTGCGCGTGAATGTGCTACCGCAGCCTGGAACGGGGCACATGAAGTGTGCCTCGTTCCGCCTCCTGCTAGCAGAGGCAGCCTGGGTCGCGGATGTTGTTACCTGTTGCTTTTCTACCTGGAGGATTGGGGGCAAACGGGGCATAGATGGGAGGGCAGCGAACTGGGATGAGTTTGATGGGGTTTGGGGGTCGTGGATCTGACTGGGATGGGAGTAGAGGATTGGCGAGGATGTTAGCATCATCTGGGACTGGGATGGTGGCTGTTGGAGGGGTATCTGCATCTGGGGCAACTGGGCTTTGGACGACATTGGCTGTTGCTGGGACTGGGGCTGCGGTGGCGGAGGGGGTAGGATGGCGTGGGGATGAAGTGCACGGTGGTGGTGGGCGTCGAAGGGGAGGAACTGTGGTGAGGACATGACTTGGACCGGCTGGGAGGATGAGGGAGGGTGGGAGAGATTATAGGGAGTACGATATATATAAATATGGTATTTCAAACATTTTCGGGATGCCGTCGATTTCTGTATTACACCTTGTCTGACTTCGGCTGCCCTGATCGCTAACCATAGTACAGTATACATACTCTGTGCTGTGCCGCACTAAACCGCCAACAACCGTCTCCTTCTTATGAGCTCGCCCTCGGTGATCGTCTTCAGCGATTGTTGCTGCTGCTGCTGATGCGACGCTGATGAGCTCCCCGATGAACCCGCCAGGGTCGAAGACGACAGGGTTGATGGGCTGCCAGTGCCCGAGTCTGCCTCGCCACCGGCGTCCGATGGTATCAAACCGCCGCCGCCTGTAATCGGCTTGTGGCTGTGATTCGGCTGGGAGTCCCCGGCTGCTTTGCTCCCTTCAAACGCCTCTCCGATCCATATCCCGATATCAACGATGACCGCCGTTGCCTCCTTCATCAGCCGTCCCATCTGCAGGTATCCGTGACTCCACTCCGGGAACAGCGCCATTTCCACCCAGTCCTCCTCTCCCTCCGCGTTCAGCCGCGCCCACTCTTTCGCTTCTGTCTCCGAACATTCCCCCCTTTCAACCTTTGTGGTAAGCTCCCGTAAACGACCCCTTTTGGACTCGCGTAATCGCCCTGCAAAGATGATGGTGTCATCCACAAATGGGTCCTTCTCCCCGCAGTGCATCAACACCCTAGGGAATCGTGCCAGGACCTCGCTCGGAGTCATAATCGGTGACACCTGGTAATCCGTGCTGAAATCTGGATTCCTGTTTGAAAGATACAAGATGGCCATAGCGCGCATCTGAGCCACGAACCGTCAGAGAACTGAACTCCTCGCAACGACTGCCGAGAAAAACCCACCATACTCGGAGGGATCATTCTGTCCTGGAAGTAGCCCGTCCGACTGGTCATAGTCAATCTCCCACGCCCAATCGGAACCTCGTGATTTCCATCCTGATCATCGAACGGATCTCCGCCCCCGGTTTCTGAGAAGCGAATATGCGTGACGGTGGAATCTGTTGGACTGCCAGCGTTACTCCCTCCCCCCTTTGTCGGCAACTTCCCACCATGATCCGTTTTTGTAACGCTTGATTGGCCCCCAGGAAGGGTTTTGGATCTGGATAGTGCCCGCCCGGAACCACTGAGCTTGGATTCTGCCTCCAGAGGTGTAAGACCCAGGGTTTGTTGTGGGGCAATAACGACACCGTCATTCGAACCTTTGAGACTTGGGGTCGAGCGCCTAAGCCTCAATTTCCGTGGGCTATTAGCACCCTCGGCAACAGGTGAGCGTCGACCATCCGAACGATCACCCAAGGTGAAATCCTTGAGTGCGGCTACCCAGCTTCGATTCCTTCGTATGCCAGCGGTGGTTGATTGACCCCGTCCTTGCCGGCTCTCGCGGCCGTCTGAGCCTACCATAGAGAGGGTATTGAAGTGCATGTAGTCCTCGTGTTCTGACACGCGCATGTCGTCGATCCTACCACCGCTAGACAGATATCCGCTGGTATCTTCCGCGCGCAATACCTTCAAGTGGTCCTTGCTCATCCAGGACGCGAAGTTGAAATCGAGTGCCGGGTAGTTGAGCACCAACGCAAGGGGGGATTTGAGATTGAGGCCCTTGCTCTCCAATATCCTGATGATCACGCACGTCAGGATGTGTGCTCCACTTGTATCAACGAACCAAAGTCAGCCTTGCTTTGTTACGTTCCATGGGAATATCATCCCACACTCACGCTGAGTCGCCGCTAGCGATTATTTCCAGGCTGCACCCTGACATCCCAATCACGGCACCAGCAGTGTCCACAAGAACTTGATAAGCATCGAAGACCTCATCCACTGCGTAGGGGTAAGGATCTGTGATGTGACAAAGTTGATCAGCGTCCACCACTCAGTCGAGATTTGTCCAGGTAATCCTAATAGGACATCTGCCCCACACGGGTTGCGCAACTTCCCGCTGTGCTCCCACACCCCCGAAACAAAAATTCCGATCGGAGATCCAGAACATGGGCGGTTGCTTTGACGTAAAATACAGCGGGTTGCACTCACATTCAGGTGCTTTGCCATAGTCGAGAGATAACACCGGTCTCCCGGTTTTCTCAGCCCACGCGCAAAGCCGCTCTTCGTGATGTTCAGGTGTCATAGACACAAATCCTCCACCGGGGATATCCAAGATTAGTTCGGTGGATTCGGCTAGTTTCGAAGCATGTGGAGCAAAAAATAGGTGGGCAGTTATGGGTCGAGTGTACCTCGAGGACGACGGGCGGGGAATTTGGAGGACACGGCGAATGGACATTCTGGGTAACCAGTTAAACAGTCGAATCTACATGCCAGCGGAATGCCTCAGTTCGGCGGCGTAGTGACGCCAAGAAGATAGTCACGACGTACGTATGGGTTCGAGGTTTTCTCCCACGTTGTACGAAGAAACTCAACCGTGGGCGCTGCCCTGAACTTACGAACCTGTCAAGATGTCAAACCGTATTTGCGCCACGAGCCAGGAGGCACTTCCGAACCTTCTCATCCGCCTCGTTAGCGTAGACGATGTAGTATGTTGAGAATAGGATTGCGCATATGTCTCTTAACCACTTTGGCCGGATTGTCATCGCAGTCGCGAACCCGGCGTCCAACCCCGTGGCAATCCATGTTGCTCGGAAATAGGATGGTGAGTACTAGGCCAATTAGACTTTATTACCGCTCGGTTCTGGATCGTGATTAAGGAAATGGCACGCACAAGGTCAGCCAGGGGTTCTGGAGCTGATTCGCCGTACACCCACCGAGAAGGAATATGTGTAAAACTGGGGTAAGGATGGAATATGAACGACGTGCGTACCTCCGAGACCGAGGAGTTTGTCGAGGTTCCGGGACGCATACATAGCTGTTAAAGTACCAACGATGATCTGCCAAGGAGAGAAGCGGGCTGTATGCGGTCGGTCAGTCATTCGCAGTTCCGGGACCACAACATTCATCCGCGGACCTAGTGCCCTATTCATCTTCCTCAACCGGAACAACCGCGGAGGCAGCTCCCGACCGTATACGAGTCGCCATGTCCAAAATACCAAGACGAAGAACACCTGGTGATTTCGCATGAGGATATACCCGAAGAGTTGAATCACGAAGGTCCGATTGGACACCAACCTGCGTCCGCTTCCAAGATGGACTCGGGCGACCAAGGATATGATCAATCATTCAAACAGATGATCTGGCCTCGAACCACAGCAGAGGGCTGGGCGTCGTGTGGCACAAAAATGTACGACGCGGGTGGTGGAGTGGAAGAGAGAATTGGCCCTCGTCTGCTGTGGCACTGTCTTTGTGTATAGGTATTGAGCTCTGGCATGTGATTTCCTTTCTTGATCCCTTGATCTCCCATTGCCATATCAGGGATCTGCATTACATCCGATGCCACCGGAGTCTTATCAGTAAATCACCCTCTAACATCTTGAGAGTGAACCCACAACCATCCACAGCTATGGCATACGAGAAAGTCCCCCTCGAAGACTTCAAAACGGCGTTCGGGACACAGATAGGTTCCTACGACCACCTCCACTTCGCACTCAGACCCCAGACTGATTGACAACGGAGGACAGAACTGTCCAGCGTTGCCCTCGGTGGCAAGGTAACATCCGTCTCCGACGACTTTTTCGCAGAAGCGTACCATCTCCTCCTCGTCGAGGTAAACCGCCGTCTCATTCCGTATACTCTCACTTCTATCAACTCGAATGACTGGCTGTTGTAGCCGGCCCTAAGCTTGAAAGGACAGTACGGCCCAAAAGGTGCGCTCTACAGTGGTTGGGAAAGCCGCCGACATAACCCTACATATGACTGGTGAGACGCCTTTCACCACCAACGCGCATGCCTTGGCTGAAAGAAGAACCCTCCAGGTGTATAATCAAACTCGGTACACCTGGCAACATCACCGGCTTCGATATTGATACCTCACATTTCAATGGTGTGCCCGCCGCATTGAGGCGAGCGGCAAATAATGCTGAAAGAAAATGCAGGTAACGAAGCACCCGAGGTGTCCGTCGAAACGTTGTTCGCCGCAGACGGCGAGGGTGATCCGCTCTCCAACGACAAGAGGGTATGGAGCCTGATCTCGCGAAAACGTCGAACCTCTCCAACGTGTATTTTAGTGGATAGAGATACTCTCGAGGATTCCCTTGGGCCCAGGCTCTAGACACCTCTTTTCGATCACCGCCTCATCGACGGTCAACTATGTGAAACTGAACATGTATCCCGACGGAGGCATTGTACGCGTGAAGTCCCATCGGTGAGATCCTTGATCTCTCTGACAATTTGGCACTCCAGGCTCGATTTCGAGTTTACGGGACTGTGAACCCGGCGATTCCCTCCGATGTACACGAGGAATTCGACCTTGCTCACGTGTTTTCTGGTGGGCGGGTCGTTTTCACATCTGATCAACACTTCGGCGTTGGGTCCAACTTACTCCTCCCTGGGCGAGGTACGATAACCACAGCCCCGTATACTGCTACGGTTTCTACCATTCACTTCCCGAAACACAGGGAAGGATATGGGCGATGGTTGGGAAACCAAGCGCAGTCGTCAACCAGGCCACAAAGATTGGGTTATCATCAAACTGTGAGCCCATTTCCTGCAATTGGGTCATGACTTCCTGATCCACCTTACGCGCACTCACTCCTCGCTTTGCACAATTCAACCGAATAAAAATCATTGATGACAGTGGCGGGTATGGCGGGTATTTGTCCCACGTCGAAATCGACACCGCCCACTTCAAGGGAAACTTTCCCGAATCTTGCGAAATTCACGCAATCGATTCGCCCGATCTCATACCTCCTCATCATCAGGGGGCCCCCGAGACGGGCGAGGGGTCGTCGTGGGCGACGATCCTACCCAGAACTAAGCTCGGACCTCACAGGCGACACTTTTTCCAGTTGGAAAACGTCGATCATAGCAAATACACTCACGTAAAGCTAACGATCCATCCTGACGGTGGCGTTAAACGTGTTAGGGTCATCGGGACCCAGAGCATTGGAACATCTCCCGAGCGCAGAACCCTGACTTCTAGTGAGAGGGGAATGCCGACAACTAGCAGCGCAGAGGGTAAGTCCATAGGGCGGTGACAGGGTTCGTTTAGTGCGCTTAAATTATCATTCAGAAGACAGGAGTGCGGTGCTTGGTGGTGGGAGGGTGAGAGCATTGAATGCGCTTCCGCTTACGCCGGAGGTATTTGCTGCTTTTGGCCAGGTTGTGCAAGGGTACGGAGACGTGAATGCTGTGCCGCGCAGCGTGCGGGTCACGAGTGCCAATCAAGGATCGGCGCACAAGTTCCACAAACTTTCGTTATTGGAGTCTTCTTACCCGGAGAACGTCCAGGCGACGGCGGGATTGAGTGTGTATAGGTGCCAGCCTATTGATGCCAGGCCTGGAGGACACTGGGATATCAAGGTTCTGGAGAGGCACCTTCACACGAGCCAAGCTTTTATCCCGATGGGCCCGGGCTTTGCGAATGCGGGAGACGAAGGGTTAACAGAAACCGCCGAGGGTTATCTGGTCGTGGTCGCTCAGAATGGCAAAGATGACAAGCCAGATCTGGAGACCATGAGGGCGTTCTTCGCCACTCCCGCTCAAGGAATCGTGTACAACACAGGCGTCTGGCGTAAGTCTCACTGGACACTCTTCACAACCAACGGAGCTGAACTCTAGGATCAGATCATCCCATGGCGGTGTTGGAGAAGGTTTGGCCTCGTCCACGGATCTCATATACGTTCCTTCTCACCATCCCGCAGCCAATGGACCTTACTTGCGTTGAGACGCAGATTGGAGACGGAGGAAAGTTAGATTGCGAGATCGTAGATCTGGATACGGTAGGGCTGATGTACAGAGTGAATTTACCAACACACTAGGGGTTGGCAAAAAGGTGAGAGACCAATGGTACCATCACGTAGAAAGGGCGTTGCTGTCGTGGAGAAAATGGGGATGGATGTGACGCCGTAGGTATCCGGTTTGCTGTAGCGATCGGAGGAAGATTCGAAATAAAGATACAGGTTATCTGACGAGGGTCGTGTGAACACTCCGTGAATGAGATTTAGACATCGACTCACCACAGAAAACATAAAACGAAAAAGGAAGGAAACCTGAATGCCCAGAAGGCTATCTGCTCTTTGTGGAGCTCGTCCTCTTGCCACTCTGCTTTGTCTGGCCCTGCTTGTTGATCTCCTCATATACGCCCTTCGCCGTCTCCCACCAGTTCCCCGACTTCTGGTATACATCCCCCGCAGTGTCGATGACATTCTGAATGAACTTCTGTGCCTCCTCCGCATCCTTCTGACTCTGAGTCTTCCGTTCTCGCTTATATTGATCATGTGTGCTCCACGACTCCCAACTCTTTGGCCGACTCGAGCCGCTCTTGTTCTCCATGGCCGCAGGCACGAGGTTCGCCAGAATCTGGGCCGGCGCACCGGAGTTTACCCAACCCGCCACAGAGAACAGAGCACCGAGGATTATACCCCACTTCACGAACCAGAACGCGAACATCACGGTGCGGTAGAGGCTTGAAAGCGCGAGGTACACGCAGAGGATGGTGAGCAAAGCGGGGATAATGGTGTGTGGAGCGGATAGCGGAGATGTGACCGCGATGATGTTGAATAACGTGTTGAGCAGTTGGAGAGCATAGGAGAAGGACGTTGCGATGAGAGAGTAGACCTGTGGTGGAACGACGGATTGGAGGAGCCGTAAATAAGGCTCGACAATGTCGAAGTATTGGTCCAGTTGGCTCATGGTGCCAGAATCGGAGGTAGAAGGTCGTGAATCGGGTGCTGCACGCCCACGGGTGGGTCGAGTGGTTGCTGGTCAGAAGCCGAAAGAATTCGTCCGGACACGATGTTCCCACGAGTGGTCATCCAACGAGCGTTCTCCACGTATCAGCAACGTTGCGCCCAATCGAACGCTGCACCACACCAACATGGCCTAAACGCGGAAACAGGTTGAAACGGAATGGCCTGGCATTGTGTCCTAAGAATACGGTATAACCGGTTGCGATGCGGTCTGGGTCAATATAGTAAAATTTGTTTAAACGCATGAGATCTATTTTCTCCTCTGGTTTCTGTCCCGTTTTTCTGCCTGTGTCTGTTGCGCTGACGATGTGGTACTGAATCCGCGGAAACCGGGTCCGGAATGTCCTCAGCTCGGAAGCATAAGATTTCAAGGACCACTATGCGTTTAATCAATTTTAACTGTATTCCAAATTCTAGCTCATGGTGTGCGAAATAGAAAAAAAAACCTTGTATGTTATGTACGTGTACAAGGAAATAAACTCCCGCGTAGTACTGTCCCTAGCAACCGTCACAAGGTCTCACAGCTTTGACCTCACAAACACCTCCAACCTCCTCCCGTGGGCTGCCCACCACTTATCCGCCTCAGCATCCGCATCGTATCCAAACAAAATGTCACTCTTCGTCTTGTCCGCCCACTGATTCTGATTCCCAACTTCACGCCGCAACGCCCCCGAATTGCCAGAAAGTTCCAGGGCCATTGCCCTCCTCATATTCTCATCTCGTTCTCTTTGTTCCGGCCCGTCTGGAAGATGGAAGATGTGCTGGTTGAGTCGCGAGGATCCTTGTACCGCTGCAGTACGGGGAAGTCGGAGATCCTGATAGGCTTTGAGGAGAGGTCTCAATTGGGAAATGTGAGAAATCCTTGAAAGGAGGTTGCCGAGCACGGCTCCGTCCTCAATCGCCATCGCAGCACCTTGCGCTCTGTACGGCTTTGAACGAACATCAATGGTAATGCCTGAAGGTAAGTCCGCGATATATCTTACCAACATCGGGTGACACGCATCTCCCAACAGAACTATACATCCAGAGTCGTGAATCCATTTATCCAGTGGCTTCCGATCCATCAGGCGCCACTTGAGGGTAGACTTGACGAATCCGAGCATTTTGCGAACTCTACCCGGAAGTATTGAGTACGCACTCCAGAAATGGGAGGCTCTTTCTCACCGTGGTTCAAAATCACCAAAATCGCGCCTCATCTTGTCCGCGCTCCCCTTTGCGGTCCAGGATTCTACCGACCCATCGTCTGGGTGCAATAGGACGAGGTTGTACTCCTCCTTCCTCCTCTATACAAAGAGTTCATGTGGTCAGCATACTCTGACGACGGCTTCGATAAAAGACGATTTTGGCGTACAACGGGATATGCCATCAGGTGCCTCCCAGGTGCCAGCCATCCGGCCATCTGTGGGTGTTCAATGAACTCACGTAACTCCGGATCTTGCATCATCAGGGAAGCAGGTATGGTCGCCCGATAGGCCGCATCTCCCGTTGGCTCCGCTGGGTTCGGTCCACCTGACACGACCTGCTGAATATAGCTCTTCACACCATCCGCTCCAATTATCAAATCCGCCCTCATGACCTTTCCAGACTCGAGGGTGACCGAAGGTGACACTGGGTTTGGATCACATCCAACGACGGTCGAGCCCAAAATGATGGTAACACGCGGAGAAACGAGGTCGTATAGGAGTTTGTGGAAGTCGGCGCGGTGAATATGGTAGTACGGTGCACCATAATCCCTCTCCACAACCTCTCCCCATTTCGTAAATCCGACGCGTTCGCCGGTGTCGTACTTTCTGAACGCAATGCCTTCTGGTTTGACGGCGATGTCGTCCAAATGCGTTCCCAAGCCCCACCTCCGAAGCAACCGGCTGGAATTAGGGCTGACTTGAATGCCCGCGCCAACTTCCCCTATCACGGGGGAGGATTCGATGATGGTCACGCGGTGACCGGCTTGTGTGAGACAAAACGCGGCACCCAAACCGCCGAGACCGCAACCGACCACGATGATATCGAGGATAAGGGAAGCCTTTCGGGACCCGTAAATGGACTGGGGTTTCATTGCAACACCAGAGGCGTTTACCCCTCTAGCTGCGGGGGCCGGAACTAGGGGTGGCCTCTTATTCCACTCGCGTTGGCTTGGTAGAGTCGAGAAGGAGCTGGAGGGAGGCATCGTGCAATGTGAGGGAGTCTGGGTGGATGAATAGCATGTCAAGCACAAGAGTGGTTTATATATGGAAATTCCTAATCTCATTTCCGTAGACCGTGACTAGGATGAAGTCATGTTCCGAGCGTGTTACCCTGAAGGCCTCATGACCAGCGGACTAGACTGGGCGCCTATCACCGGGAACTCTTCCCCTTCCTTACGTAAACGGGTCACCGCATGAGAGACAACGAGGGGGTAAAATCAGACACCGGGTAATACAAACAAGCATTACGGTAAATATAGGTAGTATAAATCCAAGGTCACAGCAGAGCAGGGGTAAAATAAACTGAATACGGGAGGAAACAGTCCGCTGGAAAAAAAGTAAAGGGAGACGAACGTATCTATTTTGATTTCGAAAGCTCCCTCGCGGCCTTGATCAACGGGGTCAACGTTCTCAAAGGCTCAGCGACCTTGAAGAAGGCGTGCTGCGGGTGGTTACTCGTGAATACCTTGCGATAGGGGGGGATGTATGATTCTCACCTGAAGGAGTTCGCTGGCTGTGGGTCGCCTCTCAACGTCCACGCTCAACGTCAGGCCCAAGTAGTCCTTGAACAGGGTAGACAGGTTCTCAGGATTCGCGATTGTGGGAGTTCCGTTAGTTGCGATGAGGTACAGTGCCTTAAGGGGGTTCTGGTTCAGGTACGGCGGCTCTCCCTCAATCATCTCTGCGAAAGCAGATAGCGTTATTTCGGCACTGCCACCGCAACGTGGATCGACGCACCAATGGACATGATGCCCAGACTCCAAATGTCAACTTTGGGACCGTACTCCTTCCGAGTGACGACCTCTGGGGCCATCCAGTAGGGTGTACCGACCATCGTCGTTCTCTTCGCACCTTCAGATATCTGAGCACAGAACCCGAAATCCGCTACAAATGGAATCAGCGCGGCCACCGACCACCCGAGCAATCAACGCACTGAGTTTTATGTCGCCGTGCAAGCTGAGCAACACGTTGTCACTCTTGATATCACGGTGGATGACCCCATGTCGATGCAGATGCTCGAGACCTTGACATGTTTCTTTCGAAACGGCAGCGATCTGCCCCTCACTCATCAAGTTAGCGGTGACCACATCCGTCAAACTTCCGCCCTCCATGTACTCCATGACGACCCACAGCTCGTTCTTGTGCAAGAAAGAGTCGATGTAGTTGACAATATTCGGGTGCCTCGAAGCCTTCATTACGAGGATCTCGTTGATAATCAGGTCCTTCTTTGGTTGCTTGTTAAGGTCCATCTGCTTGATGGCGACGGAATTGTTGGTGCCAACTTGGTATGCAGTAAAGACACCTCCAGACGCGCTGTTCAAGGAGCGATAATCAGCACAGATGATCTGAATGGATACAAGAGGCATGATCACCCGGCTCCAATCTTGACGAGGTTGCGGTACAACCGGGTGGGGTCCGCATCGGTACAAATCTGTTTAAGCCTCCTAACAATTTCCGCATCGTCTTCTTTATCCTTCTTCTCTCGCCTCCTTGGAGCGGCCCCAGGAGGGTTCAAACCTGTTCCAGATTTATTGTGTGCTTGATGGACGGGTTGTTGGGGTTTGTGATGCGTCTTGAGGTCCGTGGAAGAATTATTAAGAGAAGGTTTGGCGTTAGCATTGACCTTGGATTTTGTCGGCGTCGGCAATGTCTGTGGCTGCGGCTGATGAACAGACTGTTGCGTTGGTGATTGTTGGTGGTGGGGGGTATGGCGATCAGGCGTGCTCCGGGCCTCCTTCGCAGTGTTCGATCGAGACATGGCGGGACTGTTGGTCCTCGGTTGCGTACGCGTGGATACAGAGCGATCGAGGCCCGGTCGATTCGACGGGGGGGTGGGAGCATTGCGGGAAGATGAGGGTGTAATGGGCGAAGTTATTGTTGGGTTTGTATGTGTCGCCGACATTGGTTGCTGGGGCCATTTTGGCGGACCCGGTGCTGGCCGCTGTTGGACGTCAGCATTAAGCGCAAGAATGGACGGGGTAAAAAGACGAACAGGAGCATAGAAACTCTCATCCATAAGCGGCTTACTGGGTGGGGGGGCAGGGAGAGTGGGGGGACCGGTCCTGAGAGCACCACCCATCTTATCCCAGACATCCCCTCCCCCTCCGCCCTCTTGGTAGAACTTGACAATCTCCATTACAGCCTCCGGATTTCTCTCCTGCTCGGTACGTGAGATACCGCTCTCTTGGAGTAGCTGCTGCCATTCCTTGGGGAGACCGGTAAATTCCCCGGTGGACGTGTTAAATCCAACATGTGTAAGGTGGACCGGATCGTAGGGTGTACTTATCTCCACCCGCTTGTTCGACCCTAGTAGGTCGGACACGAACCCAAGCATACCTTTCTTCCCCTTGGTTACCGTTGCACTTCGGGCACGGGTGGTGCCGGTGCCATTCGTGGTGAAGGAGGAGGGGAGCTGTGGAGTAGATGGGGAGTTTACGATAGGGTTTAAGACGGGGTAAGAGGAAGGAGGGTCCTCCTCCTCCACAGGTGGAGCGGGATCCGCAGCCAGGTATGCCGAAAGAAAGTCGTGGGTAGATCCTAGCACTGGCGTAGAGACCCTACGCTGGGAGATGGCCGACTTAGTTGGGAAGATGTCGTTCAGGTTCGTGGTGTTGGCACGAGAGGGCCGAGGTGGAGAGAGAACATTGGGAGAGGAACCATTACTATGCGAAAAAGAGGGCCTGACCGGACTGAGATCAGTGTTGTTCAGAATAGGCGGATCCGTGGTATGGTTGGCTCGGATAGTGGTCTGGATACTTGGCTTCCTGTTCTCCGGCGGTGGTTTCCGAAGCGAGTTGCGCGTTTTGTGGACCGGCGGTGTCGTGGTGGCTGATAAGGGATCCTTTGGCTTGAACGACGAGGGCCCGGATGGCGGCGGGGGTGGGGCCTGCCTGGAGGGTGTAAAAGACGGTGAATTGTTGGATGATGCGTGGAGATTGGCCTGGTCGAGGAGAGCGCCATATTCCTGGATGGATTCTCTCGATGGCCGGTGATACTCGACGGTTATCCTCGAGTGGCGGGTCGAAGATGGCCGCTGCTTGATTGGGCTGGGGGTCGACATCGTCTGAAGCGACGTAACAAAGCAAGAACAAGGATGACCGGTGGTGGACAACGGCAAGTAACCACAACTGTGCGATCGGCCTGATCCTCCACCCGAACTTTCTCCCATCCCCGAGGAATTTCTTTCGCACTCTGTACACTCTCAAACCCCTACCCGTTGCCAAGCCTACACTTGCAAATTCTATCCCGCCGTAAAACGCCCGACTCTATCTGTATTTTTTTCTTTCGAATTTTTAATCCCGGAAATCGGCGTAGGGGGTCACGTGCTTCCCGAGCTGCTGTTCCTCCACCACTTGCTGAAGATTAAATATGTTGCGAACTAGGGCCATTCTTCGTGCTCAGTTGCTCACAAGGTCGTATGCTACCACGCCGTCACCGTATGCGCTGGTGTTTCTCGAACACAACCGGGGTGTCGTCGACTCTGGTTCACTCTCGGCCCTGACGGCGGCGAGCCAGCTTGGGGGAAAGGTTACTGGTCTCATCGTTGGAGATACGGAACAAGTCAACTCTGTCCTCGAGAAGGCAAAAAAGCATGTGAGATCGTTTGAATATCTCCGGCAAGCTTACCCAACCTTGCACTCTCTAGAATTGACGGCCTTGGTTCGCTCATCCACTCTGCTTCCCCGCGGTACAAACACCCAATCCCGGAGACGGTCTCTCCTCTCCTTGAGAGTATCTTAAAGGACTCGCCCTTCACCCACGTCGTCTCTGCGCACTCCGCATTCGCCAAATCCCTCCTGCCCCGTGTTGCGGCAAAAGTTAACTCCCCACCCGTTTCTGATGTCACCTCCCTCGAACACGACGCTTCGTCAAATTCAACCACCTTTACCCGCCCAATTTACGCCGGCAACGCTATTGCTACCGTCAAGGCTCCGGCATCGGTCAACATCAAGTTCTTCACCGTTCGGACCACAGCCTTCAAGGCTGCTGGGGAAGGCGGCTCCGAAGCTGAAGTGAAGCAGGTCGACCCGATCGAAGTCGATTCCCCCACAGAACATGTCAAGACTGAGCTCGCCAAGTCTGACAGGCCAGATCTCGCGTCCGCTTCTAGGGTTGTGTCCGGTGGACGTGCATTGAAGAACGCAGAGACTTTCCAGAAGACCTTGGATCCGTTGGCGGACCTTCTCGGCGCCGCCGTGGGTGCCTCCAGGGCCGCCGTCGATGCTGGTTATGCGGACAACTCCCTGCAGGTCGGTCAGACCGGAAAGGTTGTCGCGCCGGAGCTGTATATGGCCCTCGGTATCTCTGGGGCTATCCAACACTTGGCTGGTATGAAGGATTCTAAGCTCATCGTTGCCATTAACAAGGTCGGTGCATATGC
>Ga0307517_10004676_pt1 | contig 20972 bp, 24 predicted proteins | sample 23_EM_MG_FD_194515 | JGI IMG/M metagenome (GOLD analysis project Ga0307517, IMG submission 194515) | Populus trichocarpa ectomycorrhiza microbial communities from riparian zone in the Pacific Northwest, United States - 23_EM | ecosystem: Host-associated > Plants > Roots > Unclassified | place...
GGGCCGCCCCCCCCACCAAGACATGCTCAATAGTAACTTCCTCGAAACCCAACCAAAAAGAAAGAAAGTAGAGTGGACATACTGTGTACCAACGACTCCATTTGTATTGGCTTGCTTCTGATCTCCTCCAAAAATTCTTGCCATTCCGAAATCAGAAACTCTTGGATTCATCTGATGATCAACAAAATTTTGCTGGCTCTGATCATGTCTCTGTGAATTATTCTTAGTCGACTGTCCTCGTGTAGATAGACCAGGCCTCTAGCCATTCCATTGATAATGCTAACCCGCAGTTTCCAATCTAATTCTGCACTCATTTCCGTGCCTAAAAGCAAAGATATTATTCACATTCAAGCTTTATATCCAATAAAAAGAAGCTCAAAGCATATGAAAAATAAGCTGTAAGGACAATACCAAGGAGGTGAAGGGCAAGAATGCCATTGGGCATGTATTCATACACCAGTAGCTTTCCATTTTCTTCAATGCAACAACCCAATAGTCTCGCAAGATTTCTATGTTGCAGCTTGGCAATTACGATGACTAATTCATTCTTGAATTCCTCTATACCTTGACTGGAAACTTTTGATAGCTACTTGCTTTCCATCTGGTAATTCACCCTGAAAATAAATTAACGTGAAATGTCAGCAGTTTAGATTTAGCCAAGTAAGAACAACAACTTGTTCGGACCTAGTGGGTTTGTTCTTGTTTTGCGAGAGGAGCTATTGCGGTGAAATGACCGAAACAAGTGGCCAATTGTAAAAGAGGATGCAAGTTTTACTCAAAAAACAGTGCAAAGCCAAGAAAGAGGCGGGGGAAGGCTGGAAGATTACAGCATCCTCTCTCTACTCATTAAAAAAAAAAGAAAAATTAGTTTTAGACCTGTTTATTTACAGAAAAATAATTTTTTTTAGAAAATGATTATTTTGAAAAATAAATTCTGGAAAAATAAATTATTTTCTGATATTTGATAATGTAATGAAAAATAAGTTGAAAAATATTTTTCAGTATTTGTTTATATTATGGAAAATAACTTATTAATGAGTTTTTTTTTAATTTATTAAAATAATAAGAAATAAATCTTACAAATTAAAAAGTTGAATGAGAATGAAATTGAAAAAAATCTAATTTCATAAATTATCTCAAATAAAATAAATAATAATTAAAATAATTGGGATCAAATCTAACAGATAAAAAAATTAAAATAATAATAATTACAATTTCATAAATTATTTTAAATAAAATAAGTAACAATCAAAAGAATGAGGACCAAATTTGATAGATAAAAAATTTCAATTAAAAAAATAATAAGATAAAAGTAAATAACAATCATAAAAATAAGGATTAAAGTTAATATAAAAATCAAATTAAATCAAATTTTAAGGGTTGAAATTGAAAAAAAATCAAACAAAATATATAGCAATCAAAAGTTTGAGGATCAAATTTGACATAATCAGCAAATAATATGATATTTTTAAATTTTTCACAACTTCTGAAAAGCGTTTTCCGTCCAAAATAAAATAAAAACACTTTCTTGAAAATCAAGTCAAATTTTCCTTTGATAGATAAGTATTTTCCATTAACCGGAAAATATTTTTCGTTGACTAACTTTTCTAATGACAAACAAACATAGGAAAATTTAGAAAGTGATTTCTCGAAAAACTATATTTCAAAAAACAAACGCACCAAAATTAAATTTTTAATAATTAAAAAGACCAATCACTTTTAAATAAAAAAAATGAGGGTTAAAGTAATTTTTTTATGAAATTTAAAGTCATGATTTATTTTAAAATAATTTAAAGTTTTTTTAAAAAAATATATATAATTAGATGTTAATTCATCTACATTGTACCCAAAAAAAAATTTTAAAATCAAATTTAATTTTTTTAAAAAATTCATTTGTAATTTAGAGTAATTTACGAGAGGATGAAAAATATTTGCACCTACAATGTTTTCGTCACAAAGATTAGTTTCTGTTAATTAATTAATTAATTAATAATTAATGATTAGCCAATTTACCACAGTGCTCAAAATCTCTTCTAACAAACAGCAGTCACAGTCAAACCCAGTCTACTTTCTCTCTCTCTCTCTCTCTAAATCGTTTACAGTGACATAAAAGTTAAAAAAAAAAAAAACAGCACGAAAGAACAGAGCCGGGTGCTGTTTGCCTGTTCTTCTAAAAAAAAACTTTCTCCCTCTCTCCCTTCTTCTTCTCTCCTTCTTCTTATACGGCACCGATCATTTTTAAATTCCAAATTTACCCTTAGATCTAATCCTTTGTTTCTCTTCACCGGCCGCCTCTACCCACCGTTACCGTATTTCGATCTTATCTTAGCAAACAATGGCTTCAGCGAAGACGAGTAGTCGTTCGCGAGGGACGCCGGTGAAGGAGAACGGCACGAAGCTCGAGGAAGGACTCAACGTCTTCAAGTCCGATAGATTCAACGCCGATTCTTACGTTCAGTCCAAATGCTCTCTAAACGAGAAGGTTCGTTGACTACTAGTCCTTTTCTTTTTCTCTCTATAGAAACGTTAGAGCAGACGACTTGTCGTTTTTAGGTCTGGAAGATGATTAATGCGTGTGTTGGTCATTAACAGGAAATAAAGCAGTTATGCTCGTATCTTTTGGATTTAAAGAGGGCTTCAGCTGACGAAATGCGGAAAAGTGTTTACGCTAATTATGCTGCGTTTATAAGGTAAATTAGCGCTTCACATTGCCGGAAAAATTGGTAGTTTTTGCGTTTTCTTGGAAGTTGGGATCGAATTTGTGGTTTAGGATCCAGTAATTTATAGCTAGCTTGATATTTTAACTTGCTGTAAATGTTAATCTGGAAGTTGAGGTTATTCAATTGCGATTTTACTTCTGGAAATGTTTGTGTGGAAATTTAGTTGACTTAAAATTTGCGGATTTTGCAGTTTGTAGGAAGTTGTGATTGAATTTGTGGTTTAGGATTCAGTAATTTATAGCTAGGTTGAGAAATTTAGTTGCTGTAATTGTTAATCTAGAAGTTGATATTATTGAATTGCAATTTTACAGCTGGAAATGTGTGGAAATTTGCGGATTTTGCAGTTTGTAGGAACTTGGGATTGGATTTGTGGTTTAATGTTGTGTTTTAATGTGATCAAGGATCTTTTAAGTATTTTATACTGGGAATGCTTTCGTGTTTGTGTGTTGACAGGACGTCGAAGGAGATATCAGATTTGGAAGGGGAGTTGTTGTCTATAAGAAATTTGTTATCTACTCAAGCAACTTTGATTCATGGTTTAGTAGAGGGTGTTAACATTGATTCTTTATCTTTGAAAGCATCTGAAGGGTCTATGGTAAATGGGTTAGAGAATGTTGAAGATAGAGAGCCGACTGATTTGGAGAGATGGTTGGCTGAGTTCCCTGATATGCTTGATGTTTTGTTAGCTGAGAGGAGAGTGGATGAAGCTCTGGCGGTGATTGACGAGGGAGAACGTATAGCTGCTGAAATGAAAAAAACAGAATTGTCAAGTCCTGGTATACTTAGGTCTTTAGAGATAGCGATTACAGAGCGCGGGCAAAAGTTGGCTGATCAGCTTGCTGAAGCTGCTTGCCAACCTTCTACTCGCAGTAGTGAACTTCGTGCAGCCATATCAGCTCTTAAAAAGCTCGGGGATGGCCCTCGAGCTCATAGCTTGCTCCTCAATGCACACCTCCAAAGATATCGGTATAATATGCAAAGCCTCTGCCCGTCTAGCACATCATATGGAGGAGCTTATACGGCTGCACTGTCACAGATAGTGTTTTCTGCTATCGTTCAAGCTGCTAGTGATTCTTTGGCTATTTTCGGTAAGGAACGGGAATATAGGTCTGAGCTTGTGATGTGGGCTACCAAGCAAACAGAGGCCTTTGCGGGTCTTGTTAAAAGACATGCAATAGCGTCATCAGCAGCTGCTGGAGGTTTAAGAGCCGCTGCAGAGTGTGTTCAAATAGCTTTAGGTCATTGCTCTTTGTTGGAAGCTCGTGGTTTGGCACTCTGTCCTGTGCTATTAAAACTCTTTAGGCCTAGTGTTGAACAAGCCTTAAATGCCAATCTAAAACGAATTGAAGAGAGCACTGCTGCTTTGGCTGCTGCTGATGATTGGGTACTTACTTATCCTCCAATCAGTACTCGGCAGTCTGGCAGGTCTTCTGTTACATCTCTTGGTAATGCAGCAGCATTTCAACATAAACTAACAAGTAGTGCCCATCGCTTCAATTTAATGGTCCAGGTAAACATTCTTTCCTTTTGATATCTGATAAACTGTGACATTATTATACATCTCCTTTCTCTCTATCCAAACATTAAATCATGGTCTGGTCCTGTCCCCTTGCTCCTTTTAATTGCAACTTTGCATGTCGTTTGTTCTCAGGTGATTTATGACCTATGTACAGCCCTTGAATGGCACATGCACTAACTCAAATATTGTTTTCCCTCATCTGTCCTTGCTGCTGGATATATTTTCGTGAATTCACTTTTGCAGTTGGTTTACACACTTTCTGAAATGTCTTGAATGTTTTTGAATCATTAGTCTTCTATATGATAATCTGGGCAAATGTTGTTTGCTGTCATAGTTGCTTACTGGTCGATTTTTAATGGTTCTTCCTTGAACTTTTGGTAGTGGTTTAATTATTTCACTAACTTGCGTTATTGTACAACTTGCACATGTAGGACTTCTTTGAGGATGTAGGACCACTCTTAAGCATGCAGATGGGAGGCCAAACACTGGAAGGTTTGTTCCAAGTATTTAACTCGTACGTGAACATGCTCATAAAAGCTTTACCAGGTTCGATGGAAGAAGAAGCAAACTTTGAAGGTTGTGGAAATAAAATTGTGCAAATGGCTGAGACTGAAGCTCAGCAAATTGCATTACTGGCTAATGCTTCATTATTAGCAGATGAACTACTCCCACGTGCAGCCATGAAACTTGCACCTCCGAATCAGGCTAATTACAAGGATGATTCCCGTAGAAGACCTTTAGATAGGCAGAACCGTCATCCTGAGCAACGAGAATGGAGGAAGCGGCTTGCAGGTTCGGTTGATAGATTAAAAGATGCTTTCTGTCGACAACATGCACTGGATCTCATTTTTACAGAAGATGGTGATAGCTATCTTACTGCAGAAATGTATACAAACATGGTTGGAAGTGCAGATGAGGTTGATCGGTTTCCATCCCCAATATTCCAGGTATTATTTCTTAAATTAATAGATGCCTTTCATTTGATAGAGACATGTCGCTATTTTCTTATGTTAGTATTATATAGGGCTGGAAAAAGATGGTGAAGAATCCATTTTAGTTTTTTTAATTTCTGGAATACTATGATTTTATGTTTTTATTCTTGTGCTACTAGACATCGCACCTGATTTCGGACTAACAAGTCTATCATTTAGTTGATAGCTTCATTCCTCTATCTATTCAAACAAGTTTTCCTTTCATGTAAATAATGCTTGGCAATCACTTAAGTTGATTGCTGTTGGTCTTCATCTACCCAAATAAGGTTTTTAGTTATTCTCCTCCTACTTGATGTGGTTTAACTATTGAATTTTTTTTTAGGAAAATTGGGTGCTTAACAAGTAGTTGGAAGCAGGTTTTGTAAGTTGTAACTAGATTAAAAGAAATTGTAAGCCGGCTGAGTCATCAGTGATACTGGACTTGGCACATGGGAATGATGTAACTTAATCTTTTGATGGATGGGAAAGGCTTGTGAGCAGGAATTGTTTGTTGAGTCTGAGGAGGATTAACTATTTTAGTTTTGAATTCCAACATATCACATTAAACATGCTTGTTATTCACAAAATCTGTTCTTGTATTTAATATCTTTTTTCAGTTTTGGAACTTTCAGTCCAAGTTCTTACAGTGTATTGTTATATGCTTCAATTCAGGAACTTTTTGTAAAACTGAACCGTATGGCTAGTATAGCAGCAGAGATGTTTGTAGGAAGGGAAAGATTTGCAACATTACTATTGATGAGACTTACAGAAACAGTCATTTTATGGCTTTCAGAAGATCAAAGTTTTTGGGATGATATCGAGGAAGGTCCAAGGCCTTTAGGTCCTCTTGGTATACAACAGGTATATAAATCTGACATCATTTCATTTATAGTTATATGCATGTGAATTGGGTCATTAATATGCTTATTTACTTGTAAACATGCAGTTCTATTTGGACATGAAGTTTGTCATGTGCTTTGCTTCCCAAGGACGCTACTTATCACGAAATTTGCATCGCGTTGTCAATGAAATAATTGCAAAAGCTTTGGCAGTATTCTCTGCAACAGGGATGGATCCAGACAGGTAAACTTGTTTTTATTTTTTATTTTTGGTTTTTGACCAGCAGCAGTTTCATTATATATTCTCAACATTACCTGAAAGTATATATAAACAAAACCAAAGCTAGGCCAAATTTCTGCAAAAACCTAGTTATTGAACCTTTTGAATTCCTAGAATTCATTTTAGTATTTAGTGTATGGATCCACATGTTATTGAAGGAACCAGTTTCTAATGTATGAGATTCATGTGAATTTATTTCAACTCTTAGTTGTTTTCTCAACACATGTAATTCAGCTCCTTTAATTGTGTTAATGCTTAGGAACAAGTTTTTTCTCAATATACTTGTTGTGTTTGGTAAACCTATATTGTCTTGAATGCATTTCCTTTTCCTTCTCTTTACTCCTTTCGTTTTGAATATTATTCACTACACCAAGTTTTGTTGACACAGCAGATGTCGATGAGATGGAAAACTAGTTATATTGGAACTACTTAAACTCGTGATAATTACACTGCAGATGTTATTGGGAATTTTGAAGATTGGGATGTATTGATTTGTAGGGTTGGAGTATCACTTCACCCCCAAACCCTTAGCTGGCTATGTTGTTTTATTTTTGTTAGGGAGAAAGCTGGATATAATTTATAACTTGGGAAGTAGTTTCGAATCTTCTATCACTACTATCTTCTTTCCAGACAACAATCCTTGTTTTTTTTCCTCACAAATGATTAGCAGAACAGTAAGATCATGGTGTTAGATACAACCTCCAATATCCTTGGCCAGAAGCCAGGAGGGTGTCATGGCCCATGAGTTGCTAAGTAATTGAATATCTAATTTTGATATTAGAAACAAATTCTTTGATGATGACAAAAAATCAGCTGTGAGAAGCATACTAATTGCAAGTTCATCATCATCATCAGATTGTCAGAAATAATATATCCACTGCCTATGCTGAAATGAAATTTGAAAATGTGAACAAAGTCCATTCTCTGGTGCAGTATTTATTTGCCATAAGCTCAATGTCTTTGGGTTCCATCTTGGGGTAAAAAATGTTCAAATCATTTGTTAGGTGCAGTAAAACAGCTACCATGTGTGGGGACTCATTTAGATGTTTAGTCATATTATATTAAAAAATTTGGTTTTTCTGGAGCTGAGATTTCGTTTTTGATGTCAGGGAGCTGCCAGAAGATGATTGGTTTAATGACATTTGCCAAGAAGCAATGGAAAGATTAAGCGGAAAACCCAAAGCCATCGATGGGGATAATGAACTTGGTAGCCCAACAGCCTCTGTCTCAGCACAATCAATTTCATCAGTCAGATCTCATGGAAGTTCATAAGGCAAAGGTACAGCCCTTCTGTAAATTAGACAGTGAAGTTTCTGTAATGGATTAGCTGACCCCCATATTCTTTTTTCTGTTTCTTTCTGGAATCCTTGTTCTTCTTGTTTTCTCAGTCATTTCATTCTCTCCCAATTTCAGTGTTGGACCTTCATTTCCTATTATAGGTTGAGGTTTGTATGAAAGCTGGGAATTCTTTTCGTTGTCCAGTTTAGTAATGTATTTGAGTCTGTACATGTTTCTCTCTTGAATCTGCTTGTATTCACTCTTTTGAAAACCGGGGTGTAACCTGTAACTATGGAGTTGTTTTTTTGGGATCATGCCTCAGATTTCTTTCTTCCTAGAAGCGTTAATGAATTCAATTTTTAACAAAACAAGTTAATGATACATTGTTTATTTCTTGAAGAGACGAGGTATTCAAATGGGTCCCAGAATGATGACCGGGAAGAGTTGAGCAAGTTCATCAGTATTCATTCAGGCATTGGACCCTGCAAAATGATTGCATGAAATATTGACCTGGACCGAATGAACAAGGAAACTGTCAATGTCAAACCTAGAGTAAGGTACCGTACGCCAATCTTCCCGAGCTCCTTTCCAATGTAGATTGTTTTCTTCATCAATAACACAACATGCAGTTGTTAGCAGCAACAATGCTAGAAGATTCGGCATTCCATAGAAGCCTGGGATCTCATAGACTCCACCCACTTCCAAAGCTGCCGAAAAGCTCGCAACGTCCTTCACATCCATGGTCATGTGCATTACCCTACCAAGATTCAGACCAGAAGTGAAGTGAAATTAGTGTATTAACAAAATATAGAAGGAAAGGGCAGATGCATATGGTAGTTTCATTGCTTTATCTTGTACTAGTATTGCTAGTCTAGCTGGCTGGTGAGTGGTTTAGGTCCGAATGATATTTAACCTGCTTTATATTGAGATGGTATTTTGAAAACCAACTCTTAAGGATAAAATAAAACATTGCACCTTGCAATCATGATAATTAAAACTGAACAAATGGAGCTTAACATCCCTCAGCATCCACAAGAACACCATCAAAGCATGAGTAATTCTTGTTATCCCAGAGTCTGCATGCACCTAGCCTGGATGGATAGTTAAGAAAACTATGAACCCATCGTTAAAAGAACCAAGTGATCAAAACAAAAGCCTGTGAAATCAGTGGAGCACTGTAAGAGTAGCCAAACAATGCACAGCAAGCCTGCACATCGTAGGTAACAAAGAGGATGGAAAGCAGAGAAAAAACAGGCAAAAGGAAAGGAAATTCACTGAGCATATCGCATCACCTCGCAAATCAGAAACAGAGAGTAGACCCAGAAAAAACAACAGCCATTCAATCAAGGAGGCAAATGAAAGAATGATACAAATGCAGTGTCATATAAACTCGACCACATAACCAGTTGCGTAGCAAAGAAGCAGATGAGAAATCGAAAACCAATTAGCAAAGCTGATACTTGTAGCTGAAAAATGGCCGTTCCTGCATACCAAACACCATACCTGATGACAAATCATGACTCGGCTGATGCATAAACTGAAGACCACCCCAAAAAATGGACATGTAACAGAGGACATCCAAATAAAATAACCTATTAAAAAGCATTAATAATTGCAAATAATTGTGGCAATCCAGCCCAAGAAAGACCATAACAGATGAAAAGGTGAAGGAGTAGCCATTAAATGAGAAAGGAAGGAGCCAAGTTACTCCCAGTGAAAAACAGCAGCGAGGAAGAGAAGAGAAAGAAGGTGAAAAACAGGGGTCACATTCTTGCTTGTCATGTGTGGCACTGTGCCTAGTGCAACAAGATGAGAAAAGAACTAGTGATTTTGGGAAAATAGCACGCAATGTGGATATTAAACGTCCTGATTCCTGGATGTTTTCACTCATCGAAGCAAACTCGAGATAAATAGGAACCGGAGAATGCAAGTACAAGGAAACACTGCCCGCCCACACATTTCAAATGCTGGCATCATATAGTAAATGAGATCGTGTGAAGAAAAGACATGCGAGAATGTATAGTCTCTGCAGATAGCTAATGGTACCAAGAACACCTCTTGTATCTTGGCAACAGCAGACAGCTCCTCATTACTGTTCAAATCATCCATTCCATTCACAATCATTTCAGAGCTGATAATCCGGGCCTCTTGCAACCCCCCCTCCCTTTCTAAGCAGATGCAGACAATAGGACGGAAACCGTTCTCAAGCATTTCTCTATACCAATCTGACAATTACCGTTCACAATAGTCAATAAAACCATTACTTTCCATCTCCTTCAACATACTCCTCGCCTCCTCCATTCTCCGCACCTTACAAAGCCACTAAGCAACGAGTTAAAAGTAACAACTTCCACCTCTTCATCCTCTCTTTCAAACTATAAGCCCTATCCACCTCCCCAACCTTACAATACCCACCAATAAGCTTATTAAAAGCCACCCTTTTCGGCGCCAAATCCCTCACACCCCTTCTCTGCAAACACATTAGGACCAGCTTTCCTCCTCTTCATAGCCTCGAACAACTCCACAGCACATCAAGAACCTTATCAACTTTCTTGGATTCCACCATAGATACAACAATTTTTCTCAAATAACCAAACGAAGGAAGCCGGCCTTCTCGCCTCATGAGATCGTAAAACCGCGCAATTCAGACCCAGAACATATAAAACGTAGCATATCCGAGAGAGTAAGAAGAAAGAGAAAACAGAGAGAGAAGGCGGAGAGGATGAGAGATCTGGTGAAGTTATAAGCGATTTCGTTGCGGCCTTGTTGAAGGAGGACACGAAGGTTGTGGCTCTGGTTGTTAATGCGGTGGTCCGGTCATCGATTTCGGCGGAGACGGCGTGGAAAGCCAACTTGGAAAGGAGTCTTCTTGCCATTTTTTTCTCTCTCGAAAATTTTCTTCTTCGTTGAATCTTTTTAAATGTTTGGGTGGTATGGGGGTAGAACTTAACATTTGAGCTGAGTTTTTTTTTTTTAAAAAAAAAAATTCGGATAAAAGTTGATCCAGGTTTGTGAAACCTGGGTGTCCAGGCAGATCAACGGTCAAAAAAGAGTGCAATAAAAACATCTTATATATACATATCATTGCTTTATTCCATTTGGTTTGGAAATGCTAAGCAACTTGATCCTAAACCAAAAGGAGGACTAGATAGCATGAGTTAATATTCTAAAAAAACCCTACAAAACTTCAGCTGCGTTTGCCTCTAATGCTGGCATCTCTTTTTACTAATCGCTTGACAACATCTCTCATTGTGGGTCTTCTCCTAGGCGCCTTTTCAGTGCATCTCAAAGCCACCAAAAGCACATCAATGGCTTGATTCATGATATTTGAATCCAAAAACTCCTCCCTTAGGCTTGAATCAGCAATCTTGTTGATGTCTTCTGTGCTGCTCCAAACAGATCTGACCCACTCTACAATATCTGTTTCCCCCACAAATAATGGATCCAATGCCTTCTTTCTAGTTATCAGCTCAAGCAAAACAACCCCGTAGCTATAAACATCCGATTCCTTGCTCTTTATTGTCGACAAGGCGTTTTCTGCCAAAGCAAATGAGGATTCTTTTACCTTAGAAATATGAACATATATGATAACTGAATAACTTCTACTTAAAACAGCAAGTGGAAAGGTTACCTGGTGCTATATATCCAATTGTGCCTGCAACCAGGAAAGACTGTGCTGAAGCAGAAGACTGATCAAGTAGCTTAGCTATACCGAAATCAGAGATATGAGGCTCCATATCAGAGTCTAAGAGAATGTTTTCTGGTTTGATGTCTCGATGCACAATAGGAGGATTGCAATCATAGTGGAGATATTCCAAACCATGGGCAGTTCCTAAAGCTATTTTATGGCGTATGCTCCACTCCAGGGTTTGCGGTGGTGTGCTCCCATGTAAGACATCATGAACGCTCCCATTTTGCATGTAGGCATACAGGATCAGACCATAATCCTTCCGTAACCAAAAGTCTTCCAATTTGAGCAGATTCCGGTGCCTGATTTTCCCAATGGTTTGAATTTCTGTAACCATACTTTTGTTTCCTCCTTTGTGGCCTGTAAATACTATCTTCTTAACTGCAAATATTTTGTCTCCACCCAATGAAGCCTTATAAACGGTTCCATGGGTTCCCCTCCCAACTATATGTCTGTCATTTAGATTCTCAGTAGCTTGCATCACTTTGTTGAGTAGGGAAGAAGTGCCCTCTTGAGCAGCAATTTCAACATCATGGTCGATCCCAAGATCCTGCTTACATCTTCTGCACAAGATAAACATGCAAACCAGTCCAACAAGCATGAAAACAGCAACCACAGAAGCAATAGCTATCAGCGCGACAGCCACTCTAGAAAAGCTGTCTCGCTTGCTTGACTGAGAGTCACATGGCTTGATACTTCTGTTTTTGGTGCATGTTAAGCCACCTGATGGAAGACAACTGACACATAGATCGGGATTGCCCCAGAATGATGACGGCGATGAGTTAAGCAAGTTCATTAGTGTTTCTGGTATTGGACCACTGAAGTGATTGTATGAAATATCGACCTGGACCAACGAATGGATTTTATCAAGAGGTGCTAGAGTTCCTGTCAGATTATTGTTTGATAACTGAAGCTGTTCAAGCTTGATCAAGTTCCCCAGCTCTGAAGGAAGCTCTCCAAACAATCCATTACTGCTGAGATTCAATGCATATTGCAGACTCTGTAAAGACCCAATCCATGAAGGAATCTCACCTCCCAGAAAATTTCCACCAAGTTGTAGCTCTGTAAGCTTTTCAAGTTCTGAGAGGAAAGGTGGAATTCCCCCAATAAAATGATTCTCTTTTAAAATCAAAGTGGACAAGCTGGTCCAGTTCCTTAAACCCGATGGAACTGAGCCGTTCAGTGAATTGAACCCTACATCAAACTTGCCTAAGTTGTGACACTTTGACAGCTGCGATGGCAAAGAACCTTCCAGTTGGTTGGATGAAAGATCCACTACCAGAAGGTTTACAAGATTTCCTAGCTCTGAGGGTATAAACCCTGTAAGCTTGTTCATGGAAAGATGAATGGAAGTGAGACCAGAACAGTTCCCAATGCTGGGTGGAATTGGACCTGTAATATTATTTTTGCTGACGTCCATGTGATAGAGGATTGGATTTTCTGAAAATTCTGGAAGGGCACCTGAGAGGTTGTTCTCCTTGAGGATCAATCTCCAGAGTGTTAAGCAGCCTCCCACATCAGAAGGAATGCTGCCTTGAAGTTGGTTCCGGCCCATATTAAGAACTCTCAACTGCTTTCCATGGCAAAGGTTTGGGGGAATTTCACCTGTGAACTTATTATCTGTGAAGTCCAGCTGCAACAAACTGCTGTTGATTCCCAAACTTTGGGGTATGACACCAAAGAACTGGTTGTTGTATAGTGACAAGTTCTTTAGGTTCTTGAGATGAGTGATCTCAAGAGGCAATTCACCAGAAAGACTGTTGTTATACACAAGGAGGTACTTAAGGCTCGCAATCTTCCAGATGCTAATAGGAATTTCACCACTCAAATGATTGTTGAACAATTCGAGGTCCTCCAATTTGTTTAGCCTCCCCAACTCACTCGGAATCTTTCCCTCAAGCTCATTTGTGTATAAATTTAAGGTCATCAAGGACTTGCAATTACTAAGTTCAGGAGGAATCGTCCCAGACAGTCGATTCTCAGAAAGGTCGAGCACAGAAAGCTTTTTCAGTTGGCCAAAGGAAGATGGGATAGCGCCTCTTAAGTTGCTATGGATAATGGCCAAGGTTGCTAAGCTACTACAATTGCCTAAATCTGGTGGAAGACCCCCACTATAGCTATTGAATGACAAATCTAAGGTTTCCAAATTCTTGCATTTGCCGAAACCTAAAGGAATTCTACCCTCAAGACTATTATGACTAACAAATAATTCAACAAGGCTTTCAAGATTGGTTAGAATCTCAGGCAAAGAACCACTTAACTTGTTATAACTCAGAGAGAGAGATTGCAATTTTCTACAATTTCCAATAGACTCAGGGATTGTCCCAGATAATTGATTTCCAAATAAGGACAGTTCTAAAAGCTCAGTCAAGTTACCAACACTCCTAGGAATGGAACCATTGAATTTATTGGTGTCCAAATACAAAACTTGTAAAGCCAAATCTTGGAACAATGATTCAGGTATTTCACCAGACAGTGAATTCGAGAAAATAATCAATGTTTGTAAATTTTGCAAGTACTTAAAGCTATCAGGTATTCCACCAGTAAAGCTATTTGCAGACAAATCCAAGTACTCAAGGAGACTACAATTTCCCAACTGTGAGGGTATATCACCAGAGAAATAATTGGTGTTCAAATCAACAGTCTTTAACTGCTTTAACTGCCCAGTTTCAGGTCCCAAAGGACCAGAAATTCCTAAGCCAGAAAGGTTCAAAGAAACCACACAATGACTTCTATGATCACATCCTATACCTAGCCAAGAACAAGGAGTCGAGTCTGAAGAATTCCAACTTGAAGTAATGGAAGTAGGCACAGAATCCCATTTCCTCAAGAGTGACATCAGAGCCAAGCCATCATAGTTCAAACCGGAGACACTATTAGTACATGCAGACACAAAGCAACACCACAACAGCAAGAAGAAATGACGCAAAAAAAGATTCATGGTATTCTTAACTACGCAAAAAAATGACAGAATAAAGGAAGCTGGGGTTTGCAAGGAATGTTAGAAAGCACACTTACCTAGCTAGAGTAAGCAAGAAAAGTAACCATTTGGGGAGCTGTGATTGTAGATACGAAAGGAATTTTTGAGGAAGACAAAGATGTAAGGAAGTGCTAGCGTTGAATGTTGTCCTAGTGGATTCCTCTAGTGAAAAGGCAGTATATTTATGAAGGGGAAAAAAGAGTGGTTGGTACTGTCGATCGCAATCAAGAGTGTGAAATCTTAACAATTTCAACGCAGCTTCAAGCTACAGCCGCGTTGGTTTGGTTCAGACAGGGTCAGTGTAAAGTGGACTTCACTTTGTCTTGGTCTTTAAAAGAGTCCTTTCATTAATGAAACAGGGGTTTTAACTTCAAGCTTTGTAGTAGCTTCGAGGGTTATTTTCAAGAGTGTGGACGGAACGCCCCGAGATTTCCAAAACTAGGAAAAATCCTTGCGTTTATGACTCCAAGAGCAATAAGCCAATAAGGCTGAGGAGTTGTTAGCATGAGTGTCGTGTACGGTGTTACCATTGAATGATTAGTCAACTTTCTTTATAATAAAGTATTTTTTTTGAGTTTAAGATTCTTGAAAAATAATTTAAATTTGTGAACTCTTCAAAAATTTTAACGAACTTGTTTCTTGAAAAAAAAACAACTGTGTATTTGCTTAAAACTTAACCGAGTTGGTGTGCGTTTTTTGTTCTTTTTGTTTGATGATAAATGATATTCTCAAATTAGTTTATATGTTAATTGAGATTAACGAAATCTCAAGAACTTATATCTCATTTCAGCTTAGTTTAGATTGATTTATTTATATACATATATCACTAAGCTAACTTTTTTTGAACCATACTTGTAAGCGTGAGTGTTTGGCAGGAATCTATCGTGCCGTCCAAAAGCCCACATTTCCTACTAATAACTAACGAACTATTTTCATAGTCCTTCGTTTCCAGAAAAAATAGAGAGAATTTTATTTTATTTTTTTGTCTTATGGAAAGGTGGAAAGGGAACATAGAAGAGGTATTGGTTAATACTTCAGCAGCATGTTGTAATTAATGCCAAATGGATGGGACTTGGGAGAGCTGTTGTCAAATCAGGATTTGATTTATATAATCTGCTTGATAACAACACACACAGTTGACTATTAGAAGAGATAGACCAAGAGTGTATAATTGCATAAACCACCAAAAAAGAAGTCTAGCTTCTTCTTTTGTTCTTTTTTCTTGGAGGGGGGGGGGGGGGGAGTGGTCAAGGGTGCATACTTGGATTTATCTATAAGCTCTTCTCTATTATTATTTTTTTTATTAATAGAGGACCACCATGGACGGCTTAATTATCCTCTAATCACTCAAGTCTACAACTTTTTCTGTCTCACAATGCATAACCCTTCAGCACTAGCCACCAACCAAGAACCAGGCCCTGCCTTTGATCTTGTAGCTCAATTGGGTGGCTTTACTTTTAATAAAGCAGTTCAAAGCATAAATTCTTGTGGGTTTTCTTTAGGCAAGTCAAACTCTCTCTTTTTTGATAGCCCAATTGGTCAAAAAACGAGAAAGGTTAAAGCTTCATTGAGTTTGAGCAGTAGAAGTGGTTTTAAGAGTGTTTCAGCAGGGCTATTAGGTTTCACTGTGAGAGAATCCCAATCGGGTTTGCTTCGGTTCAGGGGATAATAATGGTAATCAAAGTGTTTATTATTATTATTATTATTATCATTGGAACCTGAGAAAATGACAATTTTGTTCTATAAAGTGTTGTGCGGCTGTTTGTGCTAACCGAGTAAGTGCGTGCTGGTTTATGAGAATGAAAGCAATGAAGAAAAAAAGGAGGATTTATTGAATAATCAAGCTAACAACCCTGAACCAAACATTCTTACAGCATTTGAAGACACTTGTTCTTAAAGGTCTTCCCTGAAGTTCCATTTTTTTATATATAAATTTTTCTGCCCTTTCTAGAAGAAATGACATACAAGGTTAGAGCGTTTGAAATGTCATCTTGTTCAGACTCCCAACTAATTTGCCCCCTAAAAGTCCAACATAAAAATAACAATTACAACAAAATTATTTTCTTGCCACGAGGTAGATTGCATTGAATTGATGAGCATTCTTCAGCCATTCGATTCAAGCAACAATTTGTTTAGGTTGGTAGCAATGGTTAGTGATATTCAAAGACCACTGTCTTTGCAATTTTCCATAGTCTATAGGGCAATTCAGTGCCCCCTATTCATTGCTGAACCTAACTTTAAAGACAAATGCCTTCGCACAAATCACACATGCTGCATGGTTGAATTTGACACATCAGACAAACGTATGAAAGCACCATGGAAAGATCAAAGTATATAATGAGAACGAACGAAGGTTGAGAAACCAGGGCAGCCATTGAAACTCCCAAGTACTAGAACACCAATAAATATAATTAGTGTATTTTGGTATAGCTCTGTTCTTCTCAGACCAACATTTCCCCTCTACCAATCTGTCTAATCACCTCAAAGAAGTTAAAAAACATCAACGAAGACCCAAAAGCTCAACACAGGCACCGGCATAATAATTATGGGATGCCAGGAGTCACTCGTCATTGTGTTCTTGAACTCCTCCCCTACTTCTCTCAAGTTCACTCCACTTGAAATAACCCAAAAGAACCTCTTCCAAACTGTCAGTTTGACATCCAGATGAGGATGTTTTAATCACCATGCTTTCCCAAAACAAGTAAAATTACCTCGTGTTAAAAGCAGCTGCAGGCACTTGACATCCTCAAACGAAAGGAAGCTTGCCATTTTGTAGTTTGTGCAATCCTGCATATAAATCACAAGGGCATATATCCCCCCACATTCTTCACATTGTTATGCTTTGGATAACCTAGATGCTAAATCATCATGACAATGTCTTGCTCAAACTGATGGGAGGGAGATTCACCTTACGAACACAGTACAAGGGTGGTTGTCAAAATGTTAATGGTTAAGAAAACATGATTGTGTGCACTGCCTTGTTAAACTCGTGTAATGAAAATGGTTAAGAATACATGATTGTTTGCTTGTTAAACTGGTGTAAGAAAATGTAACTCTTAATTTCCTTTGGATGCCATGTGAAATAATACATGATTCATGGTGTGAATGGTCCTGTTAAACTGGTGCCATGAAATGTACCCTGGTCTTCCTCTGGATGTCATGTCAAATAATGTGATGTAACTGAACCTAGTGTTGGGAACTCGTGAATAAGATGACTGCAGAGATAAGCGTACCTAATATAAATGTAGATATGAATAGAATAAGGAAAAAAAATGCAAATCCAGAAAACAGCAGCCATGCAACACTTGCTACAAATGGTAAACATATCTGAAATCCTATTAAGTTATCCACGCAACAACGCATGCTGCTGACAAATGCATGTCCTGGACAAAATAGCATAACATGAGCAAATGGTGTGTTCATGATAGCTGTAGGTGCATTCATTCACATGAGAAGGGATGCTAATGCTGAGATTGGTGATGAAATGGATGCATGCAACAGCTGCAAGATGCATCCTATCATGTATTTCTCAGAGCAAAAGGATCAGAGTACATCCCCTTCAAGCTACTGATAGGTAATTGGTGGTGAAGCTCCATTGGCACTATGAGAAGCAACATGGTGGATCCCATCCTTCCTTCTCCCAAACGGATTCTTTGAATATGTACGTTAAAGTGAAGGAAAACAGGCACATCAATTAATCATAAAAGTAACAAACAAACTTACAAGCAAAATGCATAATCAGATGTAAGCCCCCACAGCCAATGATTAATAAATCCCCTTAGATAGATTGCATAGCCATATAAGAATGACCATGGGTGGTTTTGTTTTACGGAATAATTATATGTGGTTTAGTATAAAAAGCAAAGTTACAGCAAGAGAGCAAGTAGAAAACTCTTGAGCATCAACATGTATGACATGCTAAATCAAATGTTTAGAGCACTTAGTATCCACATTCGTATCCTGATGTTTAAGTCACAACTATATGTTTTAATTTGAGATTTTATAAATAGAATATAAGAACAGGCAGAATGGATAAAATATCAATGCAAAAAAAAAATCTAAAAGGATATTGTATTCGCATGCCAATAGATCCAGAACTTGGAATAACAGCACCCTGTAAACTATGGTGCACATTGGTTGCACTGTTCAAATCCTGCAAAGAATAGGAACAAACTTTAAGCATTTGCAGAAATACCTGAATCATTCCCATCACAAACTATAGTAGATTATAATTCAAAGTTAAGGCATCTGCATTGATGAATAGCAGGTGACTTACTTCAAACTCAATAAAACAAACAGTATGCCTTTCTTGTCTCAAAATCTTCATTTGCTTAAAACCAGGTTGCCTGCATGCACAAAGGTATAAAAGTGAACCATGAGATTCTTTACAAGATACAGACTTGAAATAAAACTCAGGAAACTGGCCAAGAGAAGACATTCTTACACGCTGAATAGACCCCTCAGTTCATCCTCATTAATGTTCTGACCAAGATTGCCAATAAATAGGGTATTGCAAGGAGGGTTATCTTTTGTATTCTACATTTATTGCCAAGGGAAAAAATTAGAAGAAACTACTTAGAAAACATGCAGCCATAAATTAAGAGATTCAACTTCAATTTTCCTGTTCGTTCTTTAATGTGAACTTGAGATTTCTGCTATGAAGTACCCTAAATCCAAGATTTTCAGGTGAATTAGAAATGAAATAGGTATATGCATTACACCTTTAGTGACACAAGGGATTGATGATAAAAAGTTGTTGGATTGGATCTAGTGAAGTACTCAAGGAATGGTGATTATTTGGAAATTAAGAACCATGTATCATGAATGAAATCAAACAGTTTGGGTAAATACATGTGGATCTGACCTGTATTGGCACATAGCTGCTAGGAGCTGGGATAGGAGCAGGAGGCATTGGTACTTGAGGAGCAGGGTAACCTCCATACGGATCATATGGAGGCGGAACTGGAGCCATGTACCTAAAGCAAGTAGGCAATGTTAACAAGAAAAAATACCATTTAAAAAGAAAAACCATAATGCTAAATGAACCTACACAATTTATGAAGCACGGCAACACTAGCTTCCACATAACGTTTATTCGCTCTAATACAAACTACAAACTAAAGAAGTTCACTGAAAAGAGAAATTCTAACCCATGTGGTCCCCAAACAGGAGGAGGAGGGTGAAATGGAGATGGAGTGGTATAAGCAGCGTGAGAATAATCACCACCAGTTCGCAAACGTTTGCTTTGATCATAAGCATTAGAATCTGCAACTATTCCTGTAGATTAACAAAATATCAACAATACGTAGCAAAACAACAGAATTGAAAACTCATTCAAACCAAAAGTTTCATAAATCCATGTGTCTCCAAAACAAACAGAACAAGATATCACCTCAAGCCGCTATCAGAATCTCACCTCTTTTAACAAAGAGATTCTTCTTAGCCATCTCAGTATGCAACACTGACTTCGTCTCCACATCAAAAACCATATCCTAAGAACCCACAAAACCATTAACAACCAAAACAACAGAAACAACGACAAAATAAGAAATGTTTCGAAGCCCATAGAGCTTTAACCTGGAGAGAATCTTTAGCAGCAATGGCGTGCTGGGAAGAAGAAAAGAGAGCGAAACCCATAGCTTTATCTCCTTTATAATTAACTTGCGAAGCCTCATAACCAGGTAACCATCTTAACAAATTCTGCAATTCTCTCTCCTTCACATCGTCAGGGAATCCGGTGATGAATATTGTTCGAACCTAGCAAAACGACATCGTAAGGTCAATTCAGGTTTGTTTTCCCCCACTTTTTATTTTCTACGGCACAAAATTTACCAATTGAAAGTTCGAAATTGGAATCAATTGATTGGTAGTTTGGTTTGTGTTACCTCTTCGTGAGTGGGAGGGCCGCGATTGGAGTTGTCGAAGAGGACGTGAGGTGGAGCGTGGTGGATGGAAGGAGGAGGAGCGCCTGGGGCGGTGGGGGGTGGTGGAGCTTGTGCTGGCGGCCATTGCTGATGGTATGGGTGGATACCTGTTCCCGCCATGTGAGTTTGCGGTGGTGGTGGTCGATAAAAACCCTAGAGCCACCCGTCACGGAGAGCGAGGGAGGGAGGGGGGTGAGTGAGCGCGAAAGTGAGAGAGAGTCGGGGGAGAAAGTAAATCAAGATAGCACTCTTCTTTCAGTTATGCGCGTGTACGTTATTTTATATTTTGTTGAGGTGCCCTAACGTTTTATTTATTTGTAGATTGGCCCTTACTTTTCTTTTTATTTATTCTTCAGTTTATTTCATTATTTTTTTGTGGCTCTCATACCATTGCTGATTCTAGTAGCCCTGAGCACTTTTATAAAACCCGGATCAGCTTCAATTCAAAACCTGAAGAAGTCTGGATTAAAAAAAAAAAAAAAGATTAAGACATTAACCTAGTAAGAAAACCCGAGTCTAACCTGTTATCCGAGTAAAACTCAATCAACATCTTGTCATCAAATATATATATATATATATATATTTGATCAAAATAATATTATTTTAATTATATTTTATAAATAAAAAAATAAAGTCAACTTACCAATTAATATCTGTTTAGCACTGCGTTTTAAAAGTATTTTTGAAAAAAATTGAAATTTTTTTTCTTTAAATTAATATGTTTTTGATGTTTATAAATCATTTTAATGTCTTAATCTCAAAAATAATTTTTA
>Ga0307517_10004677_pt1 | contig 20968 bp, 12 predicted proteins | sample 23_EM_MG_FD_194515 | JGI IMG/M metagenome (GOLD analysis project Ga0307517, IMG submission 194515) | Populus trichocarpa ectomycorrhiza microbial communities from riparian zone in the Pacific Northwest, United States - 23_EM | ecosystem: Host-associated > Plants > Roots > Unclassified | place...
CTATTCAAAAATAGCGCTCGCTAGTATAAATAGAGGTTATAATTTCATGAAAAATATATAAATTTCAATGATACCCAATAAAAAAATATTAAATCATTTCTAAGTTAATGAACTAAATGTAAAATGACGGAAAATATAAAAAAATAAAATAAAATAAAACAAGCTAGGTGCCATGTAGGCTAGGTGCACACGTGACACCTAGCCCATCCAAGAAAAATCTTGGCCCGTGTGCCAAGTCTCTTTATTTTTCTTTTTAAAATTTTGCCCGTTATTTTATAAAAAAATAGCGCAAGTGACATGTTGTCTATTGGTTCAGTTTCAGGCGATCAGAGGTTCATCAAAAAGTCTAGTTATGAGTTTTTTGCTAAAAAAATATTTTTCAACATATTTTAACCCAAAATATCTAGAAAACATCTTATACAACTTGTTAAACTCATTTATGACCTCAAACAACCTAAACTAGTTACCATATCAGGTAACTCAAAATCAACTCAAAATAAAATAAAAAATCTTCTTGAGTTTGAATTTACCATATCAGGCGATGAAAAGGAAAGAGAACACCTAGGTAGAACTCTCATCATTAAATGAAATTCGTTGACATTAAAATTGACTTTTTTTCATATCTGAAATTAGTGTTAACCGAGATTTTCTCTCTCTACAATTGAGATTCGACCACTCCCTTCCCTCTCTTAACCCAGGAACTAAAAAAATAAAAAAAATAAAGTTTTATATCACAATTAAATTGTGGAAATATTAAAGGACCGAAAAGTTAGCATTATAAAAATAAGAGGACTAAAATGAGCTTTTTGTCCCAATTTCAAACACCACTTTTACTATGCGTTTTAGTGTTTGTTAGCCATTGATGTATGCGGGCTCTCCTATGGGGTGGCTAAGGGTATGGATACGAAGGAGGAGATGAATTTTAAATGTTAAAAGGGATAAGAAGTTAGTATTTTGATGGTGTTAATTATTATAAATATATAAATTTATTGTTTTCTACATGAAAGGAGAAAGAGTAAAAAATACAAGTCTCTCCCTCTCAAGCTTCAAGTTTAAAGGATTGACAGACAAGGTCAACTTGCTTGCTATCGACCTCAATATTGTTAAGAACATAATCATTCATCCATGTTCAATCTTGTTAGCTTGTGATTGCAAAGATGTGAGCCATGATTTATACAAAAATTACAAAAAAATATCTTTAGAAGATACATATGCTAATTACATTAATCATGACCTCAATATTTTTTACTCTTTCTCCTGCATAATTAATGTAATTAGAATATGCATTTTCTAAAGAAATTTTTTGTAATTATCATATGCATAGAAAGGTAAAAAGCCTATATATGTGGTTAGAAAAAACTCTCAGCTTATGAAAATGATATCTAACGTGTAATGAAGTAAGATTTAACATTAACCAAATAGAGTTGAAAAAAAAAAAGTTTGGAACTATATGCAGTAGTGAAACACTGGCAACCAACATGACATCATGTAATTAGCTAGTGCAATAGGAACAAATGACATTTAGAAAGCAGAGAATGGGAAGAATATGCATGTCCCGTCGCCATACGAGTGTAAGTGAATATACTTTGTAACCAATCGGTTGATTATATGTAATATTAGTTTTATTAATGTAAAACATATTTATTATTAATAAAAGCTTTTTTTATATTAATAAAAAAAACTTTTATTAATAATAAATAAAACCTGTGAAAAGCCTATGAAAAAGCTCACGTGATGGTTGTGTAAGTGATTCTTAGACTTGGAATCACTAAGTTATCTTATATAGAAAGTGTTATGTTTTGATCTTAGCTACATGTTGTCCTAATCAAGGGTAACAAACATGTAGATATTGGGTATAATATAAACTATATAAAGATATTTGAGTAATTAAAAGAGGATTCATCACCATAGTTAACTAAGAAAGATATTTCATCTATTATCAAATAGTATAGATTGTGAAATCCTTGGCTAAGGTGGAATGAGATTTGAAAAGAGTTTCAAATCTAATTCAAATAATCAATTACTAGAGTGTTGAGAACTAAAATGATTTGACATAACAGACATATTACATACTATAATGTCTAAATCCGAACATTATTAATGAAGGGATAATAATTATACTGAGAAATTAGTCACTAAAAGATTAAGTCAAATCACTTATGACTTTCTTAATATTCGGGTGATCATAGCTGGTTGCTTGACATTGTATTTAATCTTTAAATATAAATCAATCAATTGTTGAATTGATAATAAATTAATTTGTTTAATTTAATTAATCCTATTTTATTTAGGATTATGATTTATATTTGGGCCTACTTATTAGAGAACCTAATGGGTCACAAATATAAGAATCATTGGTTATAAATTAAAACATGATGATTAATCAAGTGTGACTTGATTGTGAAGACTAAAGATAATTAATATAAGAGATTACAATTCTAGATCTATAAACAATTAAGTAAAGACTTAATTGAATAAATTTTTAAAATTAGCCTAAAATAATACACGTGATATTATTTAAGGGGAAAATTGATGTTTTTCCATTTATATGGTTTTTTAGTTTTTTCTATAAATAAAAAGTTATACCTCTTATTTTCTAAGAGTAGAGTATAGTACAAAAATACCAAAACACAAAAGAAAAGAGATTTCTCACAAGTGGTTTGTGTAGATTACCGTTAGAAGCCGAACACTTAGACGACATATGGTTTTCGACAACCCAACCTTGAAGTAATTATTGAAAGCCAAAAACACTTGATTAATCATCCTATTTTAAATATTTTTTTAATTTCAAATGGGTAGGTCACCCGTGAAAATAAATCAATTTTAAGAAAGTATGAACGTCTTTTGGAATTCATTTTGGGATTTTAAAGTGGTAGGTCGCTTGTGAAAACAAGTCAATTTTTGAATTTTAAAATGGGCACGTCACCTGTGAAAATAGACCAATTTCAGGGAAGCATGTACACTTGCTGAAATTCTTTTTAGAGTTTGAAAAGGGCAGGTCACTTGTAAAAATATGCCAATTTTTTAATTTCAAAATAAGCAGGTTGCCCATGAGAATAGACTAATCTTTTTGAATTTTATAAAGGGCAGGTCACCCGTGATAATGAGATCATTTTCTGTAAAAAAAAAAAAACAAAGTCTTTAAATGGGTAAATCAACCAACAAATCAAACAAACACTTTTTCTTTACATGCAAAACTTTGATGAGATTTTGCTTCATAAACATTGTAAAGAAGATGCATCTATTGTTACCCATTTTTTACCACTCATAAAAAAATATATAAAAAAAAATTAAGAGAACATACATGAAGAAAGCCTGGAAGATTGCCCAAGATTGGTGGTAGAGGACCAAGATGATAAGTGGAAAAGTTGGAGGAATAAAATGTATAAGATTAGAAAAATTGACAACCTAATTTTGACTGACAAGAGGCATCGCTGGTAAAAATATTTTATCTGGGGTACAGAAACACAAATTTAGATGGGTAAGGACTCAATGAGAATTTTGGAAGGCTTAATTAATTTTATTAAGGACTTAATTATAAGAAAAATCAGGTTTTGGAGTCAATTTGGGTGTTAATTGTAAGAAATTAAAGTTTGAGGATTGAAATTAGACTTTGAAAGGTTTAATTGGTTAATCAGGGGCTTAATTGTAAAAAATAAATAAAGTTTGGAGGTCATTTAAGGACTTAATTGTATATTCCCAAAACCAAGGACCAACTTGTAAGTGGCACACAATTTCAGGGGTAGAAATTGGTGAAATTAGAGGCCAAATTGAAAGGAATTGAAATTTTGGTAGTCAATTAAGGATGAAATTGAACGAATTGAAAATCAAAGACTTATTTGTAAAAGGTGTTGAACTTTAAGGGTGATATTTGAATTTGACAATGGTGCAATTGCATGCAATTAAAAGTTGAAAGACAATTACAAGTGTAATTAAAATGATTTGGAAAAGCAAGGATCAAATTTAAATTAGCCAAATCCCAAATTAAAAAACTCTAATTTCTAGGGTTTAACATATACGACATGTCGTTCAACCACTATTCATCTCCTTGCTTGACAATTTTATCTGGTTGAGTAGTCATCTTTAAGTGAATGAATGTGGTGTTTCCGACTATCTCAGAGGCTTTAACCACCACCATTCAATTGAGAAATACCCCTCTATAATCTCATGCCCATCAAAATTGGACGTTTACACCCTAATTCTTCCATAAAAGTCTCCAACATCTTGTCCCCAATTAGCTTTCCTTGCATTTTCAAATTCTGGGATGATCAAGTTGGCATCTTTGGATGAATGAATGTGAAGCTACATACCTTAAAATTGGGTAAAGTTGGATCCAAACGAAAGGTTTGCAGCTCCTTTACTAACTTCAGGTGGTCTTAGGCAACGTTGACATCAGAGTTACTCCGACAAGGCCTTAAAAGTGGTCAATCCAGTCAGTCATGGCTATGACACCCATTTTGCAAAACCACTGATTTGTTTTTCATGTGTTTACACTTAAAACTTTCTCAATAGGTTTATATCAAGAGTTGATCGTATTTCTCTCAAAATCAAAAGGCCAAAAAATAGTTTGTTGGTTTACAAGTTTGGCAAAACCACCACTGCAAAACCAGCCTAGTTTAGAGCTTCTAGCTATTGTTTTTTGTCCAAAACCCTTCTATTCTGATCAGAGATCCAAGATTGATCAATCGTGATCAATTTTTGATTGAATCCTATAAAAACCCGTAGCAAAACCCTATAAATAACCCGAAAATTAGAGCTAAGAAGGAGGAAAAAATGAGAGAAAAGGAGGAGAGAAATATTGATAAAATACCCTAGTTGCAAAGGTTTACGAGCCTAATATAAGGGTTGATTAAGTTTTGAAAAGGCATTAAGTTTGTGGAAGCAAAACCTTATAAAGGAGAGAAAAGAAGGCAGTGGTCGTTCTAGGGTTTCAAAGGTATATTTTCTAATCTAAGTGGAGTCCATATGGCTTGCTTGAGGATATTTTGGTTGTCATTTTATCTGCATTTATGCTTGCAAATAGGGTGATGCTTAAAGAGTAAGGGTTGTGTTTTTTTTGTTGCTATGATTTTGATTCTACGATTTGATGTTTGTTATTAAAGTGTGTTTGGTGTTTTTAATGTGACAAAAGCGTTCTAGTTAGGTTAGTTTTGATAAAAACAATGTTTGTTTGTTTGTTTAGTTTAATTAATGCATCGTGAAGCAATATTGTTGATCCTTAGTTTTCAAGGCTTGTTCATGACCAAAATATGTTTAGAAAACTAATTTTGAATCCAAATTGCATATATATGTAGGCTGAATAAGATTTGGTAATTTTAGGAATTAAAACTCCATGCATGTTATTGATAATTTGATGTTATTTGTTAGCTCTTTGGATTCAACTATGCTTGGTATTGATAATATGATTTATGAGGACAAAAAGTTGTGTATTCAGAGGCCTAAAAGATAAAATCTAGGTTTTGGTAGTAGTTCTTTAATTTCTGGAAATTTTCCAGATTCTGGGTTCATGTTCTTTGCATGAACTTTGTCTTAACCTCTTGCTTTGAAGTTGTTTTAGGTTAATTATTAGTACAGACATGTTAGCTCGTCATCTTTAACAAATAATCTAAGATTAAAATACATCAACAACACATTCATGCATTTAGATTCTAGGGTTCTTTCAACTGTCCAAACATATTTTGATCAAATCGTGGCTTTTAAGTGTTAATCAAAGAAAATGGATGCTTGGTTTTTTTATCTATGCATGATTATGAACAATGATTGAATGTGGCTACAAATCATCATTAAATAACATCAACAAAATTTCTTGCTATTGGATTTTAAATGGGTAAATGACTTAATTAAACTTTTTATATAATTGAACAAGTCTTCAACATGTCCAAATGTTTTTAATTGTATTTACTATATCCTTATATAATATCAATTTTTATAATAAGTTCTTCGATTAAGTTTTTCTATCCAAATTAAAATTATTATATTTTAAGAATATAATTTTAATTTTAAAAAATATACTTATATTTTAAAATTTAAATTGTTGAGTAGTTTCGAAACATCTTATTTCTTAAAATATTTTGAGAAAACTTGAGAAATTTTTCATCAATATAGTTTTGGAATGAAAAAAAATATAATTTTATCAATTTAAATGTAAAAACTTGATTTGGAGAATGTATTGAAAAATTGAATATTATACAACTGCAATTATAATATTCAATTTATAAATAAAATTTTGATCTAATTATAATATTATCAATATTATAGATACAATTATAATATTTTATCAATTATAATTTTGATCTACCCTCGTGTAAAAATGGAGACATAAAGAAACAATGAGACAAGCTAACGAATATGGCCTCGTTTCCTTTATTTGTTTCCTATTACACCTAACTAAGTTAACTTGATCCACCAATACAGTGTTGGCATGACTATATTTAGAGGTGTTTGAGATAACGATAGTAGTTGTTTTTCAAAATATATTTTGTTTAGAAATATATTAAAATAATATATTTTTTATTTTTTAAATTTTATTTTTAATATCAGCACATCAAAATGATTAAAAAATAATTTAAAAAATTCAAATTGTTTTAAAATTCTAGTTCAAACATTGTTCGAAATAAACACTTAACACCACCACCACCTTCCATTCCTCACCTTTCCTGTATTATTATTATTATTATTATTAGTATTTTCTTCTACAAAACCAAACCTTTCTTGTAACTAAGGTTGTTTGGTTCATCATTAACCAAGATAGTTTTTCATATTGCCATCTAACTGGATTAAATGTTTGGGAAAAGATGGAAACTCATTTCAATAAATCATTTTATAGGGCTAATCCAAAGTTCACATTTATTGATTTATCTTAGTTTAAGATCTTATAAAGTTTATAAAAAGTTATTGTAGCTATAACTGGTCATTAGTGCATACAGTTATTATTAAAGGGATTGCAGTGGAATATAAAAAAGAGGTTTATAGGAACAAAACAATTAGACATCTACACCCTCACTAATGAAGTTGCTTGTTATAAGAAAATCCTAGCAAATTAGGCATAAAAGAAGTCATTAAAGGGAACCTACCTTGTTGGCTATTAAGATAATATCGTGAGTACACATTCATTGATAGATTTGGACTCTAATGAGGAGTTTAAAAAGGTCTAACAATAGCTTATATCAATCACAAGAATCAAATATGAAAGATTGTTTGAGTTTGTAATATTAAAAAAATCCTAAAGAGATTGTTAAACCTGACAGCAAAGATGTAAATGATACCAAAGTAGTTGAAGATAATGTAGCCCTTTAATATCAAAAGGGCAAAAGTGATATTTGACCAATTGTTGTATAAGGGGGGAAATAAGCTTTTTAGAAATCATATTATCCCTACTGCAAATAAAATTAAGGGTAAGAACTATTGTAATTGGAATGGCTCTCAGAAACATGAAACTAAAAGTTATGTGGTCTTCAAGAACCAAATTAAAAAGGCTCTATAATCTAGACATATCTATTTTTTAGACAAATAGATGAAAGTGGATGATGATTCATTCTTCAAAATCATTACAAAAATAGTAACCCTGAGCTTGATGTGCATCTTAGAAAGAGAGAGATATAAAAGACAAGAGTTAATCGACCACGACAAAGACTAGAGTTGATCATGATTAGCGTATTTGAAAAAAATACATAGATTATAGGAAAGCTAAATGGATAGTTTGAACAACTAAGATATGCCTCATAATGAGGTATATAATTGCCAACCTGCCACACAATTCTTTCAAATAGTGAGGACATGAAGGGTAATGTTAAGTAAGTAGTAACTCGACAATAGCAATGATTGAAATAAGCAATAGTCACAACAAAAGTCATCAAAATCCAGTGATGTGGAGGATGATGATCTTCCCCAATATCATCAAATATCCTAGACATGGAAAGAAATGGAAACAAGGACAACTATTCAAAACCTAGTTTAGGAGAAAAAATGTTAAACATTTTGGTAAGGAGAGATGATGTCATCCACACACCTTGTCTAAGAAATAGGTTCTAAAAGTTGTACATACCAATAAAATGGTTTATAACAAACAACATCAAGCACTAATTAGTTTCCTTACAGGATAACGTTAGAATGATTAATATTAAACAAGATCTCACTTACTCATATATAAAATAATAGTGTTGATCATGGATTTATTGTTATCAAAGATAGGATTTCAACACAATCACAAACCTTAGTAGAAAGGGTGAAAAGGATTCATATATCGACATCATTCATATCACATAAGGTTGCAGTAGACCACAACCTATTAAGGGGACACATTACTGAAAAGGAATGTACAAAATGAGTGTTTGTTAATATTATAAAAAGATATTGTAATCTTATTTGAAAACAATTTAAAAATTGAATGGTATTTAATAAAAATAAGTCTTGAAAATATTTTTAATTATTTTATTTTAGTTAATTTTAATTAAAAGTTAAGAATTTTTTTTTAAAAAAAACCATAAAATCCTTTACAAAAAAAGACCACGTGTTTGAGCTTGGGTGGACTTAGCTTTCCTAGCCCAAAATGAATAATGCTAGACGCATCTGGGTCTACAAGGTTAGGCTTGCGCGCCCTAGACATCTCGACTTTCCAAAAAAAATAATTTAAAAAGTAGACGATGTGTCATTTACAATAAAAAAATGATGTGTCATCCACTAGTAAAACTCCAGCCACATCAAGTGGTTGGAAAGTCAAGACCCATCTTGATTTTAAAAACTTTTTTCAAGTATTTTCTCACTTGAAAACATTTAAAAAAATATATCCTATAAATCTCAATAAACCTATTTTCAACTCAAACCAACTTTAATCGATTAAAAACTTAAAAAATCATCCTAAAGAAAAAACATTTTTAAACATGATTTTTTTTTTATAACAAGATGAAAGATTAAAAACACTTAAATAACACTTCTCTTATCAAGTAGAACTTGTTAACATCAAGATTGATTTTTTTTGTTGCCAGAATATAGCTAGCTAGCTGACGACTCTCTCCTCCTCTATTTTTCAGTGAGTTCCTCTCTTTTCTTTTTTTTTTTTTTTTTTCTGAAACTCACTTTTCTTTTTCTTTCAAACTTAGGGATTGAAACATTAATAAAGTAAAATTTTAAACCAAAACTTAAAATTCCAAAACTAAAAGGAACTAAAAAGCAGTCAATGGGTAATATGTGGACTTGAATGTTTTTATTTTGTTTTTTGAGTAAATTTTAGTAAAGCCATGCTATTTTTTCTAGTTTTTAGTTCTTTTGCTAGAAATTTAGATTGTATCTCATTGAATTGACCTCCATTCAAATTCTAAAATGTGATCAAAACCTTAATTTCCAAGAATAAGCAAAGAGAAAAAACTATTAACTCATGGAAAATCTCAAATATCAATTTCAATGTGAAAATAAAAAAGTTAAGCAATCAAAACGGGAAAATAACACTATTGAAATCCACCATGGTTAGTAAGAGAAAGCACAGTGCAAAAGTGAACAACAAAACCTCTAATTAGTTTTTGTTAATAATATAATTATAGCAGTGGTGCTTAACATTTGAGTAACAAATCCTTGTTTTCTCATAATACTCATTTGTTTCTCCTTGACAACATATCTATAGTACAAATGAATGTTCTTCCCTCTCATGCTCTCTCTTTACATCCCTCTCCAAACTCTCCGTTCGGATGTGTTAGATAGAGGGAAGGCCATTGCGCATGCTTACATAACACAGAAAAAGATTCACAGGTTAATATTTTGACCCAGCATTGAAACAGCTGGTACCAATCTTATGACTAGTACCAACCATGGTCATTTCTTCTGGATGGCAATGGAGACTGGTCATGTTTCTATTATATTCAGTATTATTTATTATTCAACATTAAACTATATAGAGTGGATGTGTTGAATAGTGGAATTATATATATATATATCAAGTTCAAATCAAGTCTAATAATATATCCATATCTTTCCCAAGTCTCAACGGGGAAAAAAAATAATAATAAGGTTTTGAACTAAAACAAAACTAAATGGGTCCAAGCCCCATCCTAGCTGTGGTCACACAACCACAAAACCCTTTTTTAAAATTAAACTCTCCAAATAGTGTAACATTTCAAACATCGAAAATTTATTGTATTGAAACAGCACGACAGCTACTACACAACCTATATATACTCGGAACAAGCATCAATAAGAAGATGAACATTTACAACACAGGTGTGAATCGTGGGTATCATATAACGACAGGTTGCTACTTCAGGTCAAATAGAATCACCACTTGTGAATGACAAAAACAAAAGGAAGAAAATTATTCACATCACAGGCTGCTAAAGATACGCTTCAAACTCGGGCATGCTGCGCGTAATTGGCCCATGCTTATTGAGCATATCTAGGGAAAGCCAGAACACAGATGAATTCATTTAGTAACTTTATAACTCGAGTAACACAAGAAGCACGATAAATAGAAACAAATCCAAGACTGTATTTCAGCTAATAAGATAACAGACTTCTTTTTTTTATATATATATATATATATATATATATATATATATATATATATATATATATATATATATATTTAAGATACAATGTTGATCTCACCTTCGGACAAAAACGTACATCTAGAGTCTCCAGCATGCCACATTGAGATATGGCAGCCTCAACAGTTTCTTCATCAATATTGCAAGACTGCGACGTTTAAAACAGGAACCAAAAACAGTATTAATTGGGAGCAATTTCAGATGCGTTGTCCCTAAAAGCTAAAATGATAATTGGCCAAAAGATATGGCTAGGGCATGCTCTCCCCTGCAGGAGAGAAGGCGGGCAAAGAATCAAATTCTGAGGAAAATTGCACATCAAACCAGAAACAAGTGATCCTCACAATTGGTATTAAGGAGGCTCACTGGTTTTCTTATACATTAGTTCCCAAAGGAAAGCGATTCCCCCTACAAAATAGTTTAGTATATACATCTATAGTGCAAGCAGCACCACAATATTTTCCTAGCTAATAACGGTGGGCACCAGATTGAGGGCTTCCCCAAACCCATCAAACTAATTAAGGCAAAAGAAAGTCAATAGCCATGTTATTTGCGCAAGGTCAGTCCTACATTATCCAACTTAGTAGTGAAATGCTCTTTTTGTCCTTTTACCCTTGAATTATGATATGGGTAAGCCCAAACAATGACCAGATCCAAGAACTCATTAAAAGTCAGAATTGCGCATACCTGAAGAAAAAGACTAGTCAACCTTGGACACTCAAGCTTCAATATTTCCAAGGAGCAACAATTGCTGAACAACATACAAAAACAAAGATATTAGATATAAAAAAGCATAAAACTAATAAGAATGAACATTAAACACATCAACAGAGAGAAGTGTACCTCAAATTGAGATAGCACAAATTAAAACAAACAACATCAACTTCCTTCAAATTGGAGGACAGAGAAAGATTTAGAGAAGAAAGAAGCAAACAACGGGCCACTGGTGGAATGGCAACTTTCCTAATATTCGGACAACCAACACAGTTGAGGTTCTGCAATAAGCGATTTGGCTGCTCAGTTGACACAGGAAGATTCTCATCTGAAAACAGGGCAGCTGAGCTAAATTTGCTTGGGAACTCATAAATCTGACCACCACTGCATCCCCAATTCAGGTCATGCATGTTTGCACAGCCATTCAAGCTCAAATGAGTGAGGTGTCTACAACAAGCAAGAAGCTCTTCAATTGCAGATTGACATAGGGTGCCATAAGATAAGTCCAACTCCTGAAGTGCTGGAAGAGCACCATCCTTGTAGAGAGGCTCTAATGACGTGTCAGTAAGGTATTTGCATGCTTGTAATTTTAGAACCTTAGTGAACAGGTAAAAAATATTCAGTCAGCAAGGCCCACAATTTCACAAACCATTCATCAAACCATGCAACAAGAAAAAAAGAAAGCGAATCAGATGCTTAGGTCATCCAAGGACACGCATTCAGCTTAAAAAATGAAATATAACAATGCACAAATCAAGTTGATGACAAAATCATAACATTCTCCAGATGCTCATCTTTTGAATATTTTGACAGCATGAAATTGAATCACAAAGCAAATCAACATGTTTCAGCAAGAAAAGTTTAGCTCGTTCAAAATGAGCTTTGGAATGTTCAAATTACATAAGCAAGTTTGTTATGGAAAAGTAAAATAGATCTCGCTAATCCATTGAATGTGCAATTTTTTTATCTGTGTGATCCGATTTTATTAGAAATCAATTCAAAAAGGTGAGATGAACATCCGACCTCATCCCTCATAGTTATGCAAGAGTACCACTAACCTACAGGCTCATTGGTTATAGAGGTACAAATTTTACAAAATTGAAGTGAACTACATGTAATCTGTAAAAATATGCAAGCTGAATCACAAGTACCTTCAATTGCAAACAAGAGTCGAACACTGGCTCCAGATTCATCAAAAAAGTGTATGACAAATCAAGCACAGTCAAATGTGGAAGTCGCCCCAAAGAAAATAGTCCATCAGAGCCAACAGAAGGGCAAGACATCAAAATCAATGATCCAATCAGTGGGCAGGATGCAGTGGTTGCAGACAAGCAGCCATCCTTGAGTTGGCTGAATGTAAACACCACAGATGTCAGTCATAGGAGATGAAAGGGACAGCAAAAAAAAAACTACTAGAAAGCATCGTGACCTGCAAAATGAAGCGTCCAGAGATGTCAAGAGGGGACAATTAATAGTTGCTTCAGATAATACACCACATCCTTTTAACTCAAGGGACACCATGAATGGTGCTTCAATGCTAAGCATGTTCAGTTTGGGACATATTCCTAAATTGAGTAACCGTAGAGCAACCTGAAAAGGGGCAGAATATTTCAGATTACCATAAATTTTGTTTAGCATAGTACACACCTTGCTCATTATTTAGCAGAACAAAATTGACACCAATGATTCCCACTCACTGGACAAAATGATGCTTTCTCAAGATGATCACAGCCATCCAAACAAACAAGCTCAAGAGAAGGGCACGCCAGATCGAGAGCAGTAATAGCATGGCAACCAACTAGGGAAAGACTGACTAAAGAAGTGCTGCAGAATCGCACAGCAGTCAAACTCTGAAAAGTAAAATCATTCACTCAGTCAAAGGGAAAAAACAAATCACAAGAACTGCAGAAATAATTGCATAAGCTTCACTCAATAAACCAAAACCAGAATGGCACAAAACCATATGTCATGAAAATGTTCAACAGGAAGTAAGAGCTCAATTTACCTGGGCACAAACATCCAATGAACAGCCAACAGAGAAAAAAACATTATTTATCACAAAAACAGTTTAAGGTGAACTTATTGCATTACCACATGACCAATAATTCACTAAGAAGATGAATCTTTTAAATCAGAATTCAGCTGCCAAGCCCTTTCTCCCTGCCCAATCTTCAAAAGTCCACTTATCAACGTTTACTTGCTCTGAACATAATTAAAAGTCATTCCAAATTTTTGACAACCCAAATTTTCCCCACAAGTGATTTCAAATTGCACTCTTTGCATTACTTAAGTCCAATCCAAATTCTGTAAAGAGTGTCCTCAGCATCAGTGATGCATTGTTTAGAAGCATGTGACTAGCTCTAACTAATTCATAGTGGAGCTCCATCTTGAGCAAATGTCATTGGTGAAAATGACTACCCATCTAAAATAAGTCACAATCCAAACTAGTTAAGGTTGGTTACATGGACCATCTCCTGCACTCAATATGTCATGTTGAAATGATAGTTCTAAAGTATGATTCCACTTTTACAACCTGAGATATCCTATGACCTATATCATAACAGAACAGCGTCAATCCAGAAAATCTGTTCTGCAAAAAACACTTTATTGCAGGCATAAGAATTGGAATTCTAATACAGTAACACCACCATTATCATTCTTCCTTTATAAGAATAAAGGCTCCAAAAGAGAGCAAAACATGTGAAAGATTATAACAGTAATACAGCATTAAAATACCATGTTCCCTCTTCATGCACATGCCAAAGCATGGCAGATTTCACAAATGCATAAACAAAAAGGGCAAAAAGATCGCAATTCAAAAACCTCGCAATTATCAAGAACCAATGATTTCAGCTTTGGGCATCCACCACCATCACTAAAAACATCACAAATAGAATTAGTCAAAGATTCACAATCTGTGAGGTCCATTTCTTGCAAACTTTGGCACTGTAATGCTAATGTTGCTAGGTTCTCCTGCTTCTGCAATGCTAATTTCTGCAAGTCAAGAAACAAATTACAAGAGTTGCTAAACTGAAAAATGAAGGAAAGCAAAGTGAATATACAGGAGCCTTCTGGTTAAACATACTTGAAGTGAATTGGAAGTGATATTGATTCGATGAAGGGCTGGGCAATTAGACACCATTATAGATGATAGCATGATACTTCGTAAGTTCAGATCAGCAAATCTGCCCGCAGACCAAAAAGAACATAATATTACTTCAACAAAAAAGAGCAAGAACAAACCTCTTACCATCCAAAGGGTAAGAATGCTTCTCAAGATTTAAATGCTGAGATGGAGGAATGGAAGAGCATGCTTACTTTCGACAATGTACTAATCTTATGTTTTGCAAGCGAGGAAGATCCAAGGACACAGAAGTCAAAAGACTGCAATTGTCAAGCTCCAAAACCTATAAAAATTACAATAGCAATGCTCCAAAGTTATTTCTGAGGGGACACATCTAGGCAAGACCAACATGCAAAGCAAGAGAATCCATACCTCCAGCAAGGAACTATGTGCAATTGCAGACATTGAAGCTGAAGTGATGCCCTCACAACTATGAAGCTTGAGAATTGTCAACATTGGCAGCCTAACAGACTTCAAAGAGGGAAAAAAAAAAGGAATATTATCATGAAGTCAAACAGTGGCATATCCACATCTAACCAAATCAAAGAATGCACTAATTTAGAAACTAACCTCAAGTGATATGTTTGGACAATAAGAAGCATTAAGAGTGTGAAGATTAGCACAAGTGTGGGATATTTCACGTAGTGTCTCATCACTCACACAAGAACAATTCGACATGTCTAAAGATGCTAATTGAGGGCATGAAATTGCTGCCGAACGAATTGCTGCATCTGTAAGCTTGTGGCAAGAGCCTATGTCAAGGAGACGCAGGAGAGGACAATTCAGCACAGCCTGTGCCATGTTGCTGCGCTTCAAAGATAAAGTTTCAAGTTGTGGACACCTGTAAAAGAAGTATCTTAGCACAAAGTAAGAGAACTAACAAAATTTTGATTTAAGAGCTTAATAGTGTTTCACCTGACAGATATCCTCATCACACGGCATTTTGTTAGTTGAAGATGACACAGTCTATCATGGTTTATTGGTATCTCCTGAATACCATTACCCAGAGTAGCATCATTGACATTCAAATTCTTTAACATGCTACAATCTCCCAAGGCATGGAAAAAAGGATCCCCTAGCTGTCCTTTTCCCAAGGTTAAAGACTCAAGATTTCTGAGGAAAATATAAAGATATTAGTGGCAGCTTAGTGTGTCATTACTTGACCATAACAAGATGAACAAAATCAAAAACATCTACCTTAAAGAAGAGACTGCTTTCATAACAAGCAGTTGAATAGAAGGAGCACCATAAATATTCACTTCAGTGGCATTCGGGTATCGTCGAGACATGTCCTCAACTACAAATTCATATTAAATACATCAGTTTGATTCCTCAACCATTATTTTCCAATGAGAAGGGACATAGATGCTTCTATAATACAATACGGGTAATCGCTTTCATTTGTAGATCATAATATTTGATAGTTAGGTTGTGATCCATTTACACATACAAGCAGGCCAACATTGCATGCTCAACAAGGCTTTCAACAAATTTATAATTCAGGAATGCTATACGTGAATACTTTATTGTTTAAATGTATAGTTCATTCCACATATATGATGTCTGATTATTTAACTGATACATGTACTCTTATTTATCAAATGATGATTCAAAACTCACTTATAAGTGGACCAATATTGCATGCTAAACAAGGCTTTTTAAACAAATTCGTAATTTAGGAATGCTAAGCTTGTGTTCTTTATTCTTCAAACATCTAGCCCATTCCACATTTATGATTTCTGATTACTTAACTCGTACACCCATTCTTGTTTATCAAATGATGACAAGTAGTACAAACCCGACAAAGCCGCAATTCATATCTAGCCTCAAGGCATTTTCCAACATGAAGAGCATCATATCTATGCATTTTAAGAAACTTTTGCAACTACATCATCTGGATTTCACTACTTTTTGCTGCATACCATGTACTTCACACAAGGCTTTTCAATCATGGTTAGGTAAGAAATTACAGACCACATTTGCAGGGTTTCCATTTTCCAATATTCATTCATCCTTAAGCTATATAGAAAAGGAAGTTAACATTAAAGCCTTCTGGTGATAAGATCGAGAGGGATGGGGGAGGGAGAGCGGATGGTGACAAGCTCCTTTTGAGTTTTACAAAACCACATCTCTTCACACCTCTACAATACCCCGTCTCATATGCAGGAGGAAGATAAAGTAAAAAATTTAGCATAAGGAAAATAGCAGAACTCACATTGTTCTACCGATATGTTTCGGTTCTCAAAATCCAAACACCTCCAGAAGTCTTCATGAGCACTAGCAGCTTGCCACTGCCTACAAACCATTGCTGCCCGACATAGATTAATGTGGTCCAAGAAAGAGAAAACCTGGGTAGAAAAAGGAAAATATAAAATTAGATCAGATGAAAGCAAGCTGTGGTGCATGGATCTACTAAAAATGCAATTTACCATATGCAACAAGTCATCTGTAAGATCCATCCTAACATCTAAGTCTTCTGAATTGGAAATGACACTATCATCACCACCATCTCTCCCACCACTAGAATCAAAGGGATTCTCATCGCTGTTGTTATTCCACATGAAGTTATGATAACAAATCTCATTATTAGACGAAATTGAAGAGCTCTGAGTTAAACCAAGGTCTCTATCTGCCGATGAAGTAGAATCGCCAACATCTGAAGACATTACCGCAGCATAATGACTGTCACTGCAGAGAGACAATAGCCCATCATGCATGAACAACAACCACTAAAACCATGAAGCACGCATACACTCTGATAGCACTCATGTAACATAAACATCATCCAATCCTAATCAGGTATTGCAAACAATGTTGGTGACGAAAATGCAATTAAAATATGAAGGTAACAGTAACAAGTTACAATTGTGATGTCCAAATGAGACTATATGCTTGCAAGCTAAAGACCAAAGGAAGAAATGCACTTCCTTACAAGTTAACCAGCAATCCTCCTTACACTTCACAGTCAGAGAGAAAACTAAACGTAGAAATCCAAAATATCTGGAAAAATATAGCAGGGTTGAGCTCAAATTCTTTTAACATAATGACAGATTGTTAAACAGCATTATTTCAAAAACATGACCCAGAAGCACACACACCACAATTGGCAGAAAAACATTGAATTATCATCCAAAAATACTGAAAGTTCAAAACTTTCATTTAAAAAAACTATTTTAGAACGAAACATGCCAAAAAAAACCCACAAAACAATCAGAAACAGCAAGCCGTAGAGACTAAAATTCAACCCCAATTAAACACAAAACAAGTTGAAAACTCACTTAGAACAGGAGTAAACTTTAGCCCTTTTATTATGGGCATCGCGATCACACTTCTCTTTACCACTACCCTCCGCCTCTGCCACTGCAGAACTACTACCACTACTTTCTCCCCGTGCCAGCCATGAGGCGCGAAAAGCAGAGCTCCTCAAAGCAAGAGAAGGAGCCACAAATTGAGCCTCCACCTCGAAACCCGGCCCCACCTCTCCCCAAGTAGCCGCACCGCTGCCTCCGCCGCCACGTGTACGTTGCATCGCTCTAATCATTTCCTCAATCCACCTCAACGACTCCCGAGCATTACGGTCTCGGCGGATATCTGTCAATGCAACGGCCTCAGTATCCTCCTCTTCGTTATTTCCAAAATTACCCTCAGTGTTGCCTTCATTTTCTGAAATGCCCTCTCTCATGGGTTTATATTCTACTACTTCTTTTTTACCGAAAATGAAGCACGAGAAACACCAAATCTTCATGCAATTCAAGGTAAACGCAGTACCTTTACTCACACAAGAAACCCTAGGTCATACGGTCTTGTGCATTTCTAGAAAAAATAAGAAAAAAATCCCTAAATTGAAGAAATGAAGTGAAGAATCGCAAAATACCGGAGTAAAAACTGTAAAATCGAGCTTCGATTGAGGGTAATTAGAGGATGAAAGAAATGAACCGATCGGTGTTGATACATGTAAGGAGAAATGCTAGGAGTGTTTCAGAGAGAGTAATTGACTTTGAAGGGATCTGATCGGATCTTATAAGCTCTCCGCTTTCTTTGTTGAAGATTGTTTTCCTTTAGCGAGAGGGAGTGGGAGATCGGCTGCGTATATTTATGGCGATAAAAATCTCTTAACTTCTTGACTATATGGGTATCGAAAGTTTTCAGAGAACGACGACGTTTTGAGAAGGTTAAGCCGTGTCTTCAAATTACAATAATATAGCCAGTTTACTGTTATTCTTCTCGCAAATCACAAATAGTTAATTTTAGAAAAAATCTCAATTTAATACCAACTTCTGAATTCTTTTTTATCCCAAATCTAATTGTATTTTTTCAAGGAAAGGATGGGTTCAAGTCAGAAACAAAAGTGAAAATTACATTGGCTATAAATTTCATATAAAAAAAGTTTATGAAAACTCAATTTTATTACTAAAATTCATTTTCCTGATTTTTAATCTATTTTTTATGATATATATATATATAAAATTGGATTCTAATTTAGAAAGAAAAAGTCACTACTCATATTTATTTCAACCACCATAATAATTGAAATTTGTGTAAATAAATTTCATTCGATGAGTTTTATGATAGTAGTTTCAAGCTTTAATATTGCCTAAAAACAAATTTAGAAAATTTATTCAGTTTGATATATGATTTGAGTCATTTTTTTTGTTTTATTGAATTGCTAAATTGGTTTCTAGATGTTGTAGGACTAGATTTAGGGTGTGTTTTTTACTTCAAATGAGTTGAAAATGGGTTTGTTGGGTTAAAAACCCATAACCTAATTTTTTAGCCATTATAGTGGTGGCTAAAATTTAAACTGAAAAATAATGAATCAGATGACGTTGTCTCCATATATTTTAAAAAATAAAAAAGTCATCAAACCCTTTAAATGAGAAAAAAAAAAAGTTTGGACGTGCAGGTCTGGACTTAAAGGCCAAAAGAAATGCCATGTTGGGCTTTTTTTTTTTGCTCTTTTTAGATACAAATTTATGAAAAAAAATTTTAACCCGGTTAGTTTCATGATTTGGATTACAAGTTCAATGAGTTAAGCCAAAACATTTGATGTATTATTTTGTTTTTTGTTTGATATATTTTTCATCCCTCAATTTGTTATTTAACTTGAAATTAAAAACAAAATGTAGTGTTACCCTTCGCTATCAACGATTTGTTTTTGCTATCTCAACCTCACTCATATGTCGTGGTTTTTTTAAAAACATATTTCATTAAAAAAAATCACAAGCGCTTTCTTTTCATATATATATATATATATTAAATAAAAAAATAATCTATAAAATCAAAAAAAATATTGAATTTGATGATGTGCATGACTTACATCAAGAGTTTAGTTGATTGACTTACGTTTACTTATTTTTTTTATAAAAACAAATATTGGGTTTTTTTTTTTGTTAATTTCTTCCTTTAACATTAAATTAATTCGAGATTTAAGTTCTCTGTTTGTTATTTTCAAGGTTATCTCATAACTTTCTCATGTCAACCCAAAATAATTTAGATTAATCCAGTATGTTTTTTTTTATGTTAGATAAAAATATTGTCTAATATCCAATTGATTTTAATTTCATAAATAAAATATTGTTTTATGTTTAAAAGAAACATTAGTAAAACCTAATTTTCTTTTATTTTTTTAAAAATTACTCTATTAATCCATTGCTTAGCGCAAGCTAATGGGCTATTATAATCACTAATAAGCTGTGTACGTGATCGGTGGATCGTAATATAAGGTTTTCTTTTGGAAGAGCAACCACTTGTGTATGTGAAATAACAATTTTATAGGTGTTAAGTGGTAAGAGTTTTGGATTAAAAGATTTACTTTCTCTGTGGTTTCAGGTTTAAACTCTGTGGTTGCTAATATGATGGTCACTGGAGGCTTACATGATCGTTAACTTCAGGGCTTGTGGGATCAGTCGAGATGCACACAAACTGACTCAGACACCCACATTTATATATAAAAAAAAAACAATTTTATATTCATTAATATGATCAACGGACATCATTGAAATGAGAGAATCCAAGGTAAAATTTGTTTTTTAACTTTTTACCTAATAACCTAATATTTTAACAAAGTTTTTTAAAAAGAATAAGAAAAGGAAAGCAAGGGGAAATAATTTATTTTGCAGTGTTGGTATTTATACTATTGATTTTGTGTAAAAAAAATAAGACAGAATACATGTTTTATGTTGATAGTTTATGTTGGGTTTTTAGGGGTATATGAGAGTCTAAAAACAATTATTTTTTAAAGTATATTTTGCTTGAAAATGTATTAAAATAATATTTTTTTTAAAATTATTTTTAATATTAACATATTAAAGTATAAAAAATTTAATTTTAAACAAATTAATTTTTTATTTTTTAAAAAATTATTATCTAGAATGCAATTCTAAACAAATTTATTTTTCCTTTTGTTAATGGCTATGATTTACCGTTTCAACTGATCTCAAGGGTGTACTGACATGCTAGAATTATTTATTTTTATATTTTATAAGTGTTTTTTTTAAATTAATTTAATTTATTTTTTTTGTTTTAGATTTTCAAATTGTTTTAATTTACTGATGTTAAAAAAATTATTTTTTTAAAAAATAAAAAAAAAATTATTTTAATA
>Ga0307517_10004678_pt1 | contig 20967 bp, 17 predicted proteins | sample 23_EM_MG_FD_194515 | JGI IMG/M metagenome (GOLD analysis project Ga0307517, IMG submission 194515) | Populus trichocarpa ectomycorrhiza microbial communities from riparian zone in the Pacific Northwest, United States - 23_EM | ecosystem: Host-associated > Plants > Roots > Unclassified | place...
CCCCGCACCCGCAACGAGGTGTTCCTGGCCATCACCGGCCAGAAGGCGACCCTCGAAGACGGCCTCGCTGAAGGCACATCCGACGCATCCGACGCGTCCGTGGAAGACAAGGAGCTCGTGGCATGAGCGCGGCAGTGATCACCCCGGCCCCCGCCCCCTCGATGGCGCTCGGCGAAGGCCGCATCGGCCTGCGGGCGAACCTCCGGCACATCGGCGCCCTCGCCCGGCGCAACATGCTCCAGATCAAGCAGGACCCGGAGTCGATGTTCGACGTCCTGCTGATGCCGATCGTCTTCACCCTGCTGTTCGTGTACGTCTTCGGCGGCGCCCTCGAAGGCAACACCACGGCCTACGTCAACTACATGGTCCCCGGCCTGATGGCCATGATGGGCATGAACATCGCCATGGCCGTCGGCACCGGCGTCAACTCCGACTTCCAGACCGGCGTCATGGACCGCTTCCGGACCATGCCGATAGCCCGCTCCTCGGTACTGATCGCCAAGATCGTGGTCGAGATCGGCCGCGCGCTGATCGCCACCGCCATCCTCCTGGCCGTGGGCTTCATCCTCGGCCTGCACGTCAGCACCAGCGTCTTCGGACTCCTCGCGGCGGTCGCCCTGTCCACCGCCTTCGGCGCCTCGCTGATGTGGATCTTCATCCTGCTCGGCCTGACCGCGAAGACCCCTCAATCCGTACAGGCACTCTCCATGATCGTCGTACTCCCCCTGCAGTTCGGCAGCTCCATCTTCGCCAAGCCCACCACCATGCCCGGCTGGCTCCAGTCCTTCACCAAGGCCAACCCCCTCTCCAACCTCGCCGACGCCAGCCGCGCCCTCATCAACGGCGGCCCCGTCGCCCACTCCGTCTGGATGACCCTCGCCTGGGCCTTCGGCATCACCGCCATCTCCGCCCCCCTGGCCGTAGCCCGCTTCCGCAAGAAGACCTGACCGGTTCCGCCGCAGCCTTCAGACGAGCCCGTCCCACCCCCACCTCGGGGTGGGGCCGGGCTCGCCGAGGTCTTCACCGGCCTGGCCCGCCGAGACGTCGCGGGCGATCCGGGTGCCCCAGTCGAAGTACTCCATGACGCGGCGGCGCAGCAGCGCGTCGTCCGGCAGCTCCTTGTCCACGGCGGCGCCCATCAGCTCCATCCAGCGGACGCGCTGCGCCTCGTTGATCGCCAGGCCGAGGTGGGCGCGCAGCAGCGCCTGGTGTCCGCCGAGGTCAGCGGTGAAGGCCGCCGGGCCGCCGAAGACCTCGCCGAGCCAGACGGCCACATGCTCGATGTGCGTACGGCTGAAGTCGGCGAACACCGGGGCGAGCAACGGGTCCGCCAGCACGGCGTCGTAGAACGCGTCGCTCAGGCGTCGGAGGCCTTCGATGCCGCCGACGGCTTCGTACAGGGTCTCGGGGCGCTCAGTGGTCATACCGTCCAGCATCGGGCGGGCAGGGCCCCGGCGCCCGACGGTTCGCGCTTGGCGGAACGAGCGCGCAGGCTGGACGCATGGAGCAGCCGCCGCTCGGGCCTGTGGAGGCCCTGGAACGGATCGCCTTCCTGCTGGAGCGCGATCTGGCGCCCACATACCGGGTCAAGGCCTTCCGTACGGCGGCCGAGGCCGTGGCCGCGCTCCCCGAGGGCGAGCCGGCTCGCCGGGTGGCCGACGGGACGCTGGAGCAGGTCAAAGGCCTGGGGCCGAAGACGGCCACGGTCGTGCGGGAGGCCCTGGCGGGGCGGGTGCCGGCGTACTTGGCCCCGCTGGAGGCGAAGGCGGCGGACTGGCCCCCCGTGGCGGGCGGGGGCACCCTGCGGGCGGCGCTGCGCGGGGACTGCCATCTGCACTCGGACTGGTCGGACGGCGGAAGCCCGATCGAGGCCATGGCACGTACGGCGATGGCCCTCGGGCACGAATGGGCGGCCCTGACCGACCACTCGCCCCGGCTGACGGTGGCGCGAGGGCTCACCGCCGACCGGCTCCGGGCGCAGCTCGATGTGGTCGTGGAGCTGAACGAACGGCTGCCGTCCTCCTTCCGCCTGCTGACCGGCATCGAGTGCGACATCCTCGACGACGGCTCCCTCGACCAGAGCGCCGAGCTGCTGGAGCGGGTCGATGTCGTGGTCGCCTCCGTCCACTCCAAGCTCCGGATGGGCCGCGCCGACATGACCCGCCGCATGGTCGCCGCCGTCGCCAGTCCCCACGTCGACATCCTCGGCCACTGCACCGGCCGCCTCCTCGGCGGCGGCGAACACCGCAACGAGGGCAAGCCCCGCCCCGAGTCCGAGTTCGACCCCGACATGGTCTTCGCCGCCTGCGCGGCGTACGGAACAGCCGTCGAGATCAACAGCCGCCCCGAACGCCTCGACCCGCCCCGCCGCCTGCTCCGCCAAGCGGTCGACGCGGGCGTCCTCTTCGCCATCGACACCGACGCCCACGCCCCCGGCCAGCTCGACTGGCAGATCTACGGCTGCGCCCGCGCCGAGGAATGCGGCGTGCCTGCGGACCGGGTCATCAACACCTGGCCGGCGCCCCGGCTCCTCCATTGGACAGGAGCGTCATAGGGCCGTGCTCAGGCCGCGCCGCCGAAGTCGACGTTCTTGGTCTCGACCGTCCCGGCCGTGCGCCCCGGCGCCGTCTGGTACCCCCAGTACAGATTCGTGTGCGCGATGACCTTGTCCGGTGTCGGCGCGCCCCAGGCCGTCTGGTCCTCCGTGGTGTGGGCGTCGCTGACGAGGGTCGCGTCGTACCCCCTGGCCAGCGCGCCGTGGAGCGTCGAGCGTATGCACGCGTCGGTCTGCGCGCCGGCGACGATGAGCCGACCGACGGCGAGGCCCGACAGAACGCTCTCAAGGGTCGTGTCCTCGAAGGAGTCGAGGTAGTTCTTGTGGACGAGCGGCTCGGCCTCGTCCGGAGCCAGCTCGGGTACGATCCGCCAGCTGTCGCTGCCGGTCTCCAACTGCTCGTCGGAGTGCTGGACCCAGACGACGGGGACCTGCTCCCGCCGCGCCTTCTCGACCAGGCTGCCGACGTTCGCGACGACGGTGTCGCGCTCATGGGCCCCCTCGACGACGCCGTTCTGCACGTCGATGACGAGCAGTGCCGTGTTCGGCCGGTTCGCGAGTGTGGTCACGGTCTTCTCCCCTTGACTGACGCCGGATTGCTGTCTGCGACCACCGTAGAACCACCCACTGACAACGGGCCGGAACCATCTCTCTACTCGCCTGCCGGGAGCCTTCCCCGCCCTCGGGAGCCGTCCAGCCCCGCGAGGAGATCGCCGTGCTCCGCCACCCGGCGCAGCACGTCCTCCGGAGTGAAGGCCAGCTCCTCCGCGCGGCCGCACGCCGCGACCTCTGCCCAGGTCAGAGGGGTCGCGACGCCCGGTCGCTCCCGCACCCGCAGGGTGTACGGGCAGGCCGTGGTCTTGGCGGAGGCGTTCTGGGACCAGTCGATGAACACCTTTCCGGCACGCAGGCCACGGGTCATGGACACCATGATCAGCCCCGGGTGCTCGTCCTGGATCCGCCCTGCGATCGCTTTGGCGTACGCGCTGACCGTCCTGCCGGGGGTGGCGGTGATGGGTGCGTAGATATGCAGCCCCTTGCTTCCCGATGTGACGGGATACGCCGCCAGCCCGTCGTCCTCCAGCAGCTGCCGCAGCCGCTCGGCGACCCGGCAGCACAGCACCACGTCGACCCCCTCCCCCGGGTCCAGGTCCAGGACCAGGCGGTCGTGGGCGTCCGGGCCGGCGTCGGCCGTCCACTGCGGGACGTGGACCTCGAAGGCGCCGAGGCCGGCCATGGCGATCAGCGTGGCGGCGGAGTCGACGACGACATAGGGCTCGCCGTCCGCGGCGGTGGCGGTCGTGACCCAGTCGGGGGTGCCGTTCGGGGGGCGTTTGGCGACCCAGGTCTGGCCGGCGGGGCCCTCAGGGGCGCGTACGAAGGAGGCCAGGCGACCGGTGGCGTGGGGGACGAGGACGGCGGCGGCCTGGGCGTAGTAGTGGAGCAGTTGGGCCTTGGTGTGGCCGCTGGAGGGGAAGACGACCTTGTCGAGGTGGGTCAGTACGATCCGGCGGCCGTCGACCTCCACGGACTGCCGCTCCGGCGAGGCGGGCATAGTCTGGAAAGTCCCCACGGAGGGACAAAAGTATGCGAAGTATGTGGAAAGGGGCGATCGGCTTCGGGCTGGTGTCCATCCCGGTGAAGCTGTACTCCGCGACCGAGGAGCACGGGGTCTCGCTGCACCAGGTCCACGCGGCCGACGGCGGGCGGATCCGGATGAGGCGCAGCTGCGAGAAGTGCGGCAAGGAGGTCGCGTACGCCGAGATCGCCAAGGGCTACGACGACGGGGTCGGCCGGACCGCGGTGCTGACGGACGCGGACCTCGCCGAGCTGCCGCTGCCCAGCAAGAAGCTGATCGATGTGCTGGCGTTCGTGGACGCCGCGGACATCGACCCGCTGGCGCTGTCGCGCGCGTACTACGTGGGGGCGGAGGCGGCGGCCGCGAAGCCGTATGTGCTGCTGCGCGAGGCCCTGGTCAAGACCGGGAAGGCGGCCGTCACGAAGATCGCGCTGCGGACCCGGGAGTCGCTGGCGCTGCTGCGGGTGCACGAGGACGTACTGGTGCTGCATTATGCATAGCTGGACAGTGACCAGCGGCCGGTCAACTCGTTTGATCAAGCATGGAGCTGAAGTCGCGGTTGGCGGTTACGAGGCGGCGGCGCATCGTGCCGCGCGAGCCTCGGCCGTTGTTGGCCGAGCTGATGTCGTCGGTGGACATGCTGGCGTGGTTGGACGCTGAAGGGATCGCCGAGGGGACGCCCTTTCTGATCGGTCCTGACGGCGTGTACGACGTCGCGTTGAACGGGTATGGCTTGTCGACCGAGATGGCCGGTCGCCCTCGGAACACGCAAATGGCCTTCGCCCGCGACGTCAAGGGGTATCTGGACTTCTTGTGGAGCCATCGTCCGCCGGTGCTGGAACATTCGGAGCAGGGGGTGGGCGCGCGGCCTCGAACCTGGCGTGATGCGACAGTGCGTGACCGGGAGGTCTACAAGACGTGGAGGTGCGATGATCCGGCCGGCCCACGAGTCGAGGGGTCGACGTGGAATCGCGAGGTCAGTACGGTTGACGGCTTCTACAAGTGGGCTGTGCGACGTGGGTATGCGACCGCGAATCCGATCGGTCAGCGAGAGAGCCGGGCTCGGAGCCTGGGGCGGCATGGGGCAGCGGGCAGGGCTGGGCAGACGGCAGCGGAGAAGCGTCCCGATGCCCGTCGGTACAGGCTGGACTGGCTGCCGCCGGAGACCTACCGGCTCTTTCGCGACGTCGGCATTCGGGGTTATCTGCCGTCGGGACTGCGCGACCCCAAGTACCGGGGGAAACGCACCGCGCGCAATGCGGTGTTCGCCGATCTCATGGTCCGCACAGGGTTGCGGTTGGAGGAGCAGTCCTCGCTGACCGTCTACGAGGTGCCTGACCGGATCGGTACCCGGGCCTACTACCGGTTCTGGCTTCCAGCGGCCGTCGCCAAGTGGGACTCGGCCCGCGACGTCTATGTGCCGGACGGAGTACTGCGGGCCCTGGACGACTACGTGGAGATCGACCGTGCCGATGCGGTGAGCCGTGCCCGGGCCGCCGGCCGCTACGAACTGGTCCTTGACCCGATCGTCCTCGAAGATCCGCAGCAGCCACGCGTGCGGGCAGGATCGCGCTGGCGTGACGTCGAGGATCTGAATCCGGATGAACGCCGTCGGCTGTTGATCCGCACACCGCAGGGGTTGGAACCGGCGGCGCTGTGGCTCGGTGAGGACGGTTTGCCGCTGACTCTGCACACCTGGAAATACGTCTTCAGGGAGGCGAGTCACCGCTGCCGCAACCTGGGTTTGAAGATCCATTGTCACCCGCACGCTCTGCGCCACAGTTTCGCGGTGATCACCCTCGAGCAGTTGCAGCGCGCCCATCTGACAGCGTTGGGGGCGTTGACCGCCGAACAGCGTCGCCACTACACCCTGATCTGGGGCGATGCACTGGACTGGGTCCGTATTCGGCTAGGGCACGCTTCGGCCGAGACCACACAGATCTACCTGCACACATTGAAGCAGTTGGAGATGGAGACGCGGCTGTCGCTGGTTCCCGACCGGTGGGAAGTGCTGGATGACAGCTACCTCGACGACGTCGACGACGCCTTGGGAGGGACGGCGTCGTGAGTGGTCAGGACGCTGTCGCCGGTGCTCTGCTGAAACGCACCGGGCCTGGCCGGCAGACTGCCCAGCCCGGCGGGCTCTATGAGCCGGCCCCGCGCGTTCGCCCTGGGGCCGGGGCCATGGTGGTGGACTTTGTCGGCCGGGATGGCCGCTCGAAGACCTATTCGTTCGCGGGACTGCCGCTGCCGCACTGGCATGCGGATCTGGCCGGCGCCTTTGCAGTCCGCACCAATGGAACCGACGGTGGGCTGTCGACACTGGCCGGAGCGAACGGCTCCTGGGGGACGCTCCAGCGGCTGATGCGGTTCCTCGGTGACCTGCGGCGCCCGCCCGGCGACGTCTCGGCACTGACCAGTTCCCACCTGGAGCGTTTCCGGCTCCACCGCAGCGAGACGCTCCAGCCAAGTCCTCTGGCTGGAGAGATGCGCGAAGTCTTTCGGCTCCTTGCACGGATCGATGACACCAGCCGACTGCGCCCTGATGTCATCGCTCTCCTCACCCAGGCGCAGCCGCTTCCACGTTCCGAGTCCGGGGTGCCCGGGTACGACGACGCGACTCACGAAGCCATTTTGCGCTGCGCTCGAGCCGACGCCGTACGCATCTTCCAGCGGCTTCGTGAGGGGGAAGAACTGGTGCGAAGGTTCAGAGATGATCCGGAAAGCCTGTCGGAGACCGAGAGGGAAGTCGCCGGTGACCTCGCAGTCATGGCCACGACAGGGTGGGTTCCCGGAGTCCGTATCCCCAGCCAAAGGGCTCCGAGTTCCCTGATGCGAGCGGAGCTTGCACGGCGCCTCTTTCTGACCCCGGCGGACTTGCCGCCGCTGATCGTCCTGGGCGTCCTGGTGTCCGGCTGGAACGGGGAAACCGTCAAGGAGCTGCCGGCTGCGCACCAGATCTTGGAGGGCAAGGCGGTAGTCATCGAGATCGTCAAGCGTCGTCGCGGCCCCCAGCACTGGCTGGAGCCGGTGACTCTGGAGATCGGCAAGGAGACCAAAAGGTTCTCCACTGCTGGGGGCTACTACCTGTTCCTGCACCGCCTTACCGAACGGAGCCGTCAGTTCAGCGGCTCGACTCGCGTGTGGTCGGTATGGGTGGGAGGCCGGAGGAATGGCAAGGAAGCGACCAACGGTCACGTCGATCCGTTCGCCCGTGTCCTGGGTCGGCAGCTGAACATCAAGAAATGGGCCCGCGACCAGCCGGAATTGGCGGCGATCGACGGGTTCGAGCTGAGCCTGAACCGGCTCAAGACCACTGAGGATCGCCGGTATACGCGTGCGACGGGAGGTCACCTGCCGTCCTCGGCCAGGACGAACACTCAGGACGTGCTGTTCAACAACTATCTCCGTGGCGATCCGGTCGTGCAGGAGTGGGCCGAGGAAGTACTTGGGCATTCTCTGGAAGACGCCGAGGCCGCCGCCCGCGCTGAGCATCAACGGCTGCTGGCGGGACAAGGCGGACACCTTCGAGTCCTGCCCGGCACTGTGAGTGCGGCCCGGCAAAGTCCTGAAGCGGCCGCACGGCTACTGGGCACTGATGTGGACACGGCTCAGCGGGTTCTCGCGGGTGAGAAGGACGCGGCATTCGTCGCTTGCGGCAACGAACGCGACAGCCCTTTCAACGAAGGAGCCTGTCAGGCGTCGTTCCTCATGTGCTTCGCCTGCCGCAACGCGCTGTCCACGCAGGCCCACCTGCCAGCCCAATTGGCGCTGTTGGACGAACTCGCCAGCCTCTGGGAGGTAATGGACCGTGATCTCTGGTGGAGTCGGTTCGGGCAGGTCTGGCTAGCCGTCAACGAGGACATCCTGCCTCGCTTCACTGCCGCAGAGAGAGCGGATGCCGAGCAAAGGAAACCGACCGAGACCGTACTCAACCTCCTCGAAGGGCCGCAGGAGCACCTATGGGACTGACCCATGCCCCCACCGCACCGCTGCTACGGATCCAGTCGGATGCACTTGTGCTGGGCACACGCGAAATCCGCCGCGATGTGTCGCGCTCTGCAACGTCACGCTTTGCCGACGACGTGTGGGACCTGACGCCGGCGCTGATCCAGGACCACCAGAAGTGGCTTGTCCTGGACTTCGCTTCGGTGGCCGCTGCCTACAGGGACGCGGCCAAGGAGTTGTCGTATGCGCTGCTGGCCTGCAAGCCGCCCACGGGCGCACGGCCCTTGAAAGTCGTCACCATCCGGGGGCACTTCGTCTCGGTCAAGAGGTTCTTGGGCTGGCTGTCGGAGCCGGAGCAGGGGAAGCCCGCACTTTGCGACGTAACTCCTGAGCTTCTTCTCTCCTACAAGGAGGTGATTATCGCGGCTGGCGGAGCCATGGGCCGCCGTGACCAGAAGCGCCGATCTGTGCGTCTTTTGTGGATCTACCGCCAGCATCTGCATGCCCGGAACCAGCTGTCGTTTGATCCGTTGCTGCTGGAGGAGTGGAACGAGGGCGGCAAGGGTCGCCCCGGCCGCGAGAACGCCACTCCCAGAATCCCCGAGTCCGTCGTGGGGCCTCTGCTGGTCTGGGCCCTGCGATTCATCGATGACTTCAGCGAGGACATCCTGCGGGCTGCGGAGGAGTGGGACACCTTGCACACCCGCACGCCTCGCAGCATCGCCGCTGGACGCGGAGCCCGTGCCCGGTTGGAGATCCTGCTCAACCGCTACACAGCCACAGGCCGACCGCTTCCCGGTGGTTCCACGGGACCGAGCGGCATCAATCTCCGCCATTTCGCCCGGGAGGTCGACTGCAGTACACGGAGCGTGACAGAGCCGGGGGCTCGGCGATTGATCTATCAAACTGCCGACGAAGTCGGCGTGAGCTCAGAGCCATTCCTTTGGACCGAATGCTCGGCCATGCTCGATGGCCGCCCTTGGACCGGCCCGATCCCGGTCAGAGAACTGCCGAATCTGGTACGGCTGCTGCAGACTGCCGCATACATCGTGGTCGCTTACCTGTCCGGCATGCGTGACAGCGAGGTCAAGCACCTGCGACGAGGATGCCTCACGGTTGACCGGGATTCCACCGGCCGGATCTGCCGGAGAAAGATCACCAGTCAGGCGTTCAAGGGCGAAGGCACCCCACTCGGTGCGCGGGCCACCTGGATCGTCGGGGATCCGGTTGTCCGGGCAATCGCAGTGCTTGAACGCATCCAACCGCCCCAGCAGAAGCGCCTCTTCGCCATCCCTCCGTCCTCACAGCACTTCAGATCGGCCACGGCTACACGGGTCAAATCAACGCGTGACACAAACGAAGACCTGAACCACTTCTCCGCCTGGGTCACCGACTATTGCACCGGTCACGGGCGACGCGACGGCCTTCCGCTGGTCAGCGGACGCAGTTGGATCCTCCGCACGAGCCAGTTCCGACGAACGCTCGCCTGGTTCATCGCCCGCCGACCGGGCGGCACCATCGCCGGTGCGATCCAATACCGGCACGTGTCGACGCAGATGTTCGAGGGATACGCCGGCACGACACGTTCGGGATTCCGGGCCGAGGCTCAGCAGGAAGAGGCCCTGGCTCGCGGCGAGCGGCTTGCTGCCCTCATCGAGGGACACAGGCATGAGGAACTGCGCGGTCCCTCCGCCGAGGAGGCAGCACATCGGCTGGAGAAGTTTGGGGACCGGGTCCGCTTCATGGGCAAGACCCCTGACGAAGCTCAAATGCACAAGATCATGCGGCGCGACGACCCACGGATTTATCCGGGGAGGTTCGTCACCTGCAGCGACAATCCCGACCGACGGCTCTGCCGACAGCCCGCGGACACTTCCAGCGAGCCTTCGCTCGGCGACTGCAAGCCGCTGGCCTGCAAGAACGTGGCTCTCACGGCGGACAACATCGGCGCCTGGCAGAACCACCTGGCCCGGTTGAACGGTCAACTGACGCGGGGGGACGCTCTCGCACCAATGGTCCACGTCCGCATGACACAGCGCAGGGACGAGGTCGCTGCGTTCCTCACTGAGCAGGGCATTGCGCCCGCGGCGGGAGAACAGCGATGAGAAAGCACCGGCTCACCGAAGCAGCCGTCGCTCAAGGCGTCCAGGCAGTCCTCGCCGAGGCCGAAGGTGCCCAACGAGCCGCGACGGTCTCGGCGCTTGCCCAGCACCTGGGCGTGAGCCGACAAACGCTCTACCGGGACTTCGGTGAGCAGACGGCGGCGCTGCTGACGCGAGACGCCGAACGCCGATCCGGAATCCCAGCCCCGCGTGGCCGCACCACGGACACTGACGGGCAGACGATCGCACGCCTCCGCCGGGAGAAGGACGAGCTCACCCGGCACCTGCACATCTACGAAGACCACATCCGGCGGCTCACCCTGGCCAACGCCCGGCTCACGGACGAACTGGCCAAGCTCACCGGCGTCGCAGACCTGTCCGCGCGCAGGCGGGACTGACCCAGCCGGGGAGCAGTGATCAAGAGCATGCTCGCCCAGGTGGCCGGGGACGGCTGCGGCTCTCGGCTGTCGCGGTGATGCACCCCGACCTACCCTGGAAAGCCCAAAGAAGGGATAAATCCATGAGAACCACATGGAAGGGGTCTATATCGTTCGGGCTGGTCACCGTCCCAGTCCAGCTCTACTCTGCCACGGAGGAGCACGATGTCCCCCTCCATCAGGTCCACGCCAAAGACGGTTCTCGGGTCCGCATGAAGCGCTTCTGCGAAGCCGAGGGCAAGGAAATCCCCTACCAGGAGATCGTCAGGGGCTACGAATCCCCTGACGGCCGCAGTATCACGCTGACCGACGAGGATCTGGCGGACCTGCCACTGCCCAGCAAAAAGGTGATCGACGTACTCGCCTTCGTCGACGCCGACGCCATCGACCCGCTGATGTTCTCCAAGCCCTACTACGTCGGCGTTGCAGACCGAGCGGCGGCCAAACCATACGTTCTGCTCCGAGACGCACTGGCGGAGTCCGGCCAGATCGCCGTCACCAAGATCGCATTGCGATCCAGGGAATCCCTCGCCGTCCTCCGGGTGTATGGCGACACACTCGTTCTGCAGACCTGTATTTGGCCGGACGAGGTCCGGCCGGCTGTAGATATCGCCCCCCAGGACGACGTAAAGGTGCGGCCACAAGAGCTCAAGATGGCCCGGTCCCTGATGGAAACCCTGTCGGAGGACTTCGACCTGGCCGAGCTTCACGACGAGTACCAGCATGCCCTCCAGCAGGTCGTCGAAGCCCACCTGCAAGGCGTGGAACCGCCGCACGGCGAGGTGACACCTGCCGCAGGGGCCGAGGTCATCGACCTGATGTCGGCCCTGCAGGCCAGCATCGACGCACGCACCGGCGAGAAGAAGAAGGAGGCACCAGCGAAGAAGGGAGCCGCCAAGAAGACGACGGCGAAGAAGACCACCGCCGCGAAGAAGACCCCGGCAAAGAAGGCTGCCCGTCGTCGCACCGCCTCCTGAGACCCGCACGGATACCCCACTCAGGCGCGATGCCTCCTACGGAGCCGAGCTTTGCCGTGGCGGCAATGGGTCGCCGCTTGCGCCGTGCGGCTGATTCTCTGATCTGCCGTGTGACGCCTCAAGCGGCGGGTCAAGACGACGCTTCCTGTGCGCTCGTCCGGAGCCAATTGATCGCCGCACCGAACCATGGGCACTCTTGCTGTTGGCGCGGGTTGGACGTTACGCTCATTTCTGGTGCGCCAAGTATCCTAATTTACCCCGCTGTGGTTAATCAAATCTAAGGAGTGGTGGTGACGCGATCTGCGAGCGAAGGAGCAGGGCTGAACTCTGAAGTCAGGATCATCTTTCCCGGCTTGATGCTTGCCATGTTTGTCGCGGCCCTCGACCAGACGGTCGTTGCCACGTCGTTACCGTCTATTGCGACAGATCTGGGCGGGCTTACCCGCCTGTCATGGGTGGTGACGGCCTACGTTCTCGCAATCAGCGTGTCCACACCATTACATGGAAAGCTTGGCGACCTCTTCGGCCGCAAACGGCTCATGCAGATATCGCTAGCGATTTTCACGGTCGGTTCCATATTATGCGGGACTTCCCAGGGCATGGTCGAGCTGGTTATCTTCCGTGCGCTGCAGGGAACCGGTGCGAGTGGAATGATGGTCAACTCGCAAGCGATCATCGGCGACTTGATCCCACCGGCGGAGCGTGGCCGCTACCAAGGGTACATGCAGTCTTCTTTTGCCCTGGCCACCATCACCGGTCCGCTGATCGGCGGAGTAATCACCCAGCACCTCAACTGGCGCTGGGTCTTCTACGTCAACACGCCAATCTGTTTTCTGGCCCTGCTGGTCGTAACGGTCAGGTTGACCGCCGCTGCGCACGTGCGGCGAGCCCGCCACATCGACTGGCTGGGTGCGGCGCTGCTGTCGTCCGGCATCACGGCGCTCATTCTGGTGGTCACCTGGGGTGGGAACACGCTCGCCTGGGGCTCGGCGGAGCTGCTGGGGCTCGCGTTCATCGCGACGGCGCTGCTCGTGGCTTTCTTTCTCAACGAGCGCCAGGCCCAGGAGCCGGTGCTGCCTCTTCACCTGTTCGGTAATGATGTCATCCGGGTGACCACTCCTCTTGCGTTCGTCGCCGGGTTCGCGACCCTTGGCGGCACGACGTTCGTGCCCCTGTTTCTGCAGACGGTTGACGGGGCGTCGCCCTCCCTCTCGGGGCTACTAATGGCACCACTCTGGATGTCCTGGGCGCTTTCCTCGGCCATCTGCGGGAAAGTTATTTCCGGCACTGGCCACTACCGAAGATTCCCGATAGCTGGAACCTTCCTTCTGGGATTAGGACTGTTATCCTTCTCCTTTCTAGATAAGGCGACTCCTTATACCGTCCTGGCCACTGTGCTGGTGGTCATCGGAGCCGCGCTGGGCATGAACAGTTCGGTCCTGGTGTTGGCCGCACAGAACGCGGCTGCCCCAGAGGATTTGGGAGTGGCCACTTCGACGACCACCTTCAGTCGAACCATCGGGGCCTCATTCGGCGTTTCCGTATTCGGCGCGATATATTCCGCTTCTCTTGTCCAAGAGCTGCGCAGCCATGTCTCGCCGAGTATCGTGGCTCGCTTCGCCAACCATGGTGCCGACATCGGGGGCGAGCAGATCACGGCACTGAGCGCTCATTTGAGAGCGGAATTCGTGAATGCCTCCGAGTTGGCGCTGCACGACGTCTTCAGAGGCGGGGCGGTTGTCGCGTTCCTGGCGTGCCTGATAGCTCTCAGGGTTCGGGAACTGCCCTTGCGACGCAAGCGGAATCCTTCCCCTGGCGCGGCAGGAGAGGAGGCCGGCACGGGTCCAGAGGGCTCTGCGGTCCGGTGAAAGCGGGCGGTGTCTCAATACGTCTACGGAACAAGCCACCGCTATTTCGAGCGGACAACGGACAGCTTCAAACCCTGCCCATAAGCTGCACACCATGCTGTGGCCCGACGAGATCCGCCCGGCGACCGGGCTGGCGCCCTCGGAGAAGGTGACGGTGCGGCCGCAGGAGCTGAAGATGGCCGAGAGCCTGATGGAGACGCTGTCGGAGGACTTCGACCTGGCCGCCCAGCACGACGAGTACCAGCACGCGCTGGACGAGCTGGTCGCCGCCAAGCTGGAGGGCGAGCCGATTCCGGAGATGGCGGAGACGGCGGCGGCGCCGGACAACGTGGTCGACCTGATGGCGGCGCTCCAGGCGAGCATCGACGCGCGGGCGCCGGCCCCGGCCGCGCCCGCCGCGCCTGCCGCCAAGAAGGCGGCGGCACCCAAGAAGAAGGCGGCTGCGAAGAAGACCGCCGCCCGTAAGAAGGCCGGCTGACTCAGCACATCTCGCGCATCAGCGTCACCGCCTGCTCGATCGTGAGTCCGGCGCCTTCCGCGTAAGCGGCGTCGTACGCGGCGGCGCCGAGCCCTTCGCGCAGCGAGACGGCGGCCTTGGCGACGGCGGCCTTGTGGTAGGGGGCGATGGCGACCGCGCGGAGGTGGTCGTGGGCGCCGTTGAGGAGGGCGGCGCGATGGAGGAGGGCGGCGCCGGGGCTGGGGAGGAGGGCGAGGTTGACGATGGCGATGGGGATGAGGAGGAGGCCCATGCGGGGGGCGATGACGGAGGTGAGGGGATGGCCGTGGAGGCGGTCGATGCCCTCACCGAGGGTGCGCAGGCCGCCGACGGGGTCGCCCTCGATGCCCATGAGCCAGCCCTTCATGCCGAGCAGGAGGCCGCTGATGAAGGGCGGCACGCCTGCCGGCAGGGCGTCGAGGAACTCGTCCATCAGGGTGTGCGCCTCGGCGACGTCGCCCCGGTAGCCGAGGAGGCCGGAGAGCAGGACCCGGCCGTAGAGGGCGGCGCCGTGGCCGCTCACGCCGAAACGCTCGGCGTCGGCGATGCCGGCCCGCAGCAGGCGTTCGCCCTCGGCGGTCTCACCGCTGTTGACCAGGGAGTCGCCGAGCCGGATGGTGAGGATCGGCACCTGCTGGTGGGAGCCGAGCCGGCGGGCCAGCTCGATCGCCTCACGGCAGCACTCGGCGGCGCGGACCCAGTCCCCCAGCCCCGAGGTGGTCTCGGCCTCCGCCGCGAGACATTCGGCCACCCCCCAGTTGTCGCCGACCTGCTCGAACAGGGCCCGGCTCTCCCGGATGTCGTTCATCGACGACTCGATGGTGTCCGAGATGTCATTCATGACCTTGGCCCGCAGCTGCAGGATGAACGCCAGTTCCCAGATCCGCCCATGGGTGCGGCAGCTCTCCACCGTCTCGTCGGCCAGCTCGCGCAGCTGTCCGAAATCGCCGCTCAGGAAGCAGGCGAAGGGCCGCATCAGACCGGGCCGGACGCTCGACTGCGGCAGTCCGGGCGGGTACGCCGCGACGAAGGCCTGCCCCATCCGGACCGCGTCGGGATCGCTCCAGCGCTCCAGGTCGCCTTCGTATCCCAGGTATCCCGCCAGCCGTATCCAGCGGCGGGCCTCCCGCAGTTGCCCGGCCGGCATCGGAAGCGGCCGGTCCAGCGGTCCGTGATCCAGCGGTACGGGGACCAGGTTCGGGTCGAAGGGGTCCTCGTCGCTCAGGGCGGCGACCTTCTCGGGCCAGAAGCGCAGTTCCGTGACGTAGTTGCGCATCTCCCAGAACCAGCTGCAGGCCAGGGTGATGACCAGCGCCTCCTGCTCGTCCCCGGCCTCGACGGCGCGGCGCAGGGCGGCGCGGAGGTTGTCGTGTTCGCGCTCCAGCCGGTCCAGCCACAGCAGTTGGTCGGGGCCGCGCAGGAGGGGGTCGGTGGTACGGGCGTACTCGCGGAAGTGGGTGATGTGGCGGCGTTCGGTACCGGCGCGCTCGCCGGAGGCGGCCAGGCGCTCGGCGGCGTACTCCGAGATGGTCTCCAGCATGCGGTAGCGGGCTCCGTCGTCGGTGAGATCGGCGAGGACCAGGGACTTGTCGACGAGGGAGGCGAGGAGCACGGCGATGTCGACGGCCTCGATGCCGTCGCCCGAGCAGACCTCCTCCACCGCTTCCAGGGTCCAGCCGCCCGCGAAGACGGCGAGGCGGCGCAGCAGGATCCGCTCGTCCGGCTCCAGCAGGTCCCAGCTCCAGTCGACGACCGCCCGCAGTGTCTGCTGGCGGGGCAGTACGGTGCGGCTGCCGCCGGTGAGGATCCGGAAGCGGTCGTCCAGGCGGTCCGCGAGCTGGCGCGGGGTGAGCCCGCGCAGCCGGGCGGCGGCCAGCTCGATGGCCAGCGGCAGGCCGTCCAGGCGGCGGCACAGCTCGGCGCAGGCCTCGGGGTCCTCGTCGGGGGTGAAGCCGGCGCGGGCGGCGGCGCCCCGGTCGGCGAGCAGCCGCAGCGCGGGCGGCTGCGGCAGCGGGTCGAGGGGGCGTACCAACTCCCCCGGTACGCCCAGGGGTTCGCGGCTGGTGGCCAGCACCGTGACACCCGGGCAGTCCGCGAGCAGCCGCTCGGCCAGCGCCGCGGCGGCGTCGATGACGTGCTCGCAGTTGTCCAGTACGAGGAGCAGCCGGCGCCCGGCGCAGTAGTCCGTGAGCTGCAGGGCGGGGGACTTCTTCTTGGCCTCGACCACCATGGCCGCCTCGGCCGCGGAGCCGCCGTGCAGCAGCGTCTCGCGCAGGCCCAGCGCGTTGACCACCGCCACCGGCACGCCTGCGGGATCCTCGACCGGGGCCAGCTCCGCGAACCACACACCGTCCGGCCAGCGGTCCGCGACCAGGTCGCCGGCCTCCTGCGACAGCCGGGTCTTGCCGGTGCCGCCCGGGCCGGTGAGGGTGACCAGGCGCGCGGTGTCCAGGTCCGAGCGAAGGGCGGTCAGGTCCGTCTCCCGGCCGACGAAGCTGGTGAGGCGGGCGCGGGCGTTGCCGGTCGGCCGCGGGGCGGGGGCGGGGGCCGGTGCGGGCGCGAGTGCGGCGGGCGCCTCCAGCAACTCCGCGTACAGCGCCTGCAGTTCGGCCCCCGGGTCGGTGCCCAGTTCCTCGGCGAGGGTGCGTCTGACCTCTTCGTACGCCCCGAGCGCGTCGGCCGTGCGGCCCGCGTCGCGCAGCGCGCGGATCCGCAGTGCCCGCAGCGGCTCGTTCAGGGGGTGCTCGGCGGTCAGCTCCGCCAGCTCCGGCAGTGCCTGCTCGGCCCGGCCGAGGGCCACTTCGGCGGTGAGGCGCAGCCGCTGGGCGTTCAGCCGCAGCGCCTCGTAGCGGGGCGCCGCCGTCGCCCGGTCGGGCAGATCCGCCAGTGCCGGGCCGCGCCACAGCGCCAGCGCGTCGTCGAGGGCCTCCGCCGCCTTCCCCGGATTGCCGTCGGCCAGGGCCCGGCCGCCCTCGTCCACCAGCCGCTCGAACCGGTACGCGTCGACCGCGTCCGGCCGCGCGGCCAGGCGGTATCCGCCGTCCACCGAGCCGATCGCCTCATGCCCGAGCACCCGCCGCAGCCGCCCGACCAGCGCCTGCAGCGCCCCGGCCGCGTCCGCCGGGGGATCCTCGCCCCAGACCTCGTCGATCAGCCCTTCCGTCGTCCGGACCCGGCCCGCGTGCAGCGCCAGTGCGGCGAGCAGTGCGCGCAGCCGGGTGCCGGCGAGCGGCACGGCTGTGCCGTCGTCGTGATTGGCCTGCGTGGTCCCCAGAATCCCGTAGCGCACGGACCCATTCTTACGGAGTCGGGTCCTGGTCCGGACCCGGACGGCAAGTGTGATGATTGGGCGGCCAGGACCGCGAACGAACGAGGAGCCCCGCAACGATGACCACCGCAGCAACGCGAAGCGAGCGGCGGATCAGCCCGATCTTCATAGGGCTGGTCGCGATCATGGGGGTGTCGGGCTGGGCCGTGTGGACCGGGTTCTCGACGAGCACCGGCTTCGCGGTGTTCCTGTTCGTCGTGGCCGGGTGGGTGGTGTCCCTGTGCCTGCACGAGTACGCGCACGCGCGCACCGCGCTGCACGGCGGGGACATCACCATCGGGGCGAAGGGGTACCTGACCCTCAATCCTCTGAAGTACACGCACGCCGTGCTGAGCATCGTGCTGCCGGTGATCTTCGTCATCCTGGGCGGCATCGGCCTGCCGGGCGGGGCGGTCTTCATCGAGCGGGGCCGGATCAGCGGCCGGTGGAAGCACAGCCTGATCTCGGCGGCGGGGCCGCTGGTGAACGTGGTGTGCGCGGCGCTGCTGATGCTGCCGTTCACCATGGGGGCGATGGACAGCGGCGTGCCGAGGACGTTCCTGGCGGCGCTGGCGTTCCTGGCGATGCTCCAGGTGACGGCGGCGATCCTGAACCTGCTGCCGGTACCGGGGCTGGACGGCTACGGGATCATCGAGCCATGGCTGTCGTACAGCTTCCGGCGCCAGGTGGAGCCGTTCGCCCAGTTCGGGCTGCTGGCGGTGTTCGGCTGCCTGTGGATCCCCGAGGTCAACTCGGTGTTCTTCGGCTTCGTCGACTCCGTCATGCACGCCTTCGGGGTGCCGGACGGCGCGGTGAGCCTCGGCTACGCGTACTTCCAGTTCTGGAAGGGCGACCCGTTCAGCTAGTGCTGTGACCGTGAACGTTCGCCGGGTTGCGCAGCCCGCCGGCTGCACTTGTCCTCAATCGCCGGACGGGCTGAAATTAGCCCGTCCGGCGATTGAGGACGGAACCGGAAGCCGGACGGACCCGGCGAACCAATCCGGTCACCGCACTAGCCGTCCGCTCGGCGGGGGCTACCGCCGGGGTTCGGGGGACGGCACCGGATGATGCATCGGCGTGGTCGCCGCGGTCGAGGCGACCAGTACGGTCGCGGGCAGCTCGCTCTTGTTGGTCAGCCGGTGCACCTGGGATGAGTCGAACTGAATGGAGTCGCCCGCGCTCAGGGAGATGTCATTGCCTGCCAGGCGGAAAACGACCTCGCCGGCGAGGACGTGCAGCCATTCCTCGCCGACGTGCTTGGCGTCGCTGGTGTTCTTGCCGGCCTCCAGTTCGACGCGGATGGCCGCGATCGTCGATTCCGGGCCGCTCAGCACGGTGTAGCGGCCGTCCTGCCCGTTGCGCTCGACCGCGTCGGCGGCCCGCACCAGGTGGTAGTCCTCCAGGGCCTGCTCCTGGATCAGCCCGCTGATCGAGACCCCGTACACGCGGGCGATCTGGAGGAGGCTGCTGATGGACGGCTGCCGGTGACCCTTCTCCAGGCGGGAGAGATGGGCCACGGAGATCCCGGTCTGCTCGGACAGCGTCGTCAGCGTGATGCGGCGTTCGCTGCGCAGCTCCTTGAGTCGATGACCTACCCATGCGTCCAGTTCGGTCTCACGTGCCATGTGCGTAACGTACCCGCCTAGGTGAGCGCGAGCAGTTCGCGGGCGAAGCCCTCAGGTCTCACGAGCACCGCGGTGTGGGTGGTGTCGGCGAGGGTGACGAGGCGGAACCCCCGCTTCTCGGCGGAGGCGGCGGTGTCGTCGAAGAACGGCTGGGCGGAGCAGTGGATGTAGGTGACCGGCCTGCTCGCCAGGACCTCTTCGCTGCCGGGGCCGAGCGGCTCGGCATGGGTGAGGCGGGGCATGGGGGTCAGGTGGCTGTCCATCCAGGCCGCGCCCTCTTCGTCGGCGCCCAGGGCGCGGGGGTCCAACGGAGCGATCTCCCAGTCCGGGCCGTCCTGGGGGGCTTTGAAGGCCTCCGCCAGCCAGGGAATGATGGAGAAGGCCGACTCGCCGGTGACGGGAGCGAAGGCGTCCACGTAGACGATCTGACCGACCCGGTCCGGGGCCAGGGCCGCCGCTCCGGTGATGACCATGCCGCCGTAGCTGTGGCCGACGAGGATGGCGTCGTCGACCTCTTCACTCATGAGCAGTTCGGCGATGTCCTGGGCATGGACCCCGAGGCCGGTCTCCGGTCCTGACAGGTGGTGCCGCTCGGCGAGTCCCGTGAGCGTGGGGGTCAGTACGCGGTGCCCGGCCTCCTCAAGGAGCGGGCGCAGCCGGTCCCAGACCCATCCCCCGCCCCAGGAACCGTGAACAAGCACGAATGTCGCCATTTCTGCTACCTCCGGTGGAGTGCGGGTCACGGTGGACCGGTCAATCCAGGATCTAGGCGGCGGGGTCGACAGTCAACCTGCAGGGCGATTTATTTTGCCGTGAGGGCAAATACGCCCGTCAGAGCATCGCCAGCCCGGGGTCACGCAGGACGGCCGCCAGGTCGGAGAGCAGTTGGGAGCCCTGCTGACCGTCCACGAGCCGATGGTCGAAGGACAGCGCGAGCTGGGTGACCCACCGGGGCTCGATCACCTCCGTTCCCGACTCGTCGGTCACCACCCACGGTGTCCGGCGGATGGCGCCCATCGCGAGGATGGCGGCCTCGCCGGGGTTCAGGATCGGAGTGCCCGTGTCGACGCCGAACACCCCGACGTTCGTGATGGTGACGGTCCCGCCGGTCATCGACTGCGGGCTGGTCCTCCCGTCCCGTGCCGTGGCGGTGAGATCGGCGAGTGCCTGGGCGAGTTCACGCAGCGACATCCGGTCGGCCCGCTTGATGTTGGGCACGATGAGCCCCCGCTCGGTGGCCGCCGCGATACCCAGGTTGACGAAGTGCTTGAGCACGATCTCCTGTGCCGCCTCGTCCCAGCTCGCGTTCGCCTCCGGGGTCCGGCGCAGAGCCAGCAGGAGGGCCCGGGCGACGAACAGCAGCGGGGTGACGCGCAGTTCGCGGAACTCCCGTCGCGCCGCCACGGTGTCCCGCAGCCGCATGGTCGCCGTGACGTCCACCGTGACGAACTCGGTGACGTGCGGCGCGGTGAACGCCGAGGCGACCATGGCGGCGGCGGTGTGCTTCCGTACGCCGCGGATCGGGATGCGCGTCTCGCTCGCCGGCTCCGCGGGCGCGGGCGCCGAAGCGGGCGCCGGCGCTTCCGCCGCACGGCGTACATCGTCGCGGCTGACGGTGCCGCCGGGCCCGGTCGGTGTGACGGCGGCGATGTCGACGCCGAGATCCTTGGCGAGCTTGCGGACCGGGGGCTTGGCCGCCGTACGCGGCGTGGCGGCCGGCTGGGCGGCAGCCGGTGACGGGGCGGGAACCCGTCGGCGCCGGCGGCGCCCGCTGCCGCTGCCTTCCTGCGGGCCGTAGCCCACCAGCAGCGCCTCCCGGTCGGGGACGGCATCGGCGGCATCGGCGGCACTGCCGATGGTGATGATCGGCTTGCCCACCGATACCGTCTCGCCCGCCTCCGCGTGCAGCGCCGTGACGACACCCGCGTAAGGGGAGGGGAGCTCGACAGCGGCTTTGGCCGTCTCGATCTCGACGATGATCTGATTGATCTCCACGGTGTCGCCGACCCGCACCGTCCATTGGAGGATCTCGGCCTCGGTGAGGCCCTCGCCGACATCGGGAAGCAGGAAGGCT
>Ga0307517_10004679_pt1 | contig 20965 bp, 25 predicted proteins | sample 23_EM_MG_FD_194515 | JGI IMG/M metagenome (GOLD analysis project Ga0307517, IMG submission 194515) | Populus trichocarpa ectomycorrhiza microbial communities from riparian zone in the Pacific Northwest, United States - 23_EM | ecosystem: Host-associated > Plants > Roots > Unclassified | place...
AAGAAGGATCCGTGTTGAAACTGTATTTTGCTATAATCACATAATCAATATATAATATAGTTTTGCATGGTTGGTTTCATACGTAATCTAATTTTTTTTAAAAATCTATTTTTTCAAATTAAAATCACAACAACTATAATAATATCAAACATCAATCGATTGCCGATGAGAACTTGTATGGTCTTTGTTACATATGTTGCATTAGGTATAATTTGCTAGTGTGGCCAAAGGGGAAATAGTCTGAGTCAACCATCAAAAATTATGATTGCAATCTGGAAGGTGTTGAATCCATCCATTTCAAGCGAGGAGGAGGATGTTACGTACATTTCTTCAGACCAATTCTTGGAGAAATATAGTATATGTAATAATTGGTCAACACTTCAGCTCTAGCAAGGCAGCCAATCACTAGCCTTAATTAAATTATCCAAAATGCTAACCTCATGCAACTAATTAATCTGTGTTCTATAGAATATCATATGGATAATAAGTTGCTAAGTGTATTTATAGGGATAAGCTGCCAAGTCTCTACTTGTTCATGAGTTGATGATTATTCAATAAATTTAACAAAAAAAAAAACTTGAAATATATATCTCCATGATTAAGATATAATTAAGATTTTCAACTGGGATTTTCATTTGAAAATCACAGATTTAAATCAAAGAAAGATGGGATTTAAGAATAGAATAGGTCAAAAATTGTAGCATTATTTTTTATTTATTTAATCTAATCTTGTAGTAACTTCAGCATGATCATGCACCATGTGGAAGCTTGTTATAGGAGGCTTCTCCAAAATATTCATTCCATCTTTATCAAAAATCAAATTATAACCCAAAAACAATTAATATTGTTTTTTCTCTAAGTTCATATATAGTTTTTCTTAAATCAAGATTATATTTTTTTTTTATTTTTTTTTTCAATTGGTTTCTAGGTAGCTCTCCGCACCTAATGTATTTATCAAAAAAAAAAAAACTTTCTCAAATTTAAATCCGAAATGATAATACAAAGAATAATCACACTTAATTAACAACTCACATTAAACTAATTTACTAATTTATCAGAGTTTAACATTTCAGTCCCTAATCACCAACCAAAAACAAAAATAAAAATTCTAGCCTCCATCAGATCGACTCTACCAACTTAGATTATGTCGTACCCAGATGGGGTCTTTTTTAATTATTATTTGGGAACATGATGTAATAGAATTTGATTACTTCAACTCTTAAAATTATAGTTTTTATTTTAATTCTCTTGATTATAAAACTTAATCAGTCACCTAAAACCTAACAAAAGTTATTTTAAATTGGTTTTTTTAATCAAAAATAATATCATTTAAGAGGTTTTAAAAAAAAACTGTAAAAATTTTATGTTAAAGGTTTCAAAAAATCAAAACTTAAATGAAACAGTAACTCAGAGGTCAATTCACTCCACCCATGACCAGAGTCTTGGATTGAGTCACCTGATCAAGTTTGTTCTTATAGCTATTTTTACTATGTTTAATTACCACTAGATAATTGCTATACCAAGGAGGTACCGATTGTCATGATGATGGCCATATATACATGGGAAGAAATTAGGCAAAGATCAGATAGAGAGTATGAAGCAAATTACCATGACGGGGAAGATTTGAGCAAACAACTTTACTAGAATTGGTCTTGAGGGCACACCGTCCACCCCTCGACTCGCACTTTCCGCAGTCAGGTTCTTCCCAAGTGAGATGCAGGTCCTCGCTAAGGTCCAAGGACGAAATTTGCTGATAAAATGGCCAGTCAACTGGAACAGGAACCACCCTGATTAAATTACAGGATGAATTCCCATTCTGTAGAGAACTTACAACCGTTGAAGAAGATGTAGCAAAAACTGTGTACGTAGAGCCACTAAGACAAGCTATTGGATTTAGCCCGTATTTCCTATAATCAGAAGATGAGCAATTAAAGAACGTGAAAGATTGATAGTAAAGGCCAATAAAAGGAGAGCCAGAGAGATTAAGCGAAAGGATTCGATCGGCAAGGCAGTTTCCCTGATCATTAATCCATATTTCTTGTGTGGCATAGTCTATAGCTTGAACAACAAATTTTCCTGAAGAGTGTAGCTCTAGCATGGTCTCATTGGAGCTACCACAGGATATGTCAAAACCTGGATAACCACATGCCTTCGATTGACGATTTTGAATCCGAAAAGGGAATCGAATCACTGGCTCGCTGCGGTTACAAGCAGTCCTCAAGCAAAGGTTTTGACTTGTTGCAATGTTTAGATAGGAGATCATGGTAAGGAAGAGGGAGATGGAGGAGATGACTTTGAGAGAGTACACCATTTTGGTGGAGAAAATCTGATGCTTTGTGATATGTAGAGACCAAATGAAGAGCAAAGATTTTAATAAAGAGAAGAGTAGAGGGGGGTTGATACTAGTGCAGGTTCCACTTGCTGCAATGTTGGAACTTAATCACACAACCACATAGAAGGAACAAGTCTACCAGGACATCTTTTGTAATAAAAAAATGGAAGTCAACCCTGTCGTTAAATCATAACAGAACCAAGGATTCAAATTGCCATGTATGATGCTTCATTTTCTCTAGTGTCAAATAGGATTTACATGTAGGAAAAAGCTGCGATTGCTTATTTCAATCGATTAGATGTGGAGAAAATGATCACTTCTTGACTCATGTGGATACAAATTCTACCATGATTTGTAAAGCCATGATTGTCCTTGCCGAGCTAGCACTATATTTTTACAATTACATGGATATAAACGAAGATTGATTTCGAAAAAAGCTTATGTCATTAGATTGATTTTTAGATTTTTAGATCAATTACTTTTATTAAAATAATAGTATTTTATTTTTTTATAAAATATTAACTCGACTATATTTAAATTAGATTATCATTAAAAGCTCAATCGGATCGAATGAGTTCGGCTATATCGACTAAAAACCACCTTGCTTGTAACAAGCTTCAAGTTCATATCAATCCGCTAGCTTGAATCGTGTTTAACAACTTTGGATGAGGGCATTTCAAACTACAATTTACCTAAATCAAAATGGTTGGTATCCATCACTTATTATAGAATCAATAGGTGATCATGTGTTGGGCACCGACCATCCAGATTTCTGCATTTGCGAGATGGTGTCTCTCTTATCAAGATTTCCAATCATAACATGGTTGACTGAAACTTGTTTGCATATGTGAGATGACATTGATAAGAAATTTTTCAAGTAAATTGTCTTCCAAGATCAATTATGGCAGGATGGACGTTAATGCATATATCTTTGAATACCTTTTGAGAAGATTTGCAGATTGGATTCTGAATACACATTGGTTACTTCAAATGGATGAAACTGAAGTTTTCAACTTCATATTCAAAAATGAAGTTAAAACTCGTCAATTATGGCGGCTAGATTGTATAAATAACGAACAAGGTTAAGATCCACTTGGTCCTGTTTCAGCCTGACTCGTAGGTGCACCAATCTCCATAGCATCAGCCTGCGGGATTAGCTTGAGCCCAGGAGGTGGGGAGTTCCACTCTGCCAGAAGAGATGCTTGACTGCACCAGAACAAGCCATATAAATCTGCACAAAAGTTCCCCACTTTAAACTGGAGCTGCATCTCACTCTCCAAAATCTTGAATAGCTTGCTCAACAGTCAACACCATTCACCAAGTGCAAAAGGGTGTGGCAATCAGCAGGATTTGAATTAAGTATTCCAACAGACTCTCCATGGAATCTGACTCAACCTCAAGAAGTCTGCAACCTCTCCCTTTAAAGTGCTCATCTGGAATTTCTCCACCAGCACCAGCCCGTACCAATTGCCCAATGAGCTACCATCTACATTTAACTTCCACCGCCAGCTGCCAGTTTTTTCCCAGAGATTTCATGACAGCTAGACAGCTTAGAAGTCGTGGCAATCCTTTTAAAACCCAGAAGAAGGAAATTTTTCTTCATATTTTGCCTAACAACAATCTGCGACGGCAGATCCACCATGATGAATTGCCCAATCCTATTAAAGCCATCCAGAAGACAATACAAAAACGAAACAATTTATAACCACTAGAAGGCATATAAGAAGTAGTAAACTACATCCCATTCTGTCCAAATAAGCTTTATCACCTGCTCTTGTAGGACTAGACAGAAGCACAGGCACAGCATAAATAAGCCATGCAGCACTCTTCATAAGCAAAATAATGTGGGCTAGAAGAAAATGACAACAATCTTAAAGAGTTGAAAAACTTTGATGATTCATGGTTACAACCCAGAAAATCACTACAATCAATATTATTAGCAAGATCCAAAATTAAACTAGCATTAATAAAAACAAAAAACATGGGGAAAAAGAAATCTAAAAATCAGAGCAACGACCATTGCGTTCCCAATCACCAAATCGAGTAGGCTCAGGTCCTTTCGGCCCACCAATCTCACCAGTCTCTTTATTCACATACTCTCCACCATCTTCATCATCTTCTTCATTTTGAGAATCTTGATGGGTTATTTCTTCCTGTTCTTGTTTCTTGACAGTTTCTTGATCTTGATTTTCTTGTGGCAGCTGCTGGGTTGCAAGCTTCACGATTCGGTCCGTGTATTCGGATCTAACGGGGGTTGTGTCTATGACCCAAGTTTTGGAGATGGTGTTTGATGATGATGATGGTGCTAGTGATGAAAACAGACGGTTCAGATTGATTCTTCTTGCTGCTGTCATTTTTGGGTTTCTTGTTTAGCTCTCTCTCTCTCTCTCTCTCTGCATCTGCTAAAGTGAAAAACAAAACCAATCACGTTTTTATAAGAGAGAGACAAAGACAGACCACGGCGCTGTTTCAGGGCTGTTTTGTTGACACGTACTGCTCCTATAACCTGCCACGTGCTAGAAAGATATAAATTAAGAAGCACGTAATTTTTCAAGAAGTAAATTGTAATTTAGTCCCTAATTTTTTAAAAAACTATTGCAATGCGAAACACATTTATATTATATAGTCAAGAGAATTCCAGGCATTAAATTCCCACAGAGGCTGTGATTTTCGAAATTAGTCTCTGGTAATGTGATTTATGATCTTATATATATACATTAGTTGATGGTAGAGGTCAAAGGTACAAGGTCATGGCTCTGGTGGTACAGTGTTCTGATGCTTCTTCATGCCCTTTCTCACCACCTTCATCCATTCTTTTTTTCTCCAGATTACCATTGTTACCGTCAAGCTTCATGGCTTACCGTAAACCATCTCAACTGGCTTCTACATATCCAGCACAGTTCACAATCTCAACTCTTCAGCAAACACCATTCCTCTTATACACAAACAAGCTTGTGCAAATAAAGCTTCCCGCACCACCAGCCAATACTGCTGAGGGGGGCAAAGCTTCTCTTCAGCCTGAATGCACAGTACCAGTCTCAGAAAGGGAAATTGAGGCTGTCCAGGCGAGGAAGACGTTTTTTGCCATCTTGAGGCTTCAGGACGCTGAACATTTTGACGAAATCACGTAAATATATATGACATTGAAGAACTGTTCAAGAAATTAGCCTTGTTCAACCAAACAACTGGCAAGAATTTACAACAGTGAACCCCAGCTCAGTCCAGGATAACAGTTCTCAGTCCAGGACAACGGTCCCTTTTTATATTAAATTTATCACTACCACAATCTTTATATTTACCGTCAAAATTTTCTATTGGTATATACTAATATTTTATTTGTAATTAATTTACCAATAAAATCACTGATAGAAATGCTACATCGGTAAATCTTTCATCGATAATTTTTTATCCGTCGGTAAGTCCGTTGGTAATAAAAAAATATTATTACCAATGGATTTACTGACCGAAAAAGCGCGCAAAAAAAAATTATTATCTTCATTCCGTCGGTATTTCTATCGGAAAAATACCATATGTAATTCTATTGGTAATTATTTAAAAATATTTTTAAAAAATCAATTTTACAAAACTATAAAATAATTAAATTAATATAAATCAACACTTTATAATACTCAAAACGCTTGGAAAAAAGAAGAAGAAAATCAACTCAAATAAATTTGCAACAAATAAATAACATGAAAAAATAAATTCAACAAAAAAAATTCATATCAAAAAATGAAGTTGCGATTCCTAAAAATTTAAAAATCCTATATATAAATGAACTAAAAATTGATCTCATATGAAAACAAATCCTACAACAATATTCATACAATTATTAAGAACAAAAACAATTAAAAATAAAATAAAATAACAAATATAGTGAAAAAAAAAAACACGAAAAAAAAATCTTACCTTAATGTGGTTGCAAGTGAAGCTTAGAAGAGAAAAAAACAAATTCATAAAGTATATTAATTATAAAAAATGAGAAGAAAAAGGAAGAGATGAAAAGAATACATATCCGAGCATGGAGGAGAAGAGGAGTTAAAGAGAGAAGAGAAGAGAAAGAAATGGATATTGATGTTTTTTACTTATGGGAAAGAAGAAGAAGAAGAAAAAGAAGAACAAAGGAGCCCCGTCTGTTGTGAAGTTAGGGATTCTAAACTTTTTATTGGAGTGTTTTACCGACGGTTTTACCGACGGATAATTAAATATTAATATTTTTAATTATTCCATCGGCGATTCCGTCTATAATATTTAATTTAAATTTTCAATTTAATCAAAAATTTTAAGAAACCACCAAATATCACCGACGACTTTTCAATCCGTCGGTGATTCCGTCTATAATATTTAATTTAAAATTTTAATTTAATCAAAATTTTTCAAAAAACCGCCAAAAAACACCAACGACTTTTCAATCCGTTGGTGATTTTGTCTGTAAAGAATAATAATTAACAGTGCAATTGGAAAGTGAACAGTTCCAGGGCTCTCTGAAAAATAGCGATAGAATTTTCTGTTGGTGATTCCCTTTGTAATTGACATGATGAACAGTGTTCACAGTTTACCAAGGATTTTACTGACGGAATAAATTCCATCAGTAATTCTGTTAGTATAAATGACACGTCATCGTTTTTTTTTGTTTTTTTTAATTATTTATTTTTCCTCGATATATACAAAATTTACCGATGAAAATATTCCCTTAATATTTCCGTTTGTATTTATTGATTTTCTGGTATTATACGTTGTGCATGAAACTGTAGAACCATGATTGAGGGCTTAAGAACGGCACTTCTTATTTAATAATCTTAAAAGCAAAAAAAAAAAATTATTGCTTTTAATTTTTTGTATTTTAATTTTTTAAGTACAGTGTAATAACTTTATTGCTTTTAAAACCAAATTTCTCAAAGTATGGTTACAAGGATTTTTTGTAATTTCATAATAGTTTTTTCATAATTATTTGGTCTCATGAGTAATGTGATATTTTGATAAATAAAATTTAAAAAATAAAAAATAAAAAAGTTGTTGACATGTGCATTGCACACGTCAGCTGCTCTACCGTCTTTAGACGGAGTATGCAGCTGACTCCGGTGGTAGGAACTATCATTCCACCTTGTCATTCAATTTGTCTCGACGTCATTTTTCTCCTTAGACAGCGTGTGCATGGTGATTCCCTCTAGTTTGGTTCCGGTTCGATTTTCCTTTTTTTCTTTCATTTCTCTCTCTACACCTCGATTTGCACGCTACCCCTCAAATAAATCACGACAACCCTTCAATAATCGTTGTCACACCGCAGCATTCGATTCATCTCGGCATCTTCTTTCTCTCTAGGTGGCACGTGCATGGTAATTCTATTTGATTTGGAGTCGATTTGATTTTCTTTTATTTCCTTCATTTCTTTCTTCTCCTTCAAGATTTGTGTATTGCCCTTAAAAAAATCACAACCCTTCAATTTCTTTTCCTTTCAGATTTAATTCTTGTTCTTTTAATTGTAATTTTTTTATTTAAAAAAATATTTCAAATTGAAAATTATTTTCAATTTCATCATCCTTTAATTTTTTTTTTCTTCTTTAATATTTGATCCTTGTTCTTTTAACTATTATTTTTTTATTTTATATGATTTATTAAATTATTCTTTTTTTGTGATTTCAGTTTTCTATTCTATTGGCATGATTCTAATTCTTTTTAATGTTATTTTTATGTTTTAACAAGTTTTTTAGATTGTTTTTTTTAATATTAAATTAATTAAAAATTAAATTATTTTAAAAGATTCACTTGGTTTTTCATGTTATTAAATTATAGTGAGTCATAAATTTCTTTTATTTCTATAAAAAAAAAAACTAGCATTGCCCTGACTTTTTATTCTTATACCCGGAAAAACTTGGCCTGGCCGTAGTGCTGGTCATCAATATTAGAACACAGAGTTCTCCAATCCATCCTCTAAATTGAAGGCAGAATAGTTTCAACTCTTCCATAGCAGATCAAATTCAATTGAAGTCTGCACTTCTTTATATATATAGCTAAACCACAAGGCACAAGGGTTATCCTTCCGCCAAAAAAATTATATCTGTTACTGGAGAACAAATAACTGGACAATCCAGAACAAAACAATTTCCCAATTTCCATAAAATATTTGAAGAAACAAAACTGTACATTATTCCTCAACAACTACCAAATGAGCTTAACAATTTTCAAGCAAGCTGGTTGAAAGCTATTATAAAAAAATAAAAATGAGCACCATAAATATCCTAATTTCTATACCAGCTGCACAATGCTACTTCTCACTTCTGCTCAATCATTCCAAGTCCCCAGGGTTCACATGTGGGAACCAAGCACCATTCTGGTGATCTTCAATTTATTCCTTCCACAGCATCATTCTATGAGATGATTGATCCTAGAATGATGTGCATCCTGTGTATCCCTTTTCAGCACTGTCTGAGGAAGAGAAGAAAAAAGACTCAAGGGTTGTCTACGTCATGACAGTGTGCTTGCTGCTGTCTTGATGTCTCTTGGTGAGGTCCTGGTGCCTCTTGACAAGGTCATCCTGAGTATTATCGGTGTTAATGGTAGCATCCTCTTCTTTCATGAGATATTTGTCCACCTGGGAAGCAGCTTGTCGTCCCTCTGATATTGCCCATACAACTAGGGACTGGCCTCGCCTGCAATCCCCAGCTGCAAAGATCCCTTCCACATTGGTTGAGAAGCGGCCATATTCTGCCTTGAAATTCGATCTATTATCTTGCTCCAAGCCCAACTTCTCTGCCACATTCTGTTAAAAACAAAGATGGGAAAAAAAACAGCATGAGAATTGTTGTGCAAGTATTAAAGAATTACGGGTGAGTTTTCAATCTTTTTTACAATTCTTATAGTTCTATTAATAAAATACTATTTTTTGACATTCTAATTACTATAGTGCTTAATTATTTAAATATAAATATAACATGATGGACATTTGTGTTTATCAGATGTGATTATATTCACTCATTTTCAAAAGAAGAGAGAAGATGAGGAAGGAAATACGAACCGGCTCAGGACCAAGGAATCCCATTGCTAGTAGGACTAGGTCAGCCTCAATAACTTCCTCGGAGCCCTCAACCTCCTTAAATTGAAATTTCCCTGTGGCATCCTTCTCCCAATGGACACGTACCAGCTCAAGTCCTTTCACATTCCCATTCTCATCTCCAATGAATCGCTTAGTCAACACCTCATAAGACCTCGGGTCTTTCCCGAACTTGGCGGCAGCTTCCTGGTGCCCATAGTCTACCCGGAATACTCTAGGCCACTGCCAAAAGAAATAAATTAGAACAGGTTCACGGCATCTTATACTTGGGTGTGGTGCCCAAGCCAGCATGCATTTTGATCATGTTATTTTTATCCAAGTTTGTGAAATTATGTAAAGATCGATCGACATAAGATGAACCAACAAAACAAATAACAAGCATTAAGCACAATATGATCCAGATCCAAACAATCCCCCAACACCTCCCTCCCCTAAAAAAGACAATTGAAAAAACCAGTGGGCAATGGTTGAAATCAACATGCAGCAACAGAATGAAAGATCGTACCTGTGGCCAAGGGTTGCCCGGACCTCTAGTTCGTGGTGGCTCAGGTAGAAGCTCTAGATTTACAATGCTACTACACCCATGGCGAATAGATGTCCCAATGCAATCTGTTCCAGTGTCACCTCCACCAATGACAACAACTTTCTTGCCATTTGCGGATATGTAGTTACCATCCTGCAAATTGCTGTCAAGCAAACTTTTGGTATTTGCATGAAGAAACTGCATAGCAAAATAGACGCCTGACAACTCCCGACCAGGTACCGGAAGGTCCCTGCAGAAAAAATTATTAAAGGTAACCATATCATCCAACACTTCATTAAAGTATTGTATTCCTATCAGGCAGGTAAGAATGTTCTTAACAATAAAAATCACTTCCTGAGAGACCAAAACTTCTCCAGCAAAAAAAAAAAAAAGTTGTTAACAAGGATCCAGAATCCAACAATGGCATCTAATATTTGCTTTCTACTCATGACTTGCCTTGGTTTTGTGGCTCCCACTGCCAAAACAATCGCATTGTTCTCATCTCGAAGCCGATCAAGAGAATACAAAGGATCAATTCCAACATTAGCATTTACCACAAAATTGATGCCTTCCTCAGACATAAGGTTAACACGCCGTTGAACTATATCCACTTTGTCAGTTTTCATGTTGGGAACTCCATACATCATTAGCCCTCCAATTCGATCAGCACGCTCATACACAGTCACCAAATGACCCATTTTGTTTAGTTGATCAGCAGCAGCCAAACCAGAAGGCCCGCTTCCAACAATAGCCACTCGTCTCCTGCAAGAGAAGGTATATGACATGACATTCTTCACTCATATAACATAGCATATTCTCATACAAATGAAATTCAAAAATATTTTAATTGTATAATTCAATAGGATATCGCCATTTCAATCAATGTCACATTTAAAATGACACCAGTTGCATAGAAGAAACCTTGATCAGTTCAAAATATGAAAAAACCCATGATCAGTTCAAAAGATGAAAAAACTAAGCAATAAAAGGCTTCTACTCATAATGCCAAGGTAAAAGAAAGGTATACCCAGTTCTCTTGAGGGGAGGCCGCGGAACCATCCAACCCTCCTCAAAGGCCTTGTCAATAATTGAACATTCAATGTTTTTTATAGATACTGGATCATCAATTATGCCAAGAACACAGGAACCTTCACAGGGTGCAGGGCACACTCTGCCAGTGAACTCTGGGAAGTTATTTGTCTCAAGTAACCTATCTAATGCTTCACGCCACCGATTTTGATGCACTAGCTCATTAAATTCAGGGATTTTGTTTCCAAGAGGGCATCCTGAGTTCTCCTGCATTTACCATCGAGGAGAACAAGGTGTAAAAATTCATTTCAAAATAGTGTAGAATTGACACCTGGTGCATATGCAGGATAAAGGTAGAATAACACTTACCTGGTGACAGAAAGGAGTGCCACAGTCCATGCAACGGGCTGACTGGGTCTTTAAAAGAGGGCCAGGTTTTGACTCCTCAGTAACTTCCTTCCAGTCATTCATTCGAATATTTGGATCTCTGTACTGAACACCTTCTCGCTCATAAGCAATAAACCCTCGATGTTTAACAGCATCATTAACACGGGTAGGCCTTTTCAGAGGTCCATCTTCTACCTTCAGTGAATTTCAATGTCTCGTATTAAAACATGTACAAAAACCATTTCACCAATCATAAAACTAAAGCATGAATAAGCTCAAGTTATTTGGACAATTTTCACTAAACTCTAATAACCCCTTCTAGTAGTGCTTCAAATAATTATATCCACACAAATGCAACTCAGTTGTATCATAATTTTGTTTCATACACTATATAACAAACTGTGCAAAATGAGTCTTACATTTTTAAAACTGCAATCAATATAGTAATTTTAAGAACCTTAATAAAGATAAAAACAGTATACAAGACTTTTACATTAAAAAAAAAGACTATCAAAGAATTTACCTGAATGGAATTCCCATTCAAAGATGCAGCTGCCAGCTTCTTTAGCTCCTCAAAAGCATCTTTCTCCTTCAACTCTGCTTCATCTTGCTCCTCAGCTTCCTCAACTTCTTTAGCAGCTAGGTCAGCAGCCTCTTTTGTGGCAGATTCCTCTTTCATGTTGGCAAGAACACGTTTGTAATCCCTCGGGAAGACCTTAATAAATTTAGGTAGAAGATTATCAAAATCAGCAAGTACTTCTCTAGCTAGCAGGCTATTTGTGTGACGCTGGTGTTGTTGTATCATCATTTTTAGAGTTGTAATGTCCTCCTCTTCCTCGACTTTGTCAAGATCTACGAGTTCAGGATTGCAACGAGATCTGAATTTCCCATCCAAATCAAGAACATAAGCAACACCACCACTCATACCAGCAGCAAAATTCCTTCCAGTTTTCCCAAGCACAACAACAGTTCCACCTGTCATGTACTCACAGCCATGATCACCAACACCTTCTACAACAGCCCTTGCCCCAGAATTACGGACACAAAATCTTTCTGCTGCCATCCCATTGAAATATGCTTCACCACATGTGGCTCCATAAAGAGCTACATTACCGATCACAATGTTTTCTTTTGGATCAAACAGGCTTCCTTTTGGAGGATAAACTACAATCTTCCCACCTGATAATCCTTTACCAACGTAGTCATTGCCATCCCCTTCCAGTTCCAGCATAATGCCAGGGCAAAGGAAAGCTCCTAGACTCTGCCCAGCACTTCCTGTGAGTTTGATGTGAATAGTATCTGCGGGAAGCCCTGCCAAGTGGTAACGCTTAGTAACTTCATGACTAAGCATCGTTCCAACAGCACGGTTCACATTGCAGATAGGTGTTTCAATGTACACAGGAAGACCTTTTTCCAATGCAGCCTCAGAGAGTTTAATGAGTTTATTATCCAATGCCATGTCCAAACCATGATCCTGCTTTTGGACACAATACTGAGCAGCTTCAGGTCGAATGTCAGCAGCAGGTCTAAGTAACAAAGAGAGATCAATATTTTCCAGCTTCTCGTTGCTCTTAACAACTTCTTTATCAACTTCAAGCATGTCTGAACGACCAACCATCTCAGTCATCGTACGGAAACCAAGCTGAGCCATAATCTCCCTGAGCTCCTCTGCTAGCATAAAAAAGAAGTTGATAACATGTTCAGGTTCTCCAGCAAACTTTTCCCTCAGCACTGGATCTTGAGTAGCAATGCCTACGGGGCAGGTGTTCTTATGGCACTTTCGCATCATGATGCAACCAAGTGTTATAAGGGGTGCAGTGCTGAAACCAAACTCTTCTGCGCCAAGAAGGGCTGCAATGGCCACATCTCGTCCAGTTTTTAGTTGGCCATCAGTCTGAAGAACTGTTCGGCCACGAAGGTCATTGGCAACAAGTGTTTGATGGGTCTCAGCCAAACCAAGTTCCCATGGGAGCCCAGCGTTCTTGATGCCAGTCCATCGAGAAGCACCTGTACCTCCATCATGACCTGAGATCAAAACATGGTCAGCATGTCCCTTCACCACCCCACTGGCAATGACTCCGACACCAGCTTCAGATACCAACTTAACACTTATTCTGGCTGCTGGATTGGCATTCTGGGAAACAAAAAGAGAGATTCAAAGGTATCAGCAGGAGTGACCAACAGGTTGAACATATGAAGCGAGGACATAACACATGAAGCAGCAAATGCACATACCTTGAGATCGTGAATCAATTGAGCAAGGTCTTCAATTGAATAGATATCATGATGGGGAGGAGGACTAATGAGGCCCACCCCTGCAGTAGAATTTCTGGTAATTGCAATGTCTCCTATGACCTTGTGGCCAGGAAGCTCACCTCCTTCACCAGGCTTGGCACCCTGTGATCCAAGGCACACAAAAATCAGTCTAAATCAAATGACAAAAAGTAAACAAATTCAGTTCATATTTAATCTCACCAAATGCCAAAGCTATCACTTAAAGATGCAATGCACCCAGGGGTGCTTTGCAGACACAGCATCATCTGCCATGAACATAAATCCATAAACAATAGGAACCTCTGTTCCAACAGGAAAGCAGGGGCTAAATAGGAACACACAATGACAACAGCAGGACCATGACATAAACAGGAAGTTTCGATTTCAAAATGTGTGATTTTGACAAATACCTGAGCCATCTTTATCTGCAGCTCATCAGCATTTGTAAGATAGTAACTTGACACTCCAAATCTCCCACTTGCAACCTGCTTAATTGCACTCCTCTTTGGGTTCATTGAACCATCAGGAAGAGTCTCCATCCGAGATGGTTGTTCACCTCCCTCACCTTCAGTGGAAGAAAAATTAAAAAGAAAGAAAGAAATTACAACACATAAATATGAAGCAAATGTAGTGAGACAAGAATAGAAAAGGAGTTCAGAACCATAATTTTAGTAAAAATTCAACTATGGAAGACCAAAAAATACTTGTTATTAAACTTAAAAAAGCAAACAGGGTGATTCTATAATTTAAAAGCCAAACAGAGCGATCTATAATTTAAAAAACAAAAAGAATAAAAGGTGTTCTTGAAAAAGGTGAGAACATAGCTATCCTCTCCCCAAGTATATACGTGCTTTTGCAAAATGGAAAGATAGACACAAGGAATTTATGACTTGCAGAACATACCTGTGTTTGATTTTCCTCCAATTTTGTTCATAGCCTGAGCCAGTGTGGTGTGTGCCTCCAATGATATTGATCCATAACTCATTGCACCAGTACAGAACCTTTTAACAATCTCACTGGCTGGTTCTACTTCATCCAAAGAAACTTTCACATCTGCCTCTTTGAACTTCAAAAGCCCACGCAAATTACAAGCTTTGTTTAACTCCTGAACACGTTTAGAATATTCCTTATAGGCAGCCACACTATTACCTCTGGCAGCTTCTTGAAGCTTTGCAATAGCAAGAGGATCATTAAGGTGAATCTCACCACCTTTTCTCCAATGATAATCCCCCGGATTGGGCAGTGCTACAGCTTCTGCACTTCCAGGAGGGAGAACACGGGAAGGAAATGCCAACTCATGCAAATGAAGTGAATCACGGGCAAGCATCTCAAATGTTGCTCCTTCTACCCTGCTTGGAGTTCCTGCAAAGCACTTGTCAATCACTTCTGATGAAAGGCCCAGGCCTTCAAAAATCTGAGCACCCTTGTAGGAGGCCAAAGTTGAAATTCCCATTTTGGCAAGCACTTTCATCATGCCATAGTTGCTTGCCTTGAAATACTTCTTGACTAGCTCATCCTTTGTGTGGAACTCGCCAGTGGATTTTGGTGGGATCTTGCCATCAACCTGTAATCTCCAAATGGCCTCTACAGCTAAGTATGGGCAGATAGCATCTGCGCCAAAACCAACCAACGTACAGAAATGGTGCACTTCACGTGGTTCAGCAGATTCAACTATCAACCCGACTTGAGTTCGCTCAAGCTTTTTTACTAGATATTGGTGGACAGCGCCAACAGCCAAGAGGGAGCTTGCAGCAACACGCTTTGATGAGAAGGCTAGCATGAAATAAAACCCAAAAGAAGTTAACTCACTGCCCATGTAGATCACTATGCTGTAATAAACTTCTAACTGCATGAGTTTACAAGGCCTTGGTAAATGTAAATCGAAGAATAGAAGTCATACCTCTGTCAGAAAGAACCAACACAGTATAACCTTCCTTGATTGCCTCGTGAGCTTCAGCACAAATCCTATCTAAAGTCTCCTCCAATCCCTTCCTACCCCGTTCCTTTGAATAAGTTATGTCGAGAACTTTGCTTCGCCAACCGCTAAAGTTCATTTTTTTCATTGCTTCCATTTGCTCAATTGATAAAAGAGGGCCTTTTAGAGAGAGACGGTGGCATTGTTCTTCAGTTGTTTCTGTCAAATCACCTTCTGGCCCAATCATGCATTCCATGGAAGTGACAATCTTCTCTCTGATGGGATCAATTGGAGGGTTTGTCACTTGAGCAAACATTTGCTTGAAGTACTCGAAAGTGAGTTTTTCCCTGTTAGACATGACAGCCAAGGGAGCATCATTTCCCATCGAACCAAGAGCCTCTGTAGCGTCCTTTGCCATGGGAAGCATCAGCATCTCCAAGGCTTCAACAGTATAGCTGCATGAGATTTATACAAAATCAGTATAAACTGCTTTTAAAAAAGTATTGGCTTCCAGATTCAAAGAAAGTTGATGCAGCCATAAGATTCACATACCCAAAAGCTTTTAATGGTGCCAGCAAACCATGAGTGCCCATATTCTGCATGCTGGTGTCATCATCAGATGCCTGAAGTGATGAAAAATCTAACTATAATGAGACTTGCACATGCACACAGAGGGAAAAATGAAGTATTTGAAAGTTTGTATAACACATACAGGAACAACCCCAGAAATGGCTGGAGCAACTCTCTCAGATTCTTGAACCGAGTCAACTATGTCACTGAGTTCAATCTTTTGCCTCTTCAGCCACTCTCCATAGGGCCTTGCTAGGGAATATTGTTGCTTCAAGGCTTCATCATCTACAATAATATGCTTCTCAAAATCCACCAGAAGCATCATTCCAGGGTTAAGTCTTCCTTTCCTAAGGACATCTTCAGGAGGAATATCCACAACACCAACTTCACTAGCCATGATAACTCGTCCACTTCGTGTAACATAAAATCTTCCTGGACGTAACCCATTGCGATCCAGAGTAGCTCCCAAGTAGTGGCCATCAGTAACTGAAAACAAAATAAAATAAAATAAATTAGCAAAAAGCAATAAATCAAATAGTGCACATGACAGCATTTGAAGAGAGCACATGAATTGTTCAAAACAATTACATGAGATAAGTGCAGGCCCATCCCACGGTTCCATAAGAGCTGAGAAGTATTCGTACAGTGCCCTCCTTTGAGGATCCATATTCTTGTCATTTTGCCAGGCTTCAGGAATCATCATCATGACAGCTTCAGGGAGACTTCTCCCAGCTCGAATTAAAAGCTCCAGCACACCATCAAAAGCCCCTGCAATTCAATTATAAAAAAATAAAAGTCAAAGACAAGTCAATATAAATATGATATCAAAGATGCACATGTAAACACACTGTTTATATTAATTTAAGCCTCTATAAATTCAAAACAAAAGAAATTCACCTGAGTCGGAAGAACTAGCATCTACAATTGGAAGAAGCTTCTTCATCTCATTCTTCGAGAGACCGAGCTCCTTGCACTTTATTAGGCCCTCGCGAGCCTTCATCCTGAAAAGCAATATTGGAAGTTAATATTCTTTCCCATACAAAAGAAAGCCCATAATCATTCCAGAGAGATAAAATTGCATATTACTATGCAATTGCAGATCAATGACACTAAACAAGGCCAAAACCGTCTCAGTTGGGGTGCTTACCAGTTTACATTGCCTCTTAGCGTGTTGATTTCCCCATTATGGCCCAAGACACGCATGGGTTGTGCACGGTCCCAGCTAGGAAATGTATTTGTTGAAAATCGTGAGTGTACCTGAACCAAAAGAAAGGAACCAAGAATGTTATTTCAAGAATCCAGCCACTCAATTCATGAAAAGTAAAAGTGGTTTGAAAACCACAAGCATGAGAGTTGTCTTCAGGGCACTTCAACAAACTTTTATCGCAGCGTCTATACAAGAAACACTCAAACCTTAAGCTACCTTGACCAAACACCAACTGGAATTTTCCACCTCAAACAAGTGATCATATAGAGCACTGCAGTAAGTTTCTTACTTTCAACAATGAGGTTTCTTACCAACTCACCCATGGCATCCAATTCAGCATCCAAATTCAAATAGAAATCAAGGGAGTGGAAGAACTTAAGAGATCATTCAACTTCAATGCCTCAGAAGTCATTCCTCAACCTTGCATATCTTCAGTTACCGGTGGGTCCCATGCTGTTTGTTGAAGCATGTGTTAGTGTAATAGGAGAAAAGTGAAAGGATAAAATATTTACCAGGGCCATGTAGCTCGTAAACCTTTCATTGCCAAGATCTGCATAATAGTAACCCTTCAACTGTTCAGGCTTCAACTGACCTTTATAAACAACCGTCCTGCAGAATTCAATCAAAGGAATTGATAATTCTGTCAAGAGAAGCATTAGATAGGACCATATAAAATAGCTTATGACACACAAACCTTGAGGAAAGGGAACAGATATAAAAGTCCCTAACACCACCATATTGAAGGTTTAGTGCAGCTCTAATAGCTACCATTGACACCCTCCTTAATATGTACATCTGCAAAAACAGTGCAAACAATCATCAACAACGTAACTGTGGAACCTGAAGGTATAAAAATGCTCACTTGCATTGTTCAGAACCTGAAACAAATCCCTTCTTCCTCTTCATCTCCCCAATTTCTACCTCAAACATGGACAGCTACAATTACTTTGTGATGCTAATTACTTCTTTTGCTATATACTATTTAACAAAAATTCGAATAAAAAGCTACCTGCTGCTCAAAATCAGCCTTCGACCTAGGAGTGGCTGTAAGGAACACTTGCTCAATGACAGGCTCGGTCTGCAAAGCAGAATTTCCCAGTCCAGAGTTATCTGTTGGTACTGGTCGCCACCCAAGTACAGTATGCCCAAGAGACTCCGCAACCTTCATTGCCATCAAAATCAAAAACATAAGGAACAGCGTCAAAAAAAAAAGTTAAGGTTATTTCAATTTTGACGGTCTCAAGATCACCTTAGTGAATACATTCTTGCTTTCTTCCTTACGATTATCAGATGTGGGCAAAAAGAACATGCCAACTGCATATTCCCCTGGTGGTGGCAGTTCGAACCCTATATCCTTAGCAACCTGAATAAACCAAATTGAAGTAAAATCAGCACCATGATCTAGTTTCCTTTTTAAATTAAATTCAGTAAAACTACTAATTCAAGGTTCGAAAAAAACATTATGCATGCATAAAAGGCAAGAGATTTTAACCAAGAGTGCCGATTTTCACAGTTGTTCTCAATCATTCATTAAATTCCCGAGCCTAAACCATGCAGGGATGCATTTGAAACATCAGATATGATTTCAGATGAAATATCAATTTTTTTTCTGTAAGAAAATATTATAAATGGAAAACATAGTGGGAAAATTGTAAGGAAATTAAATCCATTAAATATATCACCGTAAAGTCATTTTCACCATAACAAAAAAATAAATAAAAATAGAAAACAGCAAAGGAAATAAAAAGACACCTCCTTGTAGAAATCATGAGGAAGAGCCACAAGAATACCAGCCCCATCACCAGTATTCGTCTCACATCCACAAGCCCCTCTATGTGTCATCCTCACCAACATCTCCAAAGCATCATTTACCTTCAAAAACAACCGAAAAACAATCCTGTGCATAAAAGTCTTTAAATAAATAAATAAAAAGAAATTATCTTGAAACATCATACCGTTTTACGACTGCTATCCCCAGATAATTCAGCCACAAAACCAACCCCGCACGAATCCTTATCAAACGACGGGTCATACAACCCAAGCGGCTTCTCCGGCACACCGGACAATGCAGACCGGACAACAACTCGAAGTTTCGGCTCTCTACCCGGTCCATCCGACTGCCAAAAATGCAATCTCTCCGATCCAGCAGACCCCCGCACTTTACTTCCCAAAAACGATTTTCTCTCAACAACCACCGATTTCCTCGTCGAAGCACATCGGTTTGCCCTCGCGCTCCGCCGAGAAACAGATGCTGCTGTGGCAACATTGAGCGAAGGAGAAAGAGAAGACGATTTACTAAGCGAAGAAAACGGAGCTTTCACCGATTTTGGTTGAAGGAGAGCTCCAGAGCTCGCTGCAGCCGACATTACTCTCGTTTACACAAAAAACCTGAACAGTGAAGCTTTTTATTGTTCGGAAAAGCCAACGGGATTGGATTCGTATAAAGATTACAGTCTGATAACGATTATCAGCTTTTTTATAGTTATTTGTTGTGTAAGAAATAGTTTTTATTTTTATAAGAGTTTCACTAAAAATCAACCACTAACCCACTGATTCAGATCCGGAATTCAGATTAACGGAACTTGAGAGATCCGAATACGAAGAAAACAATCAGATAACACACAGAATATTCAAAAAAATTGATAAAAAAAAAAAAGCAGCGCCGACGGTGAGCGGAAGGGGGGCTGCTGGGAGAAAGTTTATGGGTAAGTGAGTAGGTGTGTAATTGGAACCGGCGAGTCAAATTTATAGAGAAGAGAGACCGATAAAAATGGAGAGGGGGGGGGAGGAAAGAAAAGGCGGGGGAGTGGGGTCGACATGGATGCCAAATTTAACCTCACGATTGATGAAAAGAGTTTGACAGCTTTGATGACACGTGTGTAGTGTCCCTATGCGGCACGCGACAGCCGCTCATGGTGGGTCCCAAGGAGAAGGGATTGGGATAAACACACCCACCCTTTTCCGTCGGAGGCAACAGATGAGAGGTTAGTGTTTGTTTTTAGGTTCGGAGCCGAAGCTAGTGAGGTTAATTAAGATGGTGCGTTTTTATTTTGGGAAGTGAATGTTTTTAGTAAATAGACGTTGAAAAGGAAGGTAGTGTTTTTTTACTATAATTCGCGGCAGCGGATTGATATAATAAATTCATAACTCGACCTTAACTGAATTTTAATTTAGACTAATTTTAATATTAATTCGGTGAATTGATTGTTTTTTATTATAATTATTAAATATAGAACAACATAATAAATTTATAATCCAAAACTTGAATTGCACTGGATTTTAATTTCAATTAATTTTAATATTGATTAGGTGAATTATTCTGTTTTTTACTATAATTATTAAATTTAAAACAATAAATTGGCATGATAAATTTATTATCCAAAACTTAATCTGGATTGAATTTTAATTTTTATTAGTTTTAATATTAATTTGGTGAATTTATTTGATCAAATTGAATCTAAATTAATATTTTTAATAAAAAAACTAAAATAATATTATTTTAAATAAAAATAATAGGCATAAATTTAGATGATAACTCATAAATTAACCCAATAACTTAATAAATATACCCTTTTTCAAGTTAAACCTTGATACAGGTATAGTAATTATATTTTTTTTACCTTTCTGTTTTCTATATATATATATATATATATATATATATATATATATATATATAT
>Ga0307517_10004680_pt1 | contig 20956 bp, 12 predicted proteins | sample 23_EM_MG_FD_194515 | JGI IMG/M metagenome (GOLD analysis project Ga0307517, IMG submission 194515) | Populus trichocarpa ectomycorrhiza microbial communities from riparian zone in the Pacific Northwest, United States - 23_EM | ecosystem: Host-associated > Plants > Roots > Unclassified | place...
CAGCTGGGATAAAACAACGACGCCACCTCTGCCGAATTGATGTTTCCTTTTTCTTTTTCGCTGTAATATCAAATAACTTGCATGGAAAGATGTTATTGTGCTTCTTTTATAAGAAAATGATATGCAATGCAAACAAATTATTTATGAATGTTTATTCAAACTAATAGTTCATTTTGTGATTGATTAAACATAGGTATATCCTAGGATATACCTCGTTATAAATTTACTCCATAAAAATTACCAGTTCGAGTCTCACAAATCTTAAGGTCACTTAAGATTTACATAATTGTTAACTTTATGGCCCGTGAAATTAGTCGAGGTATGCGCAAGCTAGTCCGAACACCTACATTAATAGAAAAAAAACACTGTTATTGTGCTTCTTTTATAAGAAAATGATATGCAATGCAAATAAATTATTTATGAATGTTTATTCAAACTAATAGGTCATTTTGTGATTGATTAAACATGGGTCACATCCTATGATATACCTGACTGATTAGACTCTAAATTTGCTCGGTAAAAATCACCAGTTCGAGTCTCACAAATCTTAAAGTCACTTAAAGTTTACATAATTGTTAACTTCAGGGCCCGTGAAATTAGTCGAGGTATGCGTAAACTAGTCCGAACACCTACATTAATAATAATAAAAAAAACACAGGTCACAAGGATTTAAATGGTTGGTATTCCTTGATAAATGATGTGATCCTTGTCATTGTCTCTCGTAGAGTATTTCTTAGGGAGTGCAATGGATAAACTCTCAAAGTTCAAAGTTAAAAAAAAACAGAAACAGAAAGTCAACCTTCTTGACCACTTAAACAAAATCAACATCTCTTTCGACTAATGTTGATTTTCAATGATAAGAAGTGAAAAAAATAACAAATGTTGTAAATCATAACAGTATATATTTTGTTAGAAAGGAGCTAGCATTGCAAAAACCGACCCACATAAACCGAGAAAAAAATATACTTAACCAATAAAAAAGTATTTAACACCGTGTTTTAATTGGAGTTTTTGAATTTTTTTTATTTTAAATTAATATTTTTTGATATTTTTAGATTATTTTGATGTATTCATATTAAAAATAAAACTTAAAAAATAAAATAAAAATTATTTTAATATATTTTCAAGTAAAATTTATTTTAAAACTTATTTAGGTCTCGAGGCGCATCTTTTACTTCCTAGTTAAGTAACATACCCTAGCACTTTGATCCAGATGCAATGGACTGCTGAGTGTGAAAGGCATCAATAAAACCTACGTGTACATTTTGTTTTTTTTATGGAAATAGAGAGAAATGAAGTGTCATTGGGCTAGTAAAAAGGCTCTACAATCTTCTATCCAATCCAATCCATTGCTAGTGATGGCTAAATATTTTGTTCAATTTGTATATATTCGTTAAGTGTTTCCACCCACAACTTTAGTGTCATATCATTGTAAATTCCCCTTTAATTTGGAAGCGATTAACGAGCATGAACAATGAAGGGATCGAGGGACGATATTGCCTAATATCCATTTGTTTGGAGCAGAATTGACAAAATAAAAAAATTCTGTCCTTGATGATAATTTGATCACATTTTAGGGACTAGATTGATGTTTCTTCTAAGAAATTTGTAATAAAAGGTAAGAAACCATTAAGCCCTACAATTCCAAGCCACACTACAACATACATTTTGCTCCCTCCCTTTCTTCTCCTCCCTCTTTTCTTCTCCTCCCTCCTCTCCCTTTCACCTCCTTCGATCAATTAAAAAAAAAAAAAAAATCCTGATCAAAACCCAAAATCACAGTCCAACCAACCCCACCTCTCAATCATATAAACCCTAACAAGCTCTCGTAGCTTCCTCCCATTTACTCGTATAAAAAATAAATACACTCAATATCTATTATTTTAATAAAAATAGCCCATACTTGATTATTTTTTTTACATATATATTTATATTTATAAGGAGGAGAGGGGGTTGGTGTTGGTGAGAGTGAAGATGAGCGGTGGTGGGGTTAGGGTTTCAATCCCGAGCAACGCGAGGAAGACGATCCAGAACATCAAGGAGATCGCAGGAAATCACAGTGACGAGGAGATTTATGCAATGCTCAAGGAGTGCTCTATGGATCCCAATGAAACCGCTCAAAAACTTCTCTCTCAAGGTCTCTGCTCCTCGTCCTTTTCATTTTGCCTTGTGGGGTTTCTTGTTCTCAAGCTCATTGCCTTAGACCGTGTGGATTCTTCTGGTTTTGATGTGATCCGTCGTTAAAGACTTGATTTTTTTTTTTAGGTTTTGAATTCGGTCTATGAGAAATAGGGGGTTTTCTTAATTTTCTTTTGTGGGGTGTTTTTACTGTATTTTGTTTTCAACTTTTCGTGAACTTGTGGGGCTAATAAGTTAGATTTTGCTATAGTTTTTTTTTGGCGACTTCTTTTTGTTCCTGGAAGGAAAGCTTTGTCCTTGGCTTTCATGTTTGAATTTGTGGAAATGAAATCATTGCTTATATTTTCAAAGTGTTAACGAGAAGAATTAGATGCACCTTTTTTAGTGAACTTTGAAGTCGATAATTGGGGTCCTATGAATGGGGTTTTGGCTCCTACCATACTGTGATTTTTACATCTTGCAAGTTGTTTTCAACTGCTCACTAACTTTATTTCTTATTGTTCAAGAAGCTGAGGATGAATCGTGACACTGAAATTGTCTCTCTGTAATTTTTGATTCCCTTTACAACTGAGACTACAAGCATGTCTATCGTTTTGCAGATCCATTTCACGAAGTCAAAAGGAAGCGTGACAGGAAAAAAGAGGTAACTTCATTTGTTTCTCCAAACTCTTACCTGTCACTGGCTTCCTTTCCTGCTAAATGATTGCAAGCAAATCTGTTGCAATTATTTTCACTTTTATAAGACTGGTATAATAATGTTGTTCGGGATGCAATATTGCTTAACATGACATATTTTTTAATGGAGTTTTATCCAATTACTGAATTGAGATAATGCCTGTCTGCTTCAGGGACATTAAGAGTTCATAATTTTTTGGTGCCTCTATGTAACTTGGTTTCTGTATTTGAACATCTATAAACATATTCTTTGCTGGTGCAATTGGATGTGAGAAAGCTGTGCAATTTTAAGAAAAACTTTGAAGGCGGGACAATGCTATACAATTTCCATAGGATAATAGCAGGGGTTTCTGAGAACTAATGGACTAGGGCAAGGGGATTGATGAAGGGGCTACAGGTTAATGATGAACAGATGATATCGAGGCATTAAAGGCTCAAGTGGCAGGGATTTTGGGCTTAGACAAATGTGGCGGAAAAGAAGTTACTTATTTTTGTTTGATTATGTTGGCCTTTTCATCACGTGGTTACATGAAAGCGCATTTAGGAAAGATGTAATCATTTTTTTGTGTTTCATATACAAATTCTGAGCTCTAATAGCATTCTACTTCTTTAAAGCAGAATGCGCACAACAGAGAGTCTGGAGATTCTCGATGGAGGTCTGGTTCACAGGGGCGGGTGAGTAGAGGCAGTCGCACGATCTTCTCACCTCGTCGCACAGCACATGGTAAACAACTGTTTTTAAACACAGCTTGTTGAAGATTAAAGTTGCTGGATTGCTCCCTTCTTTTTAAAATATGTGGTTATGCTTCAGTATTTTCATGTCTTATTTTGTTGGCTGTCATCTTTATAAATACTGCATAGGCATGCAAACAGTATATCCATATAAATAACTTTATACTAAGAGTTTTACGGATACCATTTCATTGATAGTCTCGAATCCCTTTTCCCTTCACTATTTTGGATGCATGATTTGTAATACTGGATTAGATACTTGCTATAGTTATGACAGATAGTTTGTTTTACGAGTAAAGTGTATTATACCTGCAAAGCTGATTGTTGGCTGCGATCCTTGGTTAGATACTGGTGGTGGAAGGAACTCTGCTGCTGGAAGGGACAATGGAATCAGCCATGCTGCAGAGAAGGGCACTGGCTCTTCTTTGTCAGCCTCAGAAGAGAAAAGCAAAGAAACTACTGCATCAGCAAGGTGACTTTGATTTTTAAATCCCACTTTTTCAAGATATGGTTTAACAGAGGTTATTGTATGAGCAATAATTACATTAATTATCAATTGCAGCTTGTCTGCAGTTGTGGCCAATGGTCCAACTGGTGTAGTTTCTGGAAACTCTAGTGCAACCCATGCCTCAAATTTACCTACAGGAAGCGATCAACATGAAGTGGCTCCGTCACCTATTGGTGTTAATAATGTGGGAAAGGAAGTGTCCCGCATTGATGTTGATAATACCCCAACTATTGCATTTGGAACTGGGGACACATGCAAGGAGTCCGTGCCAAGCTCTAGTAACTCCTCCATGTCTGTGACTCCAGCATCTTCATCAACAGTCTGCTTCTCATTGTCAGATCCTGTACTGATACCTTCTAATGAATTGCATCCTCCTGGTACTGTGGGTGCAATTAAACGTGAAGTGGGGATTCATCGAACTGTGGGTGAATCAAATGCAGTTATTCCTTCGGAGAAATCAGGTCAGGACTTGTGATAATTTGATTATATTTTGTGCACTTTTAGCTTTGTTGTGATGGTTTGTAAATTAACTGATCACAGCTTCCGAGATTGGCCTTCCATTTATGCAAGGGAAGCTGCCAAGCAAAAACCAAGGAGTTGGGAAGAACCAGCTCAGCGAGTCTTCCCAGCCTTCATCTGCATCAATCCAGGGTGGCTCTTCTGGCAGCCGGCCTTCCTCTAACTACAGTAGCAGGTCACAACAAATTGGCCCACAAAAAGGTACACATTTGTACTGGGTTTTGCAATAACTTTTGTTACATTCCTGTTCTGACATTGTTAAGTTTTGTACTAGTGTGACATTAAATCTTCTGTCGATGTTAAGGTTGAAGCATCAGGTTTGTTCCGGACCTGCTTACATGTGCTTCGTTTGAGCTTTTTTGAAGGCATAATGTTGAGAATATTTCTTTCTAGTACAAGTTTGTTGATTTTAAGGTGAACTGTGTAAGGGATACTACTGCAATCCTGTCAAATATACTTCACAAATAGGCTTCCCCATATTTTGTTATTCTACCGCTCCTTCCTGGTTTATTTCCTTTTACTTGATTGATTGCTAGATCAGGCACATGCCCTTTTCTTTCCGTAACATAGAAGTGGTTTCCATTATAGTTCAATCTGAATTCTCAACTGAAAATCAAAATCAATAATGTCAGCATTTGAGGTCATGTCTTTTTAGTTTGGCATGTAGCATTGCCAAACAGTTCTGCATAGGGTTCTTTTTGTGGTTACTTTCTATAAAAAATAGGAGCCTTCTTCGACTTGGTGAGAACATACTGTTGGATACCATAATGTGAGGCAGCTGAACTTCAGAAACAGAGAGGGACACACGAGATTTTCCATGCATCCACTCTTCTGTTTATTTTTTACACATTTATTGGTAATAGCTTACTGACTTACTTGGGTACTTAATAATTAATAGTCCCTCTGTCTTCAACAGTTGGCTCTAATAAAGAGTGGAAACCAAAGTCCACAAACCCTAATGTAGCACAGGAGTCTGGAACAGCGGGTTTATCTGCCATCTCTAATATTCCACTTGAAGCCAGTGGCCATTCACAGCCCTCATCAGGTGTCTTTGATTCAGAAGAAGCAACTGCTAAACTGCAGAAGAAGCTGGAGGAGTTGCATCTTCCCCAGCGTCAAAATGTTATCATTCCTCACCATATCCATGTTCCTGAATCTGAGAGAACAAAATTGAGTTTTGGAAGTTTTGATGCTAGTTTTGGGGTGCCATCATGCCATGTTAGCCCCCCCGAGAGTGATAAGAGTTCCACACCTGTGTCTGAAACTTCTCAGGTTATTGAAGAATCTGTGGAGGAACAAGCTCAAAGGTTTGTGCCAAATAGTGTTTTTGGTTTAGTTTGAATGTCATCATGAGTATATCCTAGTCCCCTAGGTTATGGATTTTCTTTGCGCCTTCCCTTTTTATTTCTGTCATGTCTAAGAGGTAGATTATAAACTGGAATGTTATTTTGGCTGTTGAGGTCCGTTCTCCTCCATTTTCTTGCTTTATATATATATATATATTTGAGAAGAAAGGTGGGAAAATAGTGTAGGCATATATGATGAAATAAAACCAGGAAATCTATTTTTAGCTTTTCAATGAAGTAATTGACTGAACACTTGACAAATCATTCTAGGAAAGAAGTATATCCTTGACTCGTCCAGCTAGAGTGAGTTTGTTACCTTTAAAGTGATTATAATAATAACATCAATGATAAACAGATTAATGCATATTAAGTGGTGCTTTGTATCAAAATATTTATTTACTGTATTTAGTTATTAAATTGATATGTAGCCATCCAATTTACCACCTAATATTTTTTGGTAGCCAGTCCTATGAGTTCCCGTGCTTTTAAAGAAAAGGTTCTTCCGCTGTATTTAGGGAGTTTTTTTTTACAAAGAACACAAGTTTGATTTTTTACTTGTTTGTATTTTTTCTATGGTTTATTGAGTATGCAGCATGCAAATTCAGCTGTTACTTTCATAGTAGTTCCTTCTCTCCCTCCCTCCCTCCCTCTCTCATCTTATTTTCTTGGATCCAGCAAACAAAATACACTGTTGACTGCTGAGGAGGGAAATTATCCTGATCATCCACAGTCGCCTTCACATGTCCCTGGAAAATTATCAGCTGAGGGTGATGTTTCATCCAATGCAGTGCCTGATTATGAGTCCAAACAGGAGGCTGCATTGTTGTCTGGAGGCCATCAATACTCGGTGGTTCATACTTCTCCAAGCTACAGTTTTGGATTTGTTCCTCCAATGTTAGGTAGTCAGATTGCACCATTTGAGAACTCAGAATCTCAAGCACGTGATGTTTCTCGCCTTCCCAGCTTTGTGGTAAGCCTCCAAAACTTTGTTCATTATGATATGTACACTGAATTGTGAATATTTTGCTTACTTCATGGGTGCAAGTGTTGATGTCTGGTAATGATTAGATGAACATTTTGCTTGACTCATATAGTTGTAATTAAGTATTTCTGGTTATTCCAAACTTGGAGGTTATGTTAAGATGATGGTGATTCCATGTACAAGTTTCTGAATTAGTTTTTGAGATATTGTCTGGATAATTATTTTGGCTTTAACATGCTGGTGGTTTTTTGATTGTCTAGGTCCAGCAACCATTTGACCCTACAAGTTATTACGCCCAATTTTATCGTTCAAGTGCTGATAGTGATGGTCACGTTTCTCCCTTTCCTGCACCTGGAGTTGCATCCAAGTACAATGGAAATGTTGCAGTATTGCCTCCTCATACTTCTCAGTCTCTCCAAGAGGTTTCAATAGATAAAATCCTCTCTTTAATTATGCTTCTAAGCAAAACCTTTTGAGTTTTTGTTGATTGTGTTCTTCTCTGAGAAATAGAACTTTTTTGTTTTAATTTTCCTCTTCGCTGGTTAAATGCTTTAAAATTTTCTGGGGCATGGTTTGGGCATACCCTAAACAAATACCGTGTTATCTGCTACCAGTTATTACCGTGTACAATGCAATAGCCTGTTACTGTTTCACCGCACAGTTTGCCCCCAAATTGCACAAATATGGTGTAGTTATTTTGTTGTCGGGTCATGTTAACTTCATTCGGGCTGTGTTTATTTTGTAGTCCTCATGCTAAAGGTCAACTTGTTTTTTCTTTACCCTTTTGCTTAGTATTTTGAAGTAAGTGGCAAGGATCTGTTAATCTTATTTAGTAGGACTCCTCTTACATGTTACAGAAACTGTCATAAGTTATTCTAAGCTTTTGTATAGGGCATGTTTTTGGCTCAGTAAAATTCTGTTATTGCCAATTTATAGTGTGCTGGTCTTTGACATCAGATATCTATTTTTTTTTTTTAATCACGTCAACATGCTGTCTGTTTTGGATGGTCAAATCAGGTAATACATCCCATTTGGATGATCTTTATTAATGACCTTGTGGCCTGGTATCACATCTAAAGTCAAGTTATTGTCTTAGCAAGCTGCTGCCCTGTATTATTGATCTTGAGATTTGGGGAAGAGTCAGGGATTTCAAGGGGCAATATTGTATAAGGATGGCCATTCTGGCTGCCCAGGGCAATCACTGTGTGATGTACTATTTCATTCTGAATGATGCTTTCACTGGCTCCTACATAATCCACCTCGGTGCATTATTGAAAATTATGGCGGCACCAATAGTTAGTAGAGTGATGACAATTATGGCGGCACTAATAGTTAGTAGAGTGATGACAGGGAAGAATTTCTAGGTACTTGACACCCATGCATTTCTAGAACTGATCTTTATGAGAAGTGGAATGACATAGCATGACCAAAACAATGATAGCAATTGCAGGTCATTTCTGTTGAAGGCACCACACCTAGCCACTGGTTGTGATATATAGTAATTGTGCACTGTGTTTCCTAATGTTAGCTAGCAGTTTGTTGAATCATCTTTTGTACATCTACAAGTAAGGCTGGTTCTTTATGAGTGATTACATTCATTCACGGATAAGACATTTTGCAACTAAAAAGTGTAAGGTGATTTTATGAGCTTCTAGTGTTGCGGATCTATTTATATGGAGTGCCTGATTCTGTCTGTTTGATGAGAACACAAGCGTGCTTGTAGATATTTTCATACGTTTCTGAATTCTAATGATGCACATCTCTATTTGCAGGGTGGGAATTCTTTAGTTCTTTCCACTGCTGGTCCCACTCCTCTGGTGACCCAAGCACCTGGGCTCATGCAAACTCAGCAACCTGTCCCTGTCTTCCGTCCACCGACTGGGTTGCACATATCCCATTTCCCCCCGAACTACATCCCATATGCCCCCTACTTCTCCCCTTATTATGTCCCTCCTCCAAGCATCCACCAATTCTTAAGCAATGGTGCATTCCCACAGCAACCTCAAGCTGGCAGTGTGTATCCTGCACCAGCATCTGCAGCAGCCACAGGGGTCAAATATTCACTGCCGCAATACAAACCTGGAACTAACACAGTAAATGCAACTCACATTGGAATGCCAAGTGGTTATGGACCATATGGTTCCTCTCCTACAGGTTATAATCCCAATTCTGCGGTGACGGGAGGAAACACAACCACAAATGAGGATCTTGGTGCATCTCAGTTCAAGGAAAATAATGTTTACATTACCGGGCAGCAGGTAGGTTAATAATTGCCATGGTCTACTATGATTAATTCTTAATGTTCTATATTCTTAACCTCTCGACTGTAGAATTTGTGGTGTTCATGCAAACATGGTGGCAGCACCGAGGGCTGTGGTGTCAATATTATTGTTAATTTTGATAATCAGTAGTCTCATTCTTGAATCAATAGTATTATTGAATTATTGAGCAGACTAGTTGTGCAATTACAATATGGATTAGGATTCTTTCATCCTCCTGCTAGGACTGTTGGTGTTTATGAGAAACAGAGATGGTGGTGGTGATAGTGATTGTGGAAGCTGTTTCTTCTGAATGAGTGTTTGTTTTTGGTTGTAGGAGTGGGTGAATGTGGTGATTAATCAACATGATGCTTGCATTTTAATCTTGTATATGTCTGTACATTTGTCCTTTAGCTGGTTTGCTTGAATCTGCACATGCTACTGCCATTCTCTCCATATTTTTTCTTCTTTTGTATTTGGTGTCTTCGTTTCAATTCGAATGCAGTAGTTTGAGGCCATAATAATGCACAGCATAATGATTTGGACTGCATGGGATCAGTGAAATGCTGAGTATGACCTTTTCTTTTTCTTTTGTTCTTTATTTTTTATAAACAATTGATGATATTTCATTGATATTAATGTACCAAACCCCACTATATAAAGCAACTTGGCAAAGAAAATCAGCGAACTTAAGATTAACAGCTGAATAAACTAAGCAGAATGACAAATTCTGGTGAATGCAGCGCATCTTGGATTCAGAAAAGCGCCCTGCAGAATGACAAATTCTGCCAATGCACTCTTATCTGGCCAGATTGGTTGCTTTGATTCTTTTGGCTCAGCATATAGAAGTTTAGGTGCTTTGTTTAGATCAATCTTGTTTCTCGCTATCTTGAAAGATGTTGATGCTTCTTGTTCTTACCAGAGTACCTTTTGAAGATGCTTGTGAGGGCATATGGGTAATGTTGGTCTTGTGAATACTTGTAGGTCCTAGAATGTGTGTTCAGGTTTTCCAAACCTGTATTCCCAAACCTTTATCGCATAAAGTCATTTGTTTGATTGTTTTTGCTATAAAATGATATTTTGTTCTCAAGACTGATGTATTTGCTTCTGCAGAGTAGTGAGGGTTCGGCTGTGTGGATTGCTGCTCCTGGCCGAGACATATCTGGCTTGCCAGCAAGTTCCTTCTACAACCTTCCTCCTCAAGGTCAGCATGTGACTTCTGCACCAACTCAGGCTGCCCATGGCACCTATACCAATATCTATCACCCTGGGCAACCAGTGACCGCAGCAGCTGTTCACCCACTCCTGCAACAGTCTCAGGCCATGGGTGGAGCTGTTGATATGGTAGGACCTGCAGCCAATGTTTACCAGCAGCCCCAGCATCAACAGATCAACTGGCCTGGCAACTACTGAAACATGGATAAAACAATTCTTTTTGTATACGAGGGAATCAAGTCCAATCTTGGGATATTTTTTGGGAACTCCAACAAGTTTGGATGGAGGTCAGCAGCAAGATGATACAACGTTGGCTGGATTTGAGAGTGTAAATCTTAAAAAAAAAAGGGGACTGGAAATCTGCCAATAGTATCATCTAATTGCTTAGATTGAGAGCATAAAAGGTGCAGTTCGCATGTAACTGATATTGACCATTTTAAGTTAGTGGAGGTAGGCATGTGCAGGTCTGTCCTTTTCTTGTTGCAGCCATGTGGTTTTACCATTTTTCCTTGTCATAGTTTCAAGTCTTTTTCTCTCCCCGTTTTATTTTGAAGTCGTTGAACTATTTTTTAGGGTTTTACTGTTGAGTGGTGAGAATCCTTTTCAATTCTTTCTTATGTCGAGGTTATTTTAGAGCTCTGGAAAGGCAAGACAGGCTGGTGGAGAATCGTTCCAAGTCCCTTTTTTTTTTCTCGTCGACCGTCCGCTGTCTTATATGTAAAGTGATTTTTGATAACAAGAAGGAGGATGTATTGAACTGTTGTAATTCGTATAAGAAAAAAAATAACAACATTCTATTGTTTCAATTGACCCCATGCATCTTGAACTGCCATTTTCATGGAGGAAGTTCCATGGCAAGAATATTATACTTGACCTGGAGAAACTGTTTTCAATGTTAAAGCAGCACCATCGCTCGTATCTGGTAGAGTGGGGGCTTGTACAAGATCTTTTTATGCTTGGTAGAAAGGCGGTGCGTCCATCTTTTGCTGAACTGTGCTCAACCAGAAAAGTTGCCACGGTCAGTCGAGGAAAGTGGCTGAGTTTCACGGCCATTATTTTCTTCCTTTTCTGGTTCATGGAAAGACTCGAACTTCAGTTCTTACCATCTGAGCTATAATAACCACCAGGCTCTTCCAATATGCGTTTGCCATTTGATTGAATAATGACTTGGAAATCAACAGATCTGTTTGGTATGAAAGGTCTAAAGTAGAGCCCGGTTTAGACTCGGTCGGGCAACCATGTGCTTGTGGTAAGGATGCTGGCCTCTGGGGAATTCAGAATTTAGCTATTGAACCATGCGTGGATGAGTTAAATATCATCATCTTGATCAACAACGATCCTGATGTTTTTGGTCTTGGTGTTTCTCCGGTCCAAGTAAAGCACTCACTGATGGTTTTCAGAGCGACCGGTGACTGCCGGATAAGAGACAGGTCAACAAAAGCTAAGAGTACAAATAACATGGCCTCCCTCGGACTCACCTTTGTATCCTTGCATTGGTGTTATCTTCCACTCGAATTTCTTATCCTTTGCCTCTTGAACCCATCGGATGTTCCAAGGCAATTATACCATAAAAGGAGAGTGCAGTTTCATTGTTACTCAACTTATTCCCAGCTGAAGCTTTGCCAACATGCTTGGCAGGTTACGCCAAGTCCATAAACTCTCACCTTTCGAACACGGTGACCACGCTAAGCCAGCAAATCCTGCAGCAGCTCGACAGCCAGAGATTGCTTCCTCTGCCATGAAGATTATCCATGCTGGAGGGAGAATAGAATGCTATTACATGGCAACACCTGCTGCCAGGATCTTGGAGAAATATCCTTCTCATTATTTAGCTAAACCAGAGGTTTTCAGGAGGCCATGGGATTCAGTGGTCCGGCGAGAGAAAATCCTGATTCCAGGACAGAAGTTTTTACTTGTTCCTCGTCATACCGTGAAGAAGCTGCGATGAAAGATCAGACAACCAAGCAAAGAATTATCATCAGTTTCTTCTGCTTCACGAGCTTCAAATGATACCTCAGTTGACATGGTCTCACGTCAAAATATCGATGTTCCAAGCAGTTCATTCTTCTCACAGAGTGATATTAGTGTTTCAAGGGACACGAAAAGATCCTGCAGAAGTGCTTTAAGGAAGGAAACCGGTGTTAAAAAGCATGTAAGATTCACATGCTTTGATGTCAAGCACAAGGCAGCAGATTATTCCACAAATTCAGAGAAGAAAGGTATTAAGGTGGAGGACAGTTCCTTAAAGAGCTCGAGCAATGTTTCTCAATCTCATGGACGAAAGAGGCGACCTCGAAATTCTGCTGCATGGCAACCATCACTTACCGTGATCAGCGAAAGCTAAGCCGAATGATTGAATAATTAATAATGATGATATTCTGATCTCCACTGAAACATCTCACACTAATCCTCACAAACTCCCTCCTCTAATTAATTTCAGAAATACTACAAATTATTTAGTGTAATTGTAAACTCTGAAACAATATTACAATTCACAATGATCATCTTCTATATATGTGTATGCCCGTATTTGTTCATGATGGAAGTCATTTGTGGTTCAATTTTTTCCGGTCTGCCATCTTACCAAGTTGCTCATCAGCTCGCAGCAATTCTACCAATATCCCCTCTTCCATGCATCTCCGCACAAATACCAACAATTTACATATCTAATAGCAGTCATTAAACACCACAATGACTTAGATCCCATTGGTCGGCACACCACACTTTTTCAAAAATAAAAAAAAATGATATAATTTTTTAGAGTTGTTTTTTTTAGATAATTTTGATGTACTAATACTAAAAATAAATTTTAAAAAATAAAAAATATTATTTTAATATATTTCCAAGCGAAAAATATTTTGAAAAATAACTGTTATCACAATACCAAATATTACATCTGAAGTTATTAAATTTAGACTAGACAAGCTCGATGGAAAATCAAGACGACACAAGGGTGGCTAGGAAATGGAGGAAAGCGATATTTTTATTTTAAAATCTATTTTCAACTATTTTTTATACTCTAAAGACCCAAACAAATATATTTATGGGCTCAAATCAATAAAAAAAAAAAATCAAACATCAATCCAAATTCAAAAAATCAAACATCAACTCAAATCTATTTATTCAGGCAAGATAAAAGAAAAAAAAAACCCGAGCGGAGCTCCTCTCAAATGGAACTAGTTGACATTAACATCAATGTTTTTAAGGATGAAATCGGTGCAAACTGATGATTTTTTCTCGTTAATAGGAATCTATTGATTTTCTCTTTTCTCTCTCAAACCAAGAACTGAAAATTAAGAAAACAAAGTTTTGGACCGAAATGAAACTCTAAAAAACAAAGGGGACTGTAATTGAAGAAAAGTAAAAATAGGGGGCAAAAAGAACTTTATCATGCTAGTTTTAGATTTATCACGTCAATTTGCCACGTTTTGCACACTGTGTCCACACAGTGGAGAGTGAATATTCACTCTTCATTGTCACTTTTATAAAAGTAAATAGTGTAAAGTGAATTAATTCACTCTTCACTGTTCACTTTTACAAAAAGTGAACAATGGACTATGTGGAGGTAGAAAGAAGCAGCGTGAAACTACTATCTGCTTACCTAACGTTTCCTGAGTAACCAAATACTTGTTTTCTGTGATTTGCTTCAAAAGCAGAAGCAATCACAGAAACAAACATCCCTTAGAGTTTGTTTTATTGAAATATATTAAAATAATATTATTTTAAAAAATAATATTTTTAATATTAATATATCAAAACATTTAAAAACACACAAAAACAGTTGGATCACTACACCAAGACCTGGAAAGGAAAAAGTTTAGAAGCAACACGTGATAAATATGGGCCGAAACAGTTCAATAGTAGTAACAGTTTATAACCGTCATAACTTCAGGAAGAAAAGGGCACGTGATAGAAGTTTTAATTGGTTAGAACTACTAGTTGTTAGTTATTTAGTTGTAACAATTAGTAAATTTCATCGTATATAAGCCATTGTCTAGAAAATTGAAAATCAAACAATAAAACAAACAATCAATTATTGCAGTCAATCTACTATGTTCTCTCTCTCAAATTCTTGTATTTTTTTCTTTGATTTCTTCAATATAACCTGTTTGTCAAGGAAGGTCTTTGACAAATAGGTATCATAGCAAACTTTGCATGGCATAAAAAGGTTGACACTACTCAACAATCATCAATGATAGAAAATAATAAAATTAAAGCTGTCATGAAGCCGACGACATCAAATGACGAGTTTTTTTTTTCTGGATTGATGAGGTTTTAGTTAAGATTAATTATAAAATTATGATTTGAGAATGTTCAAGAGGCACCACCTAGTATTATGATCACTAAAAAACCTATTGGTCTGCAAGAGTTTGGGTAAGAAAACTAGTTGTGCATGAGAAAGACACATCACCCCCAAGACACCCTACCTATAAAAAGCTGCATCATTGATTGATTGTTTTTTTTTTTTCTAAATTATCTTTCTATTCGTTGTTCTATCTAAAGTTCAAGAAATGTTCTTCTCAATACAAGGTCCCTATCTTATGGATTTGAGGTAGATCCTCATTAGTAAGGAGATCTCTTTTTCTATGGGTTCAAGATAAATCCCCCTTGCTAAGAAGGTCTCTTCCTTATTAGGCTAAAACATAACCATTTTAAGGCCTAAATTTTAATAGTGTATTTATTTTAATTTTATATTTTTAATACTTGAAGATATACTTTACAATGTAGCTTTATACCCCCAAATATTAAAGTCTACAATTATTTCCTAACATTTTATTTTTGTCAACTCATTTAATTTAATACTAGAAATATGCATTACGTTGTAAAATTCACACCCCAAATATTAATTAAACAAACTGATTTTTATGGTGTTTTTGAAATTGTGTTCAAACCCTCATGCATTACGTTGTAAAAAGCAGGTATATTTAATACAAGGTTAATATCTTACAATGTAAGTTAACAACCCAAATATTAAATAAAATAGTTGAAAAACATGCGAGAAATCCATAAATAATTTTAAATGATCATTGAATTTTTTCAGAATTTTTTGAAATTCATTTGAGGTTTGTTTGCCGAGAGGTCAGAAATATAAAGGAGAAAAATGCATAACCAGGGCTAAAGACGTGTTTACCAAACATGTCTTAAAAGATAAAAAAATGGTTTTCTTCTCTTGCAAAATTGGGATGGGATAAACAAGGCTTTAAATTTTCATGGGTCATCCCAGCCATATTGGGTGGGCTTGGTGGGCTCGACCCACAAACAAGAAACAAGGTCCCAAGCTGACGAAAACTGAACAAATAAGGCAAAACACACAATTTTTCTTAAATTTCAAATTGAAATGGATTAAAAACATTGGGACATATACAATCATCGTTCAAACAAAATTTTAAGGCTGGATCATCACAACAAACAACCAATCATCACGATTATTTGAATTTATGAAAAATATAAATGAGAATCAAAGATCAAATGCCAAGATTTCAGTGTTTTTAAACCTTTAGGATCCTTGATTAATGATCAATAAGCTTATATGTATGCGTAAGAACCAACAATTGATCAAAATAACATGGAAATCATGGACCCAAAGCAATCTTCTTCAGATGAATGCTAAACCTAGAATCTGTTAAAATCCAGAAAATGCATCGAAACCCAAAATAAAAGCCTAAGTCCTATTCATACAAATCACATATAATCATGTACACATGCTTAAGCCTTAAAAAATAACAATAAACATGTAATCCTTAAAATGTATAGGATTTAAAAACTATAACCTATTGTTTACATACAAACATGCACATATACTATTTTTATCAATTTAAAAGCTCATTTTACATAAGAAAAAACATCAAAATGACCTATATGAATTTCCAAAACTAAACACATTAATATAATATATTTTAAAGTTCTTAAATTTAAAGAAATTAAATTTAAACTTAAAAACATATAAAGGCAAAAGACAGGCTAAGCACACAAGTCTGGACGGCTCAATACGTTTGCTCTATTAAAAATCAACCCAAGTGTGTGGGCCTAATAACACAGGCATGCATGCTTGAGCCTTTTTTGTTTAAAAAATAGACAGCATGTTGTCTGAAATAGCAAAGAACGTGTTGTCTACTGGTTTTATTCTAGCTATCTCAGGTCGGCGAATTCTCCCCTCTTTTTTGGACACAAAAAGTCATTTTCAAGCATTTTGTTTTCCTCTAAAAACACCTAGAACACATCGTCATAAAAGCTCAATAAACCCTTATCTAACTTTAAAACAACATTTAATTAGTTAAAAAACCAAAAATTTCTCTTGATTAAAAAAAAAAATCTCAACACTCAATCTATTTTTTCCAACAAGATGAGGGGTTAAAAAAATATATCAGTGGAACTCCTCTCATGAAATGAAACTTATTAACATACAAAATGATTATTTTTATTGCTGGAATGTGATCAACTAACAAATATCTCTCATTTTTATTTTTTTACGACTCTCTCTTACATCTCCAGCATATGGATAGAAACATGAACAACATGAAGCTTTATATCAAAATGTAAAACCCTAGAAACCAATGAAGAAAAAAAAAAACTTTGGAAATTGAAATACTTAAAAACATGCATCATGTATAGAAAAAAAAAAGACTGAATATTTGTTTTAGAGTCAATTTTGATCCCTAAAGTTTTAATTATTTTTCATTAATAAAAATTAGTTTTTTATTTTATCAAATTGAGCATCAAATTAATAGTGGAATATTTTTTTTACATTACAAAAAAACTCATATGAAGATAACTAGAATAAATTATTAAATTCAATTCTAAATAAATTGAAAAAAAAAGTGACAAAAAGAATTTAAAGGACTAAAAAAAAGCACGGTCTGAATCCAATGCTTCCCCTCGTGCTACGGTGTATTACTGATGCTTTTTTATTTTATTTTTAATTTTAATTTAATATCCTGTCTTATTATAAAAAAATAGGAAGAAAGAAAGGTGTCCTTTACTACAGGTCGTTTCAGACAAGACCAAAACCTTAATTAACGAAAAGGATAAACAAAAACCAAGAAAAAGAAACTTTCTCCTCCATCAGAGTCACAGACACCAACAACAATGGGCGAGGAAGAGGAAGAAGAGGAGACAACAGTAAAAGTATCGAGTAACCAAGAAGAAGAGGCATGGAACCTGAGGAAGCAAACCCAGATAGTGGAATTATCAGAGAGACTCATGAGTGGAGATCTCAAAACCCAAATAGAAGCAGCCAGAGACATAAGGAAGCTCGTCAGGAAATCATCTGCAAAGACTCGCACCAAACTTGCAGCTGCTGGGGTTATTCAGCCTCTCATTTTTATGCTTCTCTCTCCCAACTTTGATGCCCGCCATGCCTCTCTTCTTGCTCTCCTCAATCTCGCTGTTAGAAATGAACGGTATCTCGTTTCTCTCTCTCTCTCTCTTACCCTTTTCCTTTTTTCTTTTGTCATGTTATTTATTTCTGTTTTCCATTAAAGTCAGGGCCTTTCCTTTCCTTACTTTTAATTTTTGTAAATGATTGTTAATTTTAGTGACAACTATTGATAGATGAAGAAATGAAGAATCAAAGGTGAAAGCTGTCCTTGATATATCTATTGTTGTAGTCGTGAGTTTTGAAGCTAGTGAAAGAATTGAATGTCTTAGGTGATTAGTTGCGTTGGGGTCTTATGATGGGAAAACAAAAAATAAAGCAAGTTTTTTGAGGTCCAAAATGGAGAAAATTGGAAGATTTTAGCGATTTAAATACCTTTTCCTTTTGGTTGTGTTCTTTAATATACTAATTACTGTGTGTGGAGATGGAATGCCAGTGGAGAGGGCTTTATTGGTTCTTTTTCTTGGTGGTTTTCGTTGAGGATTGGTAGTGGTTGAAGATCAGTTATTTTCGGACTTAAATTATTCACTCTTTCGAGTCTCAATGCCTCAACTTTTTTTTTTTTTTTTTAAATCACTTTACCATTTGCTTCTGGACCAAGAGAGCAATGTTTTAGTTCAGTTCTTTGATCACAAGATGAACTGGGTTCAGTTACACACTTACATAACGAGTTTGGTCATGATAGTTCTGGTTTGGTATGCAGACCTCAATTTTAATGTTCTTGTCATATCCTTTTAACTACAGCAGTAGCCTTCTGGCATCAGGAAGGAAGTACCCTTTTCTCCTTTCCACCATTGAACTAAGTACCTGTTTTCTGGTCAAAGAAATTTTGGGTCAGTCATGGTAAGCTGTGACAGAATATTACATCTGCAGATTATAATTGGATATTTTCTTGATTTCGTTCTCTATTTTTCTTTCATGTGATAGTTCCTTACTTTGGGAAATGCATGTCCTTCCTTATTCATTCTGTCTTCATTGACTGGTGTGCTATACTTTAGAAGACATTTAGATATGCAGTCATTGTATCCCATTTCATTCCTTTTTATATGTTTTGTATACCAGAAATAAGGTGAAGATAGTGACAGCTGGTGCTGTCCCCCCGCTTGTGGAACTTCTCAAGTTGCAGAATGGTAGTTTAAGGGAATTAGCTGCTGCTTCCATATTGACACTGTCGGCTGCTGAACCTAACAAACCAATCATTGCAGCTTCTGGAGCTGCACCCCTTCTGGTTCAGATCCTCAGCTCTGGGAGTGTTCAAGGGAAAGTTGATGCTGTCACAGTCCTACACAACCTCTCCTCCTGTGCTGAGAATATACATCCTATTGTGGATGGTAAAGCAGTTTCCCCTCTCATCAACCTCCTCAAAGAATGCAAGAAATATTCCAAGTTTGCCGAGAAAGCTACAGCCCTGCTTGAAATCCTCTCAAACTCTGAAGAAGGACGAATTGCCATCACAGACTCAGATGGCGGGATTTTAACGTTAGTAGAAACTGTTGAAGATGGATCACTTGTTAGTACAGAACATGCTGTTGGAGCTTTGCTCTCTTTGTGCCAGAGCTGCCGAGAAAAGTATAGGGAACTAATTCTTAAAGAGGGTGCAATCCCAGGTCTTCTGCGACTGACAGTGGAGGGGACCTCTAAAGCTCAAGATAGAGCTCGTACTCTTTTAGACTTGCTCAGAGATACACCTCAGGAGAAGAGATTGTCATCGTCAGTGTTGGAGAGAATTGTCTACAACATTGCTACACGAGTTGATGGCTCAGATAAAGCTGCTGAAACTGCCAAGAGGTTGCTACAAGACATGGTTCAAAGAAGTATGGAGCTCAGCATGAACAGCATCCAGCATAGGGCCGCATCATGTACACCTTCAAAGATTCCATCTAAATAAATTGGTTCAAATCGGAAATTTGAAAGTAACACAGGTCAGAGTTTTAATCTGAATCTTTATTTAGTTTGGCCAGTTAAAACTCTTGTGCCCATCTTGTATCGCCATAGAAGAAAGTTGGAATGAACAGAGTAATACAGTGAGTTAGAATTGACTAGGCTGAGCTACTCTTTTGAAGTGAAATTGTGACCTCAACAGTGTGTTGTATATCGCGAGCAAGATCATGTATATATGAAAATCTCTTTCTTTCGATGCTGCATGTACATTTCCTCTCAATGATCATTTAGGAGATGTAGCACAAAGTACTGCTAATCCAATACTTTGTTAGCAAAATAGTTGTGGTGGGACTTTAAATTAGAAACTCTGCAGTTGCAAGCTGTGAGATTTTGCAAGGGCAGTAAAATGAAGGCTTTTTACGGATCAAGTTGTGTGCTGGGCTTAAAGCTTAGCCAAAAAACCTGAGGTGAGTTGTGAAGTCTTTCTTTCTAGGAGACGATTGCTTGCATTGCTCAATACACGTTGAGGATCACAAAGAGCAGAGATTGGGCCCTTCTTTTCTGTTGACAGGACAACATGTAAATGAGAGGAAAAAAAAAAAAAAAAAACTCTTCATAACGTAGTTGAAAATTAGAAAATTATTATTATTATTATTATTATAGAAAAAAACATTTTCCTCACATTAACTTGTTGTCATGATGTTAGCTCTAAATATTATATTAGATGTGATGAACACATTAATATTGGTTAGCATATATCCACCACTTAAATACTTTATTGTGAGAAAAAATGAAGATCAAATATACATATTGAACAGAATTAAAAATTAAACACTCAATTATTAAAAATTATATCAGTTTAAGCACTCAAAATCGTATTTTTTTTTTTATGAATTGTTAAGTTCATATTTTTTTAAATAATAGTTATATTTTTTAAAAATTTTAAAATATTTCAAAGAAATTGTTGTAATTTATCTATATTTTTTCTCCTTTTATATATTTTATATAAATAAATTGTATTTGTATGATGTATTTATAAAAATAAGATTTATTTGTTCTTGGGAAAAAGGAATAATATCAAAGATAAAATAAAAAAATAAGGGTTATATAATTGCATATATATTTGTCTTTTATCTTAAAGAGAAGAATTAACTTTTAATTTTAGTATTTAGTTAACATTAATAACAATTTATTGATTTTTAAATTCATATATTTTTTTAATTGCAAATAATATATTTGTGTCTCTTACTTAAAAAAAAAACACGAAAAACATATCTATAATATTAATATTTTTTTTATTATATTCAAAATTAATTTAGAATTCCA
>Ga0307517_10004681_pt1 | contig 20955 bp, 9 predicted proteins | sample 23_EM_MG_FD_194515 | JGI IMG/M metagenome (GOLD analysis project Ga0307517, IMG submission 194515) | Populus trichocarpa ectomycorrhiza microbial communities from riparian zone in the Pacific Northwest, United States - 23_EM | ecosystem: Host-associated > Plants > Roots > Unclassified | place...
AAAATGTGAAATTAATTGTTTTTTAAAGTGTTTTTCATTTAAAAATATATTAGAATGATATTTTTTTTATTTTTTAAAAATTATTTTCGTTATCAGCGCATTAAAATGATTTAAAAATATTAATTTAAAATAAAAAAATAAAAATAAAATATTTTAAAATTTTTTTTTTAAAAAAAAAAAATAGTAAACAAGTCGATATCGAAGCCCGGAGTGTAGCAGAAAATTTATAGAACAGCTTTCTCAGTGGACGCTCAAATTCATGGCCACCGGTGATGCCATTTTGGATGGCGTAGGTTTTGACACGGAGGGTGGAGAGCCTCGCTATGTAGCTTAGTAGCTCTTACCACTGGATTGTCTGGGCTCAACCGAGGAGGCAGGGAAGTCTAGTTAGGAACTTAGGATCTCTTTGGTACTGTAGTAAGATGTTGTTGTTTCGACCATAATTTTATAAGTATTTGTGTAATCAACGCATTTACTTTATTTTTTTTAATTATAAAAAAATATAATTTATAGTTTTTTAAAATTTTACATGGATGTCACTAAAACAACTTTTAAAAACTTTTATTATAAAAATATTTAATTTATAATATTCCCTGTGGCTGGCTTGACGATGCACTTGCCATAGGGCTTTCTGACTCCGTGGACATCCAATTATTCATGCGAGAATAATATCAATAATTTTTTTTTGTGAATATTTAAAAATATATTAAAATAATATTTTTTATTTTTTAAAAATTATTTTTAATATTAACACATTAAAATGATACAAAAAATAAACAAATATTTAAATAAACAAAACAATTTTTTTATAAGAACTAAATATCAAATAACTAAAAAAAAAAAAAAACTAAGAATTCATCAAATCAATGAACACCATCTGTTTCAGCCGCTGAACCAGCAGAAAAGCACAAACTATTAAGAGTATGATAATGATTATTTTTTAAAATATTATTAGCTCAGAAATACATCAAAATAATTTTTTATTTTATTTTTAAAAAATCATTTTTGCTACCTATATATCTCTTCAAATCTTGAAACAGAAATCATTTTTTGTAGTGGAAAAATTAATTACCTCTTATTTTTGGAATGGAAGCTATGATCAATTTTCTTTTCTCCATTCCAGCTATAGTTACAAGTAACACTTGCGTGGTATTGAAATTAACCTCTATCGTCCCTGTAGCATCAGAACCAGACTTGGACATCTCAGTCCGGGCTCCGAGATTGAAGGGGGTAGATCAATGACGGATTACCTTTGCATAATGGATACTCCAATCACTGAACCAAAGAAAAGATTACAACAACCTCGTTTATACCCAGTAATAATGATCTAGCAGAAAGGCGGAGAGCTTGACCAAGAACAAAAAGCAAATGAATTCAGTTGATTATCCAAGATCATGCCTTGAGAATAAGGTCCATATCAAAAATTGAGCAATTTTGAACAGAAATCTAGAATCAGTCTTGCAAAGCATGTTGGAATATATAGCTGGTACATGGGGAAGTTGGGCATTCGTGATGATAGTCCTAAAAATCTGTTGTAAGGCATCATCAACCCCACCAGACGGCTGTTCTTCATAGTTACGGATTTGACCAATTCCAGCTCTAGTAAAACGATCACTGGCTGAGAACAACAGACACAGAATAATTACAAGTCTAGGCAGATCACCAACACTTGCAAATTAAAGTGCAAAGGAGGGACAGTGCCATTCTCATGTCCCACGAGTTTCTTAAAAATTTTGGCATCATCAGAAATTTCTTGGTAATAGAGATGAGGAGGTCCAGGATGCTAATATATGATGAAGTTCAAACCTCAGTGCATCTGCACTTGTTCTGACCACGTTTCTTTATATATGCGCTTCATCTCCAACGCTGATCAATTAGAACCAATTTGAAACATCAAAGTCCCGTAACTTTCTGAGATGCCTCTCCATATCTTGTCTAGACCTTGCCCACTCTTCCTTCTCTATAATAGTGGTGGGGTCATCCCTTTCACTCTAAAAACATCCAAGCGAAAATCAATCCAGCAGTTGAAAGCATATAAGATTATGGTGGGTGATTTGAAGCAAAGAAAGTTACCGAATGGATTATTTTGAATGAGGTCCCTTTATCGCGCACTACAAGCAAGTCGGTCTTTCTATCCCTATTTCTTCCTCCAGGAACTGTGACCTGTTCATCCACGCAGCAATAAATTAAACAAATGTGGGAGTCAAAGAACTGACGAGCCATAATTCAATAGCAACTTAATCAGTTAGTACTCAGTGGATTTAGGAACGAATCCTCTTCAACCTAAGCCTCGACCCTAAGATACAAAGAATCATGTATCAGGTCGAACTATAAAGTAATGAGAAACAAAAACGTCAAGTCTGTCCACTATTTTCCCTTGTCTTTTTCTATGTTATTCAATCATCTTATGCCCGAGATGTAGCGGTAGGTAGATACAGAGGAATGAGGAAAATTGTGGAGCATTACTAAATAAAAAAAAATAGCAATGAAAACAAGATGATTTTCACGTAACAACACTAAAGCTCTGCTGGCATCAAATTAGCAAATCCTCCAATTAATTCATCTGAATCAAAAGGTCTGATGGAAATCAGCGAAGACTAGAAAGAAATTAAGCACAAGCATGTTGTGATTAGATCAAAACCAGTTTAAAAGACTAAGTTTCTCACCAGTACTTTTGCTCTTGTTATTGACTTTGTTTTGGAATCAATAACGTAAATCTCGTCAAAGTCTAGCACAAAATCAGGATCCCCCAACCTCCGGTTCCTGTAATGCTTAAACAAGAACACCTGCAATGAAAAATGTAGCTTGTGAAGCTGTGACAGCGAGTGAAATGAATATTAAAGACCATAAATGCCATCCCTCCAGACTCTACACTCAGCTGACCTGTGAACCCAAAGCCTCTGTTTTCCCTCAACCTCAACTGCTATATTACTGTGCATCCACTTTTGCCCATAAAGGTTAAGAAAAAATATATACACTAGCAACAAATGTAGCGCTAAATTTATTTTTTCCTAATAAAAGTTGTGATACCATAAACTGCAGTTGAGCAATTCAATCACCTAAGGTGCTATTTGGCATACCATATCTTAAGGTGATGAAATGAAACAGGTCAAACATACTATTCATTGGAGCACTTCATTTTCACAATGAAACAGAATAAAACTTAGAAAGAATGAAATCTAAGTTCACATCGTAAAGCATTTCTGCACCTGGTTTACGAATTTCAGCATAGGGGCAAACAAAAAAGCAAAAACAATTGATTGCACCATCTGCTACTAAACATGACATTAATGTCACATATTACCAAATAATCACCCCACCTTCCAGATCTCCCTCTCGGATTTATAAAATGGATCTCGAGGCGCATCGATGGGTGGTTCAGTAACATTATAACCTCCATAGTCAGTCTCTGCGCATCGTATGTACTGTAATTTAAAAAAATATAAAAAAAACCATTAAAATTCAACAAATATAAGATTAGCTAGCAAAACGTGACGTTAAGCTTTATAAAAACTACAAAGACCTTAGTAATTGTAATTGCACTAAAAATAACAAAAATTGTAATACCTTTTGAGGCATTGGAGCAAGAACCTTCGGTATAGCATAAACATCTGTATCCGGTGGAGTAACATACATCTGCAGCCCATTAAAAGAAAACCCACATGAAACAAACAACCCAGATAACCAAATCAGTAAAAATTCAAAAAGAAACACCTAAATTCATCAGGGGGGAAAAACCTCTCTAAAATCATAGACGTCATCGTCAGGGTCAGGCGGCTTCCTAATAAAGAAGTCACAATCGAACAAGCTAATTTTATGAAATTCTTCCTCGTTAATCCTATAATCGACAATTTTCTCAGAATCCCAGCCTTGTGTGTGCACAAAACTCTTACTATTCACCATAGAAATCTCCTCGTCTTCGTTACCAACTGCGATAGCTGAAGCAGACAAAGGTTCGTACTCAACGTCGTAGTCTTTCTTATTGTCCAGTTCCTCCACTTCTTCCTCGTCCATGTCATAGTCATCTGGCCCTCCATCTGCGTCTCCGTCGTCGGCTTTGGGAATGAACCTTTTTGGTGGGAGTTTGAAGGTGAAATTGTGTGAAATTGGTGTGAGTTTGAGGGAAGAGGGGAAGAGAGGGGCGGTGGTCGTTAGGATTGGGGGTTTTCTGGTGAGGAGTGCTGGAGAGAGGAGGGAAAGTGTGGCGGTGATCATGGTGATTGGGAGGTGAGAAAGTGAGAGGAAATGGAGGGGGTTTAGTGATTGGGTTTTTGAGTTGTTGTTGCGTGCGGGCAGGAATTTTAGGGAGGATTTGCAATTTAACAGGTGTCGGTTTGTGGATGGTGGTGGATTGACCGTTGGGCTGTGAGAAAGTTGGTTCTCCATCAGAAACTAGCGTTATCGTCAGTAAAGGGTGAAATCCACCGTGCATCACATATTTTAAACGCGGCCCGGGATTGATATGGAGCATAGCCCAAGTTAAGGGCTGACCTCAATTACTTTTTAAATCAAAATAATATTATATTTTATATAAAAAAATAAATATTTAAGGGATTGTCCATCGAGTTTTTGACAGGATCAATCAAGTTTTTTTTTTTAAACCCAACCTGATTCCTAGAAGTCAACCAAGTTCCAACTTTTAAAACTATATCATACATATTATTGTAGCTCTACACATGTGTAATGTGAATTATAATAATAAAAGTATAAATTTGCCTCTCATGATATAAAACTCATTGACAAAAATAGTATAATTTTTTTATTATTTTTTAATAGTAAAAGCACAACAATACTTTTGATACCAAAAAAATTAAGTTTGATATCCAGGGATGTTTTTGCCTTTTCACATTTAAATTCACAATGTAGTTACTAAAATACTCTTGAAGTCAAAGAAACCTTAGCTTTAATCAGTTGTTATTTTCATCATTTAAACCTTGGTTCTTTGTTATTGTTAAAGGGATTAGATGTGTATTTATTCTTTAATGTTTAATAAATATTAAAAAATTGCACACGTCAACACATGAAGGGTGGTTACAATCTTCGAGCGATGCATCTGACATCGCCAAACAACTAAACGATGGCTTACAGGATGGAATTTGAATCCTCTTGGAAGCCCCTCATTTCCTGATTTGTACGCGTCCTGAATTAACCTTTAGTTTGGTGTGAACAACCTTTTTTTTCCTCTTCTCTCTCTACTTTATGGTTTTCGCACTTAGACATCCAAAATTTCAAAGTTGCTCCTCATTTTGTTTTGTCTTTGGATTTAGTCCATATTCTTTTGGTTTATAATTTTTGTCTTTAACCCTTTTGTAGAATTTTGATTTTTTTTTCAATTTCATCCTTCAATTTTAATTTTTCATATGTTGTTTTCCGATTTAGTCCTTGTTCTTTTGATTTATGATTTTTTTTCTTAATTCTTTTGTGCAATTTTTAAAGGTTTTCAATTTCATCCATCAATCTAAATTTATGGTATATTATTTTTTTTATTCTTTCTCAAATTTCATTATTCAACGTTTGATTTGCTCAAAATTAGGTTTCATGGTTTTTCCATGTACGGTGTTTCTAATCTAATAACATAGGTCAATGATTTGAAAAGTTAATGCAGGTCAATATTCTTCTTTTTTATAACTTTTTTTTTCATTTTATTGTTTGATATTTTTTCTGGCTTCGTGGTTTTTTTTATTTCTTTTCTATTGTGTTATCTTGTTTCATGACATAGGTCGCGGTTTATGCATGTTAATCTAGATTAGCTCGCCCTTATTACTCATATTACATGTCTATCAAGCTACTTCAAGTTGACTTAAGCTCGTTTTTTGTCCTTTGTTCTGTACTTCCAAATGTTTTTTTCCAAGTTATTATGATAGTTCTTTTTTTTTTTAATTTACTATTATTGTCTATTTTTTATAGTTTAATTAAAATAAAATCATCTTATTATATCCGATTAAGGCTATAACCCAAATCGTTGATTTGTTTTTTTTTTAGACGCACTTGTGGCACTTAGACATCATTTTTACTGAAATATTGTAGACTTATGGTGTAGCGCAGGCCTAGATACAGTAATATAACTGATAGTGTTAGTGCTTGTGCTATTATAATCGGATGTTTAAACGCGAAGTGAGAGGATAAGGCAAAAACATATGAATATTACAGGTATATTTTTACTCGTGGTAAAGTAAAAATGTTAACCACAATGGTAGATAGAGTTAGAAGTTGATAAGATGTTTAAGATGATTAATAGAAACCTATAGGGCGTAAGAAAAACATTTCATGCCCAAACATAGAAAACTATTCATTACAACAGTAAAATTATTTTTTTTCCATTTAAGGAAAACATCATAGGTTTATGAGCTAGGGGTGGTTTAGTCTTTTCACATGGCCATTGGTTATTGCATATTTAATCGTGGGCGTATGCGACTTTTTACCATTTATAGGAAAAATAAAATGATGTTTTTAGCTTAAAGGTCAAAAAATTTAATACTGTTGGCCAAGAAAATTTAAGTCTTTTTATTTTTTAATACAATAAAAGACATCATTATCCTTAGTAAAATGATTGGTTATCACTATTTCAACCACAAAATTGTTTAAGTTTGGTGCTTAAATGTTCCATTCAGCCATGAGAGTTGAATGGTGATGGTCACTAGCTTTCAAATTGCTCGAAAAAATAAAACGAGGCTTAAGAAATTACAGGGTCTCAAGTTGATTTTTCATTTACCATTTTTTTACAACTTTAAAGGCATTTACAAGTTTATTGAGTTATGTATGTTGTTTTTCATGTGTTTTCATGTCCAAAATTGGTTGAAAAATAGGTTGTTTGGTCCAACAAACTAAAAGAGAGTTTATGCCCTGTTTTTTCCTATTGAGGCTGCTGGAAACTGGGCAAGTGAATAGGGTGTAATATGCCTCGACAAATGACGCGTCGTTAACTTTATTTTTATTTTTTCAATAAAGAAAGGTTTGGATGACCCCTCTTAATAAAAAAGTAAAGCCAAGTGTGTGGACATGCTATTACGGGCTAGGCACTGAGCATGTCTTTTTTACATTCGTTTCCTTTTGTTTTATTAGCACTAAAAAAAATTGTCATGCTAGTTCACTTGCTCTTCAGCTTTTACATAATTCCTAATTAATATTATAAATTCTTATTTGAGTTTTAATTATTTCTTTTCGATTATTATGTATCTAACATGAAAAGGGGAAATTACAAAAAAAAAAATCATACAGTTTGATGACATTTTTTACTCTCTGTCTAACATGAAAAAGGGCAATTACAAAAAAAACTCATATGGTTTGATGACATTTTCGATTATTCTTTTTGTGTAAACAACAAGACACAAAAAGAATCTCAACTTTCCTCAACAAAATCAACCCATAAACATCTCCTTCACCACCACCATTCCCCCAATCATCCTATAACCCTAGCCCTAATCATCCCTAAATTCACGATAACCATCATCACCAACAATTGCACCATGACTACCTCACTTCACTAAATTGCCTTGGGTTTCTCATCAATTCAACAATGACAATTCAACAATGACCATTAATTGCAACGTCATTTATTCAAATTCGATCACCATATCTATAAACCCCCACCTGATTTTATAGTTTTATGTGATGATCGACAAACTAAGGATGAAGTGGAAGGGATCCCAATCCTAACTTTAGATTGATTAAGGACCACATAACCGGTTGATTGTGAAAATTAGCATTACCATCATCATGGTGATTTTGAATCTAATTATGATAAATCTTATTTTAGTGATTTTTGAACTATTCTAAATCAACCAATGAATTTTAAGTCAAACTCGAAGAATTATAGGAATAAACACCATTTGAATTATGGTTGTCATTAGAAGGCGAGTGACAACCAGATATAGGTTCATAATACGAGGGTTACGAGAGAATTGCGTGATTCATTGATTGAGCCTGGGAATAACGAGATTGGTAACGGTGAAAATATGATTGTTGTTAAAAAATGCAATAATCATATGAGTATATAAAGAATTTTGAAGGTGGAGATATATGATGGTAAAGGAAGTAAAAAGAGTATATACAAGTATAATATGACTTCAATGAAACAATAACTGATTTATTTGTTTTATATATATGGTGGTGGTGGTCGAGATTTTTTAGAGTTTTTAAATAGATTTGAACATGATTTTAACACATTTATGATTTTTCTAGCTTAAAACCACAAATAAAATATGGACATAATATTTTGATATTTTTTAACTTGATTCAATGATCATAAAATTTATATTTTTAACACAAACAATGATTTCAGTTTAAAACTTTGTATTCACTAGGATAAATAAAAGATACGCTAATTAAAAAATTAATTTTTAATTTAAGAATTACATGTTTTGTGATTATTTAAAATCATTTATATTTTTTTAAAAAACTATTGTTTTATAACTAGATAAAACAGTTTGAAAAGTTATATGCAACATGAGATTATATATCGTAATATGTATTTTTATCCTAGTTTATTGACTCAATCTCTAGTATAGATTAACAAATTTATCATCATTTATTAATATAAACAATTATCAATTTATTTTATTGAATACATATATTAGTCTTGTTTTACTACAAAAATTTGTCCTCATAAAAATAAATTTTAAAATGATTATATCTTCAGATTTAATAATAATATCAAATTTTTTTTTAAAACCCATATTTTTTCCATGTTCAAATTTTTTTTTGGTACCACGTAGCATAACACGAACATGAAAACTAGTTTATCTTCTAACAATTCTCCACATTTTTACTTCTTACCAGGTGCAATCTTAGGGTGAAATTGGACAAAATCACATAACAATTCAAAACCCAGCCGTAAAATTGAACAATTTACATAAACTCACGAGTAAATTTTTGTTTTGGTTTTGACATAAAAGGAGTGATTGAAAATGGTGTAATTATTGTTTTTTAAAGTGATTTTTACTTGAAAATATATCAAAATAGTATATATATTTTTATTTTTTTAAAATTATTTTTTAAATTAACATATTAAAATAATTTAAAATAATATAAAAAATTATTTTTAAATAAAAAATTTTAAATTTTCAGAAATATTATTTGAAATGCAATTTCAAACGGACCGAATTTTAGTTTATCATAGACCCGCTTTCAAGACTAATAGCACTGGACTTTAATCAGTTGAAGGCCAATAGCCGACCCCATACCATAACCCGGTCGGGCAAAACTTATCAAAACGGGTTATGACCCGCCCTTTCCCTCCCTCGAATTTGCTCGGGAAAGAAAAACGCAAGAAAATTGCCAAAACAGAAAATATTTCACTCTTCAGTTGAACCCCCCAGAACCGTTTTCGCATCATCCCGCCCAACTATTCCTCCCCCCCCCCCCTCTCTCTCTCAAAAAAAATTCTCGCCTAGGGTTTCTTTCCTCAATCATCTCCCTCTTCCATGTCTCTCGAGTCTTGAATTATCCAATCCTCACTCAAATCCCATACCCTAGAATTCTGACCAGACCTTGCACTGTCTCGATGGATGAAGGGAGCAGTCGTGGCGGTGGTGAAGGTGGGGGAGAATCGTCCTCGTCAAGGGTAACGCCGTCGTATGTAAAATTAGGAGACAGGCAAATATTCACCGTGGAGCTCCGACCCGGAGAGACGACATTTGTGTCGTGGAAAAAGCTTATGAAAGACGCCAATAAGGTCAATAATAGATCCGCACCCGCCGCACCAGACCCTCCTCCCGTTAACGCCCACCCTAACCTCGAGTCTCGAATTGCCCCAGTAAGCCCCTCCCATCTCCACTACTTAATCGCATAAAATTATACATGCACATGTCACTGCATATGTGTGTTTATTCGTCTTAATTACTAGTTAAAGTTGTAATGTATTTGGATATATTATAGTTAACCGGTGACTGGTAGCTGGGATTAGTTATTTACTGATGTTGCTAATTTTTGTCTAGCCACAAGTGACCGAGAATGAAGTGAAGGATGACCCCCCTCCGAATCGTTTCAGTGCTGTAATCGAGAAGATTGAGCGTCTTTACACAGTATGCTATACTTTGGTCCATACATGTTATTGCCCTTTGCTTGTAGTTCAAGGTGCAAAGTCCTAATTGATGTGCACGAGAATATAGGCAGATGTAATTGGCATTTCATTTGTTAACATGACTTGAATCCTTTACAGGGTAAGGATAGTAGCGACGAGGAGGATCTAATGGATGCTCCTGATGATGATCAGTATGATACAGAAGATTCTTTTATTGACGATGCTGAGCTGGTTGGTATCTTTAACTGTAGTTCACGTTCACCAACCCTTTTTCGATTTCCGTGAGGCTGTGACTTCTAGTACTATCATTGTGCAAAGGGCTTTTTTAAGTATGAAGAGGTTTACATCGTTCGTTAAAATATTCCTTCTGCAGGATGAATACTTTGAAGTTGATAATTCAGCAATAAAACATGATGGCTTCTTTGTTAACAGGGGGGAGCTGGAACGCATGTGAGTTACCTACTAACCTTTTCATAACTTGTACTACAATAACCACAAATTGCTTTATTGAACAGCAGCTCTGTCTGCTTATTTTCTGTTGGCTAGTCTTTGCTTTCCCACAAAACCACCAAAAAGGGTTGAGAAAAATCTTATTGCAACTGGATCCTTTTCAACTGAATTATTGCAGTAGATAGCATTAAGTCGAACAATGGGACCGGAGACTCCTTGCAACACTTGTAGAATATAGACAGTATAGTTGCATTTTTTAGAAGGAACTCCCTTTCTCGTCTTTCAATTACTCGGTGTTGACCTGACTGGTTAGTAGGTATTATATAGCACTGAAGGATATAGAGGTGGACTGGTCTGGAGCATAATTGAATTGGAGTTTGATCTGGAAAAATCCTTTTTATGCTTGTAACTTGTGTGATGAAGAATTCTCGCACCATCTTACAGGCAAGATTGCTGACTCCATGAAGAGAATATGAAGATTCTTCAGCTTCAATATGTCAGGAATGTTTTAGATGTTCTTAGCACAAAGTCTGGTCTACTGTCAAACTGACTTTAGATTGTGCTTCATTCAAGATGCTCCATATCCGAAGGTGTATTGTAGTGATTACAGTGGAATTGTACAGTTTAAATAAGCACTGCTGGTGCATAAAACTTCCACATTCAAAAGATTTTCAGCCTTTCAAGATGTTCAGATGTTGAGCGACCTTGATGATAGAAGTAAGAATTATACAGTTAATCCTGTCACTGACAGCTGTCAACTTCAAAATGATCATTAACCATGTGTTATCATATGGAACTTAAGCTAACCAATACCTTGGCAATGCCGGCTCCTTTGAAACTTCATCTTGTGGACTTGGTGTAAAATGCTTTCTCTGTAATTTATATCAAGGGAGAACTCATGTTTATGTATTTCCTTATTTATATACCAAGAATGCCTTGCTTTTCTCCTTTCTCAGTTCTTTTATTTCCTTTTTGCAAGAAATGAACCTCCTGTTGTGCCTAACGAGAAACCAAAGAAAAGGAGAAGAAAAGATTTATTGAAGGCACCTAATGATTCTGATGATGGTCATATGTCAAATAAACTTGCGAAGCTGGGAAAATCAGCTGCGGAGAAGATGGCACCGCCTCCTGGAAAGAACTCTTTGAACCTTTCTCAGAATTTGACTATGATAAGTGAGCAGTATGAGAATGTGAAGTTCCAGAATCAATCAAATTCACCTGGAATTTCTTCCAAAAAGAAACCTGCTGAAACGAAAATGAAGTTGGATCCATCTTTATCAGTGAAAGTTTTGAATGGCGATGCTTATGCATCTCTGGAAGAAACAACGGACAATGAAAAGCCAAAGACCGGGTGCCTCCTGCCAAAGAACCTCACTAGCAAACCTAAAGATGCAAGTGGATTCTCTGAATCTTCAAATCAGAAATATCATGAAAAAAGTGCTTATGTGCAACCCAAGTCACAATCAGCAAAAACTGTAGACCATTGTGATGATCTTGAACCATCAGTTAGATTAATAGAAAAGAATGGGGTCCGTGAACTTCCTGATCTCAATCTTAATATTTCTGACAGCAAGATTTACACACAAGCAGCAGTGAGTTTGCATATTTTTTTCTCTTATAATTTCTTTTGCATCGAGATATTTTTGCCAAAGAAAGTGATATTGACATTAGCATTTAGCACTATTTTAAAGACGGATATGGATTTCCATACATTACAACTCTGCAAAATCTGGAAATGAGGTTCCTGATGTTCTATCTTTGAATCCACTTCACAGCATCAGACATTTACAGACAGATGCAACTTTGAATCGTCATTGGTGCAATAAACTGCGTTGCATGAGTTTGAGGCAGAAGTGTTTAGAATAATTTTAGTTTTTATTTTTTTCTTAGAGTAGAAGATGGTGTTGGAAAACAGTCTCTATCACATGCTCTCATGCATGTGCAAATTATTTCAGAACCATTCAGATTCACTGTATGCTGACATGGTTTCTTATTCCTGGGAGATTGTAGTTAAAGGCTTTTGTCATGTACTGCATTTCTTGCTCATCACAGAAACTTCAGCATTTTGTGTGGTGGTTTGATAATGTTTCAATGTTATTGATTTGATTTTGAATGTAACACCATTCAGAGAACTTCACATGTCCACAGAAAGGATGGTTCTAGTGTCAGGCCTAAAAGTTCAATGCTAGAAAAGGCTATCAGGGAGTTAGAGAAGATGGTTGCAGAATGTAAGCTTGAAATACTTGTCACGTATCCATTCCCAATGATTACAATATGGGGAAGTTCCTTGCAGATTGAAACCTTTTTCTGTGTAAAAATTACAGCAAGACCGCCTGCTGTGGAAAATCAAGACACTGATGCCTCAGCCCAGGCAATTAAAAGAAGATTACCTACAGAAATAAAGCTGAAGCTTGCCAAAGTTGCCAGACTAGCGGTACTAGAATTCTTAACATTTTTAAACCTATTCACCTCTCTCTTTTTTTTAATTGTTTTTGATAGTTGTACATGAAGGCTGGAAAGAAAAATAAAATGTTTGCTTTCCAATGGTTGCAACAGGCAAGCCAGGGAAAATTGTCAAAAGAGTTACTCAATCGTCTCATGAGTATTCTTGGTCACTTAATTCAGCTTAGAACACTGAAGGTATCTTCTTGTAGAAACTGAAGAGTTCATTCTTAATTACGGCTGCATTGCTCTCCCTCTTCTCCTCCCTCCCTCTCCTGATTGCAACCACAATTCTCATCTGTGATATCTCCAACTAGTTGACGGGAGATGGTTGTGGTTGCTGCTCCTTGTGGATATAGGATTAAGTTGGCTGTTTGGTGCTTTAAATCCTCTCACTTTCTTCTTTTGTTTTGAAAATACTGAAGAACTGAATCTGGGAAATCAGTTTTAAGTCACCACTACATTTCATTTTAATACTACTGAATAACAATTTTCTGTTTTTTAGATGAAAGAAAGTTTATTTACAGATGGAATGATCAAATCACACAATCAAGAACAAGACGCCTTGATATGAAAGACCACTAAAACACAGGCTTAACTAGTTGATTGTTTTGGTTCTTGAGTCACATCACCTAATCTGTTGGCCGTTGGAAGAGTTTCTATGGCCACTCAAGCTCTCTATGTTACCATGATAGCAATATGATAGACTAAATGATAACATGGTAGTAATTGTTAGTGTGAATGAGAATGAAGTCCGTGTTATTGTTGCTGTCTTTATGCACCTTGGCCTAAAACAATGTTTCCAGATAACATGGTAGTAATTTGTTGAGCACAACATGATGCAGTTGGTTTTTTTTGCTGCAGAGAAACTTGAAAATAATGATTAACACAGGTTTGTCAGCAAAGCAGGAGAAAGCTGACAGGTTTCAACAGATAAAGAAGGAGGTCGCTGAGATGATTATGACACGCATCCCCTCTGTGGAGTCTAATGTATGTTGATACATCTCTGTATCTCTATCTCTATCTCTCATACACTCAGACTGGCATTCAGAAGTGTTACGTAGGGCATATAGGTACAATGCTCTTTTTGCTGGAGATTATTATTACCTAGAAGTCCATGGTAGATGAAACTGGACCGAGTTGAATAAGTAGTTTTCTTAGGACCTTGGCCTCTCCCCACTCTCTCTCCCTCTCCCTCTCTCTCACCCCCTCCCTCCCTGCATATATACAACACTTCCATTTGGAATAGGCTACTTTACAAAGCCTTTATTCTGATGACACAAGTGCACTAAATACTTTTCAAATATGATTTAGGGTCATTTTTTCTATTCTTGGCATTTGGATCTATGTTTTTATTTTTTTTCATATTTCCATACCCATCTTTGTTGTTTTATGTATGAATCATCATTCTTTATTTTTTTTGGGCATGGACCATATTAAATGCTGATCAGTGGTTCTCTTATCATTTATCAATTCCATAGTAGTGCTTTGGCATCTGAAAATCTTGATTTATTCGATTATTAGTTTATATTGTCTTGACGGCGTCATATTGATGGAAGTATGAAAGTTCGTTGACTATTGCATGCGAATACTCTCATTGCTTTTTAAATACAGTATAATTGATCCAATGATTTCTCAGGCATTAGTTCAACAAGCTGGAGCGTCTGATGATTTTCAAGAAATGGTATCTGATGAAAGAGGGGGCCTGAAAAAGAAATTTAGCATGGATGCTGTGTTGGAGGATAAAATTTGTGATCTCTATGACCTTTTTGTTGAGGTATATACCTGCTCGGAATGCCATGCCTTGAATTTTTTTTTTTTTTTTTTGTGGAAATCTTTTTCTCAATCTTTCTCATGTTTTGCTCTGACCTTTGATGATTCTAGGGATTGGATGAAGATTCAGGTCCACAAGTCAGAAAGTTATATGTGGAGGTTGTGCTTTCTTTTCCTTGTACATGTTTCTTTATGCTTTCATTTGCCAAATGTATTTTTAAATGAAATGGAGCAACTACTTCCTCACTCTTTTCTAAAGTTTTACTAACAGGTTGTTGATACTAGCTTTCGTGGTTTTTTTTTTTCTTTTTAAACTAAATGGTTGGACCAGTCTGTATTCATTTTCTTCAAGTCATATGCCCCTTAAAGCTCTGATATCACCTAGTTCTTGAACTTCTTTGTCCTTCTGGCAACGTGTGTCTTGTGCTGATATTTTTGTATGTGAACACTAATTAAAATCTACTTTGTTTTTCTCTGATATGCTTTTCACAGTCTATTCCCATCTGTGATTCAGCTTGCTCAGTTTTGGCCAAGTGGTCTTATGGACAACCATGGGATCAAGCGTGCAATATGTAGGGCGAAAGAGAGACGGAGGGTTATGTACATCAGAAATAAGGTATGCAAGTCCCTCATATCTAACACCCCCCCCAATCCCTGACCCTCATCTCATATTTGAAACATGAAAGTTACCCTTTCCTAGATGCTTCTTTTTTTTATTCATAGAACTGTAACGATGTCTTGATTGATAAGACTTAATTCACAATCCTAATCATGTCAATAGACTATGCTATGGTGAGCTGTGATTTATGAAGTGATTGGCATTTCAGGGTTCCAAAAAGCCATCTAAATTGACTAAAATTTGCTATATGTAGACTCACACCGGGGTTTTTTTTGTCATTAAGTATAGTGGAGTGAAGGTTTCTGTATCAGTGGATCGTTACATCTACCGTGGTTTGTAGATTTTAGATAGTGGAATTGGTGATGCGCACTGTTTTATCATTTCAAGGACCTTTGCTTCTTATTATTGGAAGGAGTTTTTTTTCATTGTCTTTTGGTACCTCCAATTCTGTTGGCCCTTTCTCTGAAATACGCTGAAATCCCGTGCATCTTCTGCTTTTTTTCTGGGGATGCTGATGGTGAGCCCCCCGCCCCCCTTTTATTTGTTATTTTTAGGATCAAGATAAAATAAAGAGTAAAAAGATGTTTACTCCTAAACAAGAGGAGGGTGTTAGAATTGAGTCTGGTTCAGTTGCTCAGCCACAACATGTGCAAGAAAGGTTGGCCACTGATATGGTTGGTCCTGTTTTGGCCTTAGCTCGTAAGCCGGTTCCCAATTCCATAGCAGCAGCTGTTCAGTTTCCTAGTCCTTCAGCAAACGGTCTTGTATTGGACAAGCTAAAACAAGAGAAGCCAAAAGGAAGTTCAAGCAATTCCATGGATGGGGCAAAGATGGGAGTTGATGGTGCTTTGCCAAAGAAGAAGGTAAGGAGGAAGCCGGAACAAGAGTTGGATGGAACTCATCCCCGTTCAGAGAAGTTGCATCCTCAATCTAGCGGGGAAAGACACAAGTCTCTTAAGCATGCATCTGGTCTTCCCCAGAAGTTAAACCTTCAATCATCTGCCCCTCCAAGCTTCGAACCGTCGAGCTGACTTAATGATAGTTCAATTAGGATGTTTACACCAAAGAAGTGATTGTATAACATTAGTGCTTTTCTTTTTCTTCCCAGCAGGCGTCATCAATTCTGACCAGCTGATTGATACCATTTTTGTAATTAAATTGTGTTGTTTGAAGAGTCGTGGCTTGAAGTATCATCTCATCTCAAATAAGAGATGCAGATTGCTTGTGCAAAATCCCTTGCTTTGAGGCGTAAGTTTTAGTCTTTCTGTTCACGTTGCCCCTTTCCTTCGAGTTCTTTCCCTTTCTTGCTGTCTAGTTTGGTCCGTTGCTAGTAGTTGATAGTGGTTAGCGGTGATGTCTGACCTTCAGAGCAGACTCTTGTTTGGTCGGATGAATTGGGGTTCTGTTTTGCTATCGAGTTAAATCTCTGCTGGTCTGCTGCTTTTGAACTGAAACAGAGGCTTGCGAACGGTGAAAGTTAAAATAAGAAAATTTGTTAATGAACAAAAAAAAAAATACTAGCATATTCAAGTGATGAAATTGAAAAAAATCAAAATTATAGATTCAATGATGAAATTAAAAATAAATTAAAATTTGATAAAATAACTAAGAATAAAAATTAAAAATCAAAACATTAAGTGTCAAAATCTTAAATATCATCAAATATTAAACTGAAGGGTAAAATAAAAAATTCCTAAGGCAACAAATTCACAAAAGAATCAAAATAAAAAATAAAAATCAAGTGGGTAGGTATCATATTTGAACCAAAAAAAAATTAAAAAAATCAAAATTAAAATATACCATTTGATGCTTAAAATGCTCACTCAAAGGGTTGACTTATGATCCAAAGGTCTTAAGGTTGAGGCCAGCGTGATTTCAAAAGCAATTGAAACAAAACACCAAAAATATTTGATGTTTATATTTAATTCAAAAACAAAAAATCCTCATAAAAAACTATATTGAACAAAACCTGAAAAAAAAAAACTCTAGGTAGCACGTATTTTTTCAAAATGAATGGAAAATCCCACAAAAAATAAAAAAAAAAGTAAGAAGATATCGAAGTATGAAACTAGAAAAAATGAGCTAAGAAAAGAGGATAAAAACCAAGTAAATTCGAGTAAACCTTCTAAACCTCGGTTAATTTCTCAAAGCCACAAACCATTAAATTCCAAACCTAGGCTCAACTGAAAAGCTAAATATAAAACAAATTCAATGGTGAAGGGTGAGATAAATTAATTTAATCATAAAAAATTCTTTTTAAAATAGTAAGAAATAACAAAGAGCACAACAAAAACAAAAAATTAGGCAATACTAAACCAATTTAATGTTGAATGATGAAATAAAATAATTTAATCTACTTAAAAAAAATTCCATCTAAAAGAAGTAGATCTAGCAAAGATAAAAAGAAAATAAAATTGAGGCAAATTGTGTTACTCTAAAAAAATCAAAAAAGTCTCATTAAAAATGGAAAAAAAAATACCAGATGATGAGAAAAAAAAAACTCAGGTCAACCCTGCTTAACTTTAATAATTTGCGACTTAGGATATGATACAGGGATAACCTTACAAAAAAAAAATAGAACAAGTCATGAATCTTAAGGCTCAATAAGTCAATGTCAAATAATGAAAATAAAAATAAAAATAAAAATCAATTTTTAAACAAAATAAAAAAGACTGAATTTAAATTGGGTTAATCATCGAAACTGGTGGATCGGGTCGTGATTGTAGAAGAAAAACACAAAAAAATAACGAAGCAAAATTCTCAATCATAAAAAATAAAAACATAAAATAAAAATAAAGCTATGAGGACCAAAATTGGAAAGAAAACAAAACAAAATAAATTTTAAAGGACAAAAAAGAAAAACTAATGCAAAGGATTAAAAAAAAAGCAATTAAAAGAATAATGATAAAATTGGATAAAAAAATTAAATAAAATAAATGCAGATGAATGAAATTGAAACAAGAAAAAAACTTTAAGAAGCATTAAAATTAAAATAAATAGAAATTAAAAGAATGAGAACCAACTTTAAAACAAATACAAACTATATGATACATTTGAATTTTTAAAGGCTCGGCACGAATACCAAGACACATGAGAGGGAAAATTTGAATTACTAAAAATCTTCTAAGGGCATCTTAATATTGCAAAAAACCAAGCGGCAAGGACGAAAACGCATCTTAAACAAGATTAATCATCAAAACTTGTGAACTGAGTCATAATTGTAGAAGACAAACACAAAAAAATAACAAAGTAAAATTTTCAATTATAAAAAATGAAAATATAAAAACAATGAAGACTAAATTCTGCAAAAAAAAATTTAAAAGAAATTAATGAGGAATTAAATTGAAAAAAAAATAAATGAAGAAAATGACAAACAAAGAGTAATAAAAAAAAATGAGGACCGTAATTGGAAACAAAATGAAATGAAATGAAATTCTAAAGGATAAGATAAAAAAATTAATGTAGAGAATAAAAACAGTAAGGATCAAATTGGATTAAAAAAATAAATGCAGAGGGATGAAACTAAAACAAAAAAACTCCAAGAAGCATTAAAATCAAAACAAATAGAAATAAAAAAAATAAGGATCGACTTTAAAACAAATACAAACTAGAGGACACAAATGATTTTTTAAAAGGTTTGACATGAATACCAAGGCACATGAAAGAGAGAAAAGAAAAGGAGCATGAAAACCTTCCAGCATCTTCGAATCGCTGCCAACCAGACCATATACGCCACTCTAATAGTTGTGTCATCACTTGATGCGTCAGATGAAAAGACGGTCGATAGATTTTAGCTATCAGAATACACCTCACACGAGGGATGATGATGTGTGGATGCGCGGGTAGCATGCGTCAATCTTTTTATATTAATATTTTAATAATTTGAATTACTAAAAAGCACCTAATGGTAGAAGAGATGAGAACGCATTTTAAACCAAGTTAATCATCGAAATTGATGGACTGAGTCATGATTGTGGAGGACAGAAAATAACATGTAGATTCATTAATGGTATTTTCATAAATAAATTGGAAAAAAAAAGGAAATTCAGCTTCTTCTTTCGTTTCAAATTTTTGACTAGTTTTGAAAAAGAATTAGAAGAGAAAAAAAGTTGAGAGCTTCTTCAGTAAGAGAAACCAAGATTTAAGGTAAAATAGATAAGGTAAATATTGAATACATCTAACTCAATAATTAAGGAGAGAATTGAGTAAGAGAAAGGGAGTAGAGAGAGGAAACTCGTGACATTAAAAGGAAAATAGAGGAGGAGAATAAAACTTTGACTGATTAACATTCAAAATTCATATCATTATCATGTAAGATATTTTAAACTTGATTGTACAAGTTTAAGTAAAGATCAACAAAGTTTATGTAAATTTTTTAAATTTTGGATTATGGTTCTTAAACGTTAAATTGAGAAAAAGTAAAATTGTGAAAATATGATTTTGAGATGAAATATACTATAAATAACTCTTAATATACCATAATTGAAGAAGAAAAATTAGATGTTTAGGGTGAAAATAGGCTAGCCTGGGATGAGAACTTTTGGAACTAAAGCAAATGTTTATTAGTTATGTATATTTAGTATGTACGAGTATTATAATGGATTTAATTATGTAGTTTAGTTATTGTTGAATTTTTAATGTAACTTAGAAAAAAAACTATGAGAAATTGATAAAATAAAGTTGTTGTATATCCTTTAGTTTTTTCCATGTAAAATTAGCATTAATTTTACCGGTAGCCATTGCATCAATGAGAAAAAAATTGGTGGAGATGAAGATTGTTGTGGTATATTCTTTAATCTTTTTACTTGTAAAATTAGCATTAATTTTACTAGTGGTCATTGCATTAGTAGGGAGAATATTTTCAGTAATGAAATTGATTAAAAGTTGGTCACGCAATCGAATCAGGGATGATTGGTTGAATGATTATGAATTATTAAAAAAAAAGAATTTTATGGACCATCTTTTTATTAGGTAAGTAAATTTTTGAACTTTATATTGAAAGCTTATAATTTTTGAACTTTTTGAATCTTAATTAATTTAGTTATATACTTATATTATTTTGCCCCTACTAAAATTGGATCCTAGAACCTTCCCTGGCTTTCCTGTTTTACGGGTTTGATGAAGTGTTTTTTTTTTAATTGAGTTTGATTTTTTTTATTGACTATTTTTTTCTCATATATCAAAAAAATTAGTTTAAGAGAAAAACCATGTTATTAAACTTTTATAAAGTCCATTGACATGTTCACGGGTTTGGTTGGTTGACCTTCTCTGCAGGTCTGACGAGTTTAGCATTATTTATTTATTTTTTTATTTTTTTCAACATCTCGATATTAGATTGGTGTTTGATTTTGTGATTATTTATTCTTGTTATTATATAGTTAACAAAAAATAGTTTGGAAAAAAAACAAATTAAAATCTCATTAGAGTCCATAACCCGGTTCAGAATTTTTACGTGTTAACCGATTTACAGGTTTGACGAGTTTACTTACCGACTAGATATACTTTTTTTGTTTTTGATTTTTTAATTTTTTTTAATTTTTTTCTCTTGGTTCTGTTCTTTAATATTAACTTAATTAAAAAAATATACTACACAATTTATTTTTATTTATTTTCTATAAAATTATTAATATCTCAAATAAATACTTTCTAG
>Ga0307517_10004682_pt1 | contig 20955 bp, 11 predicted proteins | sample 23_EM_MG_FD_194515 | JGI IMG/M metagenome (GOLD analysis project Ga0307517, IMG submission 194515) | Populus trichocarpa ectomycorrhiza microbial communities from riparian zone in the Pacific Northwest, United States - 23_EM | ecosystem: Host-associated > Plants > Roots > Unclassified | place...
TAAATCAATCAGGGAAGATAAAAAATAATCAATCAAGAAAGATAAGATAGGATTGATCAGGAACTAAAAGTCATGATCGATCATAAAAAGATAATCAATCATAAATATAAAAATTTACTTGTTTGGTTAGAAAACCATATATTATTATGAAGACTACACCAGTTAATATTACAAATTAGCTAGAAAATATATGATTGCTAGAAAAGTAATACGCTGATAAAAAAATAAATTTTCTTATATGATTTTATGAATAATTTTGTATAGGGTTAGGAATTGTAGTTTAGGTAGGATCTTATCTATGTACGTAATAAAATAAAAAGAACATCTAATTATTGAAAATAATGGTCAGCATCATATATGTAATTTCATTATTGTTTTCTTTGTAATTTATCTTGGTTATTACAATTTATTATTTTTCCTATGAAACCTTTATAATCTTTATTTTATTTTATCTTTCTTTATGTTTTTATGCAGTTTGATTTTTATCATTATCTTTTTCTTCTTCTTAACGTGTTAAAACAAAGTTAAGAACTCTATTTTGCTTCATTTGCGAGGTTGCTCCACGAAATTCCATTGGCTTTGACTTTATGATAACAAAGGGAGTCCTTATTTCTGATTAAATTACTTGGAGGGTAGGATTCATATTATTGTATTAAACTTTCAAGAAATAATTCTCCGAAAAACTAAGAACAATGGCTTGTCTCCCTTTGAGTTATATTATTTGGACATCTAAGACGGGCCATCAAGAACTATTTGTTTAAATTTATATTCATTAAAGACCAACAAATTTGAGTTCCTGTTAAAGCTTCAAAATGTCATATTCTTTAAAGATCCCGCAATCCTTCTAAAAGCAAAACAGAAGCAAGCTACCATGTATTGAAAATCTTTATTTCTCTAATCATCTAGTAAGTGATTCAGTGATAAAAACTTGGAATTAAGAGGTTTGCTTCCCCTGTAATTTCAGGTTTGAGCCTTGTGATTGCTAATATAATGGTCACTGAAGATTTACATAGTCGTTAACTTCAGAGCTCGTGAGATTAGTCAAGGTGCGCACAAATTAACCCGATACTCACGTCAATAATAAAAAAAAATCTCTATTTCTCTGTATGTTACTTCACTTCCACACAGAGTCTTTCCAATACCTTTTGTCACAAGGAATGCTTTCGATGATTTGGAAAACAATTAGGAAATTTATGATTTTGGGACACAAAGTTGTAGCCTATAAAAGCTGGGTTACACTAAAAAAAGGATAAAAATCATTCAAATACATCTTATATGAGGTAAACTTCAAGCTTCATATCTATTTATAAAGGAAATTCATAAAACAAAAGAAAGATTGGAATGCTTAGGGCAGCTGTAATTTGATAAAACCTCCTGCTGCAGCTTATAAGCTCTTGATCAGTACAGAAGTTGAGGGTTATATGCACAACTGTACTTGCGATTTATAAAAAAGTATGAAATGGAAGATAGATTTCTCCTTTCTGTATATATACAAACAATCCATTGAATCACACACAAAACTCAATGTTTGACTAACATGGCCTCCGTATTCCTCTTCCTCGCGGCATGTTTTAGTTTCTCTAATGCAACAAGTCCGACTTGCCTAACTCTTTCTCGAGACAACCCCATGCTGAAAAAGATTGCACAAATCAACAATCTGTAAGTTCAAGGTATATAGACAATAAAATGAAACCAAGAATTTCAAGAGATAAAGGTGCCTTAATCACAACATCAGAAAGTATATATATATAATCATTCTACTGCTTAATATTTGACTCACCGCTTGCTAATGTCCTCCCATGTAAGGCATTCCTGATCTAAACCATGGTAAAGACGTATGATCTCCTTTTCTCGTTCTTGAAGAGTAGAATCAATAAGCTTGTTTACTTCCTCCTGTCAGCACATCACTCAACAAATTAATCCTTTTTTTCTCTTATAAACACACAAATTCTTGTTATCTTTACCTTCAGTGCCCACTCATCCACTCCATGCCACGGGTTGTTCTCAGGGCGATTATCTGCAATGTACTTCAAAAGAACAGAGAGAGAAAAGGAAAATGAGTCATAAAAAGGACACTTGAACTATAATTTACTCAAAGGATTCGCAGAACCAGAGTTGAGCTTCACTTACACTATGGTGTGTTTCTCCTGGAAGACCATTCAAGGAGGGGAATGCTTCCCTATCAAGCGAGAAGACCTTACTTATAGCCTGCATATGATTGCATTGTTGATTAACATAAAGCGAGAGCATTAGGCGATAGAACTGGTGGATTCATAAATCTAGTACCTCGGTAGCATTCCTAACTTTTCTTTGGGACATATTCAAGCTTTCTGCAATTCTCTGAAAATAACAAAAGCAATAAGAAGATAGGTAAGGGCAAAATTGCTGATACATAATAAAACAAAAACTTTAAAACATGAACCATCTCATCATCAAAGGAAAAGAGATTTAAGAATGTTCGTTCGTATATGGTTTACATAATGGAAACTTGAATCTCAGGATATATATTTCGAGAAACCAGATTGCTGTTATTTTGGACCAGGTAGAACAATGTACTTACATCAATTGATGGAGTTACTCCTTTCTCTTCCAGTCTAATCTTTGCATTCCGAATCAGGCCCAACCTTTCATGTAAATGATTAGGCAATCTTAAGGTTCTTGAATTATCAACTAAAGCTCTTGAGACACCCTGTGTCCCAATAAAGATGAAAAAAACGCATTAGTTTTGTAGTATCTATCACTCATGACATCATGGCCTTATAACCATAGCAAGAATAACACACATGGATTTCAGGTAGGAGACCACCCCAAACTCATTTTTCTGTTTAGGGTTGCTTTGGGCAAAAACAGAAGTGCCATGAATGCTAAACTTGATAAGAAGATGTGTTATCAAATAAAGGTTACTAGAATGTCATGGTGCAAAAGACTTGTGTGGTTATCTGTTGTAGGATATGCTTTCAACTGCTGGTGGTAATATCTGCTGTTCCAGTATATGAAGTTGTTTACAATCTGAAGGGAAAAATCAGCCTTACCTGACGTATCCACCAATAAACATAAGTTGAGATTTTGAACCCTTTGGAAGAATCAAATTTCTCGATTCCTCGCAGTAGTCCAATCAAACCTCCCTGCATGAGAAACATTGCATATAAGAGGACGGCCACAAATCTACCCTTTGATTCATGGATATCAGCCTTTAATACTTGAAAAAGTAACCTGAACAAGGTCAGCCATTTCAGCACCCATGTTATCATATTTTTGAGCAATAGACATAACTAGACGAACATTGCTCATTGCTAGTTTCTCTCTTGCCAGAGAACATTGAATCAATTTTGACTGTAAGTCAGCACGAGAAATCCTCAAGGAATCTGCAATTTGTTCATCTGAGGGCTCACAACCTAATCTCTCCTTTAGCCTGAAATTTCCAAATCCGAATAGATAGATTATACAGCAATCCAATGAAACAAATGAAATATATGGATTACATGCTTTAAAAAGTTGTTGAGTGTTTAGCACATTAAAGAAATTAAATCATGATTTCTCTTCACATAAAACTGTCCCAAGTTTTGAGAAGATGAAGCAAGGTGGAAGTGATAAGGAAAGGAAAACTTCTTGCTATCCACACCGTAGCCCTCAATTATATCTGCCTTCGTCACTTTCAAAATCTTACTCGAAAAAAATGCAGTAGAGATACTTATCATAGAATCAACAAGATGCACAAACAAACAACTACACTGAACTGCAAGACTTCTCTTATCATTATTATTGTATTCTAACCTGGACTTGTGGTCCTCAAAGGAAAGACCAGCTCTAATTATCCTTGACAAGCGCACAACTTCTGTATGGGGGAGCACCTCATCACTCACGACACCCTTCACATAACCTTTCAAACGGTTCTGCAGCAGATCTGGACTACTAACTGATCTTAGAAACTTAAAATCACTACTTTGTGACATAAATTTACTTTGGTTCTGATTTTTTCTCCTGTTATTCACCCTTCGTTGTCTAGCAGACACCCCAGAACAAGTGACAGGTATCTTCTTGTTATTTTTTTTACTTGTAGAGTCACTTGAGTTTGTCCTCTCAAAAGAAAGATTCCATTGCTTTTCTAGCATAGACTTCTGCAGCAAAAGGAGAGCTTCTACCGAATAGTCGAGAGCAGAGCTCTCTTCTTCAAAGTCATCAAATGTCTTGAACCATGTTGCCACATTTGAAGAAGCAGAAGCAGTATCCACATGTTCTTTAAGGGCTTTAATGGAATGTGAATTTCGATTGGATGAAGGGAAGCTGGGACCATAGTTCGATGACTTTTTTGCAACTATTACATTCTTTGTTGTAGCGGTTGGATAGTAGGTAATCCCATGATCATTGACATTGGAAAGCTTTTCTGTGAGGTCTGAATAGTAAAAGGAGGAACTCAAGAGCCTCTTTCCTGAGCTAAGTCCAATAACTGCAGCTGTGGCCATCATATATATGGATAAATTTCAGAATTGTACAACAATCATCACAAGCTTTCAGAAAATTGATGATATCAAGTCTGCTGCTCTTCAAGCGTACTCAATTCACCAGGCTAGGTGCATGTAGATGTTCTATAGGATAAATCGCCCTAAGCTCAATTTGGCAGCCTTCTGGAATTAAAATCAAGGAAAACTGGAAAAAACAGAAAACAAACATTAGACTCCTCAATATGTTAAAAACATTAAATATATGTTTGGCAGGATGTCATACAAAGTAATCGAAAGATAATAATGACCCTCACTGCATCATGCTCCATGACAGTTTTTACCAAATTTGTCTAAGTTCATCATATTCAAAGCTAACCAAAACAAACAAATAAATAAAGAAGTTCCAGTTCAAGCAGACACAGGGAAACCAAAAAAAAGGTGTATTGAGACTTTTATACAACAGATATATACTGCACAGGAGTATCAGGTCACACCCATGAATATGCATAGGATTAGCATCTTGCAACCAAGTGAATACAGGTAGAGAGTTCCAACTTTGAATTTCTGAAAATATCAATCTCCAATCCTATAGGAAATGAAAAAACAGATGTGTTGAGAACATAGATCCCTAACTACAAAACCGAATATGATTGTATTCAAGTCTTAAAACCGTAGTTTAGTCTTCTTTACCACATGAAAAACAGTTGAGCTATTGCCAAGCCTGAAACAGTTACATGTTATAGCATCGAGTGTGATGTCAGACCATGAATGATTTAACTTAGAATAACTTAGACCAACACTCCAAGTGTTATAGCAGAAGCTAGCCCCATCTTATTTGCGGAGTGAATGATCACAGATGGTTATTTTTCATGTTCACTATATTTTCCGATCCTGAGTTATTCGAGTTCTACTCTGTATATATTGTCTGTGTTGAAGATTTGGCCAGAAGAACAAGAACATGAACGATGAGTGAAAAGAATGAAACAAGGAGACAATCTCAAACCGATTTCAGTTGAAAGAAAAACATGAGCAAATTAAGAGAGTTGATAATTTGGTGACAATAGAGAACGGAAAGAAATGATGTGGAAGATTCAAGAGCTGCTGCTGCATACCTGAAGTGGTTAGGAAAGCAAAAGGTGATGGAGAACAGGTGAGGATTCCGAAGTTAGCAATGAACAGGAACTACCTTACTACTCCTACTTTGAATGTATGACATGTTTGTTCATGTTTCTCTTACAAATTTATCTGGTTGTGATAATCTTACCACTGCTACTATTTCAGCAGAGAAAATGGAGGGTTTAGGGTGTAAGGGTAGGAGATATGGGAAGGAGGGTTGCCATTGGCTACAACAGATATTGGGTCCCATGTTCGAGTGGTGTAGAGACCGCCAGTTTTCTTTTAATCCTCTTGAGTCAACATAATAATAATAATAATAATAATATAATTGCATGGGATTTCACACTTGGCAGCCACACACCACCTAATAAAATAAAATATGACCACATCAACAATCGACGGTTGTGGGCCAAAGCCCATTGATCCCATTCCGTTGTTTCGATTTTTTTTATTTTTTTATTGTTTTCTGGAATGGTCTGAATTGAGGATTTTTTTTCCTTCTTCCTTTTGGTTTCTAGCCATGTCCAAGAGATATCATTTTACTTCAAAAAATCAAAAGATATGTACTGGATTCTAAGAGAATCTTACACAAGATCTTCCAAGGAATGTTACTCACACAATCTTACGGACTTTGCAAGTCAATTCCATAGGGATTTGCATTCAATTGATAGTTTTTATATTTGAACCAAAAAGAATAAAGATTTATGTTATTAAAAATATTTTTGAAATATTATTTTTAATATCAATATCATAAAATCCCCTCAGAATTTGTCTTTGGCTATTTTTTAATAATTAAATTCAAATTAATACCCTCCTCCAAACCAGCAAGTCAAAAAAACACATAAATAACTTGGTCATTCAAAGACCAGCATATCATAGCTTAAATGATCAAGTTCTAGATTTGCTTTCCAAGAAATACCAGTTCGAGCACCATAAACTTTAAGAGCACTGGAGATTTACCTGATTATTAACTTCAGGACCTCAGAAAATTAGTTAAGGTACCTGCAAACTAATCCGAACACCCACAATAAATAAAAAAACAAGAAAAAAAAAACCAGCACATCCATATGCCTCAGGAAACATAGAGCACTCGTGCGGGGCTAATGTCAGAAAGAGTATTATTATATCACAATCACTAGAGATCAAGCTAATAGATTACAGTCATCCCTCCATCTACTGTTTTCAATAGAGAACTCCTTACTCTCCGTGCCACTACAAACCCAATAAGGAACTTGTACTAAAAAAAAAGGAATACATTCTCTCTGGGAAAGAAAATGAATTCCTAGATGTTACATCGAGTTTTGGTCAAGTAAAACAAAGCCTGAGCATCATCTTAAATTAAAAATCCAATATACACCAACAATGGCAAACTGTTTACTGCCAGTGAGCTGGAAATCATAAAATACTCTAATAAAAAATAAAAACAAAAGGTGGGATAAGAAAAAAAATGACAAACCACCAACTTCATATTACAGCCTACAACAATTCAAGTAAATGAAAATCAATTTACACTTGGAACAAGAAAAGTAAACAGGTAAGTAACTATGTGACCTATGCAATACTCCAGTCACACACTTGACGTCAGACTCCCAGCTGAATTCTGCCTAGAAGCTGAAGTTGAACTTCAATGATAAGTTTAATCCTTCACGTACATAAAATGCAATCACAAGTAAAATAAGTAAATTTGAAAACCTGAGACAGGGGGGTGTATCATGGCCACGGAATTGTTGGAACCAAGAAAAATAAAGACTGCATGTCTAATGATCAGAGTAGAAAAAACCACAATCATGAATTATATTCTATGCAAGCACAATGAATGAGCATGTCTCGGATCAGGGGTTTCAAAGCAACAGCCCACTAAGCACGTGACCTATTGCGCACAACTTTCTTCCAACGCTCCATGACAAAACCATCGCAGGGAAAATATAGGTGATACAGAACTAGGCAATCCTTCCAAGATCTTTTCTTCCTCGGGATGGTGACGGAATGCTATTGAAATTGGCCCTACGCCCTACAAAAGATTTCCAATAACAGTTAATACATTTCAATTCATGTAGCTCTAGCAAAGAACGTAGCAAAACAGTCAGGAAGTACCCCATGGCATGCTGTTGCTCAATGAACTACTTCCTGGAGAACGTTGCCCCCCTGAACTGAAGCTGGAAGAGGGGGGCTGGACCTTAATAGGATTCCATTCACTACCCCGAACAGCAAGCCTTCCATGACTGAACCGCTGTCCTAAACGGCTTGGAGAATTTTGTGAGACATGAGGTGTAAAATAAGAAGGCTTTGAAATTGAACGGCCATATCCAGCATGAAAATCATGAGCTGAAGGAGGGCTGCCCACGTCAACATGTGAAAATGCATGAAGAGGCCCATTTTGTCTGACATAATCATAATACAACCACAAAAGAATCAAGAATAAGAAAATATTTAAAATTAAAAAATAACACCCACTAATCCCTCCTTGAAAAACTAAAAGAAAAACGAAAAATAAAAGACAGAAAACATGAAGCAACAATTTCAACATTCTCATAATCTATGCTAATCAATGACACAGAAACACTAGGTCAATTGACAGTTTTGATATTTGAATTTGGTTCACTTGAATCGTGAAAGTTCTTGTTGCACATTCATTTGCACCATATTTTATTCATGCTAGGTGCCACCAATTGCACAATAGTTAACTAATAATAATGGTAATCATGACTTGAAGTTGGTAATAAAATTCAGGCAGCCATGTGATTTGGGATAAAGTTTGTGCTTTTTACCAACACAAATCATACCTTTGGTTTAATGAACTTGAGCTCGCATTTGAAGCACGGTTGGATCTTCCAACACCTACCATTGGATCACCAGAACCAAGATGCATGCTATTGCTAAACTCAGAGCTTAAGAAACTCATATCTGAACCATCCTCTTGCAGAAGAAGTTCATCGCTGGAGTATGAATAACAGATGCCATACTAAAAGATTAAGCAAGCACCTGGTAGAAAATATAAGTAGATACTATTTTAAATTGCTACCCCCTCCATATTTAGAAAAGAGAAGCAGCCAATGAATGTAAAATTTGCAAAAACAACTATTATCTGACAATTTTTTATGCTTTTCAAATATGCCTATTACTTGACAAAATACAAAATAACCTTCCAACTTTTCATATGTAAATTTTATATCAGCATATTGTAATTTAGACATGTTTTATTTCTTCATCTTTTTTTAATGTTTAGTCTTTAACAGCACATTTTACCCAAAATCTTTTTTTGCAACAATTATAGTGATAAACACAACAAAAGCCAACTGTACTGTCAAACAAATTGTAAGCAAGGTATTTATTGAAACGTCAATAACTGATTATGAAAAATAATAATAAGTCAATATGCTTTAAGCTTCATACCATTCAAACCTCAAATTAAGCAAATATAATCACATAATGAAGGAAAAGACAGCTACAAAAATCAGCACTGGCTTACTCTTAAACGAGTCTCATTCTGATGAGAATAAGCCTATCAGAAGAGGATGAAGTCAAATATGTGACCTAATCCAAACACAGACAAACAGGCACCAATAGCCAAAAAAAAAACAAAAAGAATAACAGAGGCGGTTTGCTACATGGGGCTAATAAAAATCCCAACGGCGAACTGCTACTATTAGTCATCTAAGGTTAACAGCTCAAGTAAACCCCAAGGTTCCATTTAATGAGAAGACTTCTATCTAGCAGTAATTATGTTAAAAGAAATGGAAAGGGAGAACCACAAATTTTGTTTTCATCTAACAGCTTATGTAGTGTGACTATCTCATAAAACCAACAGCAGAAATCATAGTCACATCTTGCTAAATCACATGATACTGATTGAACTTTTAAAACATGTCAACACATACAAGTTCTTATTTATCATTTTAACTCAATAAACTCTCTTTTCAAAAAGAAAAAAAAATCATAATCATTGGATGGATCAACTACTCTTTTATGCTAAGTTTGATAAAATCATCAAAATCTGTTCCTTCCAAAGTTAAATTTGTTTGCAAATATATGTGAAGGAAAAATGCAATGTATCAATGTAATCTAAGAGAAAATATGATATAAATTAACAACATAAAAAACTGTCATTTGTTACCTGTAATTAGGATCCCAATCCCCTGGATCTGGCAATGAAAGGTTAGTCTCGGGCTTATCATGAATAGGCCCTGCACTTTGAGGGCATTTCATATTAGCAACAGGCTTAAACGAGCCTGGAATGCTCTGAATGGCTGAGGGACATGCTGTACTTCCACTGCCTCCTTGTTGCTGCATCCAGCTTGACTGCCAATGTGCGGGTAAACTACCAAGTACTGGAGGATTTCCCTCAGCTTGGTTAGAGCAAGCACCATCAGTTGATTGTCCTTGCCAATTTGACAAAGATGTAGACTCCTGAGATTGAGAACTTCCAGAATACCCCCAACGTTTTCTTCTATTGAATTGTGTAACTGCAGCCATTTTTCCTAAAGGTGATCCATGACTGCAGCTTCTTGCAGGGGAAGTTGGACCATAATGTCCAGGAGAACCAGCTGAAGCTTGACAGTAGGAACTTGGTGGAGTAAACTGTGAGGGACTGGTTCCAAGGGGCAGTGGTGCAAAATTTCCTGCTGACGGACTCATACCAAGACCATTTCCATGTGAATATTGAATAAACCTCCATCTTGCATCTGGACTATTTCCAAGCATTGACAGACCAGCCTGTGGATGCATGTTCATGCCAGATGGAGCAACTGGTGAATAATATGCAAACATATTACTACCATCTCCATAGCTTCCATAGCTGCTTCCAAGGCCAATACCATCATTATAGCTACCATGGCTTCCAACACTACCATAACTAGCACCATGACCATATGGAACTGCCTGGAAATGAGGGCTATTATGCAAGGAAACTCTGGTCCTTCCAGGATCCTTCATAAAAAATACCAAAAGTGATGGTCATAATTTTTTCCAATTCTATTCCTATTACCCATTTTTTTCATGTTTGCAGTGAGGTAAGGTATCCTGTTTCTTTCTTCTATTTTTTTATTTTTCTTGAAGGAGTTGTGGAGGAATGTGTTCAAACCTTACTAGTTTAAAAATAATAGAAAATCCAAAAAGGAAGATGAGCTCACATTAAGAGAGAGACCAGCAGCGAACCAATGCCCTCCACCTGGGTGATGGTCCACCTTAATATTTTGGGCAACAGGCTACAACAATAGAGAGATACGAGTATAATTTAAAACGAAAAACAATCATTAAATGTGCATCAACTCCAAAAAAACATATTAGTCCAACATATCATGCTTTAATTACATAAGTTCAATCTAAGGCAATATGGACACATGCAGGCAATAAAATACACATTTTTCTGCAGTAATATTTCTTCTTCCTGCTGTGTAAAGTAATTTCCTGGCTCATTACATAAGAGATGTTTGTGAACAGGAACCAACTACTTAAAACAGGGAGATAGTTCTCTTGAACTTCATAATTATTTATAAAACAGAAACACAAAAGAGCTATAAGTAAAAGTATGTTCCAACTATATGGACTGGATGGGGCAAAACCAGGCAATAAATGGACGCTGTAAATTAGTTATACAACTAATCCAGAAGAATGATAAGCTGAAATCGAACATAGATTTTGAACACCCCTTTTGCATGGCCATCCCTGTATTAGAAGATACTCTTTTAAGGAAGATCACAATCTTGCAGTATGACCCCGAATTAAAGCTTGGAAAGCCAATTTAATAAGCTCATACTTACCATACAAGGGGTCTCTGGAGGCGGCTTGAATGGGCACATGAAAGGTTCCCCAGTTACAAAAGGGTGTTTTGACGCCTGCACATAAATGAGTCGTAAATCCATTATCCAAAAGTACAAATTTATAAGTAATTTTTGACAGAAATTGCTCAAAACTAGGAAAAAGTTAAATTACTTGAAAAGGGGACCATCGTTTTGCAGGATCGAACTCAACAAGTCCCCTCAAGAAATCAATCAAAGCTAATCGAATTTGACTTTCTGTGATGTGGTAAACAACAACAATCAGCAGCTTCTAGAATGATAGCAACATATTGTCCGAATTTGTTATAACTAGATTCTTGGGATATAAGAATAACCTTTCTTAATATCTTCCTCAGGCAAATTCTTTTTGTAAGGATAGTTTGTAACAATTGCCTCGAGGTTCATATGATGGAAATACTCCTTCCCAATCGATGGTTTTTTCAGCTCTATCTGGAAAGAACAATGAAAACTTCACATTGAGGAAGATAATAAAATGCAGGGAGCAATAGAGAAGAAAAAAACCCTTGTCCATTGATATTTGATATTAGCACTTCAGGAAAGAATTAAATAGAATCCTGTTCACTTATGAAGCTCTTTACTTTTTCTTCTATTAATTGATTTTCCACCTCCAAATATACAACAGAACACTTACAGATTCATATTCTTCCACTTTTAATGCTTGGTATGCACTTCTTCCTCCCAAGGAAACTTCACCATTCTCTAAATTATGAACACTCCCAATGCACTTGAAGAACTTTCTTGCATTCTTTGCCTCTTTTAGAACATAATCAGGGGGTTGTCCTCTACAACATACATCATTTCAACCAGCAATAAGCTATTCTTCAAAACAATAGTGAAAACAATTAATAAACAACAAATTGAAGCATAAAATACCACCCTACTAGATCCAGTGCTCTTCCAAGCATAAACAAATCACACACAAAATAGATCAATTCCCAATGACATAGGAAGCAAACCCCCCCACCCCCCCAATGCATGCTTTTGAACTTTCATGAATTAGTTTCCGATGAGTCATAACTTCGAAAAGCAAGTACAAAACATAGATGTGGAGGTATGCTTTTTTGAAATAATGCACCCACGCACATGTCAATTTTGACTGAGTAGATGATAAAAATGGTATACTAATTGCATGAGCCCACTAGTTAACTTGCTCAGGGCTTGTTTATCATACTTACAGATGCTACTATATGTTAAACTCTCATAAAGGTCGGTTTAATCAAATTGCAAATCATAAATTCAACTCCGATAAATGAATTTAAGGAGCTCTCAAAGGACACATGAAAGGGTTCCACTAAAATTTTTAAAACAATAACTAATAGCAGAAGCAGCCAAATTAAAAATTAAAAAGGGCTTAACAAACCAATATATCAGCCATCCAAGGCACATGGCATTGGAAGAAGCGGATAAGCTGGCTCAAGAATGAAAAAAATGTCCAAAACAAGCCTTAAATAACTGATAGCAAACCTTTCCCTTTTTTTTCCTTCTCTTTTTTTTGGAAGGATTCTTAGAAAGCAAATTGAACTACAATATCAAATACTCTACAGAAAAAAGAAACGAGGAATAAAATGTCAACATAGGCTAACAAAAAAGATAGCTAGGATCTATGTTTTAGAGGCACTGCTTTTGAGTGGAGGGCGGCTCACATGAGGGCCGGTGTCTTCACAAGGCATGGATGTAAAGTGTTCAAGGTTTCATAGACCCTCTTATATGCTGAATCATTGAGAAATTAATGGAATTTCAAGTTTCATTTTTATGATCCTAGTGGAAGTACATACAGATGCAGATATTCAGGCCCCCCAAATCCTCTATGCTGTATAGTTGAAATTTCTTTGGGTTTTTCTACGAGTTCCATTCTATTTTTGCCTTGTGGTAGTACATCTATTCTGCCTGTGCCACTGAAGAGCTAGCTAATTATATTTTGAAAGTTACTGCACTGACTTCTTGCACTGAGCCTTAAACTTAATTCAACTGATCATGTCCAACAAATATACCATTATAGGCCATTCTGAAACAATATTGTCTATAGAGATTGGTCCAGCAAAGCATTTCACATGCTGATAACAACCACAAAACCAAAAGATTGGTGCACCCACAGGAAAGAGTACAACTCGTGCCTCCTTAAAACATAGGATGAAAAAGGTTGATAACAACCCACATATGGTCCCACTAAAAAGGAGTTGAGAGTTTGATCGAAGTCAGGTCAGCCAATTATTCATCCCACAAGGAGATCCTATAGATAGTCCGAAGCCTACCCTTCATTTTGCATTAAGTGGCTGTTATCAAGAGCCAAACATGCACCCTTCTGGTTGTAACGGTACCATTGCACCAATCAAAGGCCCCTTACAGCATGAAGAAATATGATTTATTTTTTTTGTTTATGCACATATACTGTTATTTCTCCAGTGGACCTATCATAATCATGTCGTTTTTATAGTTTAATGGCTGTTTTGTATCTCAAGAAAACACAAACAAAACAGAAAGGACATCAAATCCATATTCTTAAACAGCATGCTTGATAAACTTGCAAATATATTTCAGGCCCAATTGCTGATAGAGACCAGATTTACCCGAGTATTTCAATCATTCTCCTCAAGAGATCAAATTCTGAAGCACCGGGAAAAAGTGGCAATCCTAGAAACAGTTCTGCAACTATGCACCCAAAGGACCACATGTCAATAGCTGTAGAATATCTAGAATGTATTAAGGTCCCAGCAAAAACCCCATGATTCTAGGATGAAGCATGGGCTTATACAGATGGTAAAATATAATAAAAAATTCATGAAGCTATACTTTTATCAAAAAGGATACTGATAACCTAGAAGAACTTCAGGAGATCTATAGTAACGGCTCTGCAGAACAAACAGAAATGCCATCATAAGTACTTTACAAGTTATTAGAAACAAAATGAAAACATGGACTAGACATAAAGATAACCTGAATGTAGGAGTAAACAGTGCGATCTTCCATGCATGCTGATCCAAAGTCAATTATTTTAATCTCTGCTGGTTTCACACTGTTTCTCAAGATAGAAAAAACTTCATTTGAATAGAAATAAAACTTGATATAGATTTGAAACAAAACAAATCGTGAATAATAATTTACCTTGTGCACAGAAGAATGTTTTCTGGCTTCAGATCACAATGGATTATCCCAGCATCTTTTAATAGAGCCAATCCACGTAAAATCTTTTTATGAACACATTAAGCAAGAAATAAGAACAAAATAAACTCAGATAAAATGCAACATGGCAACAATTTTAAAGTTGCCATACCTGCTTAGAGAACAATTGGACAATGCTCAATGATAACCCCCTAAATTGATTTATCTTGATAAGCTCATACCTGAAAACTTTAAAAGTCAAGTATATGCTGCTAAAAAGAAATAAAACAATAAATTCACATGACCAAGGATTCACAGAAAAGGTAGGTCAGAGAAAAAGCAACTTTTCCAACAAATGATACAGCACACTAAATGTAACTAAGTAGCCATTAACTTACAGATTGGTGTCAAGAAGTTCAAAACAGATGCATAAGTGCCGCTGGTATACAAAGTAATCATAAATACGAACAATGTGATGCTTATCATCAGGATCATACTTCTTGTTTAACTGGGATAGGAAACCATGGTGTAAACAGAGAAATGTCAATACTGATATCACAGCAAGGGTGTGCCACAAAGAGTTGAAGAGCTTTTTAATTACCGTTGTCAAGATAGATACTTCAACCAGAGCTTGCTGATAGTAAGCTGGTTGATTTTTTATTATCTTCAGAGCAACAAAACTGTTAGTTTCTGCGACCCAGCATTTAGCAACCTGCCCAAAAGTCCCATGACCAAGAACATCTTTGACTATGTATCTGCAGATATGATGTGATAAATGAGTCATGGATATCATATTTACTACCATGCAATCAAAATTTGTGGGCTTTTGTTCTTGTCACCTACTGAATGGAACTTCAAAAGAAGGAAAGAAAACACACAGTGAAAGTAAATATTCTATCATATTTTCAAAGACTGGAGTATTTCATTCATATTGGAAGAAGATAAACCCAAGGATTTAATGAATGTGTTAAATTTGGTACTTTCTTTGGATTGTCTAGAATCCATTTAGATTTCAGAATTTCTATCAAACTGCATCTTTCTTTCCTTCATTCTCTTTTTTCTGAATTGGATTTTGCTAACTTAAACTATTATTTTGTGGGTGTCAATCTAACATAAAATGCACAAGGCTCACAATGATTCAGAGAAGTAATGTTGTAGTGGGAGAAAAAAACTGAAAATATAACAGTCCAATGTACCTCGGATATTCTGTCCTCTGAAAGGTCTCTCGATCGAATAATTTAATTCAACTGCCAGGATTTTTATTATTAGGATTCTGATTCCTCTAGCTGGTATAAAAGAAAAGAAAATTCTTCTTTTTTTTGGGTGAAAATTCAAAGATAAAACAGTTTCGTTATACACACATATGGATGCACAAAATCGCCTCAAATTTTGAAAAAATAATAATCACGGCATAGATAGATAGAGAGAGAGAGAGAGAGAGAGAGGCTAAATACATGAACAAACATTGTACTCTTTGAATCTAATAATTGCAGAGAATGCGTCATTGGAACAACTAGTTGGAATTGAAACTAGAATTTGTTTAATCAAGATCCCAACTCAGTGGAAATGCAATAAAAGCTGTTTATTTTTACAAAGATGTCAAACACCAATTCACTCAAAACATAATGCATCGCCTTTACTGTTCAAAATCAAGTACAAAAAAGAAAAATGAGTTCCAGAAAAATAAATGCAGAGGAATAAAAACAACAGACATAAACAAACCTTCTGTGTGTGTCTAAATTGATCAAAGCAAAGTTCACAGTCAGAATAAGATCCGAGTTCACATTATCATGGCCATCATTGAGGACTCCAGCTGATGGGCTGGTCAAATATCGTTTTGGATTTAATTCTTCTGAATATTTGAATTGTGGATTGCATGTTTGATACGTTTCGACTATGTCTTTGGTTAGTCTGGCAACCAACTGCACCATTAAAAGCTTACAGTCAGCACAAAGATGCCTCAAATAATTTCAAAGTACTCTTCTCAAAACAAAATTTAGTTAATAAAATAATGATGATGCTCACTTAGCCATGCTAGAAAATAAAATGGCAGTTCAAACAGAATCTTGAAAGAAGATCATTAGTCAAAAGGTGAGAGATATGACAGCAGTAGCATCATAACATGCATCCCTATAGCCATTGTTAACCGAAAATAATGTGTCCTTAACCAGTTCACACTGGCACTTCAGATGCTAATATGATGTCTGACTAATATCAGACAAGTTCATGAGATCCCAAATACACTATTATATGTTATCTTTCCAAGGGTGGTAAATTTGGAGGCTTACTCTTAAAGTTTTCTGGTTTAATTTGGCACTGTACCCTTTAGTAGGCATCCATACAAGAGAGTCACATATTTTAAGTGTCACACATGGAAAAAGATAAACCAGTTCTTATTAATAGTGCTCTTTCTTCAATTATGTCGTTGTTCCCTTGCTCTATTGTGCATAGACTTCAAGAGATCCAAAAAGAAGGTTCTTGTAAAGACAAATAGGGAATTGATCATGAACTTCTAATAGTGGATTGTGGGAAATACCCTTTCAAAGTAAGCAGTTCAGGATTTTTTTGGTGCTTTATTATTATTATTATTATTTTCATTTTTATGAAACCAGCATTTTAGGGATAAAATGAGTTTAACAAAAGTCCTGCCAGATAAACAGTTGTGAGTTCATTGTGACGAATATAGTATCCGCAAAGATAATTGATGTCAGCTCCTCTTAACTTTTGAGACTGAAATCCTTATAATTTTCAAGCTTCTAGGGAGATAACATAGTTAGGTGCTCATACTTCAAGGAGTGTGTTATGAAACAGGGCTTTTAATAGGATTAAGTGGGCAGTTTAGCTTCTTTTTTTTCCTTTTTATGAAACCAGCAGTTTAGGGATTAAATCAGGATTTTAACAAATTACTGCTAGGTAAATAGTTGAAGTTCATTGTGAAGTGAAATAGTATCAGCAATGATAATTGGTGTTGGATATAAAGAGGATCACAGGGGTGGATAACTATAGAAACAGAGGAATTTGCATGCAACCAGTATTTGGAAGATTATAAGAATTTAGATATATGTTAGGAGTTCTTCTCATGGTTTTGATGCAGAAAAGAACTATATTGTATTTTTTTGCTGGAGGATCAGTTCCTTTGAACTCTTGAGACCAAAATCTCCAAATTTTCAAGCTTCGTCGAAGTCAAGATTGTTTGGACACTCATACCTAAAATAAACATGTTATGAAGCATGACTATTGATAGGAGATCAAAATGATGGCCCTATTTTTATCTTTGTTTTGTGATACTAAAGCTCTATCAACGTTGTGTATAATTCAATAGAACAGAACATGTTGAAATTGATATGGCTTTTGATCAAGGAAAAACTAGATAAGGGTACAATATGTGACGTAGAACAATTATCCCAGGAGTTTATGGAGCAGATTGACAAGGTCAATCCTGAAAAGAAGTCCGCAAAGAAACCCGAAAGCATCTTATATAAAGCCTGAAGTTACAATTTTCTTGTTTTAATTATTTTCCAAGTTAATTTTGGATTTTAATTATTTGTTTCCTACTTAGTTTAGGACTTTTAATTTAATTAGTATTTTACTATTTAGAAATCCTAATGCTAAATGGATTCTATTAGTTATGAAAGTTTTAATTAGAAATCATTTCCTATAAAAGATTTTAGTACTAATACAAATAAGGATGTCTAGTTTATTTTATGGATAACAAGATTATTAATCAGATTAAAAAAAAATACCAGAGGATTTTCTCTAGATTTCTCTACAGTTTGGTCTATAACCTTGGGGCTTGAGAATCCTAGTTTTATCTTTGTTGTACGTTGTGTCAATATGTGTTCCAATTGTAGGGTAAAAAATAAAATAGCCAATATCTTTACCAGTCGGGCGTAATACTAAAAGCCTTTGTTCTATATATTGCTTGCAAGATAGGCATCAGAGATGTCACATCCCATTTTTAACTCCTATTTTAAATCAATTTCTTAAAATTCCAAAATCCCAAAAATATGCAATATTCACAAAATTTCTAGTTTTCCAAGGTTTAATTCATTGTAGTAAATAAAATAAAAATGAGTGTGAAAATAATAGCAAAAAAGAAAATGAAAAAAAAAATTGAGAGAGAAAAAAGAACAAAAAAAAAAATTGAGGTCTTGTAGGCAAGTAAGCAAGTCACGAGACACGGGCCCAAAAACAAAAGACAGAAAGAAAAGCTCACTGCCAAAATCTAGTGCATAATACCCTTATCCAAACACTATTCCCTACTATCATTGCAACCAAACAGTTAACTAAAAATAAGGAGCAACTAAACACACTCAAACTGATAACACTAAAGGTTCCCCCAAAGCCCTTAAGCATCACTATATAAGCAATCTATTCCCATACCTACCTTGCAAGCAATCTACAAAATGAAAGCTTTTACTACTACGTCCCTTGGTAAATATATTAGCTATTTTGCTTTTTAACTTTACAGAGGGAATACCTATGTACTCTCATTTATTTTTTCCTAGATAAAATGCTTATCAGTTTCGATGTTGATAGATTGGATAGTGAGAGAGTTGAACTCTGAATTTGGGAATGATGATGCCGCTAATCAATAACCTAATGAAAAAATAGTGTTCCCAATTAAACCTCTTATCAAGGCTCTATGAAAGCATAGGTGTAGTAAAGTGGAAGGGACTCCAAAAGAGAGCTACACCCTCCTAGCTTCCTTCTTTTGCATAGGGAGGCAGCTTGGGGTATGATTTTAACTATGGATAATCTTCAAATGACAGAAGTTTCAGTTAATGTTTTTTTGTTCAAAACAGTTGCTGAATCTAATCAATCTTTTACTTGCATGGAAAAGGAGTTCATAACATGAATGAAGCTGTGGATTTGTCTTGGTCATAATTAATGCAGGACAAGGAGTTAAAATTTTGGGAGAGGGTGTCACTATTATTTGAGACTATAAAGCACTAGGAATCTTTAGTGTTTTCCATATGTAATTAAAGAACAGAGCATTCAAAGTAGAAGAATCTTGCTCCTCTCGGTGGATGCTCTTTTCTTTTCTTTTTTACTTTTTGGGTTAAGACTACATCACTGGCCTACAGGGAGTCTCATTTCTTAGACTTCATTTAATAATTTATTTTGAGTAGCTTATCAGTAGCACAGTCATAGCTTGTATTCCCATCCTTTTCTAATTAACCAAATGGTGGTAACACTACCCTATTGGTGTCTACAATCACAGATTTTTTTTTTTTTTTTTTAATTTTAAGAGAGCAAGATCACTCGTATACACATCTGCAAAAGACTAATTCTTTATATTTAGACATCTAACTGAAAAAGCATAATAAACAATGTCCACCGAAGAGCAGTTAGTACACCACCAGGTGTTCAGTACAGTTTCCTGCCATCACATATTTTTCAGACTTAAAATTTTGCAATCCACTCATACTTTTAGGCTAAACACAGAAAAAAACTCTCTAAGAAAAACTTGCAAGTAGTTGATGAGCACAAAGGAAATCATGGGAAGACAAACAAAGTCAATGGGAAGAGATTGAATTTTCCCAATAAATCCACTTCGTGTAGAAAGTGCTTCTTGACATTTGTAGAAAGTTGTAAGTGGCCAGTTATCGAATGTTTTAACCCAAATAAGCCACTTTAAAGGAGCATGCATTGCAATCCTTGTAATAATAAATCAGTATTTGCACCTCTCTTTTATTTCCCTAAATACAACTTAAAATTGACCAGGTAATGAAGCGTGGAAATCTAAGTTGCTCAACATCAGTATCATAGAAATATTAGCAGATATGAGGCATGTAAACTAGAAGCTCCAAGAATTCCAATATAGTAACTCAAAGGCATAACCCTTGGCTCCATCTTTAATCATCATGGTCAATCTTCCGCATTCTTTCTAAAAAAATAAGGGTGGATCAGAGTCTCCCTGTCATCACAAGAGCTAAGAACAGAGACATATTGACATGATCATACAGTTTTACACGGTTAAAATTAAAAGGGTTGCAAGGGATACTCCAATTTGGTAACACTAGCAAATTTCACAAAGGAATGCTTCAACAATAAGTGTCCTAGACAAAGTCAATAGAAAGGATTCCCCTCAAAAGGCAGGATAAAGCAAGGTTGTTAAAATCGCGATTCAACTCGTAAAATCGTACGATTTTACGAGTCAATATAGGCTAAACGTGCTAAATCGTTCACAAAACTCGGAAATATGTAAAATCGGGTCAAAATCAAGTAAAATCGTTAAAATCGGGTAAAATCGCTCAAAAACGCGATTTTACCCGCGATTTTACGCGTCTGTGCCAAAACAGAAAATGTTGCGCCACTGTTCCCCCAACTCCACGTGCCAAGCAAGTATTGGCCTATTGAGTCAATACACGGTACACTGTGAGTCACACCGTGTGACCCACACGCAGAACAAAACCACAATCTTCAATTCTTCATCTTTCTTCATCATTTTGCAGTCTTTCACACATGTTAACAACACAGAACCGGAAAAAATCAAA
>Ga0307517_10004683_pt1 | contig 20955 bp, 16 predicted proteins | sample 23_EM_MG_FD_194515 | JGI IMG/M metagenome (GOLD analysis project Ga0307517, IMG submission 194515) | Populus trichocarpa ectomycorrhiza microbial communities from riparian zone in the Pacific Northwest, United States - 23_EM | ecosystem: Host-associated > Plants > Roots > Unclassified | place...
TTTTACTTCCTTGTCAACATAAAATCCTACATTCACCTGGGTTGAGTCTGAACTTAGAGTTAAAAATTGACCGATGAGTGGTTGAACTTTCTTTACACCGTGAGTCTTAACATATTGCTGTAACATTTCAACCATTTTAGCAGCTTCAGTAAGTTGATTTTTGGTAAGAACTTTTCTTTTAACTTCGATCAGATAACTTCCCGGAACCCCATTTCTGAAAATATTAAATCCATAAAGAAGGCTATCTGTCTCCATGAATTTCTTGAGATCATCAACATGAGTTTTAGCAAATCGATCCGACTTGAATTTTGACAGCAGATAATTGATCAAAATATCTTTTTGGACAACAGTAACGGAAGTTTTTTTCAAATCTTTTTCAGGAATTATAGCATAGGCATAATCGATGTTATTACTCCATCTGTCTTTAACATCGACGACATTTTCATTAAATCCAACATTCAATGCCTTGTCTTTGTATTGAATAGTGAATGATGCAGCGCCCTTTTTGATATTAAATTTTGAAGAGTCTGATGCAAAATCCTGCCGCATATCTTGCCGCCATTTTCCCCAGTTTGCCGGTAGTATCAATTCACGGTATATATTCAGAAAAGGAGATTTTATAGAGACGGTTTTTTGTTGAGTAACTGGGATAAAGCAAGCGGCTATAACCATTATTAGCAGTGATAATACAATAATTTTCTTCTTCATTTAAAGTTGAGTAGGCAATAACACCGAAAGTATAGAAAAAAAAACCTTTTTTAAGTATAACAGGGCAATATTATGCCGATTTTTTTTAAATGCTTTTGTTCACTGTAAACTTGGTTTCATTGCTATTAATTAATACTTTTATTGCTCTAAGTACCTGAAAATTTACACCAATGAGACCGAGAAGCTATCCTGAAAACACTGTTGTTATTCCTTTCTGTTTGTTCCGGTTTGTTCAAAAACAGAGGTATAATAAATGACCATAAGCTTTGTTCGGGTGAGCCATAGATGGAAGTTTTTTTGTTCGTTATCTGTACCCTTTTTATATGTACTTGTTATTTCTTCGTGTCAAAAAAAAGAAATAGAACAACCCTTGTTCGAATTGCTGCCATCATCGCAAACTAATGTCCATTTTGTAAATAAGTTGAATGACGAAGATGCTCCGGGTATTTTAAAATACCTGTATTTCTATAACGGGGGTGGGGTTGCCGTCGGAGATATAAATAATGATGGCTTGCCTGATATTTATTTCACTTCAAATAAAAAAGGAGGCAATAAACTCTATTTGAATAAGGGCAATTATCAGTTCGAAGATATAACCGGTAAAGCCGGTGTTGCTGGAATTGCCGATTGGTGTACAGGTGTTACAATGGCAGATATAAACAATGATGGATACCTGGATATTTACGTTTGTGCAATAGCAGGAAAACTTGACTTGAAAGGCCATAACCTGCTTTATATCAATAATCATGACGGCACATTTACTGAGCGCTCGACTGAGTATGGCCTCGACTTTTCAGGATACTCAACCCAGGCTGTATTTTTTGATTACAACCACGATGGTAAGCTGGATTGTTTCCTGCTTAATCAATCTGACCATTCTGTCGAAACTTATGGTGATACTAGTTTGCGCAAAAAAGTGAATAACCTCGCTGGTAGCAAATTGTATATGAACAAAAATGGCCATTTTGTTGATGCGACATTGCAATCTGGCATTTACTGTAGTGGGCTGGGTTACGGACTGGGCATAGCTGTTGGCGATGTGAATAATGACGGTTGGGAAGACATTTACGTTGGTAATGACTTTCACGAGAATGATTATTATTATATCAACAACCACGATGGTACCTTTACTGAATCAGGTGCGAAGCACTTTAATCATTACAGCCGGTTTAGCATGGGTAATGATATGGCCGACTTTAATAATGACGGTCAATTGGATATCGTAACCGCAGATATGTTGCCGGGTGAAGAGAAAATCCTGAAAACTTATGGCGGCGATGAGTCATATGATCAATACAGACTAAAAATTCTGGATGGTGGATTTCAATACCAGTACTCCCGTAATTGCCTGCAAAAAAATCTTGGTAATGGCGAGGCATTCAGCGAAGTAGGGCTGATAGATGGTATTGGCGCAACAGATTGGAGTTGGAGCCCATTACTAGCTGATTTTGATAATGACGGCATAAAAGATCTGTTTATTGCCAACGGTATTAAACGCAGGCCAACTGATATGGATTATATCAGTTTTATATCCAATTTTTCTGTACAGTCAATGCTCAAGTCATCGCATCAGATTGATAGCATTGTGGTAGACAAAATGCCGGGTGGCGAGTCGCACAGCTATATTTTTAAGGGTACGAAAAATGAAAAATTTATCGATGAGAGTGCATTATGGGGTATCCGCGATGCAATGATCTCTAATGGTGCGGCATATGCAGATCTGAACAATGACGGCCACCTTGACCTGGTGACCAATAATATGAACCATGAGGCCTGTATTTACAAAAACATATTAAAAGGCTCACATTACCTGAGTTTAAAATTCAATGGAACAACTGATAATAAGTTTGGAATAGGTGCAAAAGTTTATGTTTTTAGTGGTGGACGGATGCAGTATGAGCAATTGATGTTGACACGTGGTTTCCAGTCTGCGGTAGAACCTAAATTACATTTCGGGCTAGGCAATCAGCAAAAAACAGATAGTTTATTAATCATTTGGCCGAATCAAACTTACCAGGTGCTCCGGAATATAAAAGGCGATCAACTTTTGTTGATCGATCAGAAAAATGCCGGTGGTCATTTTGATCATAATCAATTCTTTCCATCTAATGCACCGATGTTCACCAATATAACTAACCAGGCGAATATCAAATGGAGGCATAAGGAAGATAACTTTGTTGATTTTAATATACAGCCGCTCATCCCGCATATGCTTTCTGAGGAAGGCCCAAGGATGGCTGTTGCTGACGTAAATCATGATGGACTGGATGATTTTTATGTGTGTGGAGGCAAAGGACAAGCCGGCGCATTATTTATTCAGATGCCCGATGGCACATTCAACGCTTCCGTACAACAGGCATTTGTGAATGATGCCGCGAGTGAAGGTGTTGATGCTGTTTTCCTTGATGCTAACCATGATGGCTATCCCGATTTGTATGTTGTGAGTGGTGGTAGTGAGCTTCCGGACGGATCGGATGCATTGACGGATCACCTGTATATAAATGATGGGAAAGGGAATTTTAAAGAGTCAAATGATATGCCGGCTATAAAACTTAATAAATCAGCCGTGGCGGTAGCAGATGTAAATCACGATGGTTATCCTGATATTTTTGTGAGCGGAGCTCCTGCAGTCCTCGGGTTTGGAAAAATACCTGAGTCGTACCTGTTAATGAATGACGGGCATGGGCGTTATCAAAAAGTACAAATACCCGATAAATTAAGATATGCAGGTATCATCAGGTCTGCTGCTTTTGCCGATATGGATGGGGACGGATGGACTGACCTGGTTGTGGCGGGTGAATGGATGTCGGTAAAAGTTTTTGTGAATAGGAAGGGTAAATTCGTAGAAGAACATAATGATGAACTGGATAAACTTTCCGGATGGTGGCAACGAATCGAACTTGCTGATGTTGATGGCGATGGCAAAACAGACATTGTCGCAGGTAATTACGGCTGGAACTCGAAACTAAAACCTACAGCACAGGACCCGGTAAAACTATTTTTATCAGATATTGATAAGAACGGCACCATTGATCCGATATTGACATACAGTATCGATCAAAAAGATTATACTTTTTTGGGGAAAGGAGATATAGAAAAGCAGGTACCTTTGATCAAAAAGAAGTTTTTATACTATCATGATTTTGCAGGTAAAACAGTACAGCAAATATTTGGTGACTCCTTAAGCAGTAAGCCATGGATAGCTAATTCTTTCACGTCAGGGATATTTTATAACAAAGGCCAGGGTAATTTTCAATTTAAGGCTTTGCCATCATCCATGCAGGTGGCGCCACTTTTTGGTTTAGCTGAGATACCAGGGAAAGGCATATTAACCGGTGGTAATTACTCCGGTGTGGTACCATTTGAGGGCCGGTATGACTCCGATTATGGCGATGTTTTGCTGATAGATAAGGGAAGAAACTATAAATTTATTTCATCAGTAGTATCGGGATTTTTAGTGAGGGGTGAAGTAAGGGATATTAAAGCGATAAAAACTGCAAAAGGAACTATTTATGCGGTAGCAATCAATAATAAACCAATTGAATTTTTCAAACCAAACAATTAAAGATGAGTAAGATATATAAGTTGTTAGTTGGTGCAGCTCTGCTTTGGAGCTCAACTGTCCGCGCACAGGATGAGTGGAGAATAAAGGCTGATAAGATCGACCCTGCTAACTATTATGGCGTTACAGTGGCCAATGGAATGATAGGCATTGTATCATCCCCCGAACCGTTTAAAGTAAAGAATGTAGTACTGGCAGGTGCTTATGATCTGTATGGCCGCGGCCGGGTAAGTAACTTCCTTAATAGCTTTAATTTGCTCAACATGTACCTGGAGATTAATGGTAAGCGTGTAGATGCGAAGAATATCCGTAATTTTAAGCAGGAGCTGGATATGCAGCATGCATCTTTCACCACAACATTTGACTACGGTGACGAAGCGTCAATCAAATATACCTACTATTCCCTGCGACACTTGCCTTTTACGGTTTTAATGGATATTGCCATCACAGCTAAAAAGCCAATTAATATTAGTGCTGCCAGCATAATTGAAGCGCCTGATGCTTTAAAGGATGTTCAAAATTACTACAATGAGATCGACAGGCCACATGTGACCATTAGCTTGCTTACCTCAACTGCAAAAAGCCCTACAGGTAAATTGTTGTTATGTGCATCAAATACCTTTCTGTTTAATGAAACCCACGGACAGGAGCCCCGTGTGATACATGAGATGTGGGACAACAACATGCACCTGATGAAATTTAGCAAAAAGATCGACGCAGGACAAACCTACAGTTATGCAGTTGCGGGATCGTCTATTACCTCGGCCCACGATGCTGATCCGCTGAACCAGGCCGAAAGGCTAACTATGTTTGCCAAACTGGAAGGACGTGACCGTTTGATTCAATATCATGAAAAAGCATGGGACGAATTATGGAAAAGCGATATAAAAATTGAAGGCGACCCGCAATCGCAACAGGATATACATAGTATGCTTTATCATTTGTATTCCTTTTCCAGGGCAGGTACTGCCGATTCGCCATCGCCAATGGGCTTATCGGGTTTGGGATATAATGGCCATGTATTCTGGGATGCTGACCTTTGGATGTACCCTGCTTTGCTGGTATTACATCCCGAAATCGCCAAATCATTGGTGGAATACCGTTACCAGCGTTTAGCCGTCGCCAAACAAAATGCCTTTTCGCATGGCTATAAAGGCGCAATGTTTCCCTGGGAAAGCGCCGACAGCGGGGTAGAGGAGACACCGGTTTGGGCTTTGAGCGGACCGTTTGAGCATCATATTACTGCATGCGTAGCATTTGCTGCCTGGAATTATTATTGTGTCACCCAGGACAAGCAATGGCTATTGGAAAAAGGTTGGCCTATATTGTCTGCCACTGCCGATTTTTGGGCAAGCCGTGTGGAAAGGAATGGGCCAGGCCATTATGATATCAAAGATGTGGTTGCCGCTGACGAATGGGCGGAGAATATTGACAACGACGCCTTTACAAACGCTGCCGCAAAAGTTAACCTGCAAAATGCAACTGATGCAGCAAAGATATTGGGACTTAAGGCTGATCCAGACTGGGACTTAGTCGCCCAAAATATCCCGATATTAAAAATGGATAATGGGGTAACTAAAGAATTTGCTACTTACAAAGGTGAAGGCATCAAACAGGCTGACGTAAATTTGCTTGCTTATCCTTTAAAAACAATAATCGATCCTGCCCAGATAAAAAAGGACCTGGAATACTATGAAACCCGTGTTCCAAATGAAGGTACACCGGCAATGACGCAGGGCATATTTACCTTATTATACTCGAGGATCGGGGATGGAGATAAAGCCTATCACTTTTTTAAAGATGCGTACGAACCAAACTTAAATCCGCCATTTAGAGTGATTGCTGAAACGAAAGGTGGAACTAATCCATATTTTGCCACAGGGGCAGGAGGGATAGTACAGAGCTTGTTAATGGGTTTCGGGGGTTTGGACATTACACCAAAAGGCATAGTGCAGGTAAAAAGCACATTACCATCAAAATGGAGATCAGTAACTATAACAGGTGTGGGTATTGATAAGAAGACATACACCATTAAATGACCAATTTTAACTATTATATTATGAAACGTTTTTTATTTTTTGTGCTGATAATGGCAACGTTTTTTACATCCTGTAAAAAGCCTGATTATGAAAAAATACTACATGACCCGGCGTTATACAGCAGTACTGTTCATGAACTGAACGGTGTGGTGATGGGTAATAATTTTACGCCTGTAGTAGCTTCGCGTAATTATGCTTATGCGTCAATTGCCGGGTATGAGGTAATTGCAGCTGCACACCCGGATAAATATAAATCGCTTGTTGGTCAACTAAACGGCCTGACAAAAGTAGCCCAACCTACACCTGGTGAAAAAATAGACTATGAATACGCGGCATTACTGGCATTTTGTAAGGTAGGTGAGGCTGTTACATTCCCCGAAGGTAGCTTGAAATACTATACCGATAGCCTGCACCAGATAGCAGTCACTCACGGCATGCCTGATGAAATGGTTAATAATTCCGAAAAATATGCAAAGGCCGTGGCAGCCTCTATTGTGGCGTGGAGCAAAAAAGATAATTACCTGAAAACTAGGAGCGCCCCCAAATTTGCCGTTAATGATTCTGCAGGACGATGGACACCTACGCCACCTGCTTATACAGAAGCAGTTGAACCGCATTGGAGCGAGATAAGAACCATGGTAATGCACAATGCAAAAGAATACAGTGTGCCGCCACCACCAACATTTAATGTAACTGATAAAAACAGTAAATACTATAAAGAGGTAATTTATATTAAGAATACGGTAGATAGTTTGAACGCAGAACAGTCTCACATAGCTGATTTTTGGGATGATAATCCTGGAAAATTAAATGTATCCGGCCACGTGATGTTTGTAACCAAGAAGTTTTCACCTCCGGGGCATTGGCTCAGTATTGTTGGCATAGGCGCTAAAAGGGTTAACGCGGATTTCAATACAACTGTATGTGCATATGCAAAAACAGCAATTGCCTTATTTGATGCTTTTATCGAATCCTGGACGGCTAAATACACTTATAAAACCGCTCGCCCTGAAACTGTTATCAATAAATATTTTGATAAAAACTGGAGGCCACATCTGCAAACGCCGCCGTTTCCGGAATATACGTGCGGGCATTGCACTATATCAGCAGCAGCTGCCGAGGCCCTCACCAGTGTTTTAGGTGATAAAGTAGCTTATACAGATACTTCTGAGCTTGAGTTTGGTATTAAAAACCGTTCATATAAATCATTCAGAGATGCAGCGGGAGAGAACGTATGGGCAAGGTTTTACGGAGGTATACACTTCCATAATTCATGTATCGTTTCCAATCATTTTGGAAAAGTAGTTGGCGATTCGGTGGTATGGAAACTGGTTATGAAAAAATAAAGAACATCACACTTATAAATTATAAACTTGATTTAAGAATATAGAATAGATTTAATTGAAGGGTAGCTGCAAACGGCTGCCTTTTTTATTTGGCTGAACATCAAAATATTAAGTAAGATCTGGTACTAAAAAGTCGGGAGACTGAACATAGGACCTGCTGTCGGCACTAAAAAGTTCGATCGCATTATTGATGGCATCCTTTTTATTAATCAATATATCCAGTTGGTCTACTGTAGGAATGTGATAATGTAAATAAGTATTTAGCTTTTTTTTAGCGTTTAATTCGCTTTTCAATATATCATCTATCATAGTACGATGATCCTTTGAATGCGTAATCCCTTTTATCAGCTTGCCCCATATGGGCTTTATTTTGATTAGTGTATCGTAATTGTTCTTGTTTTTTATTCTGAAGTTTTCTTCTAATACGGATACAAATTCAGCTCTTTCTGTTGCTAGCTTGCCGGCAATTTCTTTTAACTCAGGTGAATCAGAAGCATTTGCAAGCTTTTTATATTGTTCAATACAAACTGATAAGGAGGCGATCAACTCATTTAGGTATTTTGGATGATCTGAACGTTTGGTTTTAAAATCGTCGGGCACGCCACTTATTATTCTTCTCACAGTTTCCATACTGGGGATACGCTACAAAATATTATATTCAAATTAACGAATTTATTTAATTGATATTTTAATTAAAAATAAAAAAACCGCTTTCTGGAAGAAAACGATTTCTCTATTGGGCTCATATAATTATCTGGATACGTTACGTGGATCAGATTTTGATTTTAATTGGTATTCCGGCGGCGGTGTGATCCCGAGCAGATTTTTAACAAAATAATCCCACCTGCGTCGCATCATATAGGACGAAAAGCCACCGTAGCCATGTGCTGCATTAGGGAAGACTACCAGGTCATAATCCTTATTGGCTCTTTCCAAAGCCTCAACTACAAGTAAGGTATTTTGCGGAGGAACGTTGTTGTCCATTAAACCATGGGCCAGCATTAATTTGCCTTTCAGGTTTTTGGCATAATTCTCAGTTGCCTGTGCATCATAATTTGAATTGCTTGCTAAACCATCATAACGTTCGCCCCAGTCATCTTCATAATTACGGTTATCATGATTTCCTGATTCGGAGATACCCACCTTAAAGAAATCAGGGTAGCGGAACATAGCGGTTGCCGTAGCAAAACCACCACCCGAGTGCCCCCATATACCTACTCGGGTGGTATCCATATAAGTATATTTCTCAGCTAATTGTTTGATACCTGTAATCTGGTCGGGAAGAGTATTTTCAGCCATATTGCCGTAACTCATATCGTGAAAGCTTTTTGAACGTAAAGGGTTGCTCGTACCTTCAAGTACTATTACTACAAAGCCTAACTCTGCCAATGCCTGGTTATCGCCTCTTGAGGCTGCAAATGACCAACTGCCAACACTACCGCCTTGTGGACCCGGGTAGATGTAATCGATAACAGGATATTTCTTATTCACGTCAAGTTTTGTAGGCGTAAATACCAATCCATAGATATCACTTTTACCATCATGTGCTTTAAGTTTAACCGGAGTCGGTGCATGCCAGCCTGTGGCTTCCAGTCTTGACACATCTGTTTTCTCTAAACTAGTGATCAGTTTGCCGTTCATATCCCGCAAAACAGTCACCGCTGGTACATCAGGTTTTGAGTAGCTGTCAATAAAATAATTTTCTGACGGTGATAAAGTAACTTCATGATTACCGGCCTCCGGTGTTAGGACGGCAAAGTGCTTGCCGTCAAACCCGATTTTGCATAGCTGGCTGAAGTAAGGATTTTCAGCCTGGCGGCCGTTTGCAATAAAGTATAGAACACGGTTCTTTTCATCTACTTTAAGTAATTGGGTAACTACCCAATCGCCTTTGGTGATCTGGTTTTTTACTTTCCCGGCAGCAGCGTCATACAGGTACAAATGCCCCCAGTTATTACGTTCAGAGAACCAGATGATCTCGTTGGTCTTTGACAAATAATGCCAGTTGATAGTGCCCCATCCCGATTCGTATTGTGTGGGCACAGACTCTTCAAATACTTCCCGCACTTTGCCGGTAACCGCATCAGCGATACGTACCTTTTCAACTTTATGATCGCGTGAAGTAGATACAAAAGCAAGCTTACTTGCATCCGGACTCCAGTCTACATCATCAAAAGTACCGCTGCTGGCAATATCATCGCTTAATGTCGCCCGGTGTGGATCAGGATCGATCTGCAGTTTAATTACCTTTGGTTCATCAACATTGATAATCACACGGTGTATCATGGCAATTTCTTTATCTCCAGGTAATGGATATTTCCATGCTTTTAGCTTTGGTTTACCCACATTGGTGCTAACAAGGTACATTTCGCTTACATTACGTTCGTCCTGCTTAAATGTGGCGATCTTCTTTGAATCGGGTGACCAGCGCAGTATCGGTCCGTCACCGCTTTTCCAGCCGGCATTATCAGTAGCATAACCAAAATCTTTCACCCCATCTGCGGTAAGCTGGGTTTCTTTGCGGGATTTTGTATCACGTACCCATAGATTGTAATCTTTTATATAGGCTTCTTTAGTGCCATCAGGTGACGCCACCTCAAGCCCGGCCCCACCACGATTTCTTTTTCCCCCATGGCCTCTGCCTCCGCTAATTATTTTTGACTTATCAGGCTTGCACTCATAGGTCTGCAAATCGCAACTCCATTGTTTGTCATCAGCCTCAAAGATCACTGACTTGCCATCGCCAGAAAAACCAATAGATGTAAACGGAAGTTTATCGCCATCATATTGTTTACCTGTGGCTTTAGAGAGAGATGCGGCCAGCTTTTGCTGATCAAACGCCGCTGATCTTGATCCTTTTGCAGCATCAACCAAAATAAATTCACTGCCTTTGGCTGTTAATGTGCGGTACCAGAATTTATCGCCGGGCAGCCATTCAGCCCGTACACCGTCGTGATCAATAAATGGTGCAGTATTGTAGTTTAAAAAGCTTTCGGCGTGCTCATAATCCTTTGCAGTAAGCTGGGGAGATTGTTGGGCATTAGCTGCCATTGCCACTGCCAAAAATGGCAGGGTAAGTAATAATTTGTTCATACTAATCAGTTAATATCAATCGCATGCAAATTAGGATTTTTTACATGAATGTTTAATGATGTAATATGATTGTGGCAAAAGGTGGTTAGTCCTTATAAGACGGTCAGGGCGCATCAAATCGGAAATCCCAGATGATGACCCGCTTATCATCACTAACGGAAAGCAATTGAGAGCCATTCCATACCAATTTATTTACAGATAGCAGGTGGCTTGCATAGCCTTTTTCGCGGTTGATGATCTTGTATAACTTAAAATCATCTGATCCCCATATTTTGATACTTTTATCCATACTTGCTGTCGCAAAGTAGGGTAGAGAGGGGTGAAACGCAATATGATTAACGGCAAACAGGTGGGCTGGAATATTTTTGATCAGTTCAAATGTAAGGCTATTCCATATTTTTATCTGCGCGTCGCGTGATCCCGATGCAAGGTAACTACCATCAGGCGAATATTGCACGGTAAATACCGGCATAGCATGCCCATGGAGACTTTTGATTAACGTATAATCTTCCAGGTCATATATTTTAATCGAATTATCACGGCACCCAAAAGCAGCCTGCTTTTCATCCGGGGCGATGCTGATACTGCGGATGGTGTCATGCGATACTTTTACAGTATACACATGGTCGAATGTTTTAAGGCTCCAAACAGACACAGTACCGTCTTCTGAAGCCACGAGCAATTCATCTTTACGCCGGATTGATTTAATGTCAAATATGGGCTGCTGGTGATCTTTTAAAGTATGAATGATCTTTTGCTCGATAAAGTCGAAAACCAATACGTGCCCATTGCGCAACCCGGCAAATAGGAGGGGATAACAGACGGGGCAATGGATAGCATAGACAGATGCAGCCACCGGAAACATCACTTTAATAAAAGAGTGATCCTTCAGGCTCCACTCAACAAGGCCTTTGTCATTGCCGCCGGTGAAAAGTATACCGGGTTTTTGCGACAATTCCAGCGTAAATATAGGGTTACCATGACCGGTAAGTTCTGCTGTTTTATCTACTTCGATCATTCTCTTAGTTTGCAGTTGTTAGTTAGTGGTTTGCAATTCAAGCCAACTGCAAACTTAAAACTGCCAACCTTATTTATGGCGATTTTCCAGGTTTTTAGCAATCGTTTCCAGGGTCAGGCCCTTCTCACGCAATAGTACCAGTAAATGAAAAATGAGGTCTGATGTCTCGTCGATCATTTCTGTTTCAGTTTGCGCCAAAGCTGCTATTACAGTCTCAACACCCTCTTCACCAACCTTTTGCGCTATTTTATTCAAACCTTTACTGTGAAGCTTATTTACGTATGATCCTTCCAGTGGGTTTTCATACCGGTCATTAATAATCTGCTCTAATTGAAGTATAAAATTCTGATTATACTCAGTATTGAAGCAGCTGCGTGAACCGGTATGACAGGTTGGGCCATCAGCTTTAACTTTGATCAATAATGTATCATTATCGCAATCCAGGCTGATGCTTTTTACATGCAGGAAATTGTTGCTGGTTTCGCCCTTTGTCCATAAACGTTTTTTGGTGCGCGAAAAAAAAGTAACAATATTTTCCTCAACTGTTTTGTCATAAGCTTCCTGGTTCATATAGCCGAGCCTTAACACTTCAAGCGTGTGCTCATCCTGTATGATCACCGGAACCAGGCCATCACTTTTATTGAAATCTATTTCCATTCTTCTTTTGTAATCGCATAAACTACTCCGGGCTGATTGCCACAGTCGCTGTCATGCGAGTATTTTAAACCCAGCTTTTCAAAAACATTGATCGATGCTTTATTTTCCTTCATCGCAGTCCCAATGATTTTTTCCAAATTGAGCGTATTAAATCCATAATCGAGGCAAGCTGTTGCTGCTTCAGCAGCATAACCCTTGCCCCAATGGCGCTTAAGCAAGCGATAACCAAGATCAACATAATCATCCGTTGATACATATTTTAAGCCGCACCAGCCAATATACTCACCAGTTTGCTTATCAAACATATTTAAACGACCCATTTTGTATTTGTCATACTGATCGTAATTGTTTATGAAGTCATACACTTCATCCATCGAATTGTAAGGCCCTGTGCCTACATACCGGGTAACGCCAGGATCGCTATTTAATTCAAAGAGGTATTTTGCATCTTCAGCACAAAACTCCCTTAACAATAAGCGGGATGTTTCCAGTGTGATAGCCATCAGTCTGCAAGCGTACGTACCTCTATATGGTGTTGCTTTAATATATCTTTCAAATCTGGTATCAAAATCTCTCCATAATGGAACACTGATGCAGCCAGAGCAGCGTCCACATTGGCCTTTTCAAAAACGTCTATAAAGTCCTGTACACACCCGGCACCACCCGAAGCAATAACCGGAATATGCACCGCATCGTTTACCTGTTTCAGAAAGGCGTTATCAAAACCTCCCTTAGTACCATCATGATCCATTGAAGTCAGCAATATCTCCCCTGCGCCGCGGTGCTCGGCTTCAAGTATCCAATCAAAGGTTTCCTTTTCGGTTGCTATACGGCCGCCGTTAAGGTGTACAAGGTTTTTATTACCAACACGACGCGTATCAACGGCAACAACAACAAATTGTACCCCAAACGCTTTCGCCAGTTCATCAATCAAAGCAGGATTGCGTACTGCTGCCGAATTGATAGATATTTTATCTGCCCCTGCATTTAACAGTGCGTCTGCATCGGCTATTTCATTTATACCTCCGCCTATGGTAAATGGGATATTAATTTGCCGGGCGACAGCTTTTACCAGTTCAACCATGGTTTTGCGGCGTTCATGAGTAGCCGTAATATCCAGAAAAACCAGTTCGTCTGCTCCTTGATTTGAATAGTTCCAGGCCAGTTCAACCGGATCGCCCGCATCTCTCAGCTCGACGAAGTTTACACCTTTTACAGTGCGACCATCCTTAACGTCAAGACAAGGGATTATTCTCTTAGCTAAACTCATTTAGACTTAAATAGATATTAACGACTTTAAGTTCCAGTTTTTGATCTCATCAATATCGATACGGCCCTCATAAATGGCTTTACCCACCACACACGACTCGACTTTTATTTTACTCAGATCTTCGATATCTTTCATCGAGCTTATGCCGCCTGAAGCGATCAGCTTAATAAATGGCGAATGATCAAGCAGCTTTTGATATAATTCTATACCGGCACCACCCAGTTTGCCATCTTTATTGATATCGGTACATAAAAATCGGAAAAAGCCAAGTTGCAGGCATTTATCAACATAATCCATGAGTTTGATAGGAGAGCTTTCCATCCAACCTGAATACTTGATCACTTCATCAAGTACATCTATAGCGATGATCACCTGGTCGGAGCATTTATCTTTTCCACAAATCTCTTCACCCAGATTTTTCAAAAAATCAGGGTTTGTAATAGCCTGCGTGCCCACAATTACACGGTGAACTCCTGCATCTATCAGTTCTTTCACCTTTTCAATACTGCGTATTCCACCGCCATATTGCACCTTCATATCCGTTTTCCGGATCACATCAAAAAGGTACTGCTGGTTGCTAAAGTCATTTTTAGCACCGTTAAGATCGATCACGTGGATAAAATCGGTACCATGCGACTGGTACTTTTCGATCATTTCCTCAAGGGTGACGTCATATTCAGTAACCTGCTCGTAATTGCCCTCACGGAGCCTTACAACCTTTTTGTTCAGAATATCTATCGCCGGAATAATGTACATGACTTTTATAAATTTGAAAAATTAGTTAATAATACTTCACCAAATCTGCCCGATTTTTCAGGGTGGAACTGCACACCGAAAAAATTATCCTTCCAAATTGATGCCGAAAACTTTGTACTATAACTTGTTGAGGCCAACGTATATGCTTCGTTAAACTCAATAAAGTATGAATGTACAAAGTAAAAATGTGATCCGGCCGGAATATTTTTAAACAAGGGGTTTACTTTTTCGCTGTTTACCTGGTTCCAGCCGGTATGTGGTATCTTATATTCCGCACTATCAGCAAATCTCAAAGTTTGTATCGGGAAGATATCCAGCATGTTAGCATCGCCCTCTTCCGAATGTGCTGTAAGCAGCTGCATGCCAACACATATACCCAGCGTAGGTTTTTTCAAAGTTTTGATCTTTTCCACCATTCCGCTTTGCTGCAACTTATCCATAGCAGCGCCTGCGTGTCCTACTCCGGGGATAATATAGCGGTCAAACTGTTCAAAATCTGCTTCACTGTGAACCATACCATATTTTATGCCTAGTCGCTCCAAAGCGGCAGTTAGCGAGAAAATATTACCGGCACCGTATCTAATTATTCCAATCATTTTATCTTAAAGCACTCCTTTAGTTGATGGTAGCACCATATTATTTACATCACGTCTCACAGCCATTTTTATTGCTTTTGCAAAGGCCTTAAAAATTGCCTCTATTTTATGATGTTCATTTTGCCCTTCGGCTTTGATATTAAGGTTGCATTTTGCCGCATCCGAGAATGATTTGAAAAAGTGATAAAACATCTCAGTTGGCATCTCACCAATCTTCTCACGTTTAAATTCTGCGTCCCAAACCAGCCAGTTCCGTCCGCCAAAATCAATGGCTACCTGCGCCAGGCAATCATCCATCGGCAGGCAGAAACCATAGCGCTCAATACCTCTTTTATTTCCTAATGCAACAGCGAAAACTTCCCCCAGGGCAATGCCTGTATCTTCAATGGTATGATGCTCATCAATGTGCAAATCGCCTTTGGCCTCAATTTCAAGGTCGATATTACCATGACGTGCGATTTGGTCCAGCATGTGATCAAAAAAATGAACGCCGGTTGATATTTTTGCTTCACCTTTTCCATCAAGATTGATCCTGATGTTGATATCTGTTTCTTTAGTGCTTCTACGGTGTTCTGCAATACGTTCACCCAGCTTTAAAAATTCATAGATCTTTTGCCAGTCAGTGGTTTCAAGAGCAATAACATTCTCTAAAGCATCGTGCTGCTCCTGTGTAAACTCACCACTACCTAAATGGGAACCATTATTCAGCCATATGGCTTTTGCACCAATGTTTTTGGCCAATAAGATATCGTTCTTCCGGTCACCGATAGTATATGAGCCTTGAAGATCATATTTTTCACCATCCAGGTATTGAGTTAATAAAGCAGTACCCGGTTTACGGGTAGGGGCGTTATCTTTCGGGAAAGTCTTGTCAATAGCAAAATGTGAAAACTTTACACCTTCATTCTCAAAAGCCTTTATTACAAAATTCTGTATAGGCCAAAAAGTATTCTCAGGATAGGATGCGGTGCCGAGGCCGTCCTGGTTGGTCACCATTACTAACTCGAAGTCAAGTTCCTTTGCAATTTTTGACAGCCAGGGTAACGCACCAGGGTAAAACTCCAATTTGGCAAAAGAGTCGATCTGCTCATCCGGAGTTTCCAGTATCAGGGTACCGTCGCGGTCTATAAATAATATCTTTTTGGGTGCGTTCATTTATAATTTTGTAAAGTCTGCAGAAGGATGTTATTTTCATCAGGCGTGCCTACGGTAACCCGTAAACAGCCTTCGCAAAGATCAACTTTTGAGCGGTCACGTACAATGATGCCTTGTTGTACTAAATAATTGTAGATGCCTCTCGGGTCAGTTGTCTTAACCAATATAAAGTTGGCGTCCGAAGGGTAAATATCCAGCACAAAATCATACCCTTTTAGTTCAAGTACAAGTTTATCGCGTTGTGCTAAAGTCTCTTTTATCCAGCTATTTATCTGTTCAATATTTTGCAAAGCCTTCAATGCCAATTGCTGGGATGCCTCGTTAATGTTATAAGGCGGTTTTACCTTATTCATCACCTCGATTATCTCCTCGCTTGCAAAGGCCATACCTACGCGTAAGCCCGCTAAGCCCCATGCTTTTGACAAGGTTTGTAGCACCACCAGGTTAGCATATTCTGTCAGCTCCTGTATAAAGGTTTTTTGGCGACTAAAATTGATATAGGCCTCATCAACCACAACTAAACCATTAAAGTTGGCCAGCAGGGTTTCCACGTCATCCCGGTTCATGGAGTTACCGGTAGGGTTATTTGGTGAGCAGATGAAAATCAATTTAGTATGATTGTCAATAGCTTCTGCTATGCCTTCCATGTTCAATTGAAAGTCTTCTGTAAGGGGGACTCTTTTTAACCTGATATCATTAATGTTGGCTGATACCTCGTACATGCCGTAGGTAGGTGGAACTATAATAACATTATCTACACCCGGGTTGCAGAAGCTCCTGAACAGGATATCGATGGCCTCATCGCTGCCGTTACCTAAGAATATATTGCGGGGTGGTACACCTTTTATTTCACTTAAACGTTTCTTAACCTCGTATTGCAGCGGATCAGGATAGCGGTTGTAATTCTGCTCTAAAGGAGAACCGAAAGCATTTTCGTTCGCATCCAGGTAAACACTTGCCTCTCCCTGAAACTCATCACGTGCGGATGAATATGGGGTGAGGTTTTTTATGTTCTCGCGAAGTATGTTATTGATGTTAAACATTTTCTTATTTCATTCTAACGCTCACCGCATTTTTGTGAGCCTGTAAACCTTCCAGTTCGGCTAAAATCTCTACTGTTGAACCTATGTTTTTAATGCCTTCCGGACTAATATGCTGAAAAGTGACCTTCTTAACAAAAGAATCAACTGAAACACCAGAATAGGCCCTTGCATAAGCACTCGTAGGTAACGTATGATTGGTTCCTGAGGCATAATCCCCTACACTTTCAGGAGTCAGGTTGCCTAAAAATACCGATCCAGCATTAATAATCTTTCCAGTAATTTGTTGCCATTTATCGGTTGCTAATATCAGATGCTCTGGCGCATACTCATTGCTGAATTGCATCGCTTCATCCAGGTCATTTACAATTACAATGTAAGAATTGGCTATAGCCTTGCCTGCTATTTCGGCACGTGGCAATGCAGGCAATTGTTTATTTAATTCGGCTATGGTTTTTTCAGCAAGTTCTGCCGAAGTAGTAGCCAAAACAGATTGACTGTCTGCACCATGTTCAGCCTGTGCCAATAAGTCTGCAGCTACATATTCGGGTACAGCACTATCATCAGCAATCACCAATACTTCCGATGGGCCTGCTGGCATATCGATAGCTGTATTTGTTGTTGACTGAACAATAGTTTTTGCCTTAGTAACATACTGGTTGCCAGGGCCAAATATCTTGTCTACTTTGGGGATACTTTCGGTACCATAGGCCATTGCTGCCACAGCCTGTGCGCCCCCGGTTAAATATATTTTTTCAATACCCAGCAGTTGGGCTACATAGGCAATATAAGCATTGATCTTACCATTCTTTTGAGGAGGTGAGCAAACCACTATTTCATGACAGCCTGCAATACGGGCAGGAATGCCAAGCATCAAAAAGGTACTTGGTAAAACTGCCGTTCCACCCGGGATATATAGTCCGACTTTTTCTATCGGCCTTAATTCGCGCCAGCAGGTTACACCCGGCATGGTTTCCACTTTTGCCTCGGTGTGCAACTGCGTTTCATGAAATTTACGAATGTTATTATAAGCTGTATCCAAGGCCTGTTTCTGTTCGGGCAGAAGGGAGGAGGCTAATTCCACAATTTCTTCTCTTTCGACAGACAAGCTCTTCAACTCAACCTTATCAAATTTGACAGCATAATCAATCAAAGCCTGGTCGCCATGGTTGCGGACATTGGATATAATATCTTCCACAATACCACGTATCTCATCGGCCGGATCAACATTACGCTGAACCAGTTTCTGAATATCCGTTTTGCTTAAATCTGAATAGTTGTAAATTTTCATCAGCCTCACCCAACCCTCTCCAAAGGAGAGGACTTTTATTGGATTAAAATATGATCTTTTCTATCGGCATTACTACAATGCCTTGTGCACCGGCCTGTTTCAATTGGCTTATCCTGTCCCAAAAGTCACTTTCTGGTATAACAGTGTGCACGGCCACCCAGCCGTCCTCGGCCAACGGCACCACCGAAGGACTCTTAACCCCCGGCAAAAGTGCAGTAATATTTTTCAGGCTGTCTTTGTGGACATTTAGTACTACATATTTGGTTTCCTTGGCCCGTAGCACTGATTGTACACGTTGTATTAATTCCTTAACTAACTCTTCATTCTCGCTTCCCGGACGACCAATCAGAACAGCCTCGGACGACATTACATTACAGAAAGGCTTTAATCCGTTGCTTTTTAGTGTTCCGCCGGTTGATACCAGGTCGCAGATAGCATCGCTCAATCCCAAACCGGGTGAAATCTCAACTGAACCCGAAATTGTGCGTATATCAGCATTTATGCCTTTGTCTTTTAGATATTTACCTAATATTACCGGGTAAGTGGTAGCAATGGATCTGCCATCTAATTCTGTGATGTTTTGAATATCAAGTGTGTTAGGTACTGCAATTTTTAATGAGCAGCGTCCAAAGCCCAGGCGTTGTAAATAACTCACTTTCACTTCGGTTTCCTCTATAACATTTTCGCCAACGACACCCAGATCGGCAATACCATCCTGTACATATTCCGGAATGTCATCGTCGCGCAGAAATAGTATTTCAAGTGGAAAATTGGATACCGGCGATATAAGCGAGCTTTTGTAATTGTCAAAGCTTAAGCCACAATTTTTAAGTAATTCAACGGATTTTTCGTTGAGCCTTCCCGATTTCTGGATGGCTATTTTAAGTGTTTTCACAAATTAATTTTAAGGTATTATAAATAAACAGGGGTGATATTTTCTAGTAGAAACAAACATTATCTTGTCGCCATATGGTGGCGATGATGGAGATGGAGATGATGTAAGTTAGACCCGTTCATTTTTGTATAGTAATGCTATAGATGAAGTGTTGCAAATATAGGGAGTTGTTTGTAAAATCAAAATAATAAAATGGTCGAATTAATTTACTGCCGTTTCGAAGAGACTACAGGCTATGGTCGGCCGCCAAATTAATCCCCTCCCATTCTTTTTTTGAAGTCCAGTCCTCATTTTGTAAGCTCCAGAACGGATCAGATTCGGGCAACCCTAAGGGAAGCTGAATAGCTGCGCATAAATACAAACTGCCTGTAGAGATATAAGTCTCGGCCAGTGAAGGCTGATGGCCATATAAACCGATCCGGAGCCAACCGTTTGAGTCAAACATCTCTGTTGATGAAGTTGCCTTTTCTATGACCGCAGTCAATGCACATCTTACTTGAGCCGGACTCATTTGCGCAGGTAATTGCAACTGTAACGCCATATTTGCCAGGTGATGGAAGGCACCGGTACGGTAAGTGATCGATCTGCCAATTGGGGGGTAAGTGCCATCGTTGGCTATCAGGCGCTCCTGGATTATAGTATATCTTAGATTATGACCCAATACCTTCTTTCTAACTGGTTCAAATTCTGGATACTTAACCGATACAACTTTTAATATATCATACAGGTATGGATGTATCACATAACTGTTATAATAATCCCAGTGAAATTCTGTGCCATCGCCATACATTCCATCGCCCTTATACCATTCTATATGCCGTTGTATGGCATAATCAATCCTGTTTTTATCACATGGCTCATCTATCGTAATAAAAAATGTTTCGATCATGGCAGCAAATAGCAGCCAGTTACTTTCGGGCGGCTTAATATTGCGCGCTTTTTTCAGGCATATAATTATGTTATTCTTTGTTTGTTGTTCTAAACTCTGCCATAATTTAGGGCACCGCAAAAGCGCATAAGCAAAAAAGGAAGCATCCACCAGGGGTTGCCCGCCTTCATCGCCCCAATTCATATAATCTTTCGCGTTTGGGTCGACCGCATTTCCAATACTTTTCAGCGCCAGCTTAAAATAGTTATCCTGTAGTTGTTTTTCTCCTGCGTTTAATTGTTCTGCCTGCAGCCATGGGGCAATACCCGATAATAACCGTGCAAATGCCTCGAGGTGCGTATATTTAATTCTTTCTTTGATTAGTTCAGGGCTTTTAGCTTCGACCGGCATTCTTTCCTTGAGTTGATCTGCAGCTAATGCAGTTAATACAGGGTTAGTTAATTTTTCAAGATAGTTTAACCATAATGTTCTTGTGTTGATGGCCGGAAGAGTTGTTGTTGGATCGGCAGTAGCTACAGATGTCATCAGGGGAGTAACCCCGAGAATACTGACATTTCTTAAGAATTTCCGCCTTTTCATGATTATCTGCCCACAGAATTTGTAATTGAGTCAAATAAGAAAAATGTTTTGTGCGGATATT